>Ga0207664_10000389_pt1 | contig 31638 bp, 47 predicted proteins | sample LARL83metaG_FD_184349 | JGI IMG/M metagenome (GOLD analysis project Ga0207664, IMG submission 184349) | Corn, switchgrass and miscanthus rhizosphere microbial communities from Kellogg Biological Station, Michigan, USA - LAR L8-3 metaG... | ecosystem: Host-associated > Plants > Roots >... | reverse complement strand
CGCCGCGCCGCCACACTCATGCGCGAACGAGCAGCAGCGGCCAGCCCGGGCCCATGGCACATCGGCAACGCCATCGACCCCACCAAACCCTGCAACCTCCACACCTTCCCCGCAGTGCAACCCGTCGCCGACAACGTTGGATGGCTCGACGCCGAGCACATCGCCGGACTGCACCCAGCCGTCGCGCTCGCGGTCGCCGACCAGTACGACGCCATCGGAGCGGAGATGGCCTACTGGAACGCCCACGAAGACGACTACGGCCGCGTCCTGCAAACCCTCGTCGGCCCGCGCCCCGAGTGGACCGCCGCGCTCGCCGCGGCCCGCGCCTACCTCGGCGAGGCAACGCGATGACCACCGGCCGCCGCTCCTGCCGGCGCAAACGCAGACACGACACACGCGAACAAGCACAAGCAGCCCTCACAGCCCTCCTGCGCACGCGGTTCGCCAGCCCCTACTACATGCACGCCTACCACTGCCGATGGTGCCACGGCTGGCACATCGGACACCGACTCGGGTACGGCGCCAGACGATGACCACGCCCCGAGTTCCACAACCGGAACTCGGGGCCGTCGCCTGCGCCCACCGCGCCCTACACTTCGATCAAAGGTTCGAACCCGCACTGCCCCATTCCCATCCGACGTCGCGCGCAGGAGGCCCGCAGTGCACGACCCGACGCCGGACGACGTGATCGAGCGCATCAGGGACCTTGCCGCGCACGGCCTCGGCTGCAACGAAATCGCCCGCCAGCTCGGCGTTTCGCCGCGCACAGTGAGCCGCTACGCACCCGAGGGCTCGTTCGACCGGACGGCGACCGCCGCCGCCGTGAAGGCCAGGCAGGCGGACATGGCGCAGCGGCGCGCCGCCCTCGCGGACAACCTGCTCGCCGACGCCGAGAAACTGCGCGAGCAGCTATGGGAGCCGACCACGATCTGGTCCTTCGGCGGCAAGGACAACACCTACAACGAGAAGCAGGTGCAAGAGCCGCCGTTCGACGCCAAGCGCACGCTGATGCAGGCCGTGTCCACCGCCGTGAACGCGCACGTGCGGCTCATCGAGCGCGACGGCGACGGCACGATCGACGAGGCCAAGTCGGTGCTGGACGGGTTCATGGACGCGGTCGCCCGGCGCGCCGCGGAGCTCGGCGACGCGTGAACGCACCGAGCCTGTCGGACAAGCAGGTCCGGACCATCAACCAGGCCGACGGCCGCGTGAACGTGCTCCACGGCGCGGTGCGCAGCGGCAAGAGCATCGCAGCGGACCTCAAGTGGTTCGACATGGTGCGCAACGCGCCGCCCAGCGGCGACCTGGTCATGATGGGCAAGACCAAGCAGACCGTCGAGCGCAACGTCATCAACGTCCTGCGCGAACGCAGCATCTTCGGGCCGCTGGCGCGCACCGTCCACTACACCCCGGGCGCGGACACCGGCACCATCCTGGGGCGCACCTTCTGGGTGCTGGGCGCCAACGACATCAAATCCGAGGAGAAAGTCCGCGGCATGACCGTCGCCAGCGCCTACGGAGACGAGGTCTCCACATGGCCGCAAGCGACCTTCCAGCAGCTCGTCGCCCGCATGTCCGTCGCCGGCGCGAAGCTGATCGCCACCACCAACCCCGACAGCCCGCACCACTGGCTGAAGAAAGACTGGATCGACCGGCGCGACAGCGACACCCGCGTCTTCCACTTCACCATCGACGACAACCCCTTCCTCGACCCCGCGTTCGTCGCGTACCTCAAACGCCAGTACACCGGCCTATGGCACAGGAGATTCATCCTCGGCCGCTGGGTCATGGCCGAAGGCGCCGTCTACGACATGTGGGACCCCAAACGGCACGTGGTCGCCAACACCCCGCGCATCGCCGACTGGCTGGCCTGCTCGATCGACTACGGCACCGCGAACCCCTTCCACGCCGTGCTGCTCGGCCTCGGCGTGGACAACCGGCTGTACGCGGTCGACGAGTGGCGCTACGACTCGCGCGCCCAGCGCCGCCAGCTCGCAGACAGCGAGTACTCCGGCCGGCTGCGCGGCTGGCTCAAGCAGATCCCGATCCCCGGCTCGGCCGGCCGCGGAGTCACGCCGCGGTACACGGTGGTCGACCCCTCCGCCACCTCGTTCCGGGTGCAGCTGCACGCCGACGGCATCGCCAGCTGGGCCGCCGACAACGCCGTCCTGGACGGGATACGGCTGGTCTCGACGCTGTTGTCCGCCGGCCTGCTGCGTATCTCCACGGCGTGCCCGGCGCTGATCGAGGAGATCCCGGGCTACAGCTGGGACGAGGCCGCGCAGCGCAAGGGCGAGGACAAGCCGATCAAGCTCGCGGACCACGGCGTCGACGCGCTGCGGTACGGGTGCAAGACGACCCACTCGGTCTGGCAGTCCATCCTCGAACTAGCCGCGTAGACTCACCCTCGAACTGGCGTGCGAACCAGGAAGGTCGGCTATGGGCGCGCAGATCCCCGTCTACCGGTACACCATCACCCTGGCCCCGAGCCTTGAGGCCGCCAAGGACATCCGCACCGTCGACGCCATCAGCTTCCGCGAAGAACATCCGTGGATCATCTTCGACGACACGCGCGCCAGCGTCCTCGTGCTGCGAGCCGAGCGAGTCGACGAGATCCAGCGCTCCGCCGACCCCATCGGCGCGCAGCTCGTCGACGAACTCAGCGACCGCGAACCGGGGGACTGAGATGGATGATCGTGATCGCGTCATCGCCCTCCTAGTCGAACGCCTCGGCGGCGATGTCGTCATCAGCGAGCGCGACCTACTCAATGCGCACGAGGTGGAGCTGCTCCAGCTGAAAAGTGAGCGCAGTTTCAATTACATCTTCCGGACGCGCCGCACGATCGAAGGCGAACTCGCCGAGGAAGCGCATCCCACCCAGGCGCAACTCGATGGCATCGTCCGCAACCACCGCGATGCGCTAGCGGCCGGTTACGCAGCGGTGTTGGAAGCGGTCACGCCACGCCCAGTCGTTCCCCGCGACCGCGTCATCTCGCGCGACGAGAACGATGCTTGACATGGCCGCCCGCAACTGGTTCGCCACCTGGTCCGGGCCGCGCCCGACGCCGCGCCAGGGTCATTGGATCGGCCGCACCTACGCCCCCGGCGCACCGCGCTCCGGCTGGCGCAGATGGCTCTACGTGCGCGGCGCGTCGCTCGCGTCCAAGCGCCGCGTCTGGGGGTTCTGGATACACGCCGGACGCTGACGGTCGAACACGCGTTCGCCTATCCTGCTGATCAGCACCATCCGCGCCCGGCCCGAAACGGAACCCGCGCGGCAGCCGAAACGGCAACCCCCCCGTTCCGGCAGCCGAAAGGGCGAACCGTGGCGCCGCAGCTCCCCACCGACAAGAACACACCCTGGCCACCGGTCATCTGGGCGCCCGTCGCACGCGCCCAATCCCTCTGGTCCGCGTGGTTCTCCGGCTCCGCAGACGAACTCTCCTTCGCCTACCAGGGCCTGGGCGGCAACTCCCGCAATGCCACCGCGTTCTTCTCCACCTCCGGCGAATACTCCGTCAGCTCCCAGTTCCGCGCCCCCATGACCAGCGCCACCGCCACCAACGACCGGTACTTCTGGGGCCAGCTCACCCCCGCCGCGGAGAAGCGCGCGAAACTCCACGTGCCCATCGCCGGCGACATCGCCTCCATGAGCGCAGACCTGCTGTTCGCCAAGAAACCCCGCCTCGAAGTCACCGACAAGGTCGGGCAGGCGTGGCTGGAGGAACGCGTAGACGACGAACTGCACGCCACCCTGCTGGAGGCGGCCGAGGTCGACGCGGGCCTGGGCGGGGTGTACCTGCGCACCGTGTGGGACGAGCAGGTCTCAGACCGCCCGTGGCTCGACATCGTCCACCCCGACGCCGCGGTCCCCACCTTCCGCTACGGACACCTCGCGAGCGTGATCTTCTGGCGTGTGCTGGAGGACTCCGGGGACCAGGTCGTGCGCCACCTCGAACAGCACAACCTGATCGACGGCTACATCCAGCACGCGGTGTACATCGGCGACCAGATCCGCATCGGCACGCCCGACTCGCTGGCGAATTTCGAACAGCTCGAACCGATCGTCGCCGCGATCGGCACCGCGGGCGGCGACACCATCAACCTGCCCGACCTGCCCCAGGGCGCCGCCACCGTCACCTACATCCCGAACATGCGCCCCAACCGGCTGTGGCGGTGGGTTCCCGGAGCCGCGCCCGTCGGGCGCAGCGACTACCAGGGCGTGGAGGGCATGATGGACGCCCTGGACGAGACCTACTCCTCCTGGATGCGCGACGTGCGCCTGGCCAAGAGCCGGCTGATGGTGCCCCCGTCCTATCTGGAGTCGCGCGGCCCCGGCAAACCCGCGATCGCGGACGTGGACCGGGAGGTGTTCATCCCGATGAACATGCTCGCGGGCGCCGCCGACAAGTCGCTGATCACCGCGAACCAGTTCGCCATCCGGTTCGCCGAGCACAAGGCGACCGCCGACGCCCTGGTGAGTGTGATCGTGCACGGGGCCGGGTACTCGCCGCAGACCTTCGGCGAGCAGGCCACCTCAGCGGGCAACGTCACCGCCACGGAGATCGAGGACCGCAACCGCCGCAGCCTCCTGACCCGCTCCAAGAAGATCCACTACTGGAAGCCTCGGCTGGCCGACGCGGCGTTCAGCCTCATGGCCGTCGAAAGCGCGGTCTTCCGCAAGCCGGGCCTCAAACCCGAGCGGCCCGACATCGTGTTCCCCGACGCGGTGCTGCCCAGCCCGCAGGAGCTGGCCCAGACCGCCGTCGCCCTCTCGACCGCGCAAGCCGCCAGCAAGCAGACCCTGGTCGGGATGGTGCACCCGGACTGGACGCAGGAGCAGATCGACGAGGAGGTCCTGGCGATCCGCGACGAGGAAGGGTTCGACGTGCTGGCCCGCGCGCGCGTCACGCTCACCCCGCCGCAGGGCTCGAAGGCCACGGTCGGCCAGGAGGTGCAGGAGATCGCGGACACGATCGCGGTGGACCCCACCGCCCAGGGCGTCGGCGCGGACAGCGGGGCGACACTGCAGACGTGAAACTCGCACACCAGTTCGAACCGGTGGCATACTGAACCCGGAACCGGGCCGAAACGGTACGGAACCCGAACCCGAAACGGGAGGAACCGATGACCGAGACGGCAACCGACGCCGCGGGAGCCGCAACGGCGACCACGGCCGCCGCCGCCCCGGCCACCGGCACCACGGCGGCAAACCCGGCAGAAACCGGCGCGGCCCCGGCCGCAGCCACGGACTGGCAGGCCGAAGCCGAGAAGTGGAAGGCCATCGCCCGCCAGAACGAGGCGCGCGCCAAAGCCAACGCCGACGGCGCGCTGGTCGCCGAGACGAGAGCACAGAAGGAACTACTCGCGAAGATCGCTGCCAAGGTCGGCCTCGCCGAGGAAACACCCGACCCGGCCGCCATCACCGCCAAGCTCGAAGCATCCCAGCGCGAAGCCAGATCCAGGGCGCTGGAGCTCGCGGTGCTGCGCACCGCCGGGCGCGTGGAGGCCGACGGCGACGCGCTGCTCGACAGCCGCACGTTCATGGCCAGACTCGACGGCGTCGACCCCGCCGACAGCGACGCGGTCAAAGCCGTGATTGTCGCGGCCGTGGCCGAATCCCCGGCCCGGTACGGCAAGAACACCGCCGGCGCATCCACGGCAGCGGCCTCCGCGGCCAGCGCCGGGCAGCCTGCTGCGCAGCGCCGCGCGTCCACGGCCGGCGAGTTCAACGCGCAGCCCGGCGGACAGCGCCAGTGGACAAAAGCGGACATCGACCGAGCCACCCCCGCGCAGGTCTCCAAGGCCATGGCCGACGGCCTTCTGGACGCGTTCCTCGCCTCCTAGCATCACCCCGAGCACCACCGCGCACCACCCGCTCACAGCGCCGAAACGGACTGGCAGCGGTAGCCGAAACGGCAACCACTGACCCTGCCATCCCGGAAGGCACGCCTGTGAGCGTCGCTCATTTCAAGGGCGAAGTCTGGTCCAAGATCCTCTTGGGCTCGCTGCCCCAGAAGTTGGTTTTCGGCGGCCCCATGGTCGTCAACCGCAACTACGAGGGCGAGATCGCCGAAGGCGGCGACACCGTCCACATCACCTCGCTCGCCGACCCCACCGTCAGCGACTACGTCATCGGCACCGACCTGACCTACCAGGACGTGCAGGACGCCGGCATCTCCTTCACCATCGACCAGGCCAAGTACTGGGCGGTGCGCATCGACGACGTCGACAAGCAGCAGGCCGCCGGCAACATCCAGCCGTGGATGGAAGGCCGCGCCAGCTACTCGATCGCCGTAGCCGCCGACCAGTTCCTCGCCGCCAAGTACACCTCAGTCGCCGCCGCCAACGTCCTGGGCTCCTCCGCGTCGCCGCTGACCCCGGCGATCTTCAGCTCGATCACCAGCCACCCCGCGGACTTCTACGTCCAGGTCATCATCCCGCTGCAGGTGGCGCTCGACGGCGCCGACGTCCCCGACGACGGCGGCCGGTACATCGCGGTCCCGCCGTGGGCGCGCGGCCTGATCTCCCAGACCGCCGGCTTCGTGATGGGCACAGCCGCCGACGGCTCGACCGGCGCGACCATGCAGCGCGGGTTCATCGGATCGATCGCGAACTTCAACGTCCTGGTCTCCCGCAACACCGTGCAGACCGTCGCCGGCGGCGCGGGCGTCGGGGTGTGGGCGATCCAGGCCGGCCACAACATGGCCATCACCTACGCCGAGCAGATCATCAAGACCGAGGCCCTGCGCTCCGAGCGCGGGTTCCGCGACCTGGTGCGCGGCCTGCACGTGTACGGCGCCAAGGTCGTCCACCCCGAAGCGCTAGCCGTCGCGTACGTCCAGCGCCCCGTCGGAATCTGAGGTCTGATCATGGCTCCCACCACTCCGCTCGCCGCCGCCAACGTCGCGCTGATGACCCCGAACGGCGCCGTGGCCGCGCCGACCGACTACAGCCTGGTCGCCGGGGACGTCTCCAACGGCCTATCGATCCCGGCGTCCCTGTTCGCCGGCGCGATCAGCGGCCTGCCGTACGGCCAGTCGGGCTTCCTGCCCGAGCACCTGCGGCTCATCGTGAAGACCACCACCCCCGGCACGAACTTCAAGGTGATCGTCAAGGCGACGCAGCCGCGCACCGACATCGCCAACCAGTTCCCGTTCACCCCGCAGGCGAACACCGGCGACCTGACCGTGGACGTCAGCTCGAACGCGACGCGCTACTTCGGGGTGTTCACCTCGGGCCGCTTCCTGCAGCCCGACGGCAGCATCCTGCTCAACTTCAGCGGCACCCTCGGCGTCACGACGCTGGCGCTGCTGATGGACCCGTACGCGCCCGCAGGCCCGCGCGGCTGACCCCCACCCGAATCCCGGAGGACCCGTGGCCCCCGTCATCCACTACTACCAGCACACCGAGAGCGGCACGGTGCACGGTTTCACGCACCCGCTGCCCAAGGAAATCGCCAAGCAGCTCGCTGCCGGCGAGCTGGCGAGGGTCGCGGACCCTTCGGGCGCGGACCCGGACGAGGAGATCGCGCGCCTGCGCGCGCAGGTCGCGCAGCTGGCGGAGCTCTCCGGGATCGATCCCTCGTCGCTGGGGCCGGCCGGTCTGGCCGACACGGCCGGCTCCGGCGACGAGCCCACCGCGGACGACGGGTCCGGCGAGCAGCTGCCGCCGGACCCGGACGCGGACGCGGACGCGGACGGCGAGGAGGAATTGCACCTGTGCCTGGAGTGCGGCGAACCGGTCGAGCGCAACGGCAGGACCGGCCCGTGGCCGCAGCGCCACCGCGAATGCAAGTAAAGGTCTGATATGCCGCTTCCGACGCCGCGCGTGTACGCCACCTCAGCCGACTACCAGCAGTTCGTTGGCGCCGGTGTCGTGCTCCCGGCGCGGATGGACTACCAGCTGCAGCTCGCCTCAGCGGTGATCGACTATGCGATGACAGGCGCGATCTACGACACCGACGACACCACCGGCCTTCCGACCGATCCGACCGTCGCGTCCCTGCTGTGCCTGGCGACCTGCCAGCAGGTCGAATACCAGGCCGACGTCGACGACGCGACGGGGGCGAAGTCGCGGTTCGACCAGGTCTCGATCTCCGGGGTGTCCATGCACCGCGCGGCCGGGACCGCGGGCAACGCGCTGCCGGAGTTATGCCAGCAGGCGATGCTGACGCTGTTCAACGCGGGCGCCATCCCCGGTGTCGCCCGGCAGGGGCGGTACTGATGATCCTGCCTCCGAACGAGGTCTTCGACCTGTACCGCGCCGTGCAGGACGACGGGTACGGCGACACCGAGGACGACGACAGCGGCCCGCTGTACGCCGGCATCCGCGGCGTCCTGAGCTACAAGACGCGCACCGTCATGGACCCGGTGACCCGCACCCCGCAGCAGGTCGCCTTCTACTTCTGCCTGTTCCCGCAGGGCAGCGACGTGCGCAACGACGACCGGCTGCGCGCGCGCAGCACCGGCGACTGGTTCAACGTCTCCGGAACCAACCCGCTGCCCTCCTACGGGTTCCCGAACGACGTGTCCATCAGCCTGACGAAGGCCGGCGGATGACCGGCCAGACGGCGCCTCAAGGCCAGCAGCCGACCGCGCCCCCGGACCTGGACGCGCTGCTGGTCGTGCAGGCCGCGACGCTGCTCACCCTCGAAGCCGGGTCGGCGTATGCGGCGAGCGCGTCGCTGCGTCGCGCGCTGGCCGCGTTCGCCCGCGACGCGAACCGCCGCTGGATCGTTGCCGGAGCCAGCCCGGTCTCCGCGCAGGCGCTGCGGGAGAGCGACCGCGAGCACCTGACGCAGGCGCTGGTGATGCAGTTGCGGCAGGTCGCGGCCAGCACGGGCCGGGATCTGGGGCCGATCCTGCGCGGCGAAGCCGAAAAGGCCCTGGAGCTGGGCGCGCAGCACGCGGGGCAGCAGATCGGGCTGGCGATCGACGCCGCCGAACTGGCGCTGGACGACACGGCGCGCGGCCTGATCGAGGCCACGCCGCAGGCCGCCGTCAGCCACCTGCTGCGCGCCGCCGGGCAACTGCAGCGGGCGCGAAGCGGCCTGGACCTCCAGGCCGCGATCGCCGAGGCGCACCGGGCGACCGCGGCGGTGGACACCGGCAGCACGTACCTGACGAACCACGTCGCGAACGACGCCGCGCGGCAGGTCGCCGTGAGGTTCGGGGAGAAGCTGCTGTGGATCGCCGAACGCGACGCCTGCGTAGTGTGCCTCAAGCTCGCGGGGGAGCTGGCCGACCCCAACGAGGGCATCGGTTTCGACGAGTTCGCGACCTACGGCCCGTACGAGCCGCCGAGCGTGTGGCCGTACGGAATGCCGCTGATGCGCCCGCCCAGGCATCCGCACTGCCGCTGCCAGGTGTGCGTGTGGCTCGGTTCCGCGCCCGGGCAGCCGGACCTGCCCCAGCGGCTGCGGCACGAGGCGGCGCGCTCGATCCTCAAGGGCTGGTCGCTGCCCTCCGAGTCCCGCACGATGCGCCTGCGCGCCGCGCAGAAACTCCTGGCCGGCGGTGGGCGCGGCCTGCCGCGTTCGGTGCAGGAAGAGGCCGCGCGCGCCGTCGCGTCCGGCCGGTTCAAGTCCCGTGAAGTCCCGCACCACAAACCCAAGGAGAAGCACCATGTCTGAGCCCACCCTGGCCGCGCTCGCGGCCGTCGGCGCTCCGCTGCTGAAGGAGGCCGAGCAGGCGCTGGCCCCGGAGGCGCAGAAGGTCCTCGGCGACCTGCGCGAGTTCGTCTCCGGCGAGGCGGACAAGCTGCGCACCGAGTTCCCGGCGGTCGTCGAGCAGGGCGTGACGCACCTGCACAACCTGGCCGAGGCGATGCTGGCCCGGTACCACTCGGTCATGGACCGCATCGACGCGCACCTCGGCGGCGCGACCCCCGCCGCGCCGGCTTCCGAGCCGCAGCTGGCCACCGGCGGTCTCGCCACCGGCCCGGTGACCGTGGACCCCACTACGGCGTCGAGCACCACGGAGGCTTCCTCGACGCCCTCGAGCACGCCCTCCACTTCCGACGCCGCCCCGACTGACGCCCCGGCGGCCTGAGCCATGCAGACCGCAAGCGTCGGCCACGTCGTTCATGTCCTGGTCGACCCGACCAAGAACAACGGCTCCGACGTCGCGCCGGCGGTGGTCGTGCGCACGTGGGGCGACCCGTACGAGCACCAGGACGGCCTCGGCGAGCGCCAGACCATCAACGCCCGCGTGCTGTGCGACAGCCAGAACACGCTGTGGCTTACCTCGATCCAGTTGTTCGACGAGCGGCCCGGCAAGGAGGCGCTGGCGCAGGCGCGTCCGCACCATCCCACGGGCTACGAGGCGGTCGCGTTCTGGCCGCCGCGCGTATAGCGCCCACAGACCGGCCGTCCCCGTCCCCGATCCGGGGGCGGCCGCCCAACCTGTAGCACACCAGTTCGAACAAGCCCTATGATCAGCGGTGGGACGGTGTCGGCCACTCCCCGGTAACGGGAGACCACCCCCAATCGATCGTCACCCGGGAAGGGGGCGGCAGTGGCCGACGTGACACGCCCGTGAGCACACTCAAGCTGCCGACGTCCCCCCTGGTCGCCCGCGCGTGGCTCGCCCTGGTGCCCGGCATCACCGCCGCCATGACCGGCACCACCCTGCCGCGCATCCCCACCGACTCGCTACCGGCCTGGGCCGCCACCGGGTTCCTGACGGTGCAGGTCGTCGGCGGCAGCCCGGACGCCGAGATGGCGCTGGCGCAACCCGTGGTCAGCGTCAAGTGCTGGGCGGTGAACGCCACGCAGGACCCGGACAGCGGCAAGGTCGCCGTCCAGGCCAGAGTGCCGTGGGCGCGCAGCGAGGCGCTGGCCGAAGCCGTACGGCAGGCCTCCTATCCGATGCAGCGCGACCCGGCCTCGCGCCTGGTGAGCCTGCCGGTGGCCGGCTACCAGAAGGCCAGCGTGAACTCGGCGTACCTGCTCTCGGAGATCCGGCCCCTGCAGGACCCGACCAGGTACGCCTGCCACCAGTTCGACCTGCAGCTGGCGTGGACGGCGGTGCCCGGTGGGTGACGAGCTGATGCGGATGGAAGACGGCTGGCTCGGGCACCTGCGCGAAGCCGAGTGGATGTTCCTGGAGCAGCGCCTGGGCCCGGACATCCTCGCGGACATGGACCGCGCGGTGCCGATCCTGATCGGCCGTCTGCGCGGATCGCTCGCTTTGCAGGTCGTCCCAGGCGACGACGGCGTCCCCGAGCTGCAGATCGGATCGTTCCCCGACGACGAGGGCGACGTCGAGTACGCCGCGCCGGTCGAACTCGGGTTCCACGGGCCGGAACTGGTGCGCGAGCACGTGAGCCACAGCCGCACCGGGACCGAGTTCACGGTGCGCGAGCACGTGAGGCAGGCCAACACCCCCGAGCAGCCGTACATGCGGCCTGCTCTCTACCGCACGAGGTACTGACATGGTCACGGTACGAACCAAGCTTCAGCCGCGCGAGCAGCTCGAGGTCTCCGAGCAGGAAGCACAGGTCCTCGAGTCGCAGGGCCTGCTGTACGAGGGCAGCGAGCAGGACCTGGCGCAGCTGCTGGCCGCCGACCCGGCCGGGCCGCTGGACCCGCGCCCCGCGCCCAGCGCCGCGCCGGACAAGGCGCCTGCGGCCAGGAGCGCGCCCGCGGCTGCGGACAAGGCCGCGCCCGACGCCGCAAAGGAGGCGTGAGCGTGGCCGCGAGGAGAAGCGGCACCGCCAAGGGCGGCGGCGCGAAGAAGGCGGTCAAGAAGGGCATGGGTTTCAACGCCGCCGCCGGGAAGATCGCCGCGAAGGAGGGCGTGAACCCACAGAAGGCGCGTGCGATTCTCGCCTCCGCCACGCGCAAGGCGTCGCCCGCCGCCCGCAAGGCGAACCCGAACCTGAGGAACGTGCTACCGAAGAAGAAGGCGAGCTAGGCGATGACGTACAAGGACTTCACCGGCCTGGTGCAGCCGGCCAACGGGCCCGGCACACCGGGCACCCTGTTCAACCCGACCTTCACGGTCCTGACCGGGTTCACCGGCATCCAGTTCCCGAACACCGGCCGCGAGATCGTCGAGATCGTCAACGGGGCGACCGCGTCCAACTACACCGTGAACGTCGGCAGCAAGGTCGGCGGCCACACGGTGGCCGGCGACGGGCCGACCGCCTGCCCGGTGTCCAACACCGCCCCGCAGCGCCTGGGGCCGTTCCCCTCCTACTACAACCAGCCCGGCACGAACCTGGTCACGATCGACTTCTCGAGCGTGGCCACCGTGACCGTGGCCGTGACCCAGACCCCGGGAGTGTCCTGAGATGACCGGTGTAGTCAACCCCCAGAACGCGATCATGGGGCCGATCGGCATGTGGTACGGCGCGTTCGGCGTCACCGAGCCCGCGCAGACCAACGCCGCCCTGGTCGCCGACCCCGGCGGCGGCTGGAGCTTCGCCGGAGGCACCCAGGGCGGCATCACCTGGGAGATCGACCACACGATCACCGACATCACGTTCGACCAGGTGATCGACCCGGTGGACGGCCGCGTGACCGGCCGTGCCGGCATGGTGGCGTTCAACGGCGCCGAACCGACCCTCGCGCTGCTGGCCATGAGCCTGAACAACCTGGGCACCACCACCGTCGGCACCGGCATCACGACCTACACCCCGGGCCAGCCGAACGCCGCCACGCCGCTGAGTTTCAACGCGCTCCTGCTGGACGGATGGGCGCCGAAGCTGAGCAGCGGCGCGGCGGCCCGCCGCCGCGTGATCTTCCGCAAGATGCTCAACCAGCCGAAGATGACCACCAACGGCGACCCGACCAAGCAGGTGGTGTGGGCGCTGAACGTGAAGATGTACTACGTCTCCGCGTCCATCGACCCGTGGATCTCGATGGACCAGACCGCATGAGCGCCACGCGCAGCAGGCCGCCCGCCAAGAAGAGCGTGTCCGCGCCGGTCCAGTTGGGCAGGCGCACGGCCGACGCAGCCCGCGAACCGCTGTTCTCCGTCGGCGACCAGGTCTACACGATGCCGGCCACGGTGCCGACCGGGGACGCCATCATGCTCGCCGCCCGGTTGCGCCTGCAGCCCGACGAGGACGCCAAGGGCGTCGCCCTGGTGCTCAACCTGTGCGGCGGCGACGCCCTGGCAGCGCTGATGGGCGACAGCACCATGACGCGCGCCGAATGGAAGACGATCGTGCGGATCCTGACCGAACGCGCCTTCGGGCCGGCCGAGCGGCGCAAGGAGGACGAGGAGGGAAACTGACCCGGCGGCTCCGGCAAATCGGCTGGATCAGCGCCTACCTCGAGGACGTCCGCTCGGACCTCTCCGCGATCCACCGGATCGACGACCTCGAGGCGCTGCCGGCGCCGCGGTTCTACTCCCTCACCTACCGGCTCGGCGCGTACCCGGGCCTGCTGCGGGCGATTGCCCGGACGCAGCATGCGAAGAAACACGGGCCGCAACCTGTCGGCCCGATCGAGATGAGCGCAGCGGACTGGCTCAAGCAGCGTCCGGGCGTGCTGGAGCAGATCGACCGACGACCGCCAGGCAGGAGGTGACAGCGTGCCCGCAGGATTCAAGATCGCCGAGGCGTATGTGGCGGCGGTGCCGCGCGACCAGGACTTCGAAGCCGGGCTGCGCGCGATCGTCGAGCCCGCCGCGCTGCGCGTGCACGCCGAAGTCGGCCTCGGCCTCACGCACGAAGCCCCAGGGGAGCTGCGCGGGGACCTGGACGCCGCGCTGGCGCTGGCCACCGACGGCCTGGACGCGAACGTCGGCATGGGCCTGCGCAACGACGCGGTCGAGGCCCTGGACGCCGACGTGCGGGCCGGGGTGCAGCTGGTCGAGGACAACAACAAGATCCGTGTGAAGGTCGACCCGAAGACGACGGCCGACGCGCAGCAGGCCGGCATGAGCATCGGCGCGAAGCTCGCCCTCGGGATGGGCGCGCTCTTCGGCCCGGCGACCCTGGTCGAGGCGGCCACCGTCGGGGTGCCGCTGATGATCGGGGCGATCGGCACGATCCTGGCGGCGCGCAGCCCGCAGGTGCAGGCATCGGCCAAGATCCTCTCTGCCGATATCGGCGGCGAGCTGTCGACCGCGGCGGCGCCGCTCGTGCCGGCCGCGCAGGACGCGATCAGCCAGTTCGACGCCCTGTTCCGCGACGAGATGCCCCGGCTGCAGGGCTACTTCACGCAGGCGCGCCCGGCCGTGGACATCCTGACCGGCGGCCTGACCGGGTTCGTGACCAACGTGCTGCCCGGGTTCGACGCCGGGATGGCCCATTCCCAGCAGGCCAGCGCAGCGTTCGCGCAGGGCCTTGATCTCGCGGGCGACGGGGTCGCGCACCTGATCCAGGGGCTGTCCGCGGGCACCAGCGGCGGCGCGCAGGGCTTCGTCGCGCTGATGACGCTGGTCGACCACGTGCTGGGCATCATCGGCACGGACCTGGGGCGGCTGGCGAACGCGGCCGGCCCGGTGGCGCAGCAGCTCGAGCCTGTGCTGTCGGCCGTGGCCGGGGACCTGTCCGGGGCCACCACATCGACGATCGTCACCGGGCTGGGGCTGGTCAACTCGATCCTGTCCACGCTGCCGGTGGACGTGGTGCGCGCCATGGCGGACGCGACCGCCGCCTGGTACACCTCCTCGAAGGTGTACGGGCTTCTCTCCGGGCTCGGCCCGGCGCTGGTGGGCGCCGCGACGAAGGTGAAACTGCTGTCGGCCGCCGAGGTCGAGGCCGCGGGCGGCGCCGAGGCGATGGGCGCCTCGTGGGGCAAGACGCTCGGGACGCTGGGGCTGGTCATCTCGGCGGCGGCGCTCGGCGGCGAGCAGCTGGGCAAGCTGGCCGGGGTCGGCGACCACACCGCGGCCGACGTCGACACTCTGACCTCGTCGCTGATGGACGCCGCGAACGGCTCCCAGTCCGCGGGCACGCAGATCACCCAGTTCGCCGGGGCCATGGCATTCGCGTCGAACATCGCCGGTGGCAAGGCGACCGACGGGATGAAGTCCCTGGACGACGCCCTGACCAAGCTGTACCAGTCCAATCCGCAGCAGGCCGCGACCGAGTTCCAGGCCGTCTCGGACGCCATGCAGGCTCAGGGCACCAGCGCGCAGGACGTGGCGAAATACCTGCCCGGCTACACCCAGGCGGTCAAAGACGCCGCGCTGGCTAACAAGGAGCACGCCGACGCCCTGGCTACGGCCCTGAGCCCGGCGCAGCAGTTCACCCAGGCGCTGATCGGGCAGCAGCAGCAGCTGGTCTCCACAGCCACAGCCAGCGCATCAGCCACGATCGCCGCCATGTCGTTCGGGACGACGCAGGGCGGCCTGAACCAGCAGTTGTCCGACGCGCTGACCGACTACCAACTGGCCAAGAACGCCGCCTCGGCGTACGGGACGGCGCTGGCGGCGCTGTCCGGCTCGTACGGCGACCTGCAGGCCGCCGAGGCGCAGGTGGACTCCAACCTGCTGACCCTCATCCAGCACCAGCAGCAGTCCGGGCACGCGTTCACCACCGGCACGCAGGCCGGCGACCAGAACATCCAGATGATGCACTCCTACACCCAGTCGATCCTGCAGGGCGCCCAGGCCCTCGTGCAGCAGGACACCCAGGCGGGGCGCACATCCCAGGTCACGCAGGACCTGACGGCCTACATCAACCAGCAGCGCAACGCGTTCATCCAGCAAGAGGCGAAGATCCTGGGTTCGCGCGACGCCGCAGCGAAATTGTTCGACCAGTACGTCGACATCAAGAAACTCGGCACGATCACCACGACGATCAACGCGAACACCAGGCCCGCGGCGCAGGCCCTGAACGGCCTGATCGAGCTGATCAACTCCTCGACCGGGACCGTGCAGATCTACGCCACCCCGAACAACCCGGCCGGGGGCCGGGCGTCGAACGCGCGCGGCGGCCCGGTCTACGCGGGCGAGGTCTCCGAGGTCGGCGAGGAGGGGCCGGAGGTGGTGGTGTTCGGCGCGCCGGGCCGCGTCATCCCGAACGACCAGATCCCGGCGCTCCCGGGCGGCGGCGCGCCCCCGCGCACGGGCGCGTCCGGCGGCGGCATCACGATCCAGACCCTGACGGTCCCGGTCACCGTGCACGGGGTGCTGGACTTCACCGACCCCAACAGCCTCAGCCCGCTTGAGCGCCAGATGGCGGCCCGGATCGGCAACGCGATACGGCAGGTCGAGCGCTCGAGGGTGGGTGTCTGATGGCGTTCTCCACGGTGCAGATCGGACGCCTGTCGCTCACGGAGCTGCCGCAGAACACGGCGACCGAGCAGTCCTCGGGCCAGTCCCTGGCCAGCTCGGGGCAGATCCTGCATGTGACCGGCCAGGAGGCGTACCCGATCTTCCCGCTGGCCCGGATGAGTGCCCTGCACGACGACCTGCAGGGCCTAGTGGCCGCGCAAACCCTGCTGCCGGTGCTGTTCGGCGACAAAACCGACCGTAACGGCTACTACATCCTGTCCGGCGCGCAGTCCGCGCTGCGCAACTGGACCGGGGAGGCGGTCACCGACGACTGGCAGGCGGACCTGCGGCGCGTCGGCTCCCAGCTCGAGATCGACCTGGAGTCGCGTGTCACCGGGCCGCAGAGCGTCAACAACTCCTTCGGCCTGACCGGCATCCTGTGGAACAGCCCGCCGGGCGGCCACTACGCCTTCTGGTCTGGCGCCACCGCGCCGGCCTCGATCAGCCGTTCCTGCGCGGACGGCCCGGCGCAGAGGACGTACCTGTCGCTGCCGCTGCAGAACACCTACCGGTGGGGCTGCCCGGTGGCCTCCTACGCCAACGGGCGCGCCCGGTTCGCCGACGACAACGCGATCGAGCGCTCCGGTACGGGTTTCTCCCTGGGCAACCCGGCCTCCTGGACGCTGTCCAACGGCCTGGTGCGCGTGCAACCGGGTACCTCGGGCAACACCCTGGATGTGGCCTGCTGGTCCTCCGGGGCGTGGCAGGTCAAGGCGTGGGATCTGCTGTCGGGCGGCGCGTCGCTGGCGGGGTGGTCCAGCGCGGGCCTGCTGCGCAACGACTACGAGGCGGTCGTGCTGCGGCTGCTCAAGGACAACGCCCCCGGCCGCACGCTGATCGACTTGACGCTGCGGCGCGGCGCCCGCTTCGTCGAGGTCTACATCAACGCCGAGACGGCCGCCGCACTCAAGGCCGTGCGGCACAGCGCGGAGACGGGCAGCGCCGCGACCGGCGTGGTGTCCGCGTCGGCGAACGACGCCGCCGGCAACCAGTACTGCGTCGGCTCCGCGCACACCTTCACCGCGGACACCGTCAACGGCGGCCTGTCGGTGGCCTCCAGCACGACGCTGGACGTGTGGATCGGGGCCGCGGTCGGCGGCAGCGGCGCAGTCGGCGGCGACACGCCGGGCGACCTGGTGGCGCAGTACGTGGGGCGCCGCGGCGAATACGTCCAGGCCGTGCGGCGGTAGACCCATGGGAGTTTCCGAGGTTTCCATGGCGCTGGGCCAGTGGTCGCTGCAGCTGCGCCCCGACACCCCGCGCGCCGTGCTGGACGCGCTCGGCTACTTCGGGCACGTGGCGATCACCACCGGGCGGGTGCAGGCGCCGCTGCTGGGCGACGGGCTGCTCAAATCGGCCCGGTACGTGGGCGTGCTGACGGGGGTCACACGCACCGACACCACCGCACCCGTGGCGCTGTCCGGACCCGGGATGGCGTTCTGGCTCGGGGACGCCGACGACAAGGGCTCGGTGTACGAGACCCCGATCAACCTGGTGGCGGCGAGTTTCGCCGGCGCGGTCACGGCGCTGCTGCCTTCCTCCGGCGCCGTGACCGCCGGGGTGATCGGCTCGGTGCCCGGGACGCTGACCCAGTCCTACGTGTGGACCTCTCCGCGCACCGCCATCACCAGCGTGTGCCGGCTGATGGGAGGCACCGGGACCGCGGCCGCCGAATGGCGCGTGAACGGCGACGGGACCCTGGACGCGGGCACCGTGTCCAGCCTGTACGTCACCACCCCGGTGGCGGCCCTGGTGCGGCGCGTCACGGGCCCCGACCAGGGCCTGCGCGGGCTGCACGGCAGCCTGCAGAACGCCGGGGACGTGAACGACTACACCACCCGGGCGGTGGTGCTGGCGGCCGGGGACGCCGGGTCGACCGCGGTGGGCTCCGCGAACCTGGGCTCCGTGCCGTACAAGGACATCCACGGCAACACGGTGAAGCTCGTTCGCATGGCGTCGCAGTCCGCCACCGGCCCGGTCAACGCCTCGGCCGCCGCCTCGGCGGTGCTCGCCTTGTACAACAGCCCGCGCAACGCCCTGATCCTGTCCAGCGACGAGTTCGACGTGCGCGGCATCGTCACGGCCGGGGACTACGTGTACGTGCAGGACCCGGACGCGGGCCTGGTGGACTACACGCAGGAGGTGCGTCTGCGCGGCGAGGTCCTCAACCCCGTGCTGATGCGGTGCGTCGAACTGGACTGGCCGGTGACGGCCGGGTACGGGGCGGCGTACCGGGACGGCAACGGCGCGTGGACCGACCTGGCGGACTACCTGCTGCCAGAGTCCGGTCCGACCAGCGTGGTGGTCGGCGCGGTGGGCCGGCCGCTGACCGCCTCCGGTGAGCCGGTCGGTTCCCGGCCGATCCCGGACCCGACGGTGCCGGCCACGCCGGTGTTCGGCGCGTTCAGCACCTCTTCCTATGTGGGGCCGTCCGACGGCAAGAACAAGGCGCAGATCCAGGCGGCCTGGGGCACGCCGCTGAACGCCGACGGCTCCACGGTGACCGACGGGGACCACTACGAGGTGCAGTACCGGCCGCACCTGAGCGCGTTCCAGACCAATCCGTCGCACGCGCAGCTGGCGTCCGCGGGCTACACCCTCGCCTCGCTGGCCGCCGCAGGGGGCACGCTCAAGCAGCTGATCCCGATCGCGGCGACGCAGTGGAAGGTCACCTTCGTCGCGTGGGGCACGAACACGGTGCTGATCCAGGAGCTGACCCCGGGGATCAACTACGACTTCCAGATCCGGGCCGTGGACACCGCGTCGCCGCCGAACGCCTCGGCATGGTCGGCGACCAGCACGGTGCAGGCGGCGGTGGACACCACCGGTCCGCCGACCCCGGACGCGCCGACGGTGGCGGCGAACACGCTGTCGGTGCAGGTGTCGTGGGACTGCGGGCGCGCGGACGGCGGCACGTTCAACCAGGACGCGGACCTGCACCACATCGAGGTGCACGGCAGCTATGAGCCGCTGTTCTCCCCGTCGTCCTCGACGAAGCTGGGGCTTGTGCCCGCGACGGCCGGCAACATCACGGGCCTGATCCCGGCGGTGGGGTCGTTCACGATCCCGCCGGGTCAGCCGCCCGCGCAGCAGATGTACATCAAGATCGTCGCGGTGGACATCACCGGCAACAAATCCAACCCGTCCGCGGCCGCCGGCGCGAGCGCCGCGCTGCTGTCCGACGCCTACATCACGGACCTGTCCGCCTCGAAAATCACCGCCGGCACGATCACCGCGGGGGTGATCCTGTCCGGCACGATCGAGACCGCGGCCAGCGGCGGGCGCGTCCTGATGGACGGCGCCACCGACACCTTCTACGCCTACGACAACAACGGCCTGCTCATCGGCAGCTTCGGCATCGACGGGCTCAAGCTGTACACGGACCCCGGCAACGCGTCGCTGATCATCAACCACGCGCCGGACTCCACGCAGAGCCCCGTGATCCAGCTCACCGCCAACAGCAGCTCCCCGCCGGTCAGCCCGTCGCAGATCTATGCGAACTACGCGCAGGGCGCCGGGCTCACCCGCGAGGCGCTGATCATCAAGTCCGCGGCCGAGGCCGACGGCAGCTTCGCGCGCATCGCGCTGGAGAGCGGCATCGCGGGCGGCGGCCAGCTCGCCGAGGGCGACCTGCTGATCTCGAACGGCACGACGGAACGCACGATCGTGCATTGGGACAACTCCGGCGCGCTGGTCTCGAACCTGAGCGCCACGACGAACTGGCTGACCGGCTCGGTGCTCGCGGGCATGGGCGCGGCCGGCCAGGTGATGCCGTTCCTCGCGGTGGCGCAGTACTCGGTGACGTTCACCGCGGGGAGCGGGAGCTTCAGCCACGGCTGGTCGTTCACGCCGCTGTTCGTCCTCGTCTTCGCCGCGAGCGGGGACACCGGGCAGCAGTACCGCGTGGACACGATCACCTCGACCACGATCACCCTGTCCGGGTGGAACGCGTCGGGCACGACGCTCTCGGGCAGCCACACCGTCAACGCCGTCTTCTTCGGCAACTGATCAGGGGACCGCCATGGCCGACACCTTCACCACGAACTTGGGCCTACTGATCGCGGACACGAACGACCCGTACAACTATCCGACGCAGGTCGCCGCGCCGCTCACGACGCTCGATTCGCTGTTCGGGCTGCCCAAGTGCACATCCGCGACGCGCCCGAGCACCACGTTCGGCGGGCAGGGCATCTACGAGACGGACACCGGGCGCGTGGCCGTCAACGTCGGCACCAAGGCCGCGCCGTCGTGGCTGTACGTCACCTCCGGCATCCTGACCTGTACCAGCGGCGCGCGCCCGACGCTGAACCTGTTCACCGGCATGATGATCTACGAGACGGACACGGGCATGACCCGCGTCTACAAGGGCGCCGCCTGGCAGGCCGGGGAAACCGTGTGCACCTCCGCCGCGCGCCCGGCGAACCCGATCACGGGGGACAGCGCCTACGAGAGCGACACCGGCAGCAGCATCGTGTACACCGGCTCGGCGTGGGCGCTGCAGAACGGCGCGCAGACGGCCCGCTCCGGAGCGGTGATGCCCGGCGCCTTCGCCGACACGATCCAGCGCAACCTGTGCACCAGCGCCGTCTCGCCCACCTCCGGCACCCTGGTCATCTCCTCGATCACCCTGGAGCTCGGCGAGGTGGTCGGGCACATCGGGTTCGGCACGGGGGCCACAGCCGCGGTCGGCCCGACGCACTGGTGGGTGTGCCTGCTGGACCAGACCTACAAGCTGATGGCGCACAGCGCCGACCAGACAACCACCGCGCTGCCCGCCTCGACCTGGCAGAAACTCGCGACGATCGCCAGTTACACGGCGACGTACTCCGGGACCTTCTACCTGGGCCTGATGGTGGCCACCGGCACCACGCAGCCCACGATCCTGTGTCGCAACGAGACCCCCGACGGGCAGTTCGTCACCGGCACCAACGTGCCCACCCCGGTGGTCAACGGGCTGAGTTCCACGGGCCTGACCACGCCCGGCACCGATGGCACGACCACGTACGCGGCGCCCACCGCGGCGTCGCAGACCCTCTACATGTACGCGGGCGCCTGATGGCTGGCAGGATAGAACTGGTGTTCGACAGGAGGTGCGCATGACGCTCGAGGGCTTCGACGCCTGGGGTATGGGCCCGACGCCGGCCGCGGCGAGGGCGGCCGGGATGGGTTTCCGCACCTGGTACTCCTCGTATGACGGGTCGAAGGACGGTCCCGTGGACGGTCCCGCGCGGTACGGCGAGGCGGGGATCTGGTCGGTGTGCAACTTCGAGACCACGATCGACCGGGTCCTGTCCGGCGGGGCCGCGGGCGGCCAGGTGGACATGGAGCACGCGATCAACGAGTACGGTCCGCGCGGGATGCCCGAGGGCGCCGCGGTGATCCTGTCCGCCGACGAGCCGATCCCGGCCTCGGCGTTCCCCCGGGCCCTCGCCTACTACCAGGGTGCCCGGCAGGCCGCCGCCGGGGGCCGGTACCTGACCGGCTGCTACGGCGAGCAGGCCCTGATCGCCTACCTCAAACAGCACGCGGCGATCGAGGTCGGGTGGCGCTCGATGTCCACCGCGTGGCCCGGCGGCGGCTCGAGCGCGTTCTGCGACCTGGTGCAGACCGGCTCCGGCACGATCGGCGGCGTCGAGGTGGACTTCGACGAGGCCCTGGTGCCGTTCGTCGGGCAGTGGATGCCCGGCCGTCTCGCCCCGCGTCACCCCGCGCCGGACCCGGCGCCCCTACCGAAAGAGGCTGACATGATCTTGCTCACCGGTTTCAACGGCCCCGCCGTGGCCGCCTTGTCCGGCGCCCTGCTATGGGACGTGCAGGACGGCACCAGCGTGGCCGCGTACAAGGCGGCGGGAGTGCCGGTGGCCACTATCACCGCCGCGGAGCACGCCGCGATCGCCGCCGCGTCGGGCGCCGCGCACGCGGCGGCGTCCGGGACGATCCCGGTGACGCTGTCCGGCAGCGGCAACCTGACCCTCGCGGCGGCCTGAGCCGTGGGGCTGCGCGGCGACCTGGCGGTCCCGTACGAAGACCTGCTCGCCGAGTACCGCGAGAGGGTCAGCGCGCTGACGCACGAGAACGTGATGCTGCGCGCCTCGGTCGTCGTGCTGCAGCGCCGCCTCGAGCCGGCCCCGCAGGGCGCCGAGCCCGGTGCCGCCGCGTCGGACGCGGCGAGCGGATCGGGGGCCTGAGGTGACCGGCTGGTCGTGGTACTGGCTGGTGTGGCTGCTGGTGGGGTTCGGCGTCCCGGAGGGCATCGCGCTGGCCACCAACCCCCGCAACACCCTCTCGTATCAGGTGTGGAACCTGGAGGGCGTGGGTCCCACGTTCCAGCGGTTCTTCATCGCCGCCGGACTGCTGTGGCTGCTGCTGCACATGGTCTTCAAGCTGTTCAAGTAGCGACGCGGGATGATTGATCCCACGGCAACAGCCTGATCCTGCGAGCTGAGGAAACGCGAGGGGCGGGTGAGTGGGAGTCTGCGGCGCTACGAGTTCGACCTGTGGCGCGAGGGTTTCGAGCGCCGCGTGCGGGAACTCGAGGTGTGGCGCAAAGAGCACGAGGACGATCACGACCAGGACGACGACGAGCAGATAACGCAGGCCCGGGAGCGGCAGCGATGGAACTGGCAGCGAGTGGTGGCGGCTATCGGGGCGGCCACGGCGGTGGCGGCGGTGGCCGTACAGGCCCTGGGCCGGTGAAACCGCCGCGCGGCTTCGTCGCGGTGTGGTCGACGATCGGCGCCGGAGCCCTGGCGGTGATCGTGTACCAGGCGGTGCACCATTCGGGCGCGCCGTCGGCGCCGCGCGTCTCGGCGCGCCCGGCCGTGACCGTGACGGTCACCGCTGCGCCGGTCCCGGGGCTGCTGCCGCCGAGGGCGCACGCCGTCCCGGCGAGGTCCCCTGACGCGCCTGGCCGCGCCCAGCCGGCTGCGGCCGCGGGCGCGGGCGTCGGCCGCAGCGCGGCGTCCGTTCCGTCGGCGTCCGTTCCGTCGGCGTCGCTCATTGCGGCGTCCGGGAGGCCGACGGCGCCCCGGACACCCTCGCCGCCGCCCTCGCCGCCGGGCGCGCCCCTCTCGGCCGCCGCCGCCGTCACGGTCCGCGGCCCCGTGCTCGTCGCGAAGGGCTCGCCCGCCATCCCGGGTGCGCCCCCGTTCCCGCCGCTGGCGGTCGGGCTCAACCTGCGGCTGCCGTGACGCGTCTGTAGGTAACGGCCCGGCCACACTCCTGACGGCGTGTGACGGGCGCGGTACCGTGCGCCGTATCGACGATCCCAGGGGTGGGCGAGATGGAAGAACGCGAATACGAGCAGCCGATCGCGCAGGACCCGGACTCGAGGCGCGCCGCCGCGTTCACGCAATGGGACCGGGCTACCGCGCCGAAACCCCGGTGGCGCCGCCGCGGCCCCGTGGCGGCGGCCGTGGGCGCGGCGCTGGCAGTAGGCGCCGCGGCGTGGCTGACCGCAGGGGGCGGCCACGCCGCGCCGCGGGCCGCGCCGACGGCCAGCGCGTCCACGCTCAGCATGCAGGGCACCCTCGTGTTGTCCTTCGGCAGCCCGCTTTATCCGAACGCCAGCGATCCGGAGCCGGGACGCACGGCCGGCCCGGACGTCGGCGACCCGTGCACGGCGCTGAACGGCTACAACGACATCAACCAGGGCTCGGCCGTCACGATCGGCGACGGCACCGGCAGGACGCTGGTCGTCACGGCCCTGTCGGCGGGTAGTGTGGCGGGCGATCCGGGCACGACGGCGCAGTGCGAGTTCTCGTTCAGCGCGAACGTCCCTGCGGGGCGCGGCACTTATACGGTGACGATCAGCCACCGGGGAACGCAGGTGTTCACCGAGGCGCAGGTGCAGGACCCGATCCAGCTGAGCCTCGGCCGCTAGCCGACGGGGATCTGGTAGACCGGCCGGTAGTGCGGCGGCAGCACGATGTCCGCGGTCTCCACGGGCTTCTGCCCCGCATAGTAGGTGCGCTCGATCAGTAGCACTGGTGTTCCGGGGCGCAGGCGCAGGGTCTGTGCCTCGCCGATTGTGAGCGTGCGCGGCACGAGTTCTTCGCGCGCCTCGGTAACGGTGATGCCGATCGTGGCGAACCGGTCGGCCACGCCCTTGCCGGCGTGCTCCCCGTCCTCGGGCAGCAGGATCTCGGTACCGGCCGTCAGGGCCATCGGCTCCCAGCTGGTGGATAGGTATGCCGGGGCACCGTCGGCGGTGAACAGGTACTCGGTGCGCATGACGCGGCTGCCGGGCTCGAGGCGCAACCGCTCGGCGATGGCTGGCGGCGCGGTCACGGATTTGGACTGGGAGGTCCAGGAGCCGTCGATGCCCTGGGCGGCTGCGTCGGCGCGCCACGGGGAGCCCTGCCCTGCGCTGTCGCGGTACCAGGAGCGCACCATCCGCCGGGCTATGGGCCGCTCGCGCACGTAGTAGCCCGATCCGGGCTTGGACTCGACCAGGCCGTCGCCGAGCAGGATCTGCATGGCCTGGAACGCGGTGCGGTCGGAGATGCCGTGGATCGCCTTCATCTCGGATAGCGCGGGCAGTTTGGCGCCTGGCGCGAGCGCGCCGCCGATGATCTGCTCGCGCAGTTCGTCGGCGATGCTCTCGTATTTCGGCGTGGCGATCGGTCTCACCCCGGGATCGGCGGATGAAATCTCTGCGCATAGCTTGACGCGCCACTGTACAGAGGCGCAAGCTCTGTACAGTTACGTCGGCTAATGTACAGTAGCGTCGCTCAGGCGGCGTCTGCCTGGGGGTTTCCATGCCCGCGCCCGAGAGCCTGTCGCGCACGCTGCCCGGCCTGCCTTCCGCCGTGCCGGAGGCGCGGGCTCTGGCGCGCGAGTTCCTCGGCGGCTCGCCGCGGTCCGAGGACGCGGAACTGATCGTCTCGGAGCTGGCCACCAACGCCGTACTGCATGCGCACGGCGAGTTCGCCCTGGCCTTGGAGCTGGCGCCGGGATCGCTACGGATAGAGGTGACCGACCGGGGTGCGCCGGTGCGCTCGCAGCCGCGCATAGAGCCGGGCGAGGGCGGCCGGGGCCTGGTGATCGTGGATGCGCTGGCCGACGACTGGGGCCATGAGCAGCACACGGACCGCGCCCGGTGGTGGGCCGAACTGTGGACGGAGGAATCGTGATGCGCGTGCGCCTGCTGGCGTGGGGCCGCACCGAGGCGGACATCGATCGGGCGGTCGCCTGGGCCAGACGCGGCTCGGGCCGCGCCGGGTGGGACATGGACATCATGCGGCTGCGCATCCCCGCGGGGCCGCTGCCGCTGGAGGACCCGGCGGCGCTGGCGGCCGAGGCCGCGCCGGACGGCTCCTGGGCGTACGCCGCCTACCGGCAGCAGGAAGGGGGAGACGCGTGAGCGCGCATCTGCCGCACGAGCGCTCGCCACTGGCCCGCGCCTACGCGCAGCTGGCCTTGGCGCTGGAGCCGTTGGGGATCGAGGTCGGCCCGGAGGTGGTGGACGTGTGGCGTGATCGGGTGCGCAACGGCGTCGATCCGCTGCCGCCGCGGGCGCTGCGGGAGCTGGCGGCCCTCGCCGAGCGCCTAGCGCGCCGGCTGCCGCGGTGAGGGTGGCGCGCGGTGGCGCGGGCTCACCCGATGGGGGGAGTGTCGCAATCGTCTCTTTCCGGTGTAACTGTCTCGACGTATCGTAGAGTCTTTCGATATCTGACGTGATGTCAGTGGGGTGGTGGCCATGGACGACGATGTCCAGCGGCGGGCGCGTATCGCGCGGATCAGGTCCCGCATGGTGGAGATCCGCGACGAGCTGGACACGCTGCTGCAGGAGCTGGCGCAGGAGGAGGGCCCCGAGGCGCGCCGCCGCCGGTTCACGATCGTCAAGGGCGGCCTGGCGGCGCTCGGTGCACTGGGGTCGGCGGCGGCCGCGTGGGGTGCGCGCCACAGCCGCGCGCTCGCCGGGTTCGTGGTGGGCGCCGCCGGGGCCGCGGTGGTCGCGGGGGCGCTGCTGGCGCACGGCTCCCCGCACCCGGGCGCCGGCCCGCGGCCGGCGCCGGTCCCGTCGTCCAGCGCGACGGCGCCCACCGGCCCGAGCCCGAGCCCGGGGCCTGGGCCGTCGCGGGCGCTGCCGCGTCCGTCGCGCACCCCGCGCGCGCCGGCGCCCCCGTTCGTCGTGCCGGTGCGCACCCGGCGTTCCCCGCTCGCGGCCTCCTCGCCGGCGCCGGGCGGCGCGCCGCCGCGTTCGCCGAGCCCCGCGCCCACGCCCGCCGCGCCCGCGTCGAGCGCGGTGCCCCCGCCGTCCCCCTCGCCGACGTCCGTCGCCTGCCCGGTCGGCCTGCGGCTGCGGGTACTGCGGATCGGCGTGACGCTCTGCGTCTAGGCCGGCAGCTCGAACCCGGCCGCCGACAGGGCGGAAAAGACCGCCTGGGCCTGGCGGGCGTCGAGCTCGGGCAGCAGGTGCCCGTACGTCTTGTCGGTGGTGTTCACGGACTCGTGCCCCACGCGCCGGGCGATCGCGGACAGCGGCACGTTGCCGGCGATCTGCCAGGCGACGTGAGTGTGGCGCAGGTCGTGGATGCGCGGGACCTTCGTGAGCGTTCCCGGGCATCCGCACGGGCGCAGGTGCCGCTGGCGCAGCGCCTTGAGGTTGCTCAGGCGCACCAGCTGCCCGTCCACCAGGATGCCCTGCTCGCGGTCCTGCGCACGGTGGCGCTCGCAGCGCACCGCCCGGTACACCGCCGGCTGCCAGTAGCGGCCGAAGAAGTTGTTGTGCCGGATCACCGCGCCGGTGCGGGTGGTGAAGGTGTACGCGTCTCTGTCCCGGTCGGCGCAGCGCGCGGCGAACACGCTGTCGACGATCTCGTCCAGGACGATGGTGCGCCGACCGGCCTTCGTCTTGGGCGCGTCCTCGAGGAAGGTGTTGTCCGGCTGCCGTTTCCACGCCCGGTGCACCCGGGTCGCCGGTCCTTCCTGCTGGATGGAGGCGTCGCGGTAGTCGCGCACCTTCTGCGCCGTGAGCTCGGAGAAACGCATCCCGGTGCCGGCGAACGCCAGCAGCACGTCGCGGATCGTCGGGTCGGCTGCGGCGTGCAGTATGGCGAACTCGGCCGGGGTGAGGAACACCATCTCCTCGTCGACGGCGTCGTCGACGCTGGGCAGCCGGGTGCCGGCGCACGGGTTGTATCTGCGCAGGGGCCGTTCCCCGACGGTGGCCGACTGCATGATCGAGTAGAGCAGGCCGTGCAGGTTCGCGATGGTCTTCGGGCTCTTGGGCGCGCGCAGCCACGCGTCCGGGTTGTCCGGGTCCCGTGCGCCGGCCTGGAGCCAGTTGATCCACCCGGCGACGTCGCGCGCGTCCAGGGTGGCGACGTCGGCGACGTCGGCCTGGGCGAGCGGCGTGTAGGTGGCCATGTGGTTGGCGACGAAGCGGTGGTAGTCGCTCCTGGTCTTGGCCTCGATGCCGGTGAGGTGGTCGATGTAGTCGGCGGCGTAGTCGAGGAACGGTTTCGCGGCCTGGCGCCGGTCGGCGGTGTCTCGCGCCGCGCGCAGCGCCTGGAGCTGCTCCTCGGTGACGTAGCCGACCTTGGGCACGTAGTTCGGCGGGTAGCGGTGGCCGTGGTATTCGACGTCGGTCTTGAACCGGGCGGCCAGCTTCGGGTCGTCGAAGGTCTCGGCGCACTGCTCGCCGTCGCGCTTGCCGCCGAGCCGGAACCGGATCTTGTAGCCGATCGAGCCGTCCCTGCGGGGGACCTCCACTACGTTCGCCATGGTCCGATGCTGCGCCCTCTGCTGTGGTCGTGTCAGCGGTTTCGGGGCCGCGTGCTCCCGCGCGTGCTCCCAAACCGGAATGAAGAAGGCCCTTACCATTATTTACGCTGGTAAGGGCCTCTAAGGGTGGGGTGAGTGATGGGACTTGAACCACAGCCTCATAGGGCTGTGGCCTGCGCGTATACAGGTCAGAGCCTTGAGGCTGCCCCGGTCCGTCCCGGTCGATCACGGCCCGTCCCGGGCGATACGGGGCGCGTGCTCCCGCCGGGAGCACGCTATTGGATCTTGCCGGTGCGGCGTTGGGCGCGCAGCTGCCCGCGCAGGTCCTCGACGTCCCAGCGGGCGTGTCCGCCCGGGGTGACCAGGGCGGGGACCACGAGGCCGTCTTTCCACCAGCGGGCCAGGGTGGTGCGGGCGACGCCGATGGCGGCGGCGGCCACCGCGGTGGGCACGGGCTTGGGCTCCGGGGGCGGCATGGCGACACGGTGCACCGCGGCGCGCGTCGTTTCCTGTCGGATGAGACGTGTGGTGGCATTCGAGACGATCCGATCGGTTCGAGACGTCAGCCGGTCGGCCGCCGCTGGTGCTCGCGCTTCTCGAGTCCTGCGATGGTCGCGTTGAGCTCGTCGCGCAGCCGGCGCAGTTCCTCGAGCGTGGCGCCGACGTCCGGGGTGGTGGACGATTCCCGTGGCGCCGAGGGGTCACGGCCTTCGATGCGTGCTTCTACGTGCCCTGTGTTCCACTGGAGGGCGTTGTCGATGCCGATCATCGTGTCGAGCGAGATGGGGCCGCTTCCGTTCCTGACGCGTCGGAGCGTGGCGATGGAGATGTCTGCGCGTTGGGCTACTTGATCCCACGTGAGCCGGAGCTCGGCGCGTCGTCGGTCCATCTCTTCTGCGAGTTGGCGTCGTCGGTCCGTTGATTCCATACCGTCACCTCCTGAGCACATAAAAGCGCAAATGAGCGCCAATCACCACGCGGAGACGACTGGTTAGCGGAATCGGTTGACGGTGAGCGCTTTTGAGCGCTAGCTTTACGACATGGCACGTCAGACGCTCAGCCTTCCGTTCAGTGGCAACGCCCTCCGAGGGATCCGTGAGCGGTCCGGCCTGACTCTGGGCGCCCTCGCGGAGCGCTGTGGCGAGGCGGGCTACCCGGTCCACCGCTCGTACCTCGGCAAGATCGAGAGCGGTCTGAACCGGCCGAGCCCGCCGCTGCTCAAGGCGCTCGCGAAGGTGCTCAGGGTGAAGATCGACGCCTTCTTGGAGGCCGAAAAGCCCGCGCAGCGTGCGTCATGACCGCGCCGCTGGAACTGCCGCCTGAGTCGGCGTGGTGGACGTCGAGAGAGTTCGCCGCGCAGCTGCGGATCACGGCGCGGTGGCTGGAGGACCGGTGCGCGCCGTCCTGGCGGGGCGAGCAGCTGCCGCACCGGCGCGTCGGGCGGGAGCTGCGGTTCTCGCCCGAGGACCGGGCCGCGATCGCCGCGATGTTCGCCCGCGGCCCGCGGCCGCCCGCCCCGGCCGCGCCACAACTGGACGTGGCGGCGGGAATCGCCGGGCTGCGCAAGCTCGACCGGCTCAAGACCGCAACACCCTGACACGACGGCGCCCGCCCCCTGCGACGGGACGGGCGCGATGACCAACCACAAGAACCGCTCAAGTCGAGAGAGGTTGATCGTGATCTATTCTAACGGACCCGCGGTGAGGCTGGAAGCCGCCCCGCAGGCGGTCCCCGTCACCGCGCCCCGCATCCGCCCGCTGCCGATCCCCGCGGCGCTGGGCCGGGCGTACACCGCGGACCTGGACGCCCACGGCCGCCGGGTGGGCGCCGAGAGCGACGCCGCGGTGTGGCTGCGGGTGACCCCGACGGGGCACTGGCGCGTGGTCGGCCTGGCCGAGGAGGTCGCGTGCCGCGGCTGCGGGGATGAGTGGCTGGCCTGCCAGCTGGAGACCGTCCGCTGCCCGCGTCCCGCCACGGCGCAGGACATCGCCAGCGCGCTGCTGGACCGCACGGCGGTGACGCTGTGAGCCGCAAGTCGAAGCGCACCCGCCGCCCGCGTCCCGCCGCCGCGCGGCCCGTGAACGCCGCGGTGCCGGTCGAGCTGCGTGAGCGCGACTACGGGTTCCCGCGTATCGCGCTGCCCGCCTCCCGGCCGCTGATCACCGCGGCCGAGCTGCACCAGGCCCTTCAGGGCGAGAGCGCGGCGCAGGCGCCGGTGTTCACCGGCAACGCCCTGCCGCAGCGGCTGACCGCCTGGGAGCTGGAACTGCTCGGCGAGAGCGCGCAGGACCCCGACCCGGGCCCGGCCCCCGCGCCCCCGCCGGTGCCCGACCCGCCGCGCACCCCCTCGCCCGCGCCCAGCGCCGCGCAGCTGGCCGCCGCCCGCGCCGCCCTCGAGCCGGTGCGCGCCCACCTGGAGGCGAGGTTTGCGCGGCTGGCCCGCTCCATCGCCCACGACACCGCCCGCGACCTGGAGGCGATCGGGCTACGGTCCGAGACGCTGCGCAAGCACCTGGTCAGCGCCCAGCTGGCCGGAGCCGGGCTGCGCATGCAGCACGCCTATGAGCACGGCGGCACCCAGGAGCTCACCGGCCTGGCCGCGTCCCTCGCGGCGATGCTCGTGGACAACGCGAAGGCCCAGCCGGGCGGCCCGCCCCGACTGCCGCGGCGCGTGCCCGGCGCGGCCCTCGCGTCGCTCGAGGCGCAGTGGCGGCAGCAGGTGGCCGCATGAGCCGCCCCTTCCACCCCAGCCTGGTCGAGGACTGGCGCGGCCTGCTGCGCGACGAGCAGGAGTTCGCCGCCCGCGCACGCAGGCACCGGGACGAGCTGCTGTCCGACACGCGCAACTACGCCGAGGTCGCCGCGCAGCACGAGGCGCGCGCCGAGGGCCTGCGCGCCCTGCTGCGCGACGCCGACCCCGAGCACGAGGCCGACTACGCCGACCCGCAGGACGCCCCCGCTGGCGAGCGCGACCGCGCCCTGGCGGACTTCCGGGCCCTGATCGCGCTGTGGGAGCAGCACCCGCAGCTGCCGGTGCCCACCTACCACTCGGTGCACCTGGGGGCGAGGGAGGGCCTGACACCGGAGTCGGTGGACGAGCTGGCCGCGCTGCTCGGCGTCCAGGCGGTCACCAGCTCCAGCCGTCACCGGCGGGCGAGCGTCGTGCTCGGGCGGCTGTACCTGGAGCTGTCGGCCAAGCTGCCGCCTGAGCCGTTGCCCGAGGCGGCCGAGCCGTCCGCGCAGCACGTGGAGTCGGACGCCGAGCGCGGGATCTGCCGCAACTGCGGCGCCTCGGTCGCCGACGGGCACTGCCCGAACCCGCAGCCCGCGCACGCCGGGGCGGTGGCCTGAATGACCGTGACGACGCTCGCCCCGATCCCCGCGCTCATCCTCGCTATCGCGCTGTCGGCCACGTACGTGGCCACCCGCGCCGCCTGCGACGCGGCCGCCGACCGGCTGCGCGCCGCCCGGCACCGGCGCCGCACCCGCCGCCACGGCGCCGTGCTGCGCCGCGCCCTGGCCCAGGCCGGGACGGAGGGATGGCGGTGACCGTGTACATCGGCCATGTCGAGGCCGCCGAGCGCCTGTTCGCCACGGGCGAGCTGCCCACGGACACCGACGCCGCCGCGCGCCTGATCCTGCGCCACTACCGGGAGCACCCGGACCCGGC
>Ga0207664_10000388_pt1 | contig 31659 bp, 30 predicted proteins | sample LARL83metaG_FD_184349 | JGI IMG/M metagenome (GOLD analysis project Ga0207664, IMG submission 184349) | Corn, switchgrass and miscanthus rhizosphere microbial communities from Kellogg Biological Station, Michigan, USA - LAR L8-3 metaG... | ecosystem: Host-associated > Plants > Roots >... | reverse complement strand
CGCTCGACGGTGCCGGCCTTGAGTTGCTGTGTCTTCGTGACCTGGAACCCGGCCGCCTGCACCAGGGGCAGCTGGCGGCGGGTGAAGTGCTCCCCGGCGGTGCGGATCGTGATGCGCTCCAGCAGCCATTGGGCGGCGTAGACGGGCGGCCAGGTGCTGCCGATGTGATCGAGCAGCAGCAGGCGCCCGCCGGGGACCAAGGCCCGCCGCATCTCGGCGATCGCCGCGGCGGGCCTGGGGATGGTGCACAGTGACAGCGCGCAGACCACGGTGTCGAACGAGGCGTCGCTGAAGGGCAGGTGCTCGGCGTCGCCCTCGCGCAGGTCGGCGTCTACGCCGAGGCTGGTGGCGCGCTGGCGGGCGATGGCCAGCATCGCGGGGCTGAGCTCGATGCCGGTGATGGCGGTGGCGGCGGGGTAGCAGGGCAGGCTGAGGCCGGTGCCGATGGCGACTTCGAGGACGCGGCCGCGGGCGCGGGCGCCGAGCCATTCGCGCCCGCCGGCGAACTGGATCTTCTCGAAGAAGGCGATCTGCTTGTCGTAGCCGGGCGCGGCCTTGTCCCATACCTGCTGTTGCCGTGCGGTCGGGGTCGGGCACTGCTTTACTCTGGCGGCGCTGGTCATGATGCTGGTCCTTGCTGATCGGGTGAGGGGAAAGAGCAGTCCGGAGCTGGGGTGACGGCGGCGCCGATGACGCCCATGATCGCTTGCCGGACCCGGGCGGGGGCCTGGACGGGATCGGGCTGCCCCGCGTCGAGCCAGGCGATGACCGCCTCGATGGCCACGGCCGGGGCCAGCAGCGCCGCCCACCGGGCCAGCCCTTCCTCCGGTACCAGAGCTGAGATCTGCAGGTAGGCGGCGGCGGTGATGTCGGCGCGGAACTTCCCGATGCGCTCGGAGAACTCCGGCTCGCGCAGGGCGTGCTGGAACAGCAGCCGGAACCCGGCCGGGGACTCCGCTGCTGCTTGGAGGAGGCCGTCGATGCTGGCGTCGGTGAACCCGCCGGCCGGCTCTTCGACGTGGGCGTCCAGGCGGGCGCACATGCGGTCAAGGACCGCCTGGTACAGGTCGGTCTTGGAGTCGAAGTGCCGGTAGAGGACCACCCGGGTGATGCCGGCCTCGGCGGCGATGTCATCCAGGCCCGTCGCGGCGAAGCCGCTGCGGGCGAAGGCCTCGGTGGCGGCAGTGAGGATCTGCTCCCGCCGCTGCGCGCGGGGCATGCGATGTGACGGCTCTTGCCTGTCCGTGACCACGACGGCCCTCCGCTTGCTTGCTTACTTGGAAGTGTACTTGATAGAGTGTATAACTTCAAGTAAGGCATGGGTGGGGCTGCGGTCAGCGGCTCAGGCAGCTGGGCTGCTGTCTGGCGTGGTATCTCCGGCAGTTCACTGGATGGTCACGCGCAGCTGGTCCCGGGCGGTCATGAGGGCGTGCTCGACCTCGTGGCGGGTGTCGGCCGCGGCGAAGATGAAGCCCAGGTAGCGGTCCCCGTCCGGGAGCGGGCGGACCGGCTGGCCGACGGGGATCGTGATGGTCAGGCCGGTGATCCCGGGTACGGCAGCGGCGCTGTCGCGGCCCTCGACGGCGCGCAGCACGCCCGCGCGCGGGACAGGGAGCATGTACACCCCGGCGGCCTGGTCAGGGGCATGGCTGGCGGCGGAGGCCGGCTGGCCGAGGGCGCTGGCCAGGATGAACTCCTCCAGGGTCTGGCCGCCGGGGAAGCGCAGCGCGCGCGAGCACAGGCCGCCGATCGAGCGTGCCGCCAGCTCCAGCATGGCGGGCCGGGGCTGGGTGCCGCGGCCGTCGATGCGCAGTTCCGCGTGCACCGGCCCGCGGATGAGGCCGAGCGCGCGGGCGGCCTGCCCGGCGGTCGCGACGGCGGATGCCAGGACCGGGCCGGGCAGCCGGGAGGGGGTGACGAGCAGGGTTTCCTCGAAGGTGGGGCCGTCGGGCGCGCCGGGCTTGTCGAAGACGGCGGTGACGGCCAGCCCGTCGTCTGTCACGAAGCCGTCGATGCTGATCTCCGGCCCGGGCAGGTATTCCTCGATGAGGACGGGCTCGTCGTCAGGGCGGCCTGCGGCGGTGAGGACCTGCCGGATCCGGCTGGCGGCGGTCACGGCGGCGGCCGGGTCGTCGGCGCGCAGGACCCCCTGGCTGGCGCTGAGCGAGATCGCCTTGACCAGGCACGGGAACCCGGCCGTCCCGGCCGCCCGCCGGACGGCGTCGTCGGTGGCGGCGGCGGGCACGAGCTCGAACCTCGGCTGGTGGACGCCTGCGGCGGCCCAGCGCTGCCGCTGCCGGGCCTTGTCGGCGGCGTTCCGTACCGCCTCGACCGGGTTGTGCGGCAGCCCGAGCCGCGTCGAGACCGCCGCTGCCAGCTCGAGCATCGGGGTGTCCGCGGCGACCACGGCGGCGACCGGGCCGCAGCGGGCAGTGACCAGGCCGGCGCTGCGGTCCGGGTCGGCCGGGTTCACCGGGATGACCGGCCGGCCGCCGAGCGGCAGCGCGCCGTCGCTGCCGATGACCAGGTCCAGGCCCATCCGGGCGGCGGCCAGCAGGAAGTCGGCCGCGCGGTAGGTGCGGGCGGGCACCAGCAGCAGTACCCGCGGCCCGCCCGGGGCGGTGCTGGTCACCGTTTCTCCGGGGAGAAGAACGGGTCGGTGCCTGCCTCATGGTCGGTGACGTCCGTCAACCCGGTCAGGGCGGGCAGGCGGTCACGCAGCAGCGGCTCGATGCCCTGCCGGATGGTCACCTCGGCCAGGCTGCAGCCCTGGCAGCCGCCGTCGAGCCGGATCCGGATCCAGCCGTCCTTCGCGCCGGTGACGGTCACGTGGCCGCGGTGGGCGGCGATCGCGGGGTTGACCTCCGCGTCCAGCACCTGGCGGGCGGCTTCGGCGAGACCGGCGGCCCCCGGCGACCCGGGCGCGCTGGTGCCGGGCGCGGCCAGCCGGACGGCGGTGACCTCGGGCACGGCGGCGCGGACCGCGGCCTCGATGCGGGAGGCCAGCGGGAGCGCAGCGCCCGGTGACCCGGTCACCTCCAGGGTCACCACGCCGTCGGCGGCGGCCGCGGTGACCCGGATGGCGCCGCCGCGGGCGATGACCGACGGCAGGATGCTGCGTTCCAGTGCGGCCGTCACCCGCGCGGCCAGGTCACTCACCGGCCCGCCTCCCGGCCGGCCGCCTCCGGGGCCGGGCCGCTGGCCGCGGCATCCAGCGCCGCTTCAAGGTCGGCGATCAGGTCCCCGGGCGCCTCGATGCCGATGGACAGCCGCAGCAGGTCATCCGGCACCGGTGACGAGGGTCCCTCGCTGGCGCGCCGGTGCTCGATCAGGCTCTCCACCCCGCCCAGCGAGGTGGCCCGCTTGAACACCCGCACGTCGCGCAGCACCGCCCGCGCCTGCGGGGCTCCTCCGGCCAGCCGGATGGACAGCATGCCGCCGAACCCGCCGGTCATCTGCCGGGCCGCGACCTGGTGCCCGGGATGGCCCGGCAGCCCGGGGTAGAGCACTTCGGCCAGCGCGGGGTGCCCGGCGAAGTGTGTCGCGACGGCCAGTGCGGTCTCCGAGGCGCGGTGCACTCGCAGGAACAGGGTCCGCATCCCGCGCTGCAGCAGCCAGGCCTCGAACGGGCCGGGCATCGCGCCGGCGTTGCGGCGCCAGGACCTGATCCGCTCCCACAACGGGTCCCGGCGGGCCGAAAGGACCGCGCCGGCCAGCACGTCGCCGTGCCCGTTGAGGTACTTGCTGGCCGAGTGCACCACGAGGTCAGCCCCGTGCTCGAACGGCCGGGTCAGCACCGGGGTGGAAACCGTGTTGTCCACCGCAACCCGGGCCCCGGCGGCATGCGCGAGCTTGCAGGCAGCGGCCAGGTCGGTGACCTCCCACATCGGGTTCGCCGGTGTCTCCAGCCACAGCAGTCGGGTACGGCCGGGCCGGAGCGCGGCGGCCACCGCGCCCGGGTCGGTGGTGTCGGTGAACTCCACGTCCAGGCCCCATGTCAGCGCGAACTCGGCCAGCCACTTGCGCACCCCCCAGTACAGCACCCGGGAGACCAGCACGTGATCGCCGGGCAGCAGCGACTGGAACACCGCGGTGACCGCCGCCATCCCCGAGCTGAACAGCGCGCACTCGCCGCCCTCCAGCGCGCCCAGCAGCCGCTCGGCATGCTCCGACGTCGGGTTGTCCGCCCGGGTGTAGGCCCGGCCTTGGGGATAGGAGCCGTCCGGCCGCTGCTCGTAGTTCGTCGACAGGCTGATCATCGGGGCCAGCGCGCCCGACACCGGGTCCGTTTCACCTAGTGCCTGCGCCGCCAGCGTCTGCGGGGACAGCGGCCGGTCTTCCGTCAATGCACGCCTCCGTTCGCGTCTTGCCTACGCTAGCCCGCTGCCGCCGTCCGCCCTCGGGTGGGTTTCGCGCATGAATGCCCAGGCGAGCAGGCCGGAGGCGGTGGTGAGGACGGCGGCTACCGCGATCGCCGCGTCGAGGCTGGCCAGGGCGGCGGTGACGCCGCCGATGAGGGCGCCGATGGCGTAGCCGGCGTCGCGCCAGAACCGGTAGATGCCCAGCGCCGCCGGGCGCCAGGCGGGGTGGGTGGCGTCACTGACGGCGGCGAGCAGCGTGGGGTAGACCAGCGCGGTGCCGGCGCCTAGCAGGAACGCCCCGGTCAGCCCGGCGGCAAGGGCGTGGGCGATGCCGACGGTGATCACGGCCAGGCCGGCCGCCTGGATCAGCATCCCGGCGACGATGGGGGGCTTACGGCCGATCCGGTCGGCGAGGTGGCCGGTGGCGATCATCCCGGCCGCCCACATAAAGGGGTAGAACGCCTTGACGTAGCCCACTCCGGTAACCGAGACGCCGTGGCTGACCAGCAGGACCGGCAGCACCACCCACACCAAGCCGTCGTTGAGGTTGTTGACCAGCCCGGCCTGGCTGACCACGGCCAGCGTGCGGTCCTTCCACGACACCAGCACGGCAATCTCCCGTGCCGAAGGATGCGGCCCGTCCGGCCGGGGGTGCAGCCGGGCCTCGGCGGCGGCCCAGGCGGCGGTGTCGCGGACGGCGAGCACCGACAGGGCCAGCCCGGTATGCCGCCGCCGGCTTCGGTGCCCTCCAGCGTGCCCGCGCGGTCCGGTGAGCTCACGCGCCCTCCTCCAGCGGCTTCCCGGTGGCGGCCGACCAGTCCCCGGCCCCTGTAGTACCTCCGAAACTCGGCTATTTGGCCTGACCTGGTGGTTCACGCCGCGGGCTGGCGGCGGGATGATGTCCGGGCTGTCGTCGGGGGCGCGCAGGCTCATGTCGTGCCCTTGGTGGCTGCGGCCGGTGTTGTAGTGCTCGACGTACTCCGACAAGACTGCGCGCAGATGCCGTTCGCCGGTGATGAGCATCCGGTCGGCGCATTCGGCGCGCAGGGTGCGTACGAACCTTTCCGCATAAGCGTTCATCCGGGGCGTCTGCGGAGCGGTGAGCAGCACGTCTATGCCGGCCGCGGTGAACACGGCGTCGAAGGCGCTGGTGAATTTGCTGTTCCGGTCCCTGATCAGATGCGTGAAGCGATGCCCGGCTTCCGCGAGGTCGGCGGTGAGATCCCGGGCCAGCTGCGTCAGCCACGCGCCCGTCGGGTACCGGGTCACGCCCAGCAGGTGGACCCGGCGGGTCCGGTGCTCGATCACGAACGCCGCATACAGCCGGGTCAGGGAGAACGCGCAGTCCGCGTGGAACAGGCCGGTCGCCACGATGGACCGGGCATGGGCGCGGAGAAAGGTACGCCACTGGTCATCGCGTGCGGCCGGCGGCGGGATCCGCCGGCGGCGCAGGATCTTGCGGATCGTGCCCGCGCCGATCCGGAGTCCCAGGCGGCGCAGCTCGCCCTGGATGCGGACAACACCCCAGGCCCGGTTCTCCGGTGGCAAGGCGGACGATCAGCTCAGCCAGCTCGCTGTCGAGCGGTGGCCGTCCCGGTGGCCGGGGCTGGGTCCATTTCCTGGACACCATGCGGCGGTGCCAGCGCAGCAGCGTGCCCGGGGGCACGATCCGGTGCCGGCGCAACCCTTTGGGCAGCATCCGGGACAACGCCGCGAGCACAGCCCGGTCAGCCCATTCGAGCCGCGGCGTCGGGTTCACCCGGCGCAGCACCGCGACTTCCTGACGCAAGACCAGTATCTCGCCATCCTCCGACGCCGACGACCGAGCCAGCAACGCCAGCAAGGACAGCACCGCGACAGCGAACCGGTAAATCAGGCGAACCCGCACGACGGCCAATCATCGCAGGGCCGAGCAGGTGGCCGAGTTATAGCCGTACTACAGGGTCATCGGCGGGAGAGACCCAGCGCACGATCGTCAGCCGGACCGGCGGCCGCTTGGTCGGCTCGAACGGCTCGCGCCGGGTCTTTTCGGAGGAACGACTCGAACGCGTGATCAGGCCCGCTGGCCGGCGGCCACGGCAGGTCGCGCCTTCTGACGTCGAAGGACGCGTACGGGTCGGCCACCTGGACCAGACCGTCGCGCTCGTCGACGCGAAACGTCGTGCGCATGATCCCATGCCGCCGCGCGACCAGTTGCCAGGCCGCCTCGAACGGCTCGGGCTCCAGCGGGGTATCCCAGTCCAGGGTGGCCTGGATGACGTCGATGCCATCGCCGGGAAACCGCAGGTAGTTGAGAATCATGCCCCGCTGAGCCGGCAACGCGAGATACCGGCCTGGTAAATCCGCCTGCACCGCGGTGCCCGCGGGCAGCGGGGTCAACTGCCGCCACCCCGCTCCCGCTCGTCCATCCAGCGGCGCAGTGATGCCGGGCGCATGTCAGTCCAGGTTTCCTCGACGTGGGCCAGGCACTCCTCTTCCGAACCGGTGAAGCCGTCCGGGCGCCACCCGGCCGGCAGGTCTCGCGTCTGCGGCCAGATCGAGTACTGCTCCTCGTCGTTGACCACGACCGCATACGGGCGCGAGTCGGTGGCATCAGGCATCAGCTACTCCGTTCCGCTTCGGGACGTGCCTGACAGCAGCCGCTGGCGCATGAGGAATTTGCGGACCTTGCCGGTTGGTCCCATCACGATCTCGTCGTCGGGAATGGTCACGATCGTGCGCGGCAGCGCGCCAGCGGCCGCACCGAGCGCCGTGCCGATCTCGCCGTCGCGGTCTCTGTCCGCGTCGGCGTCCGCGGTCAGCAGCAGCAGCACCTCGATGATCAGCTTGCCGTCGTCACCGCGGGCCGCCAGCACCGTGCAGTCGCGGACATCCGCGCAGCTGGAGAGTATCCGCTCCTCGGACAGTGCGGTATAGAGCCAGCCGCCGCCCAGGTCGACCGCGTCACTGACCCGGTCCATGTGGTAGAAGTAGCCGTCCTCGTCCCGGTACATGAGGTCACCGGTCAGGTAGTAGCCGTTCAGCCGGGTACGGAAGGTGCTGGCCGAGTCGTTCCAGTACCCGAGCGCCAGGGTCGGCGACTTCATCGCCACCATCCCCACCTCGCCGTCCGGCACTTGGCGGCCGGTCTCCGTGTCGACCAGGATGATCTCGGCAAACGGCTGCGCCTTGCCTACGCAGCGCCCGTAGCGGTCACTGTCCAAGCGGTGGCTGATACCGAATCCGCCGTAGCCCATCTCAGTCGACCCGAGCGTGTCGTTGAACCGCGAGCCAGGCAGGCTGACAACCTGACCGTCCCGGTATGCGTGGTGACTGCCAACGGCGACCAGCCGGCGGATGTGCGCCTCGTGCGCGCAGTCACCGCTATTCGACCAGAACCGGACCGAGCTGACATCGCGTTGCGTGAGGTCGTAGCGAGCCAGTTCCGCCCAGGTGACGGCGAAACCGTAGACGGCGGTCGGGTGCCAGCGCTCGATAGCGTCGATGATGACATCGCCGCTGCGCTCGAACGCGCCGCCCTGTCCCGACAGGCACAGCAGCTCGTACCCGTTGCAGAGCGCCTCGTTCAGTATGATGACGCCGGCCGTGTGTGCCTGCGGGAACGCGGACATCTCGCGCACCGGGCCGTGCTGGCGTGGTTCGGTCAGCCGGACCGCCCGCACCGCCGCGAACAGGCTGTGGTGGGAGTGCACGACAGCGGCGGGCATCCGCGTGGTGCCTGACGAGTGCGTGATGGCCACCGGGTCGTCGGGGTGATGCCGGTAATGGGCGGGCGCGGCGGAAGGAACGCCCGTTCCTGTCTGTTCCGCGTACCCGAGGACCGGCGCACCGAGGTCGCGTCCGGCCATGTCCTTGTGGTCGGCGTCCAGGACGACCCCGGTGGCGCGCAGCCGCCGGATGAACTCGACCGCGATGTCGGCGGGCATGCCGCCGTTCATCAGGGCCGGTATCGCCCCGAGCCAGGTCAGCGCCAGGAAGTTGAGGTGCACGTCGGCCGCGGACGTCACGTAGATAGCGACCGGGTCGCGTCGCCTGATGCCGTACCTGGCAAACCACTCCGCCCGGGCGGCGACCCGCTCGGTCAGCGTGCGCAGCGACATCGGCGTCCAGGCCGTGATGCCGTCCACGTCGGTGTCGAACGTCACTCGCGGCATGTCCATGTCCGCGCCATGTTCAGCCAGCCTGAGCAGCGCGTTGCCGGCGCCGAGTTCCTGATCCCCTGCCAGCGCCGCCCGCAGGTTGCCCGCACTCACCTGTCTGCCTCCCGCTCGTATCGTGCTTACCGGTCACGCAGGTCCGGAATGAGCCGAGAACGGCCCATCTGTCCCGGCAATAGACCTTGCGATGGCCAACGTGTCGGCGCCGCGCTCATGCGAGCTCACGAGCGAACAGGCGTGCCGACAGCGTCACGGCGACCACGGACAGCCCGGCCAAGATGGCGGCCGCCTCCCAGACGACCGCCGCGCCGATATGGTCCATGAACAGGGCTCGCATGCTGTTGGCCCCCCAGGCCCACGGGTTCCACAGCGCGACGTCCCGAACCCACAGGGGTGCGACGGTCAACGGGATCAGCAGGCCGGCCAGCAGTGACAGCGGCTGGGCAAGCCCGTTCATCAGCGTGGGGAGCATGCTCTCGTTCGGCACCGACAGCGCCAGCGCATAAGCGATTGAGACGCCGAGCAGCACCGTCATCGCGAGCACGAGCAGGGCAAGCACGAAGTTGGCCGGCCGCAGCCGGAGTCCGAGGATCACGGCGAGTACGGCAATGAGGACCGACTGGATGCCGACCCTCAGCACCAGCGTCAGTTCCCGTCCGAGCAGCAGGCCGCTGCGGGATAGCGGCGTGACCTGGAACCGGGCGATGACGCCCTGGCGCATAGCGGCGAGCAAGGCGAACCCGCCGAACAGTCCGCCGAACAGGCCCGAGATGCACAGCAGCGAAGGCACGTAGATCTGAAAGGCGGCCTGGTAGCTGGAAACGTGCAGGACCGATTTGAGGAACGGCGTGAAGAAGAGCAGGAATGCCACTGGCTGGAATAGCAGCGTCACGATGCCGATCGGGCTGCGCACCACCAGTCCCCCCTCATACTGCAAGGTGAGCCATGTATCACGGGCGAGCTTCATGGCGGCTCCTTCCGCGCGCTACCCGGCTCATGCGATCTCGATCTCGATCTCGCGATCAAACAGCCGCGACGATGCCGTCACGGCGATCACCGCGATGACGGCCAGGATGGCGCACGCCTCCCATACGACGTTGGCGCCGATGTTGCCTTGGTAGACGGCGCGCATGCCGTTGGCGCCCCAGGCGAACGGGTTCCATCGGGCCACGTTTCGTACCCACAGCGGTGCCACCGACAGCGGGATCAGCACCCCGGCCAGCAATGCCAGCGGCTCGGTGACCCCGTTCATCAGGTTCGCCAGCGCGGTCTGGGTCGGCACGAAGATCGCCAGCAGATAGGAGATTGAGACGCCGATGAGCACCATCAGCGCCAGCAGGGCGAGGGCGACAACGACGTCGATGACCGGTGTCCTGAGACCGAAGAGCAGGGCTATGACGGTGATGACCACACCCTGAAAGCAGGTCAGGAGCACGAACACCAGCTGCCGGCCGAGCATCAGGCCAACCCGGCTGAGCGGCGTTACACGGAACCGTCCGATGACTCCCTGACCGATCGCGGCCAGCATGGCGAACCCGGCGAACATGCCGCTGAACACTCCCATGGCGGTTAGCAGCGAGGGCACGTAGATCTGGTAGGCGCCGCTATATGTGGAGACGCCCATGACGGACTTGAGGAACGGGGTGAACAGGAGCAGGTAGGTGACGGGCTGGAGCAGCGATATCGCGATGTTGATCGGGCTGCGCGTCAGCAGACCGCCTTCGTACTGCAAGGTGAGCCACGTATCGCGGGCAAGCTTCATAGCCGCTGCCTTCCTGCCATCCATGTTCGGCTCACTCGGCAAGCGCCCGGCCGGTCTTGGCCAGGAACACGTCGTCGAGGCTCGGGCGGCGGGTCTCGATCGCTCCGGGTTCGATCCCCTTGACGCTCAACGCGCGCATGACCTGCGGGACAGCAGTAGCGGCACTGTCCGCGTACAGCCGCAGGGTGTGCTCGATGGTCTCGCAGGACCGCACACACGGCTGTTCGGCGAGCACCTTGGCCGCCTCGTTCACCGTAACCGGCTCAGGAGCACCCGCGGTGCCCGGCGTGGACAGGTCCACGATGACGACGTCACCGGAGATCTCACGCTTGAGGTCCGCCGGAGTGCCTTCCGCGACGATCAGCCCCGCGTCGATAATCGAGATCCGGTCGCACAGCGCGTCGGCCTCGTCGAGGTAATGCGTGGTGAGGAAGATCGTCATGCCATGATCGCGGAGCCTGCGCACCTCTTGCCACATGCGGGCACGGCTCGGCGGGTCAAGACCGACGGTCGGCTCATCCAAGAACACGACCTGGGGCGAATGGATCACGCCCAGCGCCACGTCCAGGCGCCGGCGCTGCCCGCCGGAGTAGGTGCCGATGTTCCGGTCGGCGAAGCTCTCCAACTGGAAGGCCGCGATGGCCGCCGCTGCCTGTTCCTGCGCGGCGGATTTCGATGCGCCGTACATCCGCGCCTGATGTACCAGGTCGCGCCGTGCGTTCGACTGGTTGTAGGTACCGCCCTGCTGTGCCACGAAGCCGATCTGCATCCGTACCTGCGCCGGGGCGCGGCGCAGGTCGATCCCGGCGATAGTGGCGTCGCCGCCGTCCGGGCGGAGCAGCGTGGTCAGCATCCGCAGGGTCGTCGTCTTCCCGGCACCGTTGGGCCCGAGGAAGCCGAAGATTTCGCCGCGCTGCACGGAGAAGTCCACACCGCGCACCGCGTCGACCGTCGTGGTCTTGCGGCGGCGCCTGACCTGGTAGGTCTTCCGCAGACCACTGGCTTCGATCATGAGTTCTCCAGACGTTGTGTCACGTGTGGTCGCCTCATCGGGTGCGGCTGCGCTAACACGGCGGGCGCCGTGCTGGCCGCTGCGGCCCGTGCCAGCCGGTCTGAGAGCGCTGGCCCGAGCCGCGCCATCGGCGCGGGCAGCAGCATGTACCGGTGGTCGCAATCCAGCTCGACTGCCTCGACCGGGCCGTCAACGAACGGCCGCCACCGCTCCAGCTTCTCGGCGAGCGTCGGCGGATTGCGGGTGGCGGAGAAGAACAGCATCGGGCAGTGCACGCGGCCGGCCTGGTGGTGATGGGCGAGGTCGACGTTGTTCTTGATCACGCGCTGCAGTGCGTGCAGCCGCTGCTCTGGCCACTCGTCAAGTCCCGAACCAGGCCGGCGGCGGATCAGTTCGAGCATCCGGGCTTCGGGCTCGGGATCGGCGGGAGTAAGCGCGGGCACATAGCCGAACTGCGCCAGTACCAGGTTATAGACCATCCAGGGCTCGTTGCTCGGCGCAATCCCCGTGTTGTCGACCCTGGCATCCAAGATGACGAGCAGACCGATTTGCTCGCCGCGCCGCTCAAGTTCCTCCGCGACCGCAAAGGCGACGTTCCCGCCCAGTGACCAGCCGAGCAGGTGGTAGGGCCCTGATGGCTGCGCCAGTCGTATCTGGTCGGCGTAGTCCCGCGCCATCTCCTCCATAGTGGTCGGCAGCGGTTCGGGTCGCCGCAGGCTACGGGCCTGCAGGCCGTATATCGGGAACCTGGCGTCGATATACGGTAGAAGCGCGACGTAACACCAGCTCAGGCCCACCACGGGGTGCATGCAGAACAGCGGAGGGCCGTCGCCCGTCTGGATCGGCATGAGCAGATCGAGGATTCCGCCCGCGGCCTTTGCCGCCGTGCGGTTGAACCGCACGGACTGCATGTCGTCGGCCATCGGCAGGCCCGCGGCCGGGCCGGAGCGGGCCGGGGCCACCACGGGCTCGGGTGTCACAGCGGAGCGCGCGGGCCCCGGCAGCGCGGTGAACGAGAAGCCCGAGCCGCGCAGCCGCTCGATCAGCAGCTCCGTTATCTCGACGATCCGCAGGTCCAGCTCCGCCTCGGTCAAGCCGGCCGGGACGAATTCCGTGGCCGGGGCGAAGTCGTGCAGCAGCACGATGCCGCCATCCGCTTCGGTGATCTGCCGCACGATGGCGTCGACGCACCCGGTCACGGTCTGCCCGTGCCGGTAGGTGACATGCCAGTCCTGTCCATGCGCGTGCCACCCGACCGGGCCGGCGTATCCGGGCACCGGCCAGTCGGCGGCACCGTAGGGCGGACGGAACCAGGGGGTACCGCTCAGGTACCCGGGGATCCGCGCGGCGCAGCGCGCTAGTTCGTCCGCCGCGTGCTCAGCCGACCTGAACGGGCGGTGCTGGTCGGCGTGCAGCCCGATCACGTGCCCGCACTCCCTGATCGCCGCCAGCGCCTCGTAATGCTTGGCGATGCTCTCGCCTAGCACGAAGAAGGTCCCCGGCACGTCCTGGTCGCGGAGCAGCCGTGCCAGCTCCGCTGTCTTGGGACCGGGGCCATCGTCGAAGGTCAGCGAGACGGTCCGGGGCGGAAGGCTGGGCGTGCCAGGCAGCAGACGAGCAGCGTCCTCGTTCATCCGCGCCTTCCGGGGGATCGGGACGATCAGTACGCTCATGGTAGCTCAGACGATCCGGCCCGCCTAGATCTCGTGATCTTCCATGCTTTGGGCCGGTCTGGCTAGTTGGCGGCCAGCGCCGCCAGTCGTTCGGCCGCGGTTATGCTGCCGCCGGCGGCGGCGTATTCCGCGCCGATCCGGCGTGCCCGCGCCCGGTAGCCCGGCTCGCCGAGCAGGGCTGTCAACGCCGCGCCGAGCCGCGCCGGTGAAGAAGCGGCGAACGAGACCGTGATGCCAGCGCCGGCCCTGGTCACCTGCTCGCCCACGGACAACTCGCCGAGCCGTATCGGCGCGACGAGCAGCGGAACGCCGTTGACGAGCGCCTCGTTGACCGTGCTCTGCCCCCCGGTGCATACCACCGCGTCGAGGCGCGGCATGAGATCGAGCATCGGGATCCGCGGTGTGACCAGGACGTGTGCCGGCGGGTCGGGCATCATCTCCGGGTTCACGTTGAGCACGACCTGCACACGGCTCGCCAACGGCTCCAGCGCCGCCAGCACCCGGGGGATGAACTCATGCATCAGGTGCGCGGACAGGGTCCCGGGTGTGACCAGGACCTGTTGCCTGGCCGGATCCAGCCAGTCCCAGTCGAAACCTGGGTCCGTGCGTCGCGGGCCGAGCGCGGCTCCGACCAGCACGTAGTGTCCGGGCATCGGCAGCGGGCCGATTAGCGCGGGGACGGTCGTCGCGATCACCAGGTACGGCGAGAAGCGCAGGTCGACGTGCTCATCGGGGGATAGACCCGCCCGTTCCCACGCCTGCGCGAGCTTGACCCGGACAAGTGCCTGCAGGTCCGGCTCCCCGGCGGGCGGGGTGAGCTCAAGAACGCCGGCGCACAGGCTGGCCCACGGCACGCCCCGCTTATGCGCGGCGAGGGCGGCGGCCAGCGCGTACTGGTCGGCCACGACTACGTCGGGCCGGTACTCCGCTACTGCGCGGTCGACTGGTTCCTGAATGAACCGGTTGAGCGGCATCACGTACTCGTCCCACAGTTCCCGCACCGCGGCCGTCCCCGACTGGCGGAACTCGCGGTACGAACGTTTGCCGGTCGGATAGATGACCGGGCCGGGTCCCAGCAGCGGGACCAGGCTGCTTTCCGGACCGCACCACGCCACCTCGTGCCCGCTGGTGGCTAGCGCGTCACCGATGGCCACCGCGGGCCATAGCCGGGCCACCACCGGAAGTGGAACGAACAGGAAGCGGGACACGCCGTTATCATCACACGCATGGACATTGCGATGTCCCCCTCAGGTATGGCGTCATGACCGCGCTGGAAGCGGTGTCGGTGTACCTGCCGCCGGCTCGTACGCCGATCGAGAGCCTGGCTGGCACGCTGGGGCTGACCGCCATGCAGGTCAAGCTTTTCCGCCGCTTTCACGGACTGGCCGAAGTCGGTCGCGACCCCGATCCGTCGCTCTCTGGCTTGCTGCTGAAGGCCGCGGCCGGGCTGTCCGCGCTCCGCGGCCAGGAGCATCGCGTCCGCTACGTGCTGCACGCTCGTGCGATGCCCGTGGCGGCACCATACCCGGTCAACCCGCTGCACGAGGTCTGCCGCGAACTCGGGCTCGCCGGTGCTCTCGCGTTCACCCTCACTCACCAGTCCTGCGCCAGCGGGCTGCTGGCCATCGACGTGGCCGGGCGCCTGCTCGCGGCTGACCCCGATCCCGCCGGCTCGCTCGCGCTCGTCCTGGCGGGAGAGAAGGCATTCACGCATGACGCACAGGTGTTCGCGGATACCACGGTCTTCGGCGAGGGTGCTTCTGCCTGCCTGGTCAGTGCTTGCGGCACCCGTGACCGGCAGCTGGCTTACGCGTCCACCGTGCGCGGTGAATTCGACAACGCTACCGGCGAGAATGACGCTCGCTTGCAGCGCGAGTACCGGCCCTCGCTGGCCGAAGTGATGCTCAGGGCGGTGGACGAGGCCGGCCTGACGCTTGACGACATCCGGGTTATATTGCCGCATAATGTCAACATGGTGACCTGGCAGCGGATGTGCACGCTGCTCAAGTTCCCGCGCGACCGGGTGGTGCTGGACAACATTCAGGACTGCGGCCACGTCTTCTGCGCGGATCTTTTCGTCAATTACCAGACCGCGTGCCAGCGCGGCCTGCTCCAGCCGGGCGATAACTATCTCGCCGCCGCTGTCGGCGCCGGCGGCGCCGCCACATTCGCGGCGATGGTTTTCGAGCACTGACGAGCGAGCGGAGGACACCCGAGATGGCAACACCAGACGCCGGCGTGGATGCCGAGTTCTTGCGGCGCGTGGCCGACACGATGACCACCACGCTGGCTCGGCTGCTGGACCGTCCCGAGCCGATCACCGAGGACATGCGGCTGATGGAGGAACTGGGGCTCAGCTCCACGCTGGCGCTCGAGCTGCTGCTTGAGTGCGAAGATCAGCTGGATATCTTGATCGATGTCGAGCAGATGGATCAGGACCAGATGAAAACGGTGGGGGACCTGGCCCGGTCCATCGCCGGCAACTCGCGCCCTAGTTAGCCGCTGTGTTCGTCGCGCGCCCGCCGGTTGTCCCGTCGGGCCCGCACGACCTGCACCTGGTTCGGGCCGGCCGGCGGACATTCACCGGGCCCGCCCGGTTCCTCGACGACAGCGAGAACCGGGCCCGGGTCGGCGAATACCTGGCGGACATGGGCCGGCCTTACGGTCGTGACGTGCCGGTCTCGCTGTTCGGCGAGCCGCCCTTCCCGGGCCTGGGCCATTCCTACGGCGAGATGGCCGCGGCCGTGATCGGCTCCGTCGTGCCGGCCGAGGAGCCCGCCGACCTGCTCGTGCTCGCGTTCTCCGTTCACGACCTGCGGCCCGGCCGCCAGACCGCCGGCTATCTCAGTCACATCACCCCGGGCGAGCCGGTGGCGTTCGCGGTGTGTGACCAGGGCTCGGCCGCGGCGTTCAGCGGCCTCCAGCTGGCCCGTGCGTACGCCGCGTCGGCCGGAATCCAGCGGGTGCTGCTGGTGGTCGCCGAGCAGGCGGCCCTGCCGTACGAGAGCCCGGCGGCCTTGCCGTCGCGGCACCGCGCGGTCGCGATGCTCTACACCAGCGATCCCAGCAAAGACGACGCTAGCGCGATCGGGCCGGCCAGCGTCACCGGGATACGCCAGCATCCAGGTGTCGCGCCGGGCGAAGCCGCGGCCTTGGCCGACGCCGGCCTCGCAGAGCTGGCGGCCGGCCAGCCCGCCGCGGGCCTGGTCCTCAGCGCCGCCGCCGCCGCGGTCTGGCCCGCGCCGGCCTGGCCGACCCGGGCTGCGCCGCCCGGGCAGCCAGGCACCGATGTCTGGTGGGAGCTCATCGACGAACTCGGACGTCCGGACGCCCCGGATCCCCTGGTGCTGGCCGATTACGATCCACGGCTGCGCTATCTGTGCCTGGCCGCGTTCCGTACTGGATCGCGCGCGGGCTAGCCCACGCTAAGCCAGGTCCGGACTTGAGCCGCAGCCTGAGCGATCGCGTCCCGGCTCGCGCTGACGGTGCCCGCCATCGTGAAGAACCCGTGTGCCATGCCCGGGTACCGGCTCAGCGTCACGGGGACGCCCTCGGCGGCAAGACGCCGGGCGTACGCCTCGCCCTGGTCGCGCAGCGGGTCGTATTCAGCCGTGATGACCAGGGCCGGCGCCAGCCCGGCCAGGGTCTGTGCGCGCAGCGGTGAAGCCAGCGGGCTGGCCGCGTCGCCGGGATCGCTCAGGTAATGCTGGCGATACCAGGCGACCGAGTGCCGGTTGAACAGCTGCGGATCGTCCGCCTCGCGCATCGACTGGTCGTCGGCGAGCTGGTCGGTGTTGGGGTAGACGAGCAGCTGCCCGGCGAAGGCCGGGCCGCCGTCGTCCCTGGCCCGCAGCGCTACCGCCGCGGCCAGGTTCCCGCCGGCGCTGTCGCCGCCGACCAAGAGTCGGCTGGGGTCGGCACCGATCTCCGCCGCGTGCGCGGCGACCCACCGCACCGCGGCATAGCAGTCGTCGATCGCCGCGGGGAACGGATGCTCGGGCGCGAGCCGGTAGCCGGGGACGGCGACCAGCGCGCCGGACCTGTTGGCCAGGCTGCGGGCGACTCCGTCCGCCGTGTCGATGGTGCCGAGCACCCAGCCGCCGCCGAAGAAATAGAACAGCACCGGCAGCGGCCCGCCGAGAGCGGGCAGGTACAGGCGCAGCGGCAAGTCGCCGCCAGGCCCCGGGACGGTCAGGTCGCGCACCTCGGCGACGGGTTCGGGCGCGCCGCCGCCAGCCTGGATCGAGGCCAGGTCCGCGGCCCGAGCCTGCGCCAGCGTCATCGTGTAGAGCGGCGCGACACCATCTCGCTCGCGCTGGTCGCGCAAGGCCTGCAGCTGCGGGTCGAGGGGCACGATGCGACTCCTCTCTGCGGGTTGGCGGAGCCACGTGGCCCCGCACGCTCTAGTGACGGGAGCCGGGCCGTACTAGGATATCCAGTACCGGAATGCCGGTCCGGCCGCGATGCGGTCATATCACTGAGGCAGGGTGCCCAGTCGATGGTCGAGCTGATGCGCGAGGCGCTGCACACATCGGTCATCGATCCGGTGGCTGCGTCCATGAACTTCCTGAACGAAGTGGCGGGTCGCTTCCCAGGGGCGATCTCACTGGCCGCTGGCCGGCCCTACGACGAGTTCTACGCGGTCGAGGATGTCGACCGCTATTTCGGTGCCTACCTCGCTCACCTGCGCTGCCAGGGGATGCCCGAGGAGCATGTCCGGCAGGCCATCTTGCAGTATGGCCGGACTAACGGCCAGCTCGGCGACATGATCGCCCGGATGCTCGAGACGGACGAGGACATCCGCGTGCCCACCAGCGCGGTCATGGTGACCACGGGCTGTCAGGAGGCGATGATCATCACCCTGCGCGGGCTTTGCGCGGGTCCTGGGGACGTCGTGCTAGCGGCCGAGCCGTGCTACGTCGGCCTGACCGGTGCCGCCCGCGTTCTGGACATCCCCGTGATCGGTGTCCCGGAGACATCCGGGGGCTTGCGCCCGGAAACAGTTGCCCGGGTCGCCCGCGAGGTCCGCGCCAGCGGCCGCCGCCCGGTGGCCCTGTACGTGGTGTCGAACTTCGCCAACCCGTCAGGCGTCTCGCTGACCGCCGACGTGCGCCGCGGGCTGATCGAGACGGCGGCGGCCGAGGACCTCCTGATCCTTGAGGACGATCCGTACGGCCTGTTCGGCCTTGAGGACCGGCGTGCGCCGGCCCTCAAGGCCCTGGATACCGAACGCCGGGTGATCTACCTCGGCTCGTTCGCCAAGTCGGTGTTCCCCGGCGCCCGGGTCGGCTTCTTGGTCGCGGACCAGCCTGTGATCAGCGCGGACGGACGGCGCAGCCTGCTGGCCGACGAGCTGTCCACGATCAAGAGCATGATCACCGTCAACACCTCGCCGATCGCCCAGGCGGTCATCGGCGGTGTCCTGGTGTCGTGCGGCTACAGCCTGCGCGCGGCGAACAGCGAGAAGATCGCTTTCTACCAGCGCAACCTGCGCGCGCTGCTCGCGGCGCTTGAACGGCATTTCGGCGCTGACCCAGCCGTCGGCTGGAACTCGCCAGGCGGCGGCTTCTTCGCGGTGCTGACTACGCCGGTTAGCGCCGACGAGAAGCTGCTGGAGCTGTCGGCCCGCGACTACGGCGTGTTGTGGACACCGATGAGCTTCTTCTACCTGGATGGCGGCGGGACGCATGCGATCCGGCTTTCGTGCAGCGCGCTGACGGCCGATCAGATCGACGAGGGTGTACGGCGGCTGGCGGCCCTGCTAGCCGCCGTCCGTTTGTGACCGGCACGGTCCGCGTCTGGCTGATCCGCACCAGTCTGCCGCAGTCGGCGGTGGGCCAGTGCTGGGAGTTGCTCGACGCGGGTGAGCGCGCCCACGCCGTCGGCATGGACGACCCGGGTGACCGGCTGCGGTTCACGGTGGCGCACGGGGCACTGCGGATCCTGGCCGGCCGGGAGACTGGCGTGCCGCCGGGCGAACTGCGCTGGGTCGCGGGGCCGCATGGCAAGCCGGGGCTGCTGGAGCCATGGTCCTGGCTGCACACCAGCATGTCGCACTCCGGTGAGATGGTGGCGGCGGCGGTCAGCCCCGGCCGCCCGGTTGGCGTGGATATCCAGGAACTGGTCCCCGGCCTGGACCCGGTCCGGATGGCCGCCAGGTTCTTCCCGCCCGCCGAGGCCAGTTATGTCGCCGGCGGCGGCCCTGATGAGGCCAGCGAGCGGTTCGCCGCCCTGTGGACGCGTAAGGAGGCCGTGGTCAAAGCCAGTGGCGGCCTCTTGTGGGCCAATCTGCGCATGCTGGTGCGCAACCGTGACGTCGTCTGCCTAGTCGAGCCGCCGCTGCTGCATCGGGTCGCGGAATTCGCGGCGCCGCCCGGCTTCCGTGCCGCGGTGGCGCTCACCGGAGACGCGCCGTTCACTGTCACGAAGGAGGACGGGTTGTGGGATCCGCGGTAACGTATTTCGAGATCTGCGCTGCCGACGACGCACCGCTGGTGGCGTTCTACGACAAGCTGTTCGGCTGGGAACTGCGAGAGCCTAACGACGGTGGCTGCACGGTGATCGATACCCAGGGCGGCACTGGCGTCAACGGCGCGATCTGCGAGTCCCACCCGGGTACGGTGTTCTACGTCGAGGTGGACGACCTGCACGCGACCCTCGATCATGCATGCGCACTCGGCGGAGCCGCTCCGTCCGGCCCGACCGGAAACAGGGCGATGGTCTCCGACCCGGACGGCCTGCTAGTCGGCCTGATCCAGGTGGCGTCCGTACCAGAACCGACGGCGGGCGCCGGCGAGCCAGCCACCTGGTTCGAGGTGATGGGTGCTGACGCGGCGCGGACGCAGCAGTTCTACGCGGACCTGTTCGGCTGGACGGTCGACCGCTCCTTCCCGGCCTACGGGGCGGTAGACACCGGCGCGGGCCGAGGGATCATGGGCGGTCTCGGCGGGGGCGTGCGGAGCCGCTGGGCCACCGTCTACGCGAAGGTAGCCGACGTAGCGCAGGTCCTGCGCCGAGCCGGCGAACTCGGCGGGTCGCCCGTCACCGACCTCTCAGTGCCCGGACTGAAGAGCGAGGCGCGCGCCGCGCTCTACGGGTCCGCCGGCACCATGACGACCGGTGCGTTCCTCGACCCGGCCGGCAACATCTTCGGCGTCTTCGACTACGGCAACCGCTGAACGACGGCAGCCGCTGAACGTCAGCAGCCGCTGAACGTCAGCCGCGCTTGACTACCGCCTCGATCGCCGCGCGCAACTGGCCGCGGGTCGGCTGCAGCGCGAGGTCGAGCTCACGAGCGAACGGCAGCACCGCGCCGTCAGGCCGGGTAACCCGCTTCGGCGGCGCGGTCAGGTGCATCTCCTCGGCCGCGGTGGCCAGGATCTCGCCGCCGATACCGCAGCTTCGGTTCGAGTCATCGATCACCACCAGCCTGCCGGTGCGCTCCAGTGACCCCGCCAGGCCTGCCCAGTCGAACGGGTACAGCGTGCGCGGGTCGAAGACCTCGACCGAAATCATGTCCGCGAGCTCATCCGCTACCGCGAGCGCGTCGTACACGAGGTGCCCGATCGCCACGACCGTCACCTCGGTCCCTGGCCGGTGCACCCGCCCGAGGCCGAGTGGCACCGGGGCCAGCGTGCCGAAGTCAAGGTCCTCGCGCTGCCCCACCGCACCCGCCGGGCCGAACACGATCACCGGGTCGTTGTCGCGGATCGCGCTGACTAGCAGGCCGTAGGCATCGGCCGGCGTGGCTGGCACGACGGTTTTGACGCCGACATGGGCGAACAGGCTGTACGGGTGGTCCGAGTGCTGCCCGGCCCAGCCCACCCGGGAGCCGGAACTCGGCAGCAGATAGGTGACCGGGACGTTGAGCTGACCCCCGGTCATCAGCGAGAACTTGTGCGCCTGGTTGGCGATCTGCTCGAACGCCAGGAATAGCAGGGCTGGTATTTGGAACTCCACCACCGGCCTGGCACCGGACATCGCCGCACCGGTCGCGAAGCTGGTGAACGCCTGCTCAGAGATCGGCATGTCGATGACTCGGTCCGGTCCGAACCGCTTGAGTAGCCCGGTGGTGACGTTGCTGACGGCGATCCCGATGTCCTCGCCGAACACGCATACGGCCGGATCGCGGTCCATCTCGGCGGCCAGCGCCCGGTTGAGTGCCCGCAGGTAAGAAAGCAACGGCATTAGGTGGTCACTCCTGCCCGTCCGCGCGGGCCGTCCGCGTAGAGGTAGTCCAGCGCGCCGGCCGGATCGGGTTCCGCGCTGGCGTCCGCGAACGTCCTTGCTTTCTCAAGCAGGTCATCGATCTCTGCGTCGATCCGTGCCCGCAGCACCGCGGGCACCCGCGCACCCTGGATCTCTACCGGATCCCGGCGGCGGGCCGCGTCGACCTCTTCGTCCGTGCGGTAGCGCGGACGAACGGCGTATTCCCAGGTGTGATGAGCGTCGAACCGGTAGGTCAGGCATTCAAGGAACGCCGGGCCTTCCCCGGCGCGAGCACGGGCCGCCGCGCCGGCCGCCGCGGTCTGTACTGCCTCGGGGTCCATCCCGTCGACGGTGGCGACTGAGATGCCGAATGCCTCGGCCCGGCCGGTAACCGTGCCCGCGGTGGTGTCGCGCATCCGCATCGAGGTCGCGAACCCGTTGTTCTCGCAGACGAAGATGACCGGCAGCTGGCGCAGCGAGGCAAGGTTCAGCGCCTCTAGCATCACACCCTGATTGACCGCGCCGTCGCCGAAGAACGTGGCGACGACCCGGTCGCGCCCGGCCTGCCGATGCCACCAGGCCGCCCCAGCTGCGATCGCGGCCGAGGCGCCCACGATGGCATTGGCGCCGTAGATGCCCACGCTGACGTCAGCGGCGTGCATCGACCCGCCGCGACCATGGTTAAGCCCGGTCTCACGGCCCGCCAGTTCGGCCAGCACGCGCGCGGGATCGGCACCCTTGGCTAGGACGTGCCCGTGGCCGCGGTGGGTGCTGGTGATCAGGTCGTCGGGGGCGAGCGCGGCGCACACGCCTGCCGCGATCGCCTCCTCGCCGATGTAGGGGTGAATGCCACCCGCGATCACACCGCTGCGGACGAGCTCGATCGCCTTCTCTTCGAACCGCCTGATCAGCCGCACGGTCCGGTACAGCTCAACGGAGTCAGCCACGGCAGGCCCTGTATCTGGTTCCGGTGCCGTCAGGCTGCCACCCGATAACCGATGGCGGCCAGGATGCCGTCCCACAGCCGGGCACGGCCCGCGAGCGCCAGGTTGATCGTCTCAGCGCATTCGGCCCATTTGGCATCGTCATCGCCGCACAGGTCGGCAAGCATCTGCATGGCCATCGGCGTGTGCTCCTCACCGTCGACCTCGATGTGCCTGGCCAGGTAGTCGACGAATGTGTCGAGTCCTCCGATGCGCTCGTTGACGCCAACAACCTGGCTGAACATCTCAGGGATCAGGTCCTCGCGGCCGAACGCGAACGCCGCCGCCTGCACGTGCACCGGCGCCTTGGTGATGAGGCCCCACGTGAGCCGCACGAAGTCCGCTGCCGGGGCCGGCACGCCGGTCTCCTTGACCGCGTCGAGCACTGGCCGCCCGGCGCGGAGTTTGTTGATGAAGGCGCCGATGATCGAGGTATCCGCTCCCGCCTCGGCCATACCACCCAGGTACAGCTCAAAGTGGCTGATGAAACCGCCGCGGAATACGTCGCTCTCCTCCACGAGCACGATGTCATTGATCAGGCGGCGGCTGCCGGTGGGGCCGGTGGGCACCCACGGCAGTTCCACGCAGGTGAGGTTGCGCTGCAGCGACTTCAGCAGTGACATGAAGTCCCAGACCGCGAACACGTGGTGTTCCATGAACGTCAGGATCGCCGGACGGCTGTCTAGTGCGGCATACATAGGGTGAGTGATGACCGCGTTCCTTGTTTCCGTGATCTGCTCTTCGAGCCGGTCGATGCCGGGATGCTGCTGACCCCAGTCATAACGGGACATGTCGTGCCTCCTGCGTGTTGGTTCCGCCGGCCGGTGCCGGGTCTTGCCACAGCACCGGGCAGAAGCTGGGATCGCTGTAGTCCGGTAGCCCATCCTGGGTCCGCCGGACGAGGACGTCGTGGTTGTAGGTGAGGATCTCGCCGGTGCCGAGTCTGTACTGGCGGTAAGTGTTGCTCGCGTCCTGAAGGTGGAACGAGACGGCCTGGCGCGGGCGCGAGCTGCGGTTGGCCGGGCTGCCGTGGTAGGTCCGGCAGTGGTGGAAGCTCATGTGACCCTTGGGGATGATCATCGGGACCTTCACCACCTCAGTACGGTTCCATGCTGCGTTCTCGGCCAGCACGCGTTCAAGGTCGTCGTTGTCCCGCTCGGCGAAATGCCTGGTCATCGTGTCGTCGCGACCCGTCTCCTGCCACCGGTGACTGCCATCGATCATGGTGATCGTGCCCATCTCCTCGGTGCAGTCGTGGAACGGGATGAACGCGGTCAGCATGCTCTGCGACGTGCATGTCGACCAGTAGTGCTTGTCGAAGTGCCACGGCACCACGTTGGTCGGCTCGGTCACGATCGGCGGCTTGTAGATCAGCGTGGACTGGAACACCCGGATCTGCGTGGACTGGGCCAGGGCGGCGGCAACGGCGCCGATCACCGGCTTGCGCAGCAGCCTGGCCAGGCCATCGTGCTCGTAGTGGACATAGTCGTTGTGCCGCTGCACGTCCCCCTTGCTGGGATCCCAGTAGGCCAGCCTCGGCGGGGTCACCGGGAGAGTGCGGTTACGCTCGCCGGCGTAGTACCGCTCGCTCGCGGCGACCAGCTCGTCCACCTCCTCGTCGGTGAACAGCTTTTTGCTGAGGTACCAGCCGTGTTCGGCGTAGCACTCGACATCGGCATCAGACGGCAGCAGCGTGCGTTCCTCCTCCGTCAGCGTGAAAGACGACGGGACGGAATTACCCATGGATCATTCCTCTCCTTGGGTACGGAAGGCGGTCAGATCCAGGCCGGGGCGGCCGCCTCGCGGAGCCCGGCCAGCTCGCGCTCCTTGGCCGCATAGAGCGCCGGGATGTTGCTGGTGCCGAACGTGCGCGCGCCGTGCCGGTCGATCAGCTCGGTGAAGTAGGTGTGCCTGATGTGCGTGGATTTGGCGAAGATCTGGTACATATGGCCCCAGTGGTCGCGGTCTACCAGGATGCTGAGCGGGCGCAGCGCCTCGACCTCGATGTCGGTCGTGCCCAGCCGCGCTGACAGCATGTCGTAGTAGCTGGTCGGCGTCTCGGCGAACTCCACGCCGCGTTCGGCGAAGGTGCGGACCGCGTGCACGATGTCACTGGTCAGGTACGCGATGTGCTGCACCCCGGCACCGTCGTGCCAGGCGAGGAAGTCGTCGATCTGGCCGGCCTGGCGGGTGAGGTCGGGCTCAAGGATGGTGAAGATCACGCCTCCCGACGGGCTCTGCACGACCTTGGACATCACGCCCTGATCGCCGATCTCGATGTACTCCTCGAACGTGACGGAGAAGCCGAAGACCTGTTCGTGGAAGGCTACCGTGGCGCCGAGTTCCCCCGCCGGCACGCACACCGCCGCGTGGTCGATGCTGCGGAGCAGGTCCTGCCCCGCACCGGCCGTGCTGCCAGGCTCCATGACGATCGCGCCCGGCAGGAAGCCGCCTCCAGGGGCGTGCCGCTCGACGAATCGGTAGACCATGTCGCCGAAGCCTGCTACCTCGGCGGTCACGACGCTGGTCTCCGCGTCCTCCCAGGAATGAGGCGGGCGGATGCCGGTCCCCCCGGCCGCCACTGCCTCGGCATAGGCGGCGGGGGTGTTGTCGGTGGCGAAGGCGGTAACGGCAACTCCGTCGCCGTGCCTGGCGACGAACTGGCTGGCGGGGTGGTCCTTGTTGAGCCCTGAGGTTAGCAGGACCCTGATGTCACCCTGGCCGAGCAGGACGCTGCGCTGCCCCGGCAGCCTGGTATCGGGTCCGCCGCGGCCGTAGGGATGGAAGCCGTAATCGCTGCACATGATGGCAGCCGCCGCGACAGCATCACCCACGTACAGCTCAATATGATCCATGTCGAGGATGTTCATGCCGCTCCCTTAGATCGATAGCGGGCCGCCGGTCGGGACCGCCACGAGAATGGCGGCGGCGCGGTCTCCCGCGTCCCCGCTCACTGCCAGGTCGGCACTGACGATCAGGGCCTCGTCCGCGTCCGCGTCCGCGAGCAGCAGCGCGGCGGCGTCCACGGCCGCGCCTATATCGCTGACGCACGCGACCGGCCCGGTCAGGTGCCATCGCGCGGCCAGGTACCCGGCCACGGCATTCGGGACGGATTGGAAGAACAGCAGCGGCGGGACGCGATTGCCCGCATCCACGGCGGCTGCCACCCGGGCGGCGCTCGTGACGTCGCCGTGGGCGGTTACCAGCAAGACGGCGGTCACCCTGCCGTCTTCAGCGATCCTTCGGCGGTCCAGCACCCGGCCGGCGACCTCAGCGATCAAGGGGCTGAAAGCCGACTCGATGAAGCCCGGCAGCGGTGTCGGCTCGACGTCGGCACCGGTTTCCGGCCAGCACGCGGACGCCGTCACGGACAGGCCCGCCGCCGTCGCTGCCGCGCGCAGTCCGGCAGCACCGGGGAGCCTCGGTGCGGCAAGCGGAGCAGGGCTGGTCATGGCAGGCCGACGACCAGCGCGGTGTTCGCGCCGCCGAAGGCGGCGTTGAGGCTCATCGCGTACTCCGGCGCGGTGGCTAGCGGCTCGCCGAGTACCAGGTTCAAACCGCACTCTTCGTCGGGGCCGAGGAACCCGGCGTTAACCGGGAGCACGCCCTTGCGAGCGGTCAGCATCGTGACGATTAGTTCAAGCACGCCAGACGCCTCGAGCACTTGGCCGTGCAGCGATTTGGTTGAGCTGACCGGCACGGTAGCTGCCCGCTCACCGAGTGCGAGCCGCAGCGCGCTTGTCTCCGCTGGGTCGCTGTGCGCAGTGCCGGAACCGTGCGCGTTGACATAGCCAAGCCGGTCTGGCCGCAGGCCAGCCCGCTGGAGCGCGGCCGTGATCGCCCGCGCCAGGCCGTGGCCTTCTGGGTGCGGCAGGACCGGGTGGTAAGCATCCCCGGCCCGGCCCCAGCCGACCAGCCGCGCCAGCGCCGGTGCGTGCCGGTCCTGCGCGGACCGCGCCGACTCGACCACGATCGCGCCAACGCCGTCGCCGAGCAGCAGGCCCTTGCGGCCGGCGCTGAACGGCCGGACCTGTCCGTCGGCAGCGAGCACACGGCCCGCGTCGAACAGCGCGAACTGGTCGGGGTCGACCAGGTACCCGCCGGCCACGATCACCCGGTCAGCCCGGCCGCGGGCGATGCTCGCGACGGCGTCGGCGATCGCGGTGCTGGCGGCCACGCAGGCCGACATATAGCAGCGCGAGCCGTAGTTGGCTAGGCCGGTGAGGTCGGACACCCGGGCGGTGAGCGCATCGGGACCGAGCCCAAGCCGGTCCTCCGCCGCGAGCCGGGCAAGCTCCGGGTCGCCGTGGACGGCCAGGAACAGCGGACTGCGGGACCGCTCGGCCGTCTTCAGGCCCGCGTCATCGCAGGCCTGGTTGATGGCCCGGGCTGTCTCGGCGGTCAGATCAGGAGATCCTGGCAGGGTCGCGGCGACCCTGACCCGGCGGTTGCCGACATCGAACCGGTCCACCGGCCCGAAGGCGGGTCGGCCGCAGATCACCCCAGACAGCAGCGCCTCGGTGCCCAGGCCATACGCGGACAGCGCACCCGCGCCGGTCACCACCACCGGATCCGGACCCCGGCGGGCGACCGGGGTCGCGGCGGTTGCCTCAGTCATGCCCCGACCCGACGCCCATGCTCCGCAGTACGTCGAGCGCGCCGGTGACGGTCGACATCTGGGCGATCGTCTCGTCATCGACGTCGAATTCGCCGTATCGCTGCTCGATCTGATGGAGCAGCCAGGCCAGTTCCAGGGAGCTGATTGTCTCGGGGACCTGATCTGGCTGGCGCTCGCCGTAGCTGGCGAGCATCTCAAGGACATCCGACCGGTCGGGACCGTGCTGGCTGATGGGCCCGGGCATAGTCAGCGCGCCTGGGCTGGCTGGATCCGCTGCGCCACCGTCTGGCAGAACTCGCCGACGGTCATCCCGGCGAGCGCTTCGCCCTCGTCGTCACCGAACTTCACCGAGAACTCATCCTCCACCCGCACCGCGAGCTCGGCCAGGGCGAGCGACTCCAGGTCGGCCCCGGCCGGGCCGAGCGTGGTGCCATCGTCGATGTCCTCGATGCTGTAGTTCATGTCGGTTATCGAATCCAGCACGAACTTGCGTATCTCATCGATCATGGCTGCGTGCTTCCTTCCTCGGTGGGATCTGTGCCGCGGAGCAGCGCTTGGTCGCGGACGAGTTTGCCGGTCGCGGTGCGGGGCAGCTGGCTGACCACGTGCAGCCGGCGCGGCCGCTTGTACGCGGCCAGCCGGGTGACGATCTCGCGATCGACCGCGGTCAGCTCGGCTCCGTCGGCCAGCACCAGGTAGGCCTCGATCGCCTGGTCGTACACCACCACGGCGGCCGCTACCTCGGGCAGCGCGGCGAGTGTGTGCTCCACCTCGGTCAGGTCCACCTTGAGACCGCCCACCGATACCTGCGAGTCGCGGCGTCCGAGGACGGTGACCAGGCCGGTCTGCGGGTCCACCGTGCCCGCGTCCTTGGTGTGCAGCCAGCCGTCTGACCAGCTGTCCGGGCGCTGCGCGCCGAGATACGGCGAGGCCGGCATGGCGATGTGCAGCTCTCCGTGCTCTTCCCGCACGGTGATGCCCGGCGCGGGCAGCACCGCGGGCCGGTTCTTGCCGAACAGGTCGGTGGCGATGACGCCGACCTCAGTCATCCCGTACATGGTCCCGAGCCGCACGCTGTAGCGGTCGGTGAAACTGGCGTAGACGTCCGGGCGGACTAGCTCGCCGCCGGTGGTCATGCCGGTGAGCTGGGGCAGCCGTGGCGGCTGCCGGACGGAGGCGAGCAGCTCGATGTGGAAGGGCACGCCGAGCAGGGTGGTCGGCTGGGAGCTGGCGGCGACGGCGGACAGGATCCCGTCGGCGGTCATCCGGGCCGGGATGGTCAGGTTCACCCCGGCGTGCAGGCTGTAGAGCAGGCCGCCGACCAGCCCGAGCACGTGCACCATGGAGGCCAGGCACACAATCCGCTCACCGCCGCCGGGCACGCCATCGATCATGGTGTAGCGCCTGACCTCTTCGACAAGGTTCGCGGCTTCCCGCGCGATGACCTTGGACGGGCCGGTCGATCCCGAGCTGAGCTGGATCACGGCGTGCGCCGTGGCCGCGGGCCGTCCTGGATATCCTGCTACCTCTTCGGTGATCTCAGCGAATCCGCGGAGTGGTCCGCCGACCGATGTCGCTGCGGTGACCACGACCTGTGGCAACAGCCGCTTCAGCGCGTTGTCCACCTCGTAGGCGGTCAGCCGGTAATCGAGCAGCGCGGCCTGTGCGCCGATCTGCCAGGCGGCCAACAGGTTGGTGACGAATGCCAGCGAGGGAACAAGGCACAGGGCGACGGAGCCGCCGCGCCGCAGGCCGGCCTCGGCCAGGACACGGTGCCGCGCGGCCACGAGCCGGCGCAGATCGCCCCGGGTAACCGGTCTGGCCAGCTGCAGGCATACCTCGCCTGAGGCACCGGCCAGCAGAACCTCATCGACCCATTCCGGCTCTATCTGCGGGAACGCACCGTCAGGTTCATTCAAACCGCGCCCGCCAATCACTGTCCCCTCCTAGCATCCGCATCTAGTCGGCGCGCCAGCCCCACACGGGAGCGGGCAGCGCGGTCCGGTCGACCTTGGCGTTCGGCGTGAGCGGCAGGGCGGGCAGTGTGATCACGAGCGATGGCATCATGTAGTCGGGGAGCGCGGCGCGCAAGTGCGGCCGCAGTTCCCCGAGCACATCCGCGTCCGGCTTGCTCAGCGAGCTGTTCCTGCGGGGCACGATGTACCCGACTAGCTGGGGCTCACCGGCATTGTCGGCGGTGATGACAGCCGCCTGGCGCACGCCGGGATGCTTGCGCAGCACGGCTTCGATATCATCGCACTCGATGCGGTAGCCGCGAATCTTCACCTGGTGGTCGTTCCGTCCGATCAGCTCAAGGCCGGCGCCATCCCGCCACCGGCCGAGGTCGCCGGTCCTGTACATGCGCATTCCCGGCTCGTCGCTCCACGGATCGGGCCGGAACGCTCTCGCGGTAAGCCCCGGCCGGTCGTGGTAGCCGCGCGCGACGCCCCGGCCGGCCAGCCATACCTCGCCGACCACGCCGACTGGCACCGGCACCATGCGTTCGTCGAGCACGTAGACGCGGGTGTGCTCGATCGGCCGCCCGATCTGGGCCGCGTCGGCCGCGCTGGTGACGACCCTTGCCGCCGACCACATGGTGGTCTCGGTCTGACCGTAGACATTCCAGAGGGTGCCACCGGGAGTGAGCAGGCGCTCAGCCAGGTCGACGGGCAGCGGCTCGCCGCCCCACAGGCGCAGCCGGTCGGACTCGCGGCTCTCCTGGAGCGTCGCGATCACGAGGTCCGCGCCGCGCAGCAGCGGCAGCAGCAGCTCAAGAAGGGCGATGTCGAACGACAGCGTCGTGACGGCCACGAGCCGGTCGTGCCGGCCGAGTTCGAGCGAGCGCCCGAACGACGCGAGCAGGTTCGCGACCGCCCGGTGCTCGATGGCGACACCCTTAGGCTGCCCGGTCGAGCCGGAGGTGCAGATGACGTACGCGAGTGCGTTGCCGGGTACCCGTACCGGGGCCAGCGGCGGAGCGGCCGTCAGCGCCGGGTCGTCAAGGCGGATCACTTCGGCATGCCCGGTTACCGACTGGGCGAGCTCGCAGTTCGCGGAGTCGGTGATGATGATTCGCACGCCCGCGATCTGGATCATGGCCGTGAGCCTGGCCACCGGGAAACCCGGATCTAGCGGCACGTAGGCACCGCCCGCCCACCAGGTGGCGAGCATCGCCGTCAGCATGCCGGCGCCGCGCTCGACGCAGATGCCCGCCAGCGTCTCCGGGCCCACGCCATGGTCGGCGAGGACACGGGCGAGCCGGGCTGCGCGGTCGCATATTGCGCTCGCTGGCAGGTCTTCCTGGCAGTCGATGACACGGGATGGCGATGCCCGCAGCAGGTCCAGGATGCCGGCATCGTCGCCTGAATCCGCCGGGGCGGACTGGTAGTTGCGGCCGGCGATCAGCTCGTCGAGCTCGGCGTCCGACAGCATCGGCAGCTGGGCGACGGGGGCGTCGGGCGCCTTCGCCGCTTGCTCAAGCAGGTGCGCCATGCAGCGCAGGAACTGGCGGGCCCAGGGCGGGTCGAACAGGTCCGTGCGGTAGTCAAGGAAGAGCGTCGTGTCCTGGCCGGGCTGGCTATCTACGTACAGGTCCAGGTCGAGTTTGGCCGTCTGGGTGAACAGCGTCCGGCAGCTGGAGCTGACGCCGGGCAGGTCAAGCCCGGGAGGCGCGGACGGGCGATGCGCGAACTGAACCTGAGCGAGCGGCGCGTGCGCAAGGGACCGGTCGGGGGCAAGGCCCTCAACGAGCTTCTCGAACGGGAGCTGCTGGTGCGCCAGCGCATCGGCAGTGGTGTCCCTGATCCGGCTGAGCAGCTCGGTGAAGCTCGGATTGCCCGCGAGCGAGACGCGCAGCAAGATGGTGTTCGCGAACAGGCCGATCATCGGGTCGAACTCGGCGTGGGTCCGGCCCGCGGCCTGGGTGGCGACGACGAGGTCGGACTGGCGCGTGTAACGCGACAGCACGACCGCGTAGCCCGCCAGGAACGCCATGGACGTGGTGGCGTTGGCGGCCTGGGCTGCCGTGGCGAGGCCCGCGATCGTCGTATCGCCGACGGTGATGCTGGCGCGCGCGGCCCTGGAGGACAGCCGGGCCGGCCTGGGCCGGTCGGTGGGCAGGGCCATGACCTGCGGTGCGCCCTTGAGCTGTTCGCGCCAGTAGCTCAGCTGACGGTCAAGTTCTTCACCGCTCATCCAGTCCTGCTGCCACACGGCGTAGTCGCCGTAGCTCATCCATAGTGGCGGTGGCGACGCGGGCATCCCGGTCAGCTCGGCACGGTAACCGGCGGACAGCTCCTCCATCAGGATTCGCATGGACGTGCCGTCGGTGATGATGTGGTGAATCACCAGCACGAACAGGTGCCGGTCGGGTCCGGTGCGGATCAGGGTGGCCCGGATCGGCGGCCCGGCGGCCAGGTCGAATGGCTGGCGGGTGCGGTCGGCCGCGATCACCTCAGCCTGCCGGTCGGCTTCGTCGGGCGGCAGCGTCTCCGGCAGCTCGATACGTTCGATCACCACCGCGCCGGTGTCGGCGACGTGCTGTTCGGGAACGCCGTCAAAGGCGACGATGCTCGTCCGCAGTCCGGCGTGGCGGACGACGGCGGCGTCAAGCGCCCGCTGCAGCGCGCCGGCGTCGAGCGGGCCGTCGAGTGAGATCGCGTACGGGATGTGAAACGTCGGTTCGCCGGGGGAGAGCTGGCCGAGGAACCACATCCCGAGCTGGGAACGTGACACCGGGAAGCGCATGAGAGGACCTACCTCGTCCCGCGCCGCGCCCGCCGTGCGGGCTTGTTCGACCGCCTGCGCGATGTCGGCGACCCGGGGCGCGGCGTAGAAGGCGCCCAGGCCGAGCTCGGCGTCTTCGCCGGCGTGGAGCTGGAAGAGC
>Ga0207664_10000387_pt1 | contig 31822 bp, 26 predicted proteins | sample LARL83metaG_FD_184349 | JGI IMG/M metagenome (GOLD analysis project Ga0207664, IMG submission 184349) | Corn, switchgrass and miscanthus rhizosphere microbial communities from Kellogg Biological Station, Michigan, USA - LAR L8-3 metaG... | ecosystem: Host-associated > Plants > Roots >... | reverse complement strand
CCCGGGGTGCAGATCGCATCCGTGGAAGTCCCCAGTCCGGGCCGTGCCGCAGGCTCGGCAACAAAACGAAGCTCACTACGGCGGGGATATGGCCCCTTCCAACTGCCGCAGCGCGGCAGGGAGCTCTCGCCGGGAGCTGACGCCGAGCTTCGTGAATACCTTGTGCAGGTGGTACTCGACGGTTCGAGGGCTGATGAAGAGCTGACTTGCGATCTCCGGGTTCGTGTGGCGCTCGGCGGCCAGCCGTACGATCTGGCTCTCCTGGGCGGTGAGAGCGTTGCGGGTCCCAGCCGTTCGTTTGCGCACCGCTTCTCCGGTCGCCAGCAGCTCGCCGCGGGTGCGCTCGGCGAACGCTTCGGCCCCGATACCACTGAACGTCTGGTAGGCGATGCGCAGGTGCTCGCGCGCGTCGTGGCGCCGGTTCACCCGGCGCAGCCACTCGCCGTAGAGCAGGTGAGCGCGGGCGAGATGGATGACGATCCTGCCGCGCTCGAGGCGCTCGATCGCTTCGCGGTAGAGCGACTCGGCGGCGTGGCCGTCGCTCAACAGCGCCTTCGACCGGGCCAGGACGCCGAGGCCCCAGTCCGTGCCGCTGGCCAGGGTTCGTCCCTCGAGCTGCCAGAGGGCGGCCGCAGCCTCCTCGGCAGCGTCGCTTCGCACGCCGGCCTCGACGAGTTCGGCCAGTGACCAGTTGAAGTAACCCAGGTCATCGTGCTCACAGGCCAGGCGGGCGCCAGCGAGGGCGGCTGGATAGCGGCCAAGACCGTTGTTCAGGACGGCGGTGACGTACCCGGCCATACCCAGGACCCTCCCCTCGCCCCGGGCCGTGGCGTCCTCGATGACCGTATCGATCAGCTGCGCCGCAGAGAACTCCTCCCCCCGCCAGGCGGCGAGGAAAAGCGCCGCGTACCGCATGGGCGCGTTGCCGGTTGCTTCCGTTATGGCGTCGGCCTCCTCGAAGAGCGCCGCGGCGGCGGCGAACTCCCCGGCAAACACGTGAACCCCGGCAAGGTAGACGAGCAGCACGGGCAGGGCGGCGAGCGCGCCGGCTTCGCGAGCCAGCCGGACGGACCTGGTGGAGAGCTCACGCCACCCCTCGTATTCCCACAGTTCGTGGACGGCCATTGACTGCGCCATCGGCGACAGGCGAAGTAGCCGCATGATTTCGTCCTTGGTGCGGGGATTTTCCTGCCGCAGTGCCTCCAGGGCGCGCTGGAGGGTCGGCACACCCGCCCGTGCGCCTTCGCTGAACCGGGCCTCCGCCGCCTGGTGCTCGAGATGGCGCGCCGCCATCCCATCCAGAAGAAGGTCGCTCGGCCGCGCCGGCCACGGCCCCGGCGGCGCCGCCCGAGCGGCTTCGGCCGCTTCCTGGAGTCCGTGTTGGCCTGCGAGCCGGCCGGCGAACATCGCCGCGCCGAAGGCTTCGAGGTATGTCTCCCGGGCCAGCCCGTCGTCGAGCCCTTCGAACGCTTTGGCGGCATCGAGGAACAGCGCGGTGGCGTCACTCCCGCGGCTGCGGACGAAGGCGATCTGAGCCCGGAGACGTGCCGCCCGGGCGCGCTGCATGTCGTCCAGCGGGCCCAATTCGGCCATGGCGAGCAGTTCGTCGGCGGTGTCGGGCGCGGCCGCCTCGAGCTTGGCCTGCGCAGCGGCCAGTGCCCTCACAGCGCGCCGGGCCGGATCCGGCGTCAGCTCCGTTGCCCGTTCGAGAAACGCAGCCGCCGCGGCGACGCCCCCTCGGTACCGGGCACGGTCCGCTGACCGTTCCAGGTCGCCGGCTACCGCCTCATCCAGACCCGTGGCCGCCTGGGCCCGATGCCACGCTCGACGATCGGGATCGGCGTCCGGATCTGTTACCTCGGCCAGTGCGTTATGTACCCGCCGTTGATCACGCGGTGGGGCCGCCCGGTAAGCGGCGGCGCGCACGAGGGGATGACGGAAACGCACCCGCCGTCCGAACTCGATCAGCCCCGAAGCCTCGGCTGGGAGCGCGGCATCGGCGGAGATCCCGAGCTGCTCGGATGCGCGCCACAACAAGGCGGCGTCCCCCACCGGCTCGGCCGCGGCGGTCAGCAGCAGCCGTTGGGTCTCGGCAGGAAGCGACCGAAGCTGCCGGTGGAAGCTCTGTTCGATGCGGTTTGCGAGCGGCAGCGTGTCGGGAAGACCGAACCCGCCGGCAAGCTCCGCCGCCATCAACCCGCGAGGCAACTCCACCAGCGCGAGCGGGTTCCCCCGCGTCTCGGCGACGATCCTGTCCCGCACGCGCTCATCCAGCCGGCCAGGGACCACCGACTCCAGCAACGCGCGGGCATCGGCGTCATTCAAGCCCGTGAGAACGAGTTCCGGAAGTCCCGTCAGCTCCCCTACTTCGATGGGTTCACGCAGCGAGAAGACCATGGCAACCGATTCCGCCAAGAGGCGGCGCGCGACGAACGCCAGTGCCTGTGCAGAGGCCCGGTCGAGCCACTGCGAATCATCGACCAGGCAGACGAGAGGCCGTTCTTCGGCCACCACGGAGAGCAGCCCGAGCACCGCGAGGCTGATCGTGAAGCGATCCGGCACCGCCCCGGCGCCCAGCCCGAATGCCGTGCTCAGCGCGTCGCGCTGTGGGCCCGGCAGGCGCGCCAGGCTGCTCAGCATGGGCGCGCACAATTGATGCAGGACGGCGAACGGCAATTCCATCTCGCACTCAACGCCCGCCGCCCGCACAACGCGGCAGTCACGCGCGCGCTCCTGCACGTAGTCCAGCAGGACAGTTTTGCCGACGCCCGCCTCGCCGCGCAGGACCAGCACCCGGCTCTGACCGGCCCGCACCTCAGCCAGCAACCGGTCAAGCGCCGCCTGCTCAGTCCGCCGGCCACGCAGTCCATGCCCGCGGTGACTGCTGGACATCGGCCACCGCCACGCCCGTAGGGACACCCGCACTGGCAGGCTAATTCGCGCACCCGGCCCGCACAAGGCAAATCCTGACCAGAGCCGGCCTTCAGCGGTGTGCCGGCGTGGCGGCGTGCCGGCGCCGCGTGGGCCGGCCCGTGCCCCGCGAACCCGGCGTCAGATCCGCGGGACACCAGGCCGGATTGCGGTCACCCGGTGGCCTGGGCGGCCTCGAGGATGACGCGGGTCACGACCGACGGCTTGGAGATGAGGGGCAGGTGCCCGGCCTTGACGACGGTGATGTGGGCGCCGGCGCGCTTGGCCATGAACGTCTGGCTCGCGAACGGGATGACGTGGTCAGCCGTCCCGAGCACGGCCCAGGACGGGATGGTCTTCCAGGCTGGGGGGCCGAATGTCGCGGCCAGCGCGCTGGCGGCCAGCGGCCGCTGGATGGCCGCGATGACCGCAGCCCGGTGGGCGGGCAGGCCGTTGGCGAAGCATCCGGGGACCACGCTCGGCTTGAGGTACAGGTCGAAGTCACCGGGTGCGCCAGCGATGGGCACGATGTTGAACACGTCGGCGGGGCTGCCGGCCACGCAGGATCCGCTGATCAGGCTGGCGACTGTGTCGCCCTCATCGGGGATGAAGGCGTCCACGTACACCAGCGCCTTGACCTCGGGGTCACCGACCGCGGCGGCGGTGATAACCGCCCCGCCGTAGGAGTGCCCGACCAGGATGATCGGCTGCCCTTGGAGCGCCGGGTTCTGGGTCAGGAACTGATGCAGGTAGTCGGAGTCCTGCGGCAGGCCACGCAGCGGGTTGGGCGGCGCGTACACGGTGAAACCGCGGCGCTGCAGCCGGCTGATGACGCTGCTCCAGCTCGAGGCGTCCGCCCAGGCGCCGTGCTCAAGCACGATCACCGGCTTGGCACGGTGCCCCCAATGTGCCGCCGCCGCCCCGGCCGGGGCGGCGCGGCCAGGCACGATCGCTAGCAGGGCGGCGGCGACAACGACCGCCAAGAGCGCGGGCAGGCTGATGCGCCGCGCCGTGCGACTGAGTGACATGACTGCTTCCTCTCCTGAGGCTGAGCTGCGGAACTGCTCGTGGTTAGGGCGTTCTGCTTGCCGATAGCACCACTGTCACCGCTCGCCGGCGAGGATCGCCTCCGTGGAAGTCCCTAGTGGGTCCCCTGGGGACACTGGCGCAGCCACCGGCGCCGCGCCCTGCGGTCGTGCCCAGCCGCCAGGGCCTGGAATGGACTCCTACCATGGTGTGGTCTTAATCACTGATTGCTCTGGTGCCGGCTCGCTGGCCTGGCGAGGGCGTCTGGCTGTGAGGTCAGGCCTGATGCACGGCATCTCGCACGTTCTCTGCGTGGCGGTGGCCGATGTCCAACAGGCATCCCGGGCTCGGATTGCGTGGCCGGCGGACCGAGCTGGCGGCGCTGGACCGGTTGCTGGCTGAGGTGCGGGCCGGTCAGAGCCGGGTGCTGGTCCTGCGCGGCGAGGCTGGGGTCGGCAAGACAGCGTTGCTGGATTACCTGCAGGGGCAGGCGTCTGGTTTCCGTGTGGCGCGAGCGGTGGGCGTTGAGTCCGAGATGGAGCTTGCGTTCGCTGGCTTGCATCAGCTCTGCACGCCGATGCTGGGCAATCTCGCTGGCCTGCCAGGCCCTCAGCGCGATGCACTGGGCACTGTCTTCGGCCTGAGCACGGGGGAGGTTCCGGATCGTCTGCTGGTCGGTCTGGCGGCGCTCGGGCTGCTGTCCGCGGTGGCCGAGGAGCTGCCGCTTGTGTGCCTGGTCGATGATGCGCAGTGGCTCGATCAGGCCTCTGCACAGGCACTGGCGTTCGTTGCGCGCCGTCTGCTGGCCGAACCGGTCGCGTTGGTGTTCGCGGTGCGTGAGCCCAGCGAGGAGCAGCAGTGGAGGGACCTGCTACCGCTTGCCGTCGGGGGTCTGAGCAGCGGTGACGCTCGTGCGTTGCTGGACTCGGTGACCCCGGGACGACTGGATGAGCGGGTGCGAGATCGCATCGTCGCCGAGACACGCGGCAACCCGCTGGCGTTGCTGGAGCTGCCCCGGGGGCTGAGCGCCGCGGAGCTGGCCGGCGGGTTCGGGGTGCCCGACACGCCGACGCTGGCGGGCCGGATCGAACGGAGCTTCCTGCGACAGCTCCAGTCGCTTCCGGTCAAGACGCAACGGCTCCTGCTCGCGGCGGCAGCGGAGCCGATCGGCGACGTGACCTTGTTGTGGCGCGCGGCCAAGTGGCTCGGCGTCGGAGCGGACGCGGCGGCTCCCGCCGAAGCGGCGGGATTGATCGAGCTGGGTGCCCGGGTGCGCTTCCGTCATCCGTTGCTGCGCGCCGCGGTCTACCGGGCGGCGGCCTTGCCCGACCGCCGGGAGGTACATCGCGCCCTGGCTGAGGCGACCGATCCGGGCGCCGATCCCGACCGCCGGGCGTGGCATCGTGCCCTCGCTGCCACGGGGCCCGATGAGGCCGTGGCCCGCGAACTGGAGCGGTCGGCCACCCGGGCGCAAGGCCGCGGGGGCGTCGCGGCCGCGGCGGCATTCCTGCAACGGTCGGCCGAGTTGACGCCGGACCCGGCGCGGCGTGGAGCGCGCGCGCTGGCCGCCGCAGCGGCCAAATTCGCGGCCGCCGCGCCTGATGCGGCGTACGAGCTCCTCGCGATGGCGGAGCTCGGCCGGCTGGACCAACTCCAGCGGGCCGAGCTGGCGCGGTTGCGCGCCCGGATGGCCTTTGCCGAACGGCGCGGGAGCGACGCTCCGCAGTTGCTGCTCGATGCGGCGAAGAAGCTCGGACCGCTCGACAGCGGGCTAGCGCGGGAAACCTACCTAGAAGCACTCGGGGCGGCAATCTCCGCCGGTCGCCTCGGCCGCGGACTCACCGTGCGACAGGCGGCCGAGGCTGCCCGGGCTGCGGCGCCGTCGGCGCCGCGGCCGCCGCGGCCGCTGGATCTGCTGCTGGACGGGGCCGCGACGCGGCTGGCCGAGGGTTACGTCGCGGGTGTGCCGTCGCTCAGGCGCGCCCTGGACGCGCTCGGTCGACACGGCGGCCGCAGCGAGGCCGGCATCATGGGCTGGCTCCCGCTGGCGGCCATCGCACCCGAGCTATGGGACGACGCGACCTGGCATGAGCTAACCGCCCGTGCGGTCGGACTTGCTCGTGAGGCTGGCGCGCTCGCCGTGCTCCCTGTCGCGCTTACCTATCGCGCGGCCGTAGACGTGCACGCGGGAGAGTTCGGCGCTGCGGCCGGGCTGATAGAGGAGGCCAATGCCATCACGGCGGCAACCGGCAGCGCGTCTTTGGGGTACATCTCGATGATTCTCGCCGCCTGGCGAGGTGGGGAAACCCAGGCGCTGGAGCTGATCGAGGCCCTTGTCCGAGACGCGACCGCCAGGGGCTGGGGAAGGGTGCTCGGGCTCGCCTGGTATGCCACCGCGGTGCTGCACAACGGTCTGGGCGGCTATGAGGCCGCCCTGGTCGGCGCCCGGCGGGCATGCGAGTACGAGGACCTGGGTTTCTTCGGATGGTCCCTGGCCGAGCTCGTCGAGGCGGGAGCCCGGAGCGGCGCCAGCGACGAGGCGTCGGCGGCCCTGCGGCAGCTCAGTGAGCGGACACGCGCCGCCGGGTCGGAGTGGGCACTCGGCATCCAGGCCCGGTCACGCGCGTTGCTCAGCGACGGCCCGGCTGCGGACACCCTGTACCGGGAGGCGATCGACCGCCTGGGGCGCAGCCGCATCGCCGTCCATCTCGCCCGCGCCCACCTGGTATACGGCGAATGGCTGCGCCGCGAGCAGCGGCGAGCAGAAGCACGCGAGCACCTGCGGGCCGCCCACGACATGTTCGGCCGGTTCGGGGCCGCGGCGTTCGCCGAACGAGCCCGCCGGGAACTCCAGGCCACCGGCGAGACAGTCCGCAAGCGCACCGTGGACACGACCGATGCCCTCACCGTGCAGGAGGCGCAGGTCGCCCGGCTCGCTGCCGAGGGCCACACGAATCCTGAGATCGGCGCCCGGCTGTTCATCAGCCCCCGGACCGCGGAGTACCACCTGCACAAGGTGTTCTCCAAGCTCGGCATCAGCTCCCGCCGGCAGCTCCGGCACCACCTGGCGCTCGCGTAACCCGGGCGGCGCACCGGTCGGGTAGATCGTCAGACAGAGTCGCGCCAGCGCATACCCAAGGTAAAGGTGAAGGTTGAACCGCCAGGGTTTCCCGAGGCCCGGGGACTCAGTGGGCAGATTCACCTCTCAGGTAGCCGGCCTGACGACGTGCGGCGGGGCCGCGGCGGCCAGGATTGCATGGGCGAGCAGGCTTGCCTTCGCTGCCTGGAGACACTGCCGGGGTTCTGGCTGCCGGGCGGGCTAGCGGGAGTGCTGGAGGGTGGCCGGGGTGCTGGGCAGGACGCGGTCGAGCTGGCTGCGTGAGGTGATGCCGAGCTTGGTGAAGACTTTGCGCAGGTGGTATTGGACGGTGTGTGCGCTGATGAACAGGCGGGTGCCGATCTCGGGGTTCGATAGCCCGTCTCGGGCTAGCCGGGCGATCTGAGCTTCTTGGGCTGTCAGTTCCTCATGCCTGGCGGGCAGGGTGCGTTTGCGGGCGGTGGCGCCGGTGGCCTGCAGTTCGCGCCTGGCCCGTTCGGCGAACGCCGCCATGCCCATCGCTTCGAGCATGCGGTGGGCGGTGCGCAGTTGCTCGCGTGCTTCGCTGCGGCGGCGCTCCCGGCGCAGCCATTCCCCGTACAGCAGATGGGCGCGGGCAAGGTCGACGCGCAGCCGGGTCTTGCCGAGGCGGGCGATCGCCTCGCGGTACAGGCGCTCGGCTGCCTCGCCCTCGCTCAGCAGCGCGCTCGAGCGTGCGTCGAGTCCCAGCGCCCAGTCCGTGCCACTGGCTGCCGTCCGCTCGGCGAGCCGCCGGTAGGCACTGGCCGCGATCTTGTGCATCCCGCTGCGTGCCGCGGCCTCGACCAGCTCGACCAGCGCCCAGTTCAAGAAGGCCAGCTCCCAGGGATTCTCAGCGGCCCGCTGGGCAGCGACCATCGCCTTGTCGTAGTGGCCAAGGCCGTTGCTGAGCACAGCCTTCGCCCACTCGACGACGGTTATCCCAATTCCTTCGCCGCGCAGTGACACGTCCCGCAGGGTGGCTTCGGCAAGTGCGGACGCCTCGGCTTCGCTGCCGCCCAACGCGGCAACGGCCACGGCGCTGTGCGGCGCGAGATGGCCCCCCATCGCCTCGGTAGCCGCCTGCTCCTCCTCGACCAGTGCCGCCGCGGCGGTCAGCTCGCCGGCGAAGAGGAGCATGAACGCACGTGAGCTGAGGGCGGAAGGAAGCTCGCTCAGCGCGCCAAGGTCGCGGGTGAGCCGGAGGTATTTGTCGGTGAGGAGGTCCCAGCGATCGTCATCCCACATGTCCAAGGCCGCTGCAAACGCTAGCGACAGCCAGCGCAGCTCCTGCTCTGCAGGCATGCCGCTCGCGAAGGCGGACAGTGCCTTGCGCAGGATCGGCAACCCCGCCGCGTATCCCTGGTTAACGTTGGCCACCAGACCTTCGAGAAGGAGATCGATTGCGCCGGGCGTGTCCGGCGACGGCGCGGCTCCGGCCGCACGCGCCACCGCCAGGACATCGCCGCCAGGGCTGGCCAGGCGCCCCGCGAAGATCGCGGCACCCAGCGCGTCCAGGTACGTGATCCGGGCGAGATCGGCGTCGATCGGCTCCAGCAGCCTGGCCGCCGCCAGCATCAGCGACGGGGCCTCGCTCCCCCGGCCCGTGGCGAACGCGAGCCACGACCGCACGAGATCGGCGCGGGCATGCTCGAACGCGCCGAGCGGCCCGGCTTCCGCCACGGCCAGCAGGTCCAGCGCCGCGTCGAAGGCGCCCGCCTGGACCTTGGCCTGCGCTGCGGCCAGTGCCCGCCCGGCCCGTTGTGCCGGGTCGAGCGTGAGCATGGCTGCCTGCTTGAGGAATGCGGCTGCGGCGGCCAGGCCGCCGCGTGCCTGGGCCCGGCCGGCCGAGCGCTCCAGCTCGGCGGCGACTTCCTCATCGGGCCCCGGAGCGGCCTGCGCCCGGTGCCAGGCACGCCGGTCGGGATCGAGCTGCTGATCGGTGACCTCGGCCAGGACCCGGTGCGCCTCCTGTCTGTCGCGGGCCGATGCAGACCAGTAGGCCGCTGAGCGGGCCAGCGGATGCCGGAACCGCACCCGGGTGCCGAACTCGGCCAGGCCGGCGTCGGCCGCGGGTGGCGCTGCTCCAGCGCCGATCCCAAGCTGGCCAGCGGCTCGCCACACCAGCGCCGGGTCGCCGGTCGGGTCGACCGCGGCGAGCAGCAACAGCCGCCGGGTCTGGTGCGGGAGGGCACCGACCCGCCGCTGGAAGTTCTCTCGGATACTGCCGGCAAGCGGTATCGCGCCGGGGAGCCCGAACCCGCCGGCCAGCTCCGCCACGGTCAATCCCCGCGGCAGCTCCAGCAGCGCCAGCGGGTTACCCCGCGTCTCGGCGACCATCTGATCCCTGACCCGCCCATCGATCGGCCCGGGCAGCACCGAATCCAGCAGCGTGCGCGCGTCGGCCTCCGGCAGGCCCGCGACCACCAGCTCCGGCAACCCCGCCAGCTCGCTGCCGGGGGCCCGGGCCGCGAAGACCAAGCCAACTGATTCCGCTCCCAGACGGCGGGCAACGAACGCGAGGGCCTGCGCCGATGCCTGGTCGAGCCACTGCCCGTCATCGACCAGGCACACCAGCGGCTGCTCCTCGGCGACGTCAGACAGCAGGCTCAGCACGGCCAGGCCGATCAGGAACCGGTCCGGCGCCGGCCCGGCACTCATGCCGAACGCGGTTCGCAGCGCGTCACGCTGCGGCCCCGGCAGGGCCTCCAGCCGATCCAGCATCGGCACGCACAGCTGATGCAGCCCGGCGAACGCCAGCTCCATCTCCGACTGGACGCCGGCGGCGCGCGCCACCCGGCAGCCTGCCGCGTGCCCGGCCAGGTACTCAAGCAGCGCAGTTTTGCCCACGCCCGCCTCGCCACGAACCACCAGCGCCCGGCTTTCACCGGCCCGGACGACCTCGGCCAGCCGGTCAAGCACGCCGCGCTCGGCGCGGCGGCCGGTCAGCGTCCCTGTGCGCCGCCACGCCGGCACGCCGCCGTGCACCTGCACCAGACCCACGCTAGCTATCTCCTGGCCAGCGCACTACCCGTGATGGCTACCCACCGGGGGATTCGACCGCCGGGCCGCCACCGCAGGCTTCAACTGAGCCCCGGCTGACAGCGGGAGCCACCCGTACGCCGGAACCAGCAGGGAACCTGCCGTCGACCTTGGCGAGCCCGGAATGGAGCAGAAATGACCACCGTCCACCATCGCTACGCCACCGTGAATGGCCAGCGGCTGTTCTACCGGGAGGCGGGCCCGGCCGGGGCGCCGGACGTGGTGCTCCTGCACGGCTTCCCTGCTAGCTCGTTCATGTTCCGCCACCTGATCCCGCTGCTGGCCGACCGGTATCACGTGATCGCCCCCGACCACCTCGGCTTCGGCCTGTCCGACGCGCCGCCCACCGGTGAGTTCGGGTATACCTTCGACGCCCTAGCCGGGCTGACCGCGGGCCTGCTGGACCAGCTCGGGGCCGACCGGTACACCCTGTACGTCCAGGACTACGGAGCGCCGGTGGGCTGGCGGCTCGCCCTGGCCAACCCCGACGCGGTGTCGGCGGTCATCACGCAGAACGGCAACGGGTACGAGGCCGGGTTCACCGAAGAGTTCTGGAAGCCAGTCCGGGCCTACTGGCGCGACCAGGACCCGCAGACCGAGGCGGATCTGCGGCAGGCGCTGACGCTGGAGGCGATCCGGTGGCAGTACCTGCACGGGGTGCCCGATGAGAGCCTGGTCAGCCCGGACACCTGGCATCACGACTTCGCCCTGGTGTCGCGGCCCGGCAACGACCTCATTCAGCTGCGGCTGTTCGCCGACTACGCCAGCAATCTGCCGCTGTATCCGAAGCTGCACGCCTGGCTGCGGGACAGCGGCGTGCCCGTGCTGGCGGTGTGGGGCCGCAACGATGAGATCTTCGGCCCCGATGGCGCTCGCGCGTTCGCCGGCGACGCGCCCGGCGCCGAGATCCACCTGCTCGACGGGGGCCACTTCCTGCTCGAAAGCGAGCTCGACGCCGTCGCGGGCTACATCCGCGGCTTCCTCGGAAGGACGCTGCCGTGACCGGGCCGCTACAAGGCCAGTATGTGCTGGTGGTGGGGCGGGGCAGCGGAATCGCCCGTGCGGTGACCATCGCCGCCCGGGACGGCGGGGCAAGGGTCATCGCCGCTGGCCGCGACAAGGACACCCTGGCCGCTGCCTACGCCGGCGAGCCTGCCATCAGGACTGAGACCATCGACCTGACCGATGAGGCGTCCATCGCCGCTCTTGGCGAACAGCTCGGCAGCGTTGACCACGTGGTCTCTACCGCGTCGGCGCGAGCCCGGGGCCGCCTCGCCGACCTGGACCGGGACGCGATCCGGCTGTCGTTCGACACCAAGGTGATCGGCCCGCTCATGCTGGCCAAGCACCTGGCCCCCCGGATGACAGAGGGCGGGTCGTTCACCCTCTTCTCCGGCGTCGCCTCGGCAAAAATCGCGGTCGGCACCCTTGGGGTGGCCATCACCAACGGCGCCGCCGACATCCTGGCCCGGTCCCTCGCCCTGGAACTGGCGCCGATCCGGGTCAACGCCATCTCCCCCGGCGTGATCGACACCGGCGCCTGGGACGCCCTGGGCGCGCAGGGCAAGGCGGACTACTTCGCCGGCATGAGCGCCCGCAACCCGGCCCGGCGCATCGGCACCGCCGACGACATCGCCAACGGCGTCCTGTTCGCCATGACCAGCACCTTCCTCACCGGCCAGACGCTCCACATCGACGGTGGCGAACCGCTCACCTGACAGCCCCGCCCGGCCGTGGCTCAGACCATGCAACTGCCCCTAGTCAACCCCAGGACGAAAGATACACACCCAGCCGAAAGGAACGTTGAAATGAGCGCGAATGAAGTGAGCACGAACTGGAACTGGCTCGATCGCCCAGATCACCGGACGGACGAGCCCGACCGACCGCAGGCCATGCCCGTCTTCGCCGGGCAGAAACTGGTGGTGGTCGGCGGCAGCAGCGGGATGGGGCGGCAGACCGCCGCCGACGTGGTGGCCGCCGGCGGCAGCGCCGTGATCATCGGCCAGGACCCGGGCAGTGTCGACGACACCGTCCAGACCCTGGCCAAAGACGGCAAGGCCTACGGCATCACCGCCGACCTGACCGACCGGGAGCAGGTTGACCTGGTCCGCGAGCAACTGGCCGGCGAGCACGCCGACGCCACCCTGCTGGTCAACGCGGCCGGGTTTTTCGTCCCCAAGCCTTTCCTGGAGCACGACGACGCGTTCTACGACGCCTACCTCGAACTGGACCGGGCCATCTTCTTCCTCACCCAGACCGTGGCCCGCGGCATGATCGCGCACGGCCGCGGCGGGTCCATCGTCAACATCGGCAGCATGTGGGCTCACAAGGCCATCGGCGCCACCCCGTCGTCGGCCTACTCGGTGGCCAAGGCCGGGCTGCACGCGCTCACTCACAACCTGGCCATCGAGCTGGGTCCCTACCATATCCGGGTCAACGCGGTCGCCCCTGCCGTCGTCGCCACCCCCATCTATGAGAGGTTCGTCCCGGCCGACAAGCTCGATGAGACCCTGCACAGCTTCGACAGCCTCCACCCGCTCGGCCGCACCGGCACCGCCCGCGACCTGGCCAACACAATCACCTTCCTGCTCTCCCCGGCCACCAGTTGGGTCACCGGCGCCATCTGGGACGTCGACGGCGGCGTCATGGCCGGACGCAACTAACAACCCCGGACTGCCCGCGCGCCGGCCCAACCACCCGGCGCGCCGGGCACGCCCCATCTACCGCGGTGCCGCAGATGCAGGCAATAACGATCCCCGGGAGGACCCGATGGCACATGTGGCGTGGGACCGCGTCACCCGTGATGACGTATTGCGCGCGATACAGGAGTACGACCGGCTGGAGCCCGAGCAGTTCTTCTCTGCGCATGGTTTCGGCCCGACCACGACCTATGACCTGGTCTGGGACGAACGCCGTTACCCGCCGAAAGCAATCTTGGGCACAGCGTATGAGCTCGCCACGGGCCAGCGCCTTGGCTCCGGCGATTTCGAGGGCGGGAAGACCGGCGCCGTCGCGGTGCTGGGAAAGCTGGGATTCACCGTCCAGCACAGGCGATGACCAGCCAGGTAAGGCTGACCCGAGCCCATGCTGACGCTCCAGCGCGACTTCCTGCGCTGCTGATACCCGACCGCAGCCCCACCCAGACACCACCACCCAAGGAGTGACCATGTCGAACCACTTCAGCGCCGCCAAACTTCAACACCCCGGCGACGATGCCCGCCTGGACCTGACCGACCTCTTCGTCTTCGCGGCGCCCGATAACCCCGACAAGACCGTGCTGATCATGAACTCCAATCCCTTCACCAAAGGCGACGGATTCCACCCCGACGCGGTCTACCGGTTCAACATCGACAACGACGGCGACGCGCTGGCCGATGTGGCGTTCAGCTTCACCTTCTCCCCGTACGACGGCGGCCGGCAAACCGCCACCGCCTACTACGCCACCGGCAGCGACGCCCAGAGCCGCGAGCCACGTGGTGAGATGCTCATCCAGGCCACCCCCGTGGGCTTCGACGCCACCGCCGCGCCCGTCCAAGCCGGCCCCTGCCGGCTGTTCATCGGCACCCGCAGCGACCCCTTCTTCGCCGACGCCGACGGCGTCCTGCACTGGCTCATCGACGGCCAGCAAGGAAACTTCCAGTGGACCGGGACCGACACCTTCGCCGGCGCCAACATCCTTTCTATCGCCGTGGAGGCACCCAACGACATGCTCGGCCGCGGGCCGGGCATCGGGACATGGATAACGACCAGCATTCGCCGCGACGGCATGCTCGTGCCGATGGACCGGGAAGGGAATCCCTCGTTCAACCCGATCCTCAACGCAGACGACATCAAAGACCAGTTCAACGCTACCGACCCGGTCGACGATGTGAAGAACTATCTGCAGCCGCTGGCCGAAACGCTCCAACAGCACGGCTACCCCTCCGACGAAGCCACCGCCGCCGCCCACACCCTGCTGCCCGACATCCTGCATTACGACCGCACCAGCCCGGCCCACTACCCCAACGGCCGGGTCATGACCGACGACGTCTTCTCCACCCGCATGATCTTCATGGTCCACGGGCAGGCCACCCCCCAGCCCGTCGGGCCACACGATGACCTGCTGGCCGCATTCCCGTTCCTCGGAAAGCCAAAGCCCTAGGAGCGCCGGGATCCGCGCCGACCGGTTGTCTAGCCTCGCGGCCTGACCGGCAGCGCTGCCTCCGACTGCGCGGGTAGCGTGCGCCCGAGCTGGCTGCGTGAGGTGATGCCGAGCTTGGCGAACACCTTTCGCAGGTGGTAGGCGACGGTGGCGGGGCTGATAAACAGCTGTGCGGCGACCTCAGCATTGGACGCGCCCCCGCCGGCCAGGTGAGCGACCAGCGCCTCCTGCGCGGTTAGCGGGTCTCGCTGCCCGGTGGCGCGGCCGCGAGGGTACCCGCCGCTGGCCCGCAACTCGGCCCGAGCCCGTTCGGCGAACCCCCCGGCGCCGATCGAGTCGAACGCCTCGTGGGCGCTACGCAGCTGATCTCTAGCATCACGGCTGCGCCTCTGACGCCGTAGCCACTCACCGTAGAGAAGCTGGGCGCGGGCGAGCTCTACCCGCAGCCGTGTGCGGCCGAGGCGGTCGACCGCCTCGCGGTACAGCTCCTCGGCGGCCTCGCCGCCGGTGACCAGCGCACGCGAGCGTGCCTCTATCCCGAGCGCCCAGTCGGTCCCGCAGACGCGGGCGGCGTCCGAGAGCCGCTCAAGTGCGCTGGCCGCGCGCCCGGGCACCCCGCTTCGCACCGCCGCCTCGATGAGCTCGGCCAGCGCCCACTTGGTGAACCACAGCACCGGAAGGTCTTCGGTTGCCTGCTCTGCGGCGGCCAGAGCGTCCTTGTAGCGGGCCAGGCCGTTGTAGAGCACCGCGGTGGCCCAGTTGGCGAAGGTCAGCCCTTCTCCCTCACCCCGGTGCTCGACGTCTTTCCTGGTCGTCCCGATCAGCGCGGCGGCCTCGCCTTCCAGGCCGCGAAACACCGCGAGTGCCAACGCCCCGTACGGCGCGATGCTGCTTCCTGTTGTCTCACTCACCGACTCGGCTTCCGCCGCCATCGCGGCCGCCTCGGTGAACTCTCCGGCGAACAGGTGGACTCCGGATCGGGTGTTGAAGGCAATGGGCAGCGTGGTCAGCGAGCCGGTTTCCCGGGCGAGCGTAACTTGGCGAGCCGACAGCACGTCCCAGCTCTCGTAGTCCCACACGATCCCAGCGGCGTGGCACGCCAGCCACATCCAGCGCAGCCCTTCGTACCGCGAGATGTCGGTGCTGCGGAAGGTCCGCACCGCCTCCTTGAGCACAGGCACGCCCGCCGTGTGGCCTGCACAGATCAGCCGTACCAGGCCGTCGAGCAGCAAGTCGGGGCCGCGAGCAGGCTGTGGCCGCGGGGCCGCACGCGCGGCCTCGGCGACTTCCCGCAGTCCGCCGCCGACCGCCAGCCTGGCAGCGAATATCGCCGCGGCAAGCGCGTCCAGGTAAGTCTCGCGTGCCAGGCGCGGGTCCAGCGGCTCCAACTTCCGGGCCGCTTTCAGCAGCAGCGGTGGGGCGTCATTGCCGCGCCGGGCCGCGAAAGCGATCTGGCCGTGCAGCAGGTCCACCCGCGCTAGTTGGGACTCATCCAGCGGCCCGGCCTCTACCGCCGCCAGCAGCCCGAGCGCCGCATCCAGCGCACCGGCCTGGAACTTAGCCTGCGCCGCGGCCAGCGCGCGCCCGGCCCGCCGCCCCGGGTCGAGCGTCAGGGCGGCCGAGCCTTCGAGGAAGGCCGCGGCCGCGGCCACCCCTCCGCGTGCCTGGGCGCGCCCTGCCGAGCGCTCAAGCTCCTCGGCTACCTCCTCGTCATGCCCGGCCGTCGCCTGGGCGCGGTGCCAGGCACGGCGTTCGGGGTCGCTCCGGGGGTCCGTCGCATCGGCCAGCGCCTGGTGCGCGGCACGCCGCTCCGCAGTTGCCGCGGCCCGGTACGCCGCCGACCGGGCCAGCGGATGCCGGAAGGTCACTCGCCCGCCCATCGTCAGCAGACCGCCGGCCTCCGCGGCTGCCGCCGCCTCAGCCCCGATCCCAAGCCGCCCGGCCGCCCGCCACATCAGTACCGGGTCCCCGGTCGGCTCGGCCGCCGCCACCAGCAGCAGCCGCTGGGCCGGGACCGGAAGAGCCTCGAGGCGCCGCCGGAAGCTGTCCTCGATCCGATCCGGGAGCGCGGGCGCGTCAGGCAAGCCGAACCCGCCAGCCAGTTCCGCGGGCGTCAGTCCGTGCGGCAGTTCCATCAGCGCCAGCGGGTTCCCGTGGGTCTCCGCGATGATCTGTTCCCGTACCCGCTCGTCCAGCGGTCCCTTGATCACCGAGCACAGCAGTTCCCGCGCGTCATCGCTGGCCAGGCCGTGGATGGGCAGTTCAGGAAGCCCATGGAAGTCTTCGCCGGGCTCGCGCGTTGCGATCACGAGCGCGATCGGCTCCGCCAGCAGCCTGCGCGCCACGAACGCCAGTACCTGCGCCGACACCCGATCCAGCCATTGCGCGTCGTCGATGACGCACAACAGGGGCTGTTGCTCCGCCGTTGCCGACAGCAGGCTGAGCGCCGCCAGGCCCACCAGAAACCGGTCCGGTGCCTCTCCGGCGCGCAGCCCGAACGCCACGCCGAGCGCATCGCGCTGCGGGTCCGGCAAGCGCTCCAGCCCAGCTTCCAGCATGGGCGCGCACAGCTGCTGAAGGGCCGCGAACGCAAGCTCCATCTCTGACTCGACCCCGGCGACCCGGGCGATGCGCATGTCCGCGGCTGAGGCGGTCAGGTTGTCCAGCAATGCCGTCTTGCCGATACCCGGCGGGCCGGGCAGCACCAGCACGCCACTCCGGCCGTCGCGCGCCGCCCCCAGCAGGCTGTTGAGCGCTGCCCGTTCCGCCAGACGATCCAGCAGCATCACAGGCCCTACGGAAAACTGCCGGCGCGGGTGCGCCTGCCCGGAACTTCAAGCTACCGGCCCCGGCGTCGGGCCGCTAGGGACACAGGACCGCCCTGGCCGAGGGCAGGTTCACGAACGGGGTAAGCACCAGATCCGGCCACCCGTGAGGCGTGCGGCAACCCGAGGGCCAGGCCTGCGGGCGCCGCCAACCGGATGAGCCAATCATTGGTGATGCCCGGCAACGGGTATGCCTGCGGCATTAGCCACAAGGAGGGCATTATGGCCACGGATCAGGATCGGTATCCAGCTTCGTATCCAGTTCAGTTCACTATCGACTACCCGGACCGGCCGCTCAACCGGCTGACCTCGTTCTTCCGGATTTTCGTGATCATCCCAATCTCGATCGTGCTCGGCACCGTTTCCGCCGCGACCTGGGAGTCTGCGGGAAGCAACTCCACACTCCACCAATCCACCATGTACTACGGCGCGGGCGCGGGCGGGCTGCTGTTCTTCGGCCCGCTGCTGATGATCTTGTTCAGGCAAAAGTACCCCCGGTGGTGGTTCGACTGGAACCTGGAACTGCAGCGCTTCATCAACCGGGTGTGGACCTACCTGGCCCTGATGAACGACAGTTATCCGTCCACCGACGACCACCAATGGGTCCAGCTTGACTACGCCTATCCAGACGCGGCCACCGACCTCAACCGGTGGCTGCCGCTGGTCAAATGGCTGCTGGCCATCCCCCACTACATCGTGCTGATCTTCCTGGAAATCGGCGCGTTCTTCGCGGTGATCGTGACCTGGTTCGCGATCTTGTTCACCGGCCGTTATCCCCGTGGCATATTCAGCTTCGTCGAAGGCGTATTCCGGTGGCACAACCGGGTCGCCGCCTACGCGTTCGTCCTGGTCACCGATCGGTATCCGCCGTTCAGGCTGGCGCCCTGACGCGGGTAACGCAGGGCGAAGTGGAGCCGTTTCAGCGCCGTTTCAGCGCCGTTCCAGTGCGTTCGGGCAAGGTCGTGGAAGGGCCGCGGCGGTACGGGATGAGCCGCCGCTGCGGCCTCGATCACGAATCCGACGGGGAAAGGGAACGCCGTGAGATGGCGAAAAATCTTCACAGTGATAGGGGCCGCAGCGGGTGCCGCGCTTATGGCGGCAGTAGTGACCGCCAGCCCGGCCAGTGCGGACACCGACCCGACGACTACAACGCTGACACTGGCGTCGCACCGGGTTGTCTTCGGCTTTGAAGGCACCTTCACGATGTCGATCGGCGTCAACGCGTCGTCCGGCAGCTGGGAAATCTCGGACGGGCCGACGGTCCTATGCGGGGGTGACCTGTCGACCAGCACAAGCTGCTCCATGGCCCCGGGCGCACTGCCTCCCGGCAACTACAACCTCTTCGCCATCTATTTCGGCAACGAGAACTCCAGCCCCTCGACCTCCGGGCCGGAGGCCCTCACCGTCGTAGCCCAGCAGCCGACGGCCACTAGCCTGACGCTGTCCTCCCCCAGGGTCATCGTCGGCCAGGAGCAGTCCGAGGAGGTGGATTTCCAGGTCGTTGGTGACACCGGCAACGCCGCGGAGGGGCCGGTCACGGTCCTGGCGGGATCGACGCCGCTGTCCAATTGCACGAACATCGAAGTCTCCGCAGGAACGTTCGGCGAGGGCCGTTGCAGCCTGACCGCAAGCGAATTGCCAGCCGGCACCTACCAGCTGACCGCCAGGTTCGACGGCAGCCAGAATTTCGCCGGTTCCACCTCCGCGCCGCAGACCCTCACCGCGGTTGCTCAGCAATCGACCACCACGAGCCTGACGCTGTCGGCTCCCTCGGTCCCCTTCGCCAGCGAGCAGACCGAGACGCTCACCGCCACGGTCACCCCCGCGACCAGCGGCACCCCAACCGGGAACGTCACGGTGAAGTCAGGGTCAACGACCGTGTGCACCATCGCCCTGGCCAACGCCACGGGCAAGTGCACCCTCACCGGGAGCCAGTTGCCGCCCGGCAGCTACCCGCTCACCGCCACCTACAGCGGCGACGACATCTACACCACCTCCGCGGACACGGCCCAGACCCTCACCGTGGCCAAGGAGCCGACCACCACCGACCTGGCGCTGTCCGCGGACACGATCGCCGTCGGCAGCGAGCAGGCCGAGCTGTTCACCGTCCAGGTCATCCCCGCCACCAGCGGCACCCCGGCCGGGAACGTCACGGTGAAGGCGGGAGCAACGGCCGTGTGCACCATCGTCCTCACCAGCGGCACGGGCAACTGCACTCTCACTCCGAGGCAGCTCGCCCGCGGCAGCTACCAGATCACCGCCACCTACAACGGCGACACCACCTACGCCAAGTCCACGTCATCGCCGCCGCAGACCCTCACCGTTACCAGGAGGTAATCCCTGCATCCCACCGGGAGGACAGGCCCGCTGCCCTGACGCCAGGGCAGCGGGCCTTGCCGCGACGCCGACGGGCTAGCCGGCTATGACGCGTCGATACCCGCCGCTGACCCAGTCGGCGACCAGCCGGCCGTACTCCTCCGCTGCTTGCTCCCATGCGAAGTGACCGGCGTCGAGAGGGTGAATCTCGCTGTTAGGGAGGAGCTGGTCGAGATACTGGTTGTTCGGCCATGGCACGAGTTCGTCGTTCCGGCCTGCCACGATCTGGGTCGGGGTCGTGATCGTCGGCAGCAGGTCTCGGAGCACCGGGTTCTGCTCGGGGTAGTGCCGTACGAACCGGGCCGACTCCGCAAACCGGCCGAGGTCGTATGCGCTCACATAGTCCTCGTGGACCTCAGGCTCAGTGTCGCTCGGTGCGGCCGCCTGGACCGCGTAGCCGATGTTGGTTCTGGCGTCGAGCCCGCGAACGTCATCGAGGCTGGGTGCCTCGATGACGTCTTTGAGTGCGCCACCGGCCTCGATCGGGTAGCGGACTGCGCCACCACCGATGGTCAGGCTCGTGACGCGTTCTGGCGCCTTGGCAGCGAGGAAGAGCGCTGCGGCTGTGCCAACGTCAGGACCGACGATATGTGGAGCGCCCAGTCCCCATTCGTCGATCAGACCGGCCAGGAACGCTCCGGAGCTGTCGGGCGCGATGAGCTCAGGCGGCTGATCGGAGTGTCCGAATCCCGGCATGTCGATGGCGACGACCCTCCCGAGCGATGTGATGCGGTCCCAGATGCGGCGGAAGGCCCACACGCTTTCCGGCCACGGCGCCAACATCAGCACGGTCGTGTCGGAGTCCGCTTTGGTATCGGCAAACCTCACCCGGGCTCCGTCAAAGACGCGGAAGTACGTGGACATCTGCGACTCGGTTCCTCCACTCATCAGAGGGTTCCTCCTTCATTCCTGATCAGACAGGTCTGTCTGGCAGATTAAACAGACCTGTCTGTCTAGTCAAGGTCCTCTGCCGCAGTGGGCCAAGATCGCGGAGCGATCGCCTTCAGACAGACCTGTCTGTAAATTTGTGGTATGAGCACCCACGCCATCGACAACAGGCCGGCCCGAGACCGGCTACTCGATGCGGCCAGCGAGCTGTTCTACGAACACGGGGTCCACACTGTCGGCATCGACACGATCATCGAGCGGGCTGCCGTCGCCAAGGCCACCCTCTACAGCGCGTTCGGCAGCAAGGAGGAGCTCGTGCGTGCCTACCTCGAGGCGCGTCACGCGTCGCGCCGGGCGACGGTGCTCGCCGAGATGGCGTTGCACGATGACCCGAGAGGGAAGCTGCTCGCGCTGTTCGATGTGCTCGTTGCCACGGTGAAGAAGCCGGGGTTCTGCGGCTGTGCCTTCGCTAACGCCTCCGCCGAGTCGGGGCCGGACAGCGCGGCTGCCGAAGTGACGCGCAAGGCCCGCGCGTGGTTGCTCGGGGTGATGGCCGAGCAAGCGACGGCGCTGGGTGTGGCGGAGCCGGCCAGCCTCGCGAGACAGCTCACCGTGCTGTACGACGGAGCCCTCGTCCAATCGCGTCTCGACCGTGGCCCTGCCGCCGCCACCGCGGCCAAGGCGGCCGCCCAAGCACTCATCGATGCGGCCTCAGCGAACTAGAGGGCAACCCCTTCGGCACCCCGTTCTGGCCGCTCTTCGACAACCTCACCCAGCAGATGCGCGACCGAGCACGCACGGCGACACCCACCTCGTTTCAAGCTTTAGCTGGTGAGCTTTGCCGTCTTTTCCTCGATCGCGGTGAGCAGCGCGGTCCAGTCCGCGGTGAAGGCGCCCGCTCCCTGACGCTGGAGGCGCTCGGCGAGGGCGTCAGCGTCGATACCGGCGTCGGCGGCCGCCGAGATGGCCCGTTCGGCGGCCGCGTAGTCGGGCTCCAGTCGCTCGTCGAGGCTTCCGTGGTCAGCGAAGGCGAGCAGGGTTTTCTCCGGAACGGTGTCGATCGTGTTCGGGGCGGCCAGCCGGCCGAGATAGTAGGTGTCGGGAAGGTCTGGGTTCTTTGTCGAGGTGGATGCCCACAGCACCCGCTGCGGGCGGGCACCCGCCTCGGCGAGTGACTGCCAGCGCTTGTCGGAGAGCAACTGCATATGCGAGGCGTAGATCTTCTGCGCCATGGCCAGCCCGAGGTGGCCGTGGAGCGTGGCCGGCAGCAGGGGGTCGGCCGCGGCATCCCAGCGGGAGATGAACACCGAGGCTACTGAGGGAACCGCCAGGTCCAGCCCGTCGAGGCGGCGGCGCTCGAGGGCCCGCAGGTAGGCGTCGGCGGTGCGCAGGTAGTGACTGTCGGAGAACAGCAACGTCACATTCACTCCGATGCCCGCGGTAATGGCCTCTTCCATGGCGGTCAGGCCCTGCGGCGTGCCGGGAATCTTGACCAGCAGGTTCGGGAAGCCGGCCTGGTCGTGCAGCCGCCGGGCGAGCGCGACCGTCGCTGCGGCGTCATAGGCGACATCGGGTGGGACTTCCAGCGACACATACCCGTCCGCGCCCTCGGTGCGCTCCCACTCCGGGCGGAACAGGGCCGCCGCCTCGGCCAGGTCCTCCAGTGCCAAGGCGTACACCAGATCCTGAGCATCGGTGACACCCTGGCGCACCAGGCGGGTCAGTGAGCCGTCATAGTCCGATCCGGCGGCCATGGCATGCCCGAGGATCGTGGGGTTGGACGTCAGCCCGGTGACCGCCAGCTCACGCACATACCGTGCAAGCGCACCGGTACGCAGCATCACCCGGTTGATGCTGTCCAGCCACAAACTCTGCCCCAGCGCGTGCAGCCGCTGCGCGGGATTCAGCTCAGCGCCCATACATACCTCCGCCTTACCTGGGTGGCAGCTTAATAATCAGTATTGCCGTCAGCGCCGTTCACAGAACATCGCCAGTAACCTGCTGATCATGGACGAGCCGGACGAGGTCAATGCGGCCATTTGGCAGACCGAAGAGATCGTGCAGACCTGGGTGGCCGAAGCCAAGACGCGCGAGCGCGCGGACGGTGCGCGGCGGCGGTTCATGGCCGCCATCCTCCCGTTCACGGAACAGGATGCCTTTACGTTCCTGGACCTGGGAGCTGGGACGGGTGCCGCGTCCCGGCCGATCCTCGACGCGTACCCGCGGAGCACCGCGATACTCGCTGACTTCTCGGCTGCCATGCGGGGCATCGGCGAACAGGAGATGGAGCCATACGCCGGGCGTTACCGGTATGTCGAATACGACATGTCCGCCGGCGACTGGCCCACCACGATTCCCGCGGCCCTCGACGCGGTGGTGACGTCCCTGTGCGTACACCACCTGCCCGATGAGCGCAAGCAGGGACTGTTCACCGAGATCTTCAGCCACCTCGCCCCCGGCGGCTGGTACCTCAACTACGACCCGGTGCGCGCCGCGGATCCTGTTGTCACCGCCACCTGGGAACGGGTAAACGACGCCCGCGATCCGGAAGCGGCGGCCAAGCGACTGCACCGCTCGCCCGAGGAGCAGGCCCGCTGGGACAATCATGTCCGCTTCATAAGCCCTCTCCCCCAGCAGTTGGAATACCTCCGGCTGGCGGGCTTCCAAGGCATTGATGTGTATTGGAAACAACTGGACTATGTGCTTTACGGCGGCCGCCGCCCAGGCTGAGCCGGATCGCGGCGCCTGGTTGCCTCGGTGACCAGCCGCAGGTCAACGGCGTGATCTAGTGATGCGTATGGGGATCCGGGTGCGCTGACGTCGAACCGGCCGCTGTCGGGCACGTAGTCGCGGCCCCGGGCGATGACCCGGAGCAGGTCGCGCAGGGCCGCTATATCGGCCTGTGGGTCACCGCGCACGACGATGAGATCAGCGTCGTATCCGGGGGCGAGGCGGCCGGTGGTGGCACCGAGGCCGAGGGCGGCCGCCGCCTCGGTGGTGGCCATCGCGAGCACCTGCTCGGGCTGGAAACCCAGGGTCACCAGATATTCCAGCCCGCCGACGTACTGGTGATGCGGGTTGTTGTCAATGCCCGCGTCGGTTCCTGCGATGATCCGCACCCCCATGTCGTGCATCGGCTTGACGTGGGCGCCGACCTCGATGCCGGTGAGTTCGGCGATGTACGGCGCGCTTGCGCTGATCGTGGGGCAGACGAACATGCCCCGCTCGGCGATCCTGGCGGCCAGGGACTCACTGAATTGCCGCTCGTTGGTATCGGTGACGAAGGAACAGTGCTCGATCGTGGTGACTCCGGCCTCGACCGCGCGGCGGATGCCCTCGGTGCCGTGGGCGTGCGCGGCGACCGGCTTGTCGACCCGGGCCGCTTCCTCGACGATGACGGCGAGCTGTGCGGTGGTGAACTGGGCGTACCAGGGTGCCGATCCGGTCGTCATGAATCCGCCGGTCGACATGACCTTGATCAGGTCGGCGCCGTGCTTGTGGTGGGTACGGACAAGGCGGCGGAGGTCGTCCTCGCTGTCGGCCTCGCCGCCCATGAACCAGCAGTGGCCGCCGGTGACGGTGATCGGGCACCCCGCCACAACCAGCCGCGGGCCGCGGGCCAGGCCCGCAGCGATGGCGTCGCGCACCGCCACGGCCAGATAGGCGCGAGAGCCCAGGTCCCGGGCTGTGGTCACGCCGATGCCGAGCAGTTCCCGCGCGCTGCGCAGCATGAGCATCAGTTGCTGCTCGCCGGTCTCGGCGCGCATCCGCGCGGCGGGATTCGGCCCGCCATCGAAGGCGAGATGGACATGGCTGTCGATCAGGCCCGGCATGATCGTCGAGCCCGGGTAGTCCGCCCGCGGCACAGACAGGTGCTCGGCGGGCAGCGCGCCGGCCGGCCCAACCCAGTCCACGGTGCGGTCGCCAATGACGACCGCACCGTCGGTCACGGTCTCGTCGCCGGTCATGACTCGAGACGCGGTGAGTACCTCCGGCACGCCATCACCTCGCCAGGTCGTCATAAGCATGATGCGGCCGGCGGCGCCGATGGCGGAAGGCCCGCTGTTCCCCGCTCCGGCGGAGGATGCCAGGATCGCCGGCGGGCACCGGGGCCGTTTACCCGGCGGAGACGCCCCAGTGCAGGATGGCGGTGTGCCAGGAAACCTCAGACAGGCCATCGACACCACGACCGCGGCGACGCTTCGTGCCCGCGGCAGCTTCAAGTGGACGGCCCCCGGCCCCGGCGGGTTCGGCGCGGCCGTTGCGGAGATGGACTTCGGTGCCGCGCCCGCGATCCTCGACGCCCTTGCCCGGCTGTCCGCCGACGCGAAGTTCGGCTACCTGCCGCCATACCTGGCCGAGGAGCTGGCCGCCGCGTGCGCCGATTTCATGCTGCGCCGCTTCGGCTGGGGCCCCGATCCTGCCCTCATCCATCCCGTGCCCGACGTGATCAAGGCCCTGGAGATCGGCATCACGCACTTCTCCCGGCCGGGCTCCCCCGTCATCCTCCCCACCCCCGCCTACATGCCCTTCCTCATCGTGCCTGGCTTCCTCGGCCGCGAGATCATCCAGGTGCGAATGCACGACGAGGCGGGCTTCTTCACCTTCGACTTCGACGCGATCGCGGAGGCGTTCCGCGCCGGAGGACACCTGCTCATCTTCTGCAACCCCTACAACCCGCTTGGGCGCGTCTTCACCCAGAATGAGATGTCGCAGCTGACCGACGTGGTCGACCGGCATGGCGGCCGCGTTTTCGCCGACGAGGTCCACGCTCCGCTCGTCTACCCGGGGGGCCGCCATATCCCGTACGCGTCGACCTCCGACACCGCCGCCGCGCACACGCTGACCGCCACCTCCGCCTCGAAGGCGTGGAACCTGCCCGGGCTCAAATGCGCTGAGGTGATCCTGACCAACGAGCCCGACCGGCAACGCTGGGAGGACATGGGATTGTTCGCTTCACACGGCGCGAGCAATCCCGGCGTCGTCGCCAACGTCGCGGCGTTCCGCCACGGCGAGGCATGGCTGGATGAGGTGCTCACCTACCTGGACGACAGCCGCCGCCTGCTCGCCGACCTGCTCACGCGTCACCTGCCGCAGGTTCGCTACCGCCCGCCCGACGGAACCTACCTGGCCTGGCTCGACTGCACCGCGATGGAACTGCCGCAGTCGCCGGGTGCACTCGTCACCGACCTTGCGCAGATCACGGTCGTGGACGGGCCCGCTTTCGGCGAGGGCGGCGACGGAGCGTTCCGGTTCAACTTCGCCACGCCGCAACCCATCCTCACGGAGATGGTGGAGCGCATCGCCGCAGCCCTGGCGGCCGGATAGGCCCATGCCGAGCCGGCTCGGCTCAGGCTGGCTGCTGGCCGGCGCGGGTGTAGACCTCTAGCTCGGTGGCTTTGACCGAGAGCCACACTTGGCTGCCGGGGCTGAGCGATAGTTCTGCTACTGCTGCGGGTGTGACGTCTACCAGGGCGGGTGGCTGTCCTTCGAGGTCGAGCCGGACTCGGTCGGCCAGCAGCGTGAGCCCGGTGATTCTCGCAGACCAGGCGTTGCGCGCGCTGCTCTGCTGGGGGTGCTGGTTGCTGACCGTTATGGCGGAGGGGCGGACTGCCACCAGCACCTCACCGTGCACGCCGTGGTTGGCGGTGATAAAGCTGCCGCCTGCATTGAGTGCCACCTGAGAGCCGTTGGCGTTGCCGGTGTACAGGTTGAGGCCGACGAGTTTGGCGACATAGTCGGTGGCGGGCTGGCGGGCGATCCGCTCCGGGGTGCCCTGCTGTACGATCCGCCCAGCTTCGAGAACAATGAGCTGGTCAGCGAGCACGAGTGCTTCGAGCGGATCGTGGGTGACCAGCAAGCTTGGCCCCGTGAAGGCTGCCAGGTGGTTCTTGAGTTCGGCCTGTACGTCAAGGCGGGTTCCTGCGTCCAGGGCTGAAAGGGGCTCGTCCATGAGCAGCAGCTCTGGCTGCCCGGCCAGGGCGCGGGCCAGTGCCACCCGTTGGGCCTGGCCGCCTGACAGCTGGCCGGGCTTGCGGTGGGCCAGGTCGGCTAGCCCGAGCCGATCGAGCCAATGGCTGGCAGTGGACCTGGCGGCCTGCCTGCCCATCCCCCGGGCTCGTGGTGAGAACGCCACGTTCTCGGCCACGGTCAGGTGAGGGAAGAGCCGGTAGTTCTGGAAGACGAAACCGACTGGCCGCCCCGAGGCCTCGACAAAGGTTCCCGCTTCCGCGTCGTCCATCACCTGCCCGGCCAGGGTGATGCGCCCAGCGGAGATGGGGGTCAGGCCGGCCACGGCGCTGAGCAGGGTGGATTTCCCGGCCCCGTTCGGCCCGAGCACGCCGAGGACCTGGCCGGGTGCTGCGGCAAGGGTGACGGTGAGGGTGAAACTGCCGCGCCTGACCTCGGCATCGACGATGAGGCCGACGCTGGCCCCTGAGGTCATTGGACCGAGCCGCCGCGCAGCCAGCGATCGCGCAGCGAGACCAGGACCACCACGGACACCAGCAGCAGCACCAAGCTGAGCGCGATCGCCGCGTCGGGATCGGTCTCCAGCGCGTAGTACACGGCGATGGGCATCGTTTCGGTCTGCCCGGGGAAGCTGCCGGCGAAGGTGATCGTCGCCCCGAACTCGCCCAGGGCCCGGGCCCAGCACAGCACCGCTCCCGCCCCCAGGGAGGGGGCGATCATGGGCAAGGTGACCCGCCGGAACACCGTCATCCGCTTTGCGCCGAGCGTGGCTGCCGCCTCCTCGAACCCCTGATCCGCGGATCGCAACGCCCCCTCGACGGTGATGATCAGAAAGGGCATAGCGACGAAGGTCTCGGCCATGATGACAGCCAGCGGGGTGAAGGGGATCGTCAGCCCGAACCAGTAGTCCAGGTAGCGGCCGACAAAGCCGACCCGGCTGAATGCCAGCAGCAGCGCGACTCCCCCGACCACCGGCGGAAGGACCAGTGGCAAGGTCACCAGCGCCCGGAGCAGCCGCTGCCCGGGGAAGCTGGTCCGGGCCAGCACCCATGCCAGCGGCACCCCGATGACCAGCGAAATCCCAGTGGTCACGGATGCGGTCCACAGAGAAAGGACGAGGGCCTGAGTCACATCGGCCCCGCTGAGGGCCGCCCCCATATGGCCCCACGGGGCGCGGATCAGCAGCCCGGCCAACGGCAGCACCAGGAAGGCGACCGCGATCAGAGCCGGCGCCAGCAAGGGCGCCGGCACTGACCGGGGGGCACCGCTCCGCGCGGTCCGCCTGGCTCGTTCCCGGGCGGTCAGGTGCGACGGCGCGGTGCGGGTCACCATGGCGGCTCCGGGATTTGCTGGATCAGGGGCTCTGGAACCCCGCGGCCGCGAGGACCTGCTGGCCCGTGGGCGACAACACGTAGGCCACGAAGGCCTGGGCGATCGACTTCTCCTTGCTGCTGCTGATGGTAGCGATCGGGTAGAGCGTCGAGACATTGTCGCTGGCCGGGATGACCACTCCCTTGACCTTGCTGCCTGCCGCCATCACGTCGGTGACATACACCATGCCCGCATCGACGTTGCCCGTCTCCACCTGGGTCAGCACCGACTTCACATCCGGCTGCAATGTGACCGGTTTCACGGTGATCCCGGCGTTCTTGAACACCTCCGCCGCCACGGCCCCGCACGGCACCTCCGGCTGGCACAGCGCCACCTTGACCGATTTCTTCGCCAGGTCTTTCACGGACGTCACCTTCGCCGGGTTATTCGCGGGCACGGCGACTTCCGCGAAGTTCTTGGCGAAATCCTGCGGGCTGGACGCATCTCCCGCGGACACGACCTGCTGCATGGTCTTCGTGGACGCTGAGGCGAAAACATCAGCCGGCGCGCCACTGGTGACTTGCGTCGCCAGGCCGGAACTCGGCCCGAAGCTGAACTTCACCGTGTCGCCCTTATGGGCGGCCTCGAACTGCTGCCCGAGCTGGGTAAAAGCTCCCGTCAGCGAACTAGCGGCCAGCACGGTTATCGTCCCGGTCGCTGGTGCGGAACTGCTGGCGCTTGAGGCCGGGGGGGTTGAACTGCTGCTGGAGCAGCCCGCGGCGGCGACTGCCGCCAGCCCGGCGGCGATAACGGCGAAACGGCGCATTCTTTACTCCTATTCAAATGTTGGCGAGCGAGGTCAACCGGTCTTGGGAATCTCGACGGATACGTTGGTGGCCTTCACGGAAGCAACCGCGAGCATCCCCGGCTCCAGGCCGAGCTCGTCTGCGGCCTCGCGGCTCAGCAGCGAGACGAATCTGTGCGGCCCCGCCTGGATCTCTACCTGGGCCATCACGGTGTCGCGGACGACCCTGCTGACCAGGCCGCTGAACCTGTTCCGGGGGGAGTGGGCCACTACGTCCCTGCCTTCGCCGTGATCGGTTGACTCGGCCAGATCCCGTGCGAACCTGGCGAGTGCCGCTCCGTCGACGGCGAGCCGCCCCGAGGAATCCGTGGTCGTTTCGATCCGCCCGCCGTCCGCCCAGCGGCGCAGGGTGTCCGGACTGACCCCCAGAAGGCTGGCAGCCTCCTTGATCCGGTATGCAGGCATCTTGCGACTCTAACGCAGATGCGGCTGCAAGCTCCAATGACAGGCGCGTTCGCGGCACCACAGCCTCGCTGGAGACGCATCTGTCCGTTTCCCCCGGCGCTCCAGTGTCCAGCCCGTCGGGACTCTCGCTGTACGGTGCCGACCGTGGCGCACTCGATGGCGGTGTCACCGTCGGGGTACCGTGTCCGCAACGGAGAAGATGAGAGACGGCGGTGACTGAGCACACAAAGGGAGCGGCCATTCGCTTCGACGCCACGCTGTCCACGATCGACACATCGACTGTGTTGCGATTGCCGGAGACGGCGAGCAAAGACCTGCCCTCGCGCGGGCAGGTCGCCGTCCACGGAACGATCAATGGCGTCGAGTTCCAGACGGTGCTCGAACCAGACGGAAATTCTGGCCACTGGATGAAGGTCGATGACACGCTGCAGCACGCGGCTGGCATCGGCGCGGGTGACACTGCGACGGTCGACATCGAGGCGACCAAGGATTGGCCAGAGCCGAGCGTGCCCCAGGATCTTGCGACAGCTCTGGTAGCCGCCCCGCAGAAGATCCAGAACCTGTGGAACGAGATCACCCCGATGGCGCGTTGGGAATGGGTGCGTTGGGTCAACGCCACGAAGAACCCTGACACGCGCAGACGACGGGTCGACGTGAGCATCTCGAAGATGAAGAGCGGGAAGAGACGGCCCTGCTGTTTCAACCTCGCCGCATGCACCGACCCGGACCTGTCAAAGAACGGCAGGCTCCTCGATCTGAACGACCGCCCCTGATCGACGATCCTGGCCGACTTGCCCAAGGCTGCGGATCAGAAGGCTGGAGGCTGGCCTGCGACCAGGCGGCCCTCTAATCTTTAGAGTGCGTCTGGAGTAGCGGAGGACCGGGGATGGCAGAACCGCCAGACCGGATGCCGGCAGCCGCGGGCAGCGGACGCTGGCGGGCCTCCGACGCCGACCGCGAGCGGGTGATCGGCACCCTCAAGGCCGCGTTCGTGCAGGGCATGCTGGCCAAGGAGGAACTCGACCTCCGGGTGGGCCAGACGTTCGCGGCGCGGACCTACGCGCAGCTGGCCGCAATCACCGCTGACCTGCCCGCCGGGTTGACCATAGCGGAGCCGCCCCAGGTCGCCCGGGTGCAGGGCGAGCCGCGCATTCCGCGGCCCGGCAGGGTGCTCGCGGTGGCCACCGCGGTCTGTGCCGGCATATGGCTGGTGGCGTTCAGCTTGCCCGCGAGCGGGCCGGATCACGATTCCCCTGGCGGAGTCGCGTTGGCCGGGACGGCGACATTCTTCTACCTGATGCTTTTGCTCATGGCCGGGACGCCGATCCTGGCCGACTGGCTGAACAAGCACTGGTAGACAGGCCAGACCACCTGCAGGCGGCCAGGCCTTACACCGTTCAGTTCGCGGAGACGTCTGGCCAGCGCTAGGCCTGGCTCCCAGGGCCGAGATAGTCCCGCCACGACCGCGTCGGACTGTACCCAATCAACCGCTGTGCCTTGTCGCACGATATGCCCGAAGCATCGGGACGGGCATGCGGCCGGACCTCGACGGCATCGCCGTAAAACTCCCGCACAAGCTCCGACAGCGGCCGGCCCGCAAGGTTGTCCGGCGATGCGATGTAAATCACCTGATGGCCGGAAATCTCCGCCGTGACGGACAGCACCAGCGCCTCGGCCAGGTCGTCGGCGTCGACGTAGCTCCAGCCATTGCGCTTCATCAGTGCCAGGTCACGCTGGGCGGGAGCGAGATACCGTGCGTAGTCCCTCGGGTGAACCACCCAGCTCGGACGGACGGACACGCAGGAGATCTCCGATCTGCGCACCGCAGCATCCATGAGCTGTTCGCCCATTCCCTTGGCTAGAGCGTACGGATCTTGCGGCGTGACCGGGTGCTCTTCATCAACCGGCAGGTAGACCGGATCGAGCGGCCGTGAGCAAAAGATGAAACCCGGGACCGTCTCACTGGAGATGTTGACGAACCGCCGCACACCGCGGGCGACTGCTGCCTCGATCATGTTGAACGTCGAGAGGATGTTGTTGGCGAACACGACGTGCGGCGGGTGGAACTCAGGCGTCGGAATCGCGGCAGCGTGCACTACCGCGTCGGCCCCTGACACCACCGCGAATGCCGAGCCGGCGTCACACAGGTCAGCCTGGACGTAAAGAGCCTGCTCACCCCACGGATAGTCGGGTGCCGGTGCGAGCTGGTCGGTGGCCACCACCTCGTGACCCGCGGCCAGCAGGGCGCTGACCGTCCGCTGCCCGACGCCGCCGCGCGCTCCGGTCACAACCACGCGCCTGCTCATCCGTACCTCCGAGACTGCCATCCACCCAGAAGGCGGGCTCTTGCAGCGTTTGAATAGTTCTGAGATTATAATCTTTCATTCTTGGGATTGGCAGGCATCTGGTGGGGCTCAGCGACGGCGGGCTCGGGCATGGGGCCGAGCCCAGCAGAGCCGTCGGGTCCGCGCGCTTGTCCGAGCCGGCCTTCTGGTACCGCCCGGACCGTGATGACGTGCTGGCCAGCATGCGGGCCAACGAGCCGGTCTGCTGGCAGGAGGAGCCCGCCACGGCCTGGTCGCCGGGCGGCCGCGGGTATTGGGCGGTACTGACGCATGCGGATGTTCGCAGCGTCAGCCGGAACACGCGCGTCTTTGCGTCCGGGCTGGGGACCGAGCTTTTCGACCTGCCCCAGGAAGTCGCCCAGACGTACAGCGGCATGCTGGACATGGACGCCCCGCAGCACGGCCGGCTCCGGCGGATCGTCAGCGCAGCGCTCTCCGGCCGCTTGGTCGCGCGGCTTGAGCCGGTGATCCGCCGGGCTGCCGTTCGGATCATCGACGCCGTCGCCGACCGCGGCGAGTGTGACTTCGCCGCGGACATCGCGGACCCCCTGCCGGTGGCCGTGACCTGTGATCTTCTCGGCGTGCCAGAGGAGGACCGGGGCG
>Ga0207664_10000386_pt1 | contig 31904 bp, 30 predicted proteins | sample LARL83metaG_FD_184349 | JGI IMG/M metagenome (GOLD analysis project Ga0207664, IMG submission 184349) | Corn, switchgrass and miscanthus rhizosphere microbial communities from Kellogg Biological Station, Michigan, USA - LAR L8-3 metaG... | ecosystem: Host-associated > Plants > Roots >... | reverse complement strand
CTGCGATGGTGGCACTCTCTGCCGGCTGGGTCTCCATGCCGCCGCGTACAGCGGCGCAGGTGCAGGACAAGGGCCTGCTCGGCACCATGCCGGCCTACCTGCCCGGCAGCCATACCCTGAGTTGCAAGCTGGTGACGGTATTCCCGGGCAATGCGGCGGCTGGCCTGCATACCCACCAGGCGGTGGTGATGCTGTTCGACGCGGATACCGGCACCCCCAAGGCAATGCTGGACGGCGCTTCCATCACCGCCCTGCGCACTGCCGCCGGTTCCGCCCTGGCGACGCGGCTCCTGGCGCGCCCGGACGCCTCGGTGTTGCTGGTGGTGGGCACCGGCGTGCAGGCCGCGAGCCACGCCCGGGCCGTGGCGGGGTCGCGCAAGCTCAGGGAACTGCGGATAGCCGGACGGGACGTGAAGAAAGCCGAGCGGATCGGCCGCTCACTTGGAGACGAGTTGGGCGTGAGCTGCCGCGCCTATCCCATCGGCGCAGAGGCCTTCCGCGGTGCAGACGTGGTCTGCGCCACCACCCACGCGCAACAGCCGGTGGTGAAGGGCGAGTGGCTTGCGCCCGGCATGCACGTGAACTCCGTGGGCCTGAACCCAGCGGGGCGCGAGCTGGATGAAGACGCGGTGCGCAAGGCGCGGGTGTTCGTCGAATCCCGGGCCGCCGCCCTGGCGCCGCCGCCGTCTGGTGCCCGCGATCTGGCCGGCGCCACCGTGCACGCGGAGATCGGCGAGGTGCTGACAGGCACGCAGGAGGGCAGGCAGTCGCCGCAGCAGATCACGCTCTACAAGTCCGTGGGCGTGGCGGTGCAGGACGCGGTGGCCGCGCAGCTGGTGTACGACGCCGCCCTGGCCCGGAGTGCAGGCAGGCAGATCCGCCTCTAGCGGCCTGCTCATCCGCTGGCCGCGAGTAAGACCTCCGGAGCCGGCTCCCGCAGGTTGTAACGGGAGGCCATGGCATGGCCATAGGCGCCCGTATCCGTCACCACCAGCACGTCGCCCTCCTGGGTCTCCGGCAGCAGGCGGTCCCGGCCCAGCACGTCACCGCTCTCGCAGATGGGTCCAACCACTGTAAAGCGCGCCGCGGCCGGTTCACCGAGGCGCGTGAGGTTCAGGATGCCGTGGTGCGCGCCATAGAGCGCGGGACGGATCAGCGAGTTCATCCCGGCATCTAACCCTAAGTAGCGCAGCTCGCCCTTGCCCTTGAGCTGGGTGGCGCGGGTGAGCAGCACGCCGGCGCGGGCCACGAGATAACGCCCCGGCTCCAGCCACAGCGCCAGCCGCGGATGCGCCCGCTTCACCGCTGCCAGCCCGGCGTCGAGGTCTGCGAGCGCCAGGCGTGGCTGCTCCGCCCGTTCCGGGACGCCGAGACCTCCCCCTAAGTCCAGCACCCGCACTTCCGGGAACCCGCCCGCCAGCTCCGCGAGCTGCAGTGCATTCTCGCGCCACACGCCTGTGTCCAGGATGCCGCTGCCTACATGGGCGTGTAGGCCGGTGATGCGCGCGCCGAGTTGGGTCGCGAGCTGGCGTGCTTCCGCCAATTCCGCGATGGGTATGCCGAACTTGCTGGCCTGTCCGGCGGTACGCACGTGGCGGTGATGGCCGGCGCCGGTGCCGGTGTCGATGCGCAGGAACAGCTCGCGGCCGCGGAACAGCTCCGGCCATTCCCGCAGCGGGTGCAGGTTGTCGAGGGTGAGCTGCACGCCCTGCTCGAGCGCGGCCGCGTATTCATCCCGCGGTGCGAAGTTGGGCGTGAACAGGATCTCGGAGGGCTCGAGCTCCGGGAACAGCGCCCTGACCGCGGCGAGCTCCCCGGGGGAGACGGTCTCGAAACCCAATCCCGCGGCGTGCATGAGTTTCAGCAGCCCCGGATGGGGGTTGGCCTTCATGGCGTAGAGCAGCCGGTCCACGTGCCGCAAGCCGCGCAGCTCGGCGATGGCGGCCTGCACTGCCTGCGGATCATAGACATAGCGGGGCGTGCCCTGGGCTGCCAATGCCAGCAGCTCCGTGCGGCGGCGTCGCCACCACACGGGGGCTGCGGGCAGCTGGAGCGGTGCGTGCAAGGCCTGCCAGGTGGGGCCGAACAGCGTGTCCGCCTCGCCGGCGGGGATCAGCAGCGCATGCATCTCGCGCACCAGCCGCGCCGCGTCGCCCTCGTCCACCACGAAACTGAGGTTGAGGTCGTTGGCCGCCTGGGAGGTGAGGTGCACGTGATGTTCCTCGAAGAGCTCCAGCACCGGTGCCAGCCGGTGCAGGTTGGCGCGGATGTCGCGGCCCACCAGGCTCACGGCAGCGCAGCCGGTGATGAGCCGCGGGCGGCACAGCTTCGCCAGGTCCTGCAGCAGTTCCTCCAGCACGCCTTCCGGCGCGGCGTTGGCCAGCGGATCGAGGGAGGCGGTGACGCAGGTCTCGGAGGTGGAGACGATGTCCACCGAGAGGCTGTGCCGCTTGAAGCAGGCGAAGGCGTCAGCGAGGAATCCCACCTGCTGCCACATGCCCGGCGTCTCCATGCTCACCAGCACTACACCGCGGCGCAGGGAGATGGCCTTCACCTGGGCGCCGCTGCTGCCGCCGTCGCCGATCACGGTGCGGGGCAGGGAGGGATCCGGAGTATGGCGCACGTGCAGCGGGATGCCGAGGCGCCGCACCGGTTCGATGCAACGGGGGTGCAGCACCTTGCCGCCGCTGCTGGCGATCTCCTGGGCCTCGTCGTAGCCGAGCCGGCGCAGCAGGCGCGCCGCCGGCACCTCGCGCGGGTCGGCGGTGAAGAGGCCGGGTACGTCGGTCCATATCTCCAGGCGTCCCGCCTGGAGCTTGGCGGCGAAGTACGCGGCGGAGGTGTCGGAGCCGCCTCTCCCCAGCAGCACCGTCTCGCCCTGGGGGCTGCGTGCGATGAACCCCTGGGTGAGCACCAGCGGCGTGAGCGCCGCGAGCCGTGCCTGCAGGGCGGGATCCGGTTCCTGTGCGCACGCGGCGGAGAGATGCCGGGCCGCCGGGGACTGGTTCGGCAAGGACACGGATTCCAGTAGTTCCCGTGCATCCACCCAGGTGGCGGGCAAACCCGTCTGCACCAGATAACGCGCCGCCAGCGTGCTGGCCATGAGCTCGCCGCAGGCCATGACCTCGGCCTTGAGGCGGGGCGTGACCTCGCCCGTGAGCTGGGCGCCGGAGGCGAGCCGCTGCAAGCGCTCACCATAGATATCGAGGTCGGCAGCGACGCCGAGTTCCGCGGCGAAGGCCCGGTGCCGCTCCTGGATGACGGCGAGTGCCTGCTGCAGCGCCGGGGCGCCCGGCGCCGCCAGCAGCGCCTCCAGGGCGTTGGTGATGCCCGAGAGCGCGGACTGCACCAGCAGCACGCGCTTGCCCGCGGCGAGGTGCTCCCGCACTTCCGCAAGGGCGTTATCCCAGTTTCTCCGGCTGGAGACGCTGGTGCCCCCCAACTTGATGACTATCCACGTCTGCCCACTCATCGCTTACTCCCGGTTTGCAGGGGCAGCGGCGGGCAAGAAAAAACCCGCATCGGCTGCCCGCTGCGGGTTTATTCGACTTCAAGGTCCTGGAATCTTATCTATATGGACGATGCAGCCTCTCCCGCGCGGTGGACGCCGGGTTTGCACATCTTCATGGTGCGGGCTGCAATGTTAAGCATGGGACCGATTCTGTGGGAGGGAAGGGACGGCGTCAAGGTCCGGCGGCGGTCGCCGGCTTATCGCGCATGAACCATTCCTCCTCCACCTCGAACTGCAGCAGCTTGCACTCCAGGGCGCCGTTATAGAAGGAGTTGATCTTGCGGGCCCGCAGGCCCAACTGCTTGGCGAGGTCGGTGTTGTCGGTGATGATGCCGGCCTTCCAGTGCAGGCAGTAGCTCTTCAGCCAGTCGCCGATACCCTTATATAGAGGGCCCAGGGTCTCCACGGTGCCGAGCCGCTCGCCGTAGGGCGGGTTGGTGACCACCAGGCCCGGCTTCAGGCCCGCCGGCAGGCTGTCCTGTTCCAGCGGCTTGTGCTCGAAGCGCACCCGGGGTGCGATGCCGGCGACCCGCGCGTTCTTCTGGGAAGCGAGGATGGCCTTGGCGTCCAGGTCCGCACCCAGGATCGCCGGGCCCTGGCCGCGGCCCGCGTTCTGCCGTTCCCGCGCCTGCATCAGCACCTCTTCCCAGACGCCTGGGTCATGCTTGAGCCAGCCCTGGAAGCCCCAGTAGTCCCGCAGCAGGCCCGGCGCCACGTCACCGGCGATGAGTGCCGCTTCGATCACCAGGGTGCCGGAACCGCACAGCGGGTCCACGAAGCTGCCGCCGGACTTGGCGATCTCCGGCCAGCCGCACTTCAGGAGCAGCGCCGCCGCCAGGTTCTCCTTCAAAGGCGCGATCACGCCGGATTCGCGGTAGCCGCGCATGTGCAGGCTGTCGCCGGAGAGGTCGATGCTCACGGTCACCAGGCCGCGGTGCAGGTGGCAGTTCACCTGCAGGTCCGGCCGCGCCCGGTCCACGGAAGGGCGCCGTCCGGTCAGGTCGCGGAACCGGTCCACGATGGCGTCCTTCACCTTCTGCGCGCCGAACTGGCTGTTGCTGATGGTCTCGCTGGTGCCGCCGAAGTCGACGGCCAGCGTCCCGTCCGGCGACACATCCTGCTCCCAGGGCATCTTGCGGATGCCGGCGTACAGGGCATCGGCATCCGGCGCCGCGAAGCGGGCCACGGGCAGCAGCACCCGGTTGGCCGTGCGCAGCCACAGGCAGGCGCGATAGGCGTCGGCACGCGTGCCCTCGAAGCTCGCGCCGCCGCGGGCTTCCTTCACCTCTTTCATCCCGAGCGCTTTCAGCTCATCCGCCACCAGCGGTTCCAGCCCCTTGCCAGCGGTGGCGAAGAAGCGGATGAGGGGGCTCGGGCGGGCGGCGTGGCGGCGCGGATGACTTGCGGCCACGTCAGTGTCCCACAGCTCTGGCTACGCCGCGTTCCCGGACCCACTGTGCCGCCAGCGCCAAACCCAGCATGGCCATGCCGAAGATCAGTGGCAGGAACGGGATGGAATAGCGCACGAATGGCGCCAACACCATCAGCACGGCGGTGTTATAGAGCAGCAGCATGCCGATGAGCCTCGCCATCACCAGCGCGGGGCCCGCCAACCGCACCCATGTCCGGGGTAGCCACACATAGAAAGTGGTGAGGAAGGCCAGCAGCACCAGCGGCCAGTGCAGCAGGAAGGCGACGGCGTGGGTGGCGCGGAACAGCGGGCTCGAGCGGTAGGGTGTATGCATCACCGAATAGATGTAGGCATCCTTGCCGCCTTCGATAACGTCCCATGACCACAGCATGCGCGGCTTGCCCGCCAGATACCACTCCAGTTCCTCGCCGGTGTCGGTGCGGAAGCGCCGGGCGATCTCGGCCAGCGCCGAGCCGGTGCTGCTGTTGATCTGCGCGATGCGCGGATCGAAGTCGTATGGGATGGCCAGGGAGGCGGGATTGTGGTCGTACTCGAGGTCAGGATACATGCCCGAGGTGAGCGTGGTGATCATCACGGTCGGGTCGCCGGCGCGGCCGGTGGACACCTCGTTGCGCACCAGCCAGGGCATCCACACCGCCAGGAACCCTACCAGCAGCACCGCGCTCCCCTGGAGGGCCTGCCGGCGCGGATGGCTGAGGAACAGCAGTACCATCAGGAACGGCGGGAAGAACTCCAGCACCGGGCGGGTGAGGGCCGCGACGCCGAACAGCACTCCCGCCGCCAGCAGGCCTGGCAGAAAGCGGCGCTGCGCGCCGAGATGAAGCGCGAATACCACCAGCGAGACCGTCAGAAGCAGGGTGAACCAGGTCTCGGTGACCATGAACACCACGGTGTTCACCTGGTGCGGACTGATGGCGGTGAACAACATGGCCGCGCTGCCGACCACGAAGCCTCCGATGTGCCGGAACAGCCAGAACACCAGCAGCAGCGTGACCGTGCCGAACACCGCCTGCCACAAGGCCACCTGCAGGAACACCTGCGGTGTCGGCGGCGTGTCGATGAACAGCGTCAGCAATAGCGGATATCCGGGCGTGACGAAGGCGTCCGGTCGCGGCGCCGACTCGTGGCCGCCGGCCTGGTTGATGACGTGTGAATAGACGCCGTAGGTGTTGAGGTTGTAGGCGGTCTGATAATAGGAAGCGACGTCGCTGCGATAAGGGTGATCCACCACGGTATCGGCGACGGCGGCGAACCGCAGGTAGCCGCCCAGCAGCAGGATCAGGCTCACGCAGACCATCTGCATGCGGCTGAGATCATGGGTCATGCAGGTGTTCCCGGCGTTGCATCCATCGCGCTAGGTTACATGAGCACGTCCTGGCGGCCTAACGCCGGGCGCCTATGGGGACCCGGGGATTGCTATAGTGAGCGCTCCAATCGGCCGAGGTGGGGTGCCTTGGACAACAGCATCGCCGTGGTCGTCCCCTGCTACCGGGTCAAGGCGCGGGTTCTGGACCTGCTCGCGCGCATCGGACCGGAGGTGGCGCGCGTGTACTGTATCGACGACGCCTGCCCCGAAGGCAGCGGCAGCCATATCGAGCAGAACTGCCGCGATCCGCGCGTGAAGGTGCTGCGCCACGCCGAGAACCAGGGCGTGGGCGGCGCGGTGATTACCGGTTACCGTGAAGCCCTGAAAGACGGTGCCGGCATCGTGGTGAAGCTGGACGGCGACGGCCAGATGGATCCGGCGCTGGTAGCTGCCCTGGTGCGGCCGATAAGCGCCGGCCAGGCCGACTACACCAAGGGCAACCGCTTCTACAGCCTGGAGAACCTGCAGGGCATGCCCGGCCTGCGGCTGTTCGGCAACGCGGTGCTCTCGTTCATGACCAAGTTCTCCACCGGCTACTGGGACGTGGCCGACCCCACCAACGGCTTCACCGCGGTGCACGCCCGGGTGCTCAAGGTGCTGCCGCTGGACAAGATCGCGCGGCGTTGGTTCTTCGAGACCGACATGATGTTCCGCCTCAACACCCTGGGCGCGGTGGTGGTGGACGTGCCCATGCAGGCCGCTTACTCGGACGAGCGCAGCAACCTCAGCATCCCGCGGGTGCTGCCTGAGTTCCTGGTGCGGCACCTCGTCAACTATGCCAAGCGCATCTTCTACAACTACTTCCTGCGCGGCTTTTCCATCGCCTCGGTAGAGCTGGTGTTGGGGGTGGTGCTGACGGTGTTCGGGATAGCCTTCAGCGTGGCCAAGTGGAGCCTGGCCGAGTCCCGCGGCGAGTTCGCCTCGGCCGGCACCGTCATGATCGGCGGCTTGAGCATCATCATCGGCTTCCAGCTGCTGCTCTCGTTCCTGAACGAGGACATGCGCGCCCAGCCCCACGTCACCCTGCAGAGCCGCCTGCCATGAGCATGCTGCGCATGCTCCTGGTGCTGGCCTGCGTCGCGCTGATCGCGGTGGGGCAGTTGCTGTTCAAGTTCGCTGCGGGAAGGGCCGACCCAAAGGCGCCCTGGTGGATGCTCGCCTTCGAGCCCTACCTGATCCTGGCCGGCGTCATCTACGTGGGCGCGACCTTCCTGTGGGTGATGCAGCTTAAGGCCGTGCCCCTGAACCGCGCCTACCCGCTGTTCGCCCTGGCCTTCATCCTGGTGCCCCTGCTCAGCCACTTCGCCTTCGGCGAGCGTCTGAGCCTGCCCTATCTCGGCGGTTCTCTGCTGATCATCGCCGGCACCGTGCTCTGTACCTGGTACTACTGAGCCGCGTCCCGGCGTTGCGCCGTGTGCTAGGGTAATGCCCCCACGCCGTCGCGACGACCCATGACCCGAGCCGCCGCCATACCCGCCGTCCTCCTGCCTGCGCTGGAAGCGGCGGAGTCTCGCTACCGCGAGAACGGCGGCTCGCCGGAACATCCGCCCGCGGCCACGGCCGAGACCCTGGCGCGGGTCTGGGCATCGAGCCCCTTCGTGGCCCAGCACTGCGCGCGAGATCCCCGCCTGCTGGAAGAGCTGGCCTCCTCCGGCGACTTGAACGATCCCGGTTCGCCCGCGGCGCGCGTGCGAGAGGCGCTCAAGGACGTGGTGGACGAGCGCACGCTCATGACGCGCCTGCGCCAGACGCGCCGCCGGGAGATGATCCGCATCGCCTGGCGCGACCTCGCCGGTTGGGCCGACCTCGCCGAGACGCTGCGGGACCTCTCGGACCTGGCCGATGCGCTCACCCAGGCGGCGCTCGCGCATCTCTCACGGTGGCATGCGGCACGCCACGGCACAGCCCGTAACGCCAAGGGCCAGCCTCAGCAGTTGGTGGTGCTGGGACTGGGTAAGCTCGGTGCCCGGGAGCTCAACTTCTCCTCGGACGTGGACCTCATCTTCACCTACCCCGAAGCGGGGCAGAGCGACGGCGAGCGGCCGCTGGACAACGAGGAGTATTTCCTGCGCCTGGCCCAGAAGCTCACCAAGGCCCTGGACGAGGCCACCGCCGACGGCTTCGTGTTCCGGGTGGACCTGCGCCTCCGCCCCTTCGGCGAGGCGGGGCCGGTGGCCTTGAGCTTCGACGCCATGGAAGCCTATTACCAGAGCCATGGCCGCGAATGGGAGCGCTATGCCTTCATCAAGGCGCGGCCCATCGCCGGCGACCTGAAAGCCGGGGAGAAGCTGCTGCAGGAACTGCGGCCCTTCGTATACCGCCGCTACCTGGACTACGGCGCCTTCGAGTCGCTGCGGGACATGAAGGCCCTGCTGACCCAGGAAGTGGGGCGCCGCGGCCTCTCCGACAACATCAAGCTCGGTCCCGGCGGCATCCGCGAGATCGAGTTCATCGGCCAGATGTTCCAGTTGATCCGCGGCGGCCGCGAGCCCCAGTTGCGGGAACGGGGCATCGTGGCGGTGCTCACCTATCTCGGCAGCAAGAACTACCTAGATCCCAAGGACACGGAAGCGCTGCTCAAGGCCTACAGCTTCCTGCGCCGCGTCGAGAACCGGCTGCAGGAAGCCGGCGACCAGCAGTTGCACGACCTGCCTGAGGACGAGGTGGCGCGCATGCGCGTGGCCTACAGCATGGGACACACCGATTGGGCATCGTTCCGCGCCGCGCTGGACACGGAGCGCGCCGAGGTGCACCGCATCTTCGAATCGGTGGTGGTGGCGCCCAAGGCCGTGCAGGAGGAAGGCAAGGCTGGGGTCGCCTGGGCCGATGACGCCGAGGCGGAAGCCAGGCTGAAGGAGCTGGGTTTCCATGAGCCGAAGGAAGCGGCGCGGGTGCTGCATTCCCTGCGGGAAGCCTCCACCCGCGAGCAGGGCGAGCGCTCGCGTCGCCTGTTCCAGGCGGTGGTGCCCCAGCTCGTCACTGCCGCGTGCGAAGTGCGCGTGCCGGGGGCGACGCCGGACGAGGTGCTGAAACGCCTGGCCCGGGTCATCGAGGCCATCGCCAAGCGCTCTGCCTATCTCGCACTGCTCACCGAGAACCCCACGGCGCTGCGCCAGCTCGCGCGCCTCGCCGCCGAGAGCGTGTGGCTGGTGGACATGGTGGTGCGCTCGCCGATCCTGCTGGACGAGCTCATCGACCCGCGCATCTTCAAGGAGTTCCCGTCCCAGGACTCGCTGCACGCAGAGCTGGAGGGCATCCTCGCCGGCATCGCGCCGGACGACCTGGAGATGCAGATGGATGCGCTGCGCCAGTTCCAGCAGTCCGCGGTGGTGCACGCCGCGGCCGCGGACCTGGCCGGCAACGCACCGCTCATGAAGGTGAGCGACTTCCTCACTTGGACCGCGGAGCAGGTGATCCGCAAGGCCCTGCAGATCGCCTGGCGCCAGTTGGTGGCGCGCCACGGCCGGCCCCAGTGCATCGAGCACGGCCGCCTGCGCGACGCGCGCTTCGCCGTCATCGCTTACGGCAAGCTCGGCGGCTGGGAACTGGGCTACGGCTCGGACCTGGATCTCGTGTTCCTGCACGACAGCCGCAGCGCCGAGCAGCAGACCAACGGCCCCAAGGTGCTGGACAACGTGGAGTTCTTCACGCGCCTGGCCCAGCGCGTCATCAACATCCTCTCCATCCCCACCACCTCCGGCGTGCTCTACCAGGTGGACACGCGGCTGCGGCCCAGCGGCGCCTCCGGGCTGATCGTCAGCTCCATCGACGGCTTCGCCCACTACCAGGAACAGCAGGCCTGGACCTGGGAGCACCAGGCACTGCTGCGGGCGCGGCCGGTGGCGGGCGACAAGGAAGTGGCGGAGCTGTTCCGCTCCATACGCCGTTCGGTGCTGGGCCGGGAGCGGGACGTGGGCAAGCTGCGCGAGGACATCGCCGTGATGCGCGCCCGCATGCGCGAGGAGCGCCGGCACGCGGGCGGCGACTTCGACATCAAGCTGGACTCGGGCGGCCTCACCGACATCGAGTTCATGGTGCAGTACGCCGTTCTGGCGCACGCCCACGAGCATCCCGCTCTGCTGGACTGGCCGGACAACATCCGTAACCTGGAGGGTCTGGTGGCCGAGGGCGTGATGCCGAAGGAGACCGGCGAGTTCCTGGCGGATACCTACCGGGAGTTCCGCCGCCGGGTACACCACCTGACCCTGGAGGGCCGTCCCAGCCGCGTGCCGCCCTTCGAGGTGGAACCCATGCGCCAGCAGGTGCGGGAGCTCTGGCACAAGACCCTGGGGCCCGCAGCGTAGCGCGAAGGGCCGCATGGGGATTGGTATAATCGCGCCTCTGTCAAAGCGATTCTCCGAGGTCCCCGTGTCCGAAGCCGAGCGCGAAAGCCTGGTCAGCCCGCCCAATGCCCAAAAGACCTATCAGGTGACCCGGGACGACCTGCCCCTGCATTGCCCGACCCCTGAGATGAGCAAGTGGAACTCCCATCCCCGGGTGTTCCTGCCCATCGAGGCCACCGGCGAAGCCAAGTGTCCCTATTGCGGCGCTGACTATAAGCTCACTGGTTAGTCAAAAGCTGCTGCGCCTCGCATGACTTCGTTGCGCTTCGGACTCGCAGTCGGTCATGCACACCAAGAGTGCACTCCCTCCTGCTCGCCTCGCGCGCCTCGTCCTGCTTCGGCTCGCGGCGCTTTTGACACTCACCGATCGTTTCCTCTCCAGAGCGAATGACCATGCCGCTCCAGAATATCTCTGCTGTATTGATGGTCCGCGACGCGGAAGCGACGCTCGCCGCGACCCTGGACAGCCTCAAGCGCTTCGGCGAAGTGGTGGTGTTCGACAACGGCTCGAAGGACCGCAGCCTCGAAGTCGCCGGGCGCTATCCCAACGTGGCGATACACAAGGGCGAGTTCTCCGGTTTTGGCCCGACACGCAACCAGGCAGCCTCCCTGGCGAAGAACGACTGGGTGTTCTCCATCGACGCCGACGAGGTACCGGACGAGGCGCTGCTGGCGGCGCTGGATACCCTGTCGCTCGACAAGACCGGAGTCGCCTACTGCGTGGAGCGGCAGAACTACCTGCTGGGCAAGCGGGTGAGGCATGCCGGCTGGGGCAGCCAGTGGCTGACCCGTCTCTACCACCGCAAATCCCACGCCTTCAACGACGTGGCGGTTCACGAAAAGGTGGAGCTGAAGGACGGGGAGGCCGCAGTGAAGCTGGCCGGCACCCTCAAGCACATGCCCATGCAGGAAGCGGGCGACTTCCTGGTGAAGATGCACCGCTACACCATGCTCAAGGCCGGCGAGTCGCGCCGGACCTATCCGCCCGCCATAATCCTGCTCAAGACCTTCTGGGCCTTCATCCGCAGCTATATATTGAGGCTGGGGATCCTGGACGGCTGGCGCGGCGTGCTCATCTCTGTGTCTGAAGCCAATGGGGTCTTCTACAAATACATGGTCATCTATTCAAAGAGAGACGGCGCATGATCATCGTCACCGGCGGCGCAGGCTTTGTGGGTTCTAACCTGGTGCTGGCGCTGAACCAGCGCGGCCACTCGGACATCCTGGTGGTGGACGACCTCAAGGACGGCACTAAGTTCAAGAACCTGGTAGAAGCCGAGATCGCCGATTACCGGGACAAGGACCTGTTCCTGCAGCAGCTCCTGTCGCCGAGCCACAGCTTCGGGCCAGTGGAGGCGGTGTTCCACAACGGCGCCTGCTCCGACACAACCGAGTGGAACGGACAGTACATGATGTCCGTGAACTACGAATACTCCAAGGCGCTCCTGGACTACTGCCAGACCCGCAGCATCCCGTTCATCTACGCCTCCTCGGCCGCGGTCTACGGCGGCGGCAAGGTGTTCAAGGAGGAGCGGGGCCACGAGGCGCCGCTCAACGTGTACGGCTACTCCAAGTTCCTGTTCGACCAGTACATCCGCCGCCGCATGAAGACCGGCCTCAAGAGCCAGGTGGTGGGCTTCCGCTACTTCAACGTGTACGGCCCCCGCGAACAGCACAAGGGCAAGATGGCCAGCACCGCCTTCCATTTCAACAACCAGATCCGCGACACCGGCGTCTGCAAGCTGTTTCAGGGCAGCGACGGCTACGGCGACGGCGAGCAACGCCGCGACTTCATCCACGTGGACGACGTCTGCGCCGTGAACCTGTGGTTCTGGGAGCACCCCAAGGTGTCCGGAATCTACAACCTCGGCACCGGCCGCGCCCAGCCCTTCAACGACGTGGCCAAGTCCGTCATCAAGTACCACGGCAAGGGCAGGGTCGAATACATCCCCTTCCCAGACGTGCTCAAGGGCCGCTACCAGAGCTTCACCGAGGCGGACCTCAGCCACCTGCGCGCCGCCGGCTGCGACCACAAGTTCCTGACGGTGGAAGAGGGTGTAGCTAAATACATGGAATGGCTTAACAAGAAATAGATGCTTTGGAAATGACCGTCCACTGGGCTGGTCAGGGCATCTGTCGTTACAACCAAAGGGGAATCATCTGTGAAGAGCTCTTTCGCACCGTTTGTGCTCGGGTTGGCTCTGCTGGGGCCTGCTTCCATAGCTCGGGCAGACGGCGACTGGTACGCTGCCATCGACGCCGGCAACAGCTGGATTGGAGTGTTTTCATCGTCCTACGGTGACAATACCGACCACGGCTACCGCCTAGCCGCCGGATACGACATCGATCACTATTTTTCGGTGGAGGCGGGATATGTCGATTTCGGCAAGGCTACGACTACGAATAGCTGTGTATTAAATGTATGTCTCGGCGGTGTCACGGAGTTCAAGGCGCGCGCTTTTACTTTAGATGGTCTCGGCCATCTCCCGCTCAGCGAGAGCTGGACGATGTTCGCGCGGTTGGGCGTTAACCGTGGCCACCTTGAGACCGATTCCCCGATCGGTTCTGTGAGTGCTGATACCACAGGGATCGACTGGGGGTTCGGTGCCGATTACCGGTTCTCAGAGGCTTGGAAGCTGCGGCTACAATTCGAGCAGTGCCAGGGGCTTGGTGATACACAGGCCTTCAAAGGGTTCGGCAGCGGAATACACGCCCTCAAAGGCAACGTCAGCCTGACTTCCATCGGCGTAAGCTACTCGTTCCGTTGAGACGTCGAAAGGTAGACGGCTGATGGCGAGTGGTAATCGCATCCTGGTCGTCGGGCCCGCCTGGGTCGGCGACATGGTCATGGCCCAGAGCCTGTTCATGACTCTCAAGGGCCGTTTCCCCGACGCGGACATCGACGTGCTGGCGCCCACCTGGTCGCGGCCACTCCTGGCGCGCATGCCGGAGATCAACTCCGCCGTGAACCTGCCCCTGGAGCATGGCGAGCTGGGCTGGGGTGTGCGCCGCCGTCTGGGCGTCACGCTCTATGGCCGCTACCAGCGCGCCATCGTGCTGCCCCGTTCCTGGAAGTCGGCCCTGGTGCCGGCCTTCGCCAACATCCCCATCCGCACCGGCTATCGCGGCGAATTGCGCTACGGCCTCATCAACGACATGCGCCGGCTGGACAAGCAGAAGCTGACGCAGACGGTGCAGCGCTACGTGGCCCTGGGGCTCGACAAGCACGCCTCCCAGCCGCCGGCCATCCCGCACCCGCGACTGCGCATCGACGCCGACAACCAGCGCATGCAGCTCGACATCAACCGCCTGGAACTGTCCCGGCCGGTGGTGGCGTTATTGCCGGGCGCGGAATACGGCCCGGCCAAGCGCTGGCCGGTGGAGCGCTACGCCGAGCTCGCCAGGCGCCTGGTGGCGGCGGGTCGCCGGGTGTGGGTGATCGGCTCCGCCAAGGAGCACGAGCTCGGCGAGTTCATCCTGCAGGCAGCAGGCGAGGGCAACGTCGTGAACCTCTGCGGCCGCACCAAGCTCGTGGACGCGGCGGACCTGCTGGCCCTCGCCGAATGCGCCATCACCAATGACTCCGGTCTCATGCACATCGCCGGCGCCGTGGGCACGCGCGTGGTGGCGCTGTATGGCTCTTCCAGCCCGGCATATACGCCGCCGCTGACGCCCAACGCCGAGGTGATCTACCTCAAGCTCTCCTGCAGCCCCTGCTTCGAGCGCGAGTGCCCGCTGGGACATCTCAATTGTCTGATGCAGATCCCGGTGGAAGACGTGCTATTGCGGGCCGTGAAGGCATGACGATCCGGTACCGGATCTCCTGGCTTCTGCCCTTGCTGTTGGCGGCCTGCGCAGGCGGCCAACATCCCGCGCAGCCCGTGAAAGAGGTCGCCACCGCAGACCAGGCGCAATACTGGCTGGTGGACAGCGCCAGTCTTCCCGCGGGCATGCCCGCCGAGGATGGCTGCTTCCGGGTGGCGGCGATCATCGGTTCCGATGGCCGGCTCCACGAGCCCAAGGTGCTGGCGTCGGTGGGCCGGAGGATCGCGGCCTGGCTGCCGAGTTTCCTCGCCCAGATACGCTTCGATCCTGCGCCGCAGAATCCCGGCCGCGTGCCGATCCGCACCACCTTCACCTGGACTCTGAGCCAGACCGTCGAGACCAGCACGGTATCCGCCGCTTCGGCCGCGGCAGCGGTGAAAGCCGCGCAGGCGGCAGGCCTGCCGCCGGACACTCTGGCCACAGGCGAGAAGTGCAAGCTCGAGATGGACCGGCAGATGGGCATGCCGGGAGCGCAAGCGTGAGCACTCCGTCTGCGCGTCTCTGACCTGTCTCAGACCCATCGCCTTAAGTCCAATACACATATCCTCCGAAGACAGCCGAAGCGACTCCCTGCACTAGCATGGGGTGCAAAGGACGTCGCACATGGAGGATAGAGATGAGATCCAGGCAGCCACTGCTGCTGCTCGCGGCGCTGGCGCTTCCCGCGCTGGCCTGGGCCGACGACACCACCACGACCACTGAACACAACGCACCGGTGTACGGCAATACCACCTATGCGTATGAAACCGGGGGCCCGGGCCTGGGCGTGCATGCCGGCACCCTGGGTCTCGGCGCCGAATTCAACTTCACCGCCAATCCCTATCTGGTGGTGCGCTTCGACTACAACTACTACAACGACCACAGCTACAACACCACCAAGGACGACATCAACTACGACGCCCACCTGCACCTGGAGAGCTACGGTGCCGCCCTGGATTGGCATCCCATGGCCGGGGTGTTCCTGGTGAGCCTAGGGTTGTTCAAGGACAACAACGACATCCATGCCGTCGCCCAGCCTGCGCCGGCCTATGTGATCAATGGCCACACTTACTCGACGTCGGTGATCGGCCAGCTCGGCGGCCACATCACCTTCAACACCTGGGCACCCTACCTCGGTGTGGGCTGGAACACCCTGGGCAGCATGGAGAAGGGTGTGGGGTTCGAGCCCGGCCTCGGTGTGGTCTATCAGGGCTCGCCCAAGGTGAGCTTGCAAGCCAGCGGCCCCGTCGCCAGCGTGCCCGGCGCCGGGGACGACCTGCTGGTGGAGCAGCAGCGCCTGCAGGACGACTGGAACAACTACCGGTATTACCCGGTGGTCGACCTGGGACTGGTGTTCCGGTTCTAGGTCATCCGCCCTTCGGCTGAAGGCGCGTCGCTCTTTTGGCTACGAAAGACGGACAATCTGTGTCACTTCGTGGCCGATTGTTTCAATCGGATACTTCGGAGGCGCATGCTAGAATTTCCAGCCTAGGGAAGGGGAAATCATGGAACGTCTACTGTTGTCTTTGGTCGTGTATTCGATGACCACCGGCGCTTTCGCCGCTCACCCGCACCTGGAAAATCCGCTGCATCACGTGAGCGTGACCGTGAGCCGCCAGGGCGCGCGGGTGCGGGGCATCGGTGCTGGCCATGTGCAGTTCAGCCCCGAGGCATTGGTGGTGGACGGCCGTGCCCACGCGTTGCACCCCGGTGCTGCTGTCGCAGCCGGCGCTCGCATCTCGCAACCCCTGGGACAGGGTGTCAGCGCTTGGTATCTCAATACGCCTTTCGGTATCGAACAGGGTTTCGTGCTCGCCAAGCCACAAGCAGGAAAGCAGGTGGGAATCCGCATGGTCCTGGGCGGAGATCTGTTGCCTTCTCATCACGGTAGCGGGCTGGACTTCAGCGCCTTGAAAGACCCTAAGCCGACGCTCCACTACAGCCGGGTCGTTGCATACGACGCAGACCATAGGCGCCTGCCGTCATGATTGACGTTGGATGGCAGGGTGCTCACGCTCTCCGTGGATACCGCCGGCGCCCGTTTCCCAGTGACCATGGATCCGATGCTTGGCAGTGATCCGGTGTTGCTCGCCACGCCGACTGCCATCCGTCCCGAACAGTTTGCCGTTTCCTCAGATGGCACAGTGCTTCTCATCGGTGCGCCGGATTCGTCTCAGGGCAATGTGTTCGTGGCGACCAGGACTGGCGCCACCTGGAACGCCGCCATAACGTTGGCCAACCCGATCCACGCGGCATCTTTCGGCGCGTCCGTCGGCTTGTCCGCTGACGGACAGACAGCCGTGGTGGGTGTGCCAGGTGCACGCAGGGTCCTCGTATACTCGCATGGCAGCGGGAGCTGGACCTTGGCTGCGTTCCTGCCGACGTCCAATGGCGCATTCGGGGCGAACCTGGGGACATCCGTTGCGATCTCGGCGGACGGACACACGGTGCTGGCGGGCGCCCCGGATGAATCGACCAGCTATCCAGGAGCGGCTTACGTCTACACCGGTTCCGGAGCCACCTGGAACGCACCAGTGGCACTTTCTATCCCATCCTCTGCGCTTGGTCAGAATGACGGCATTTCTTCTGCAGGTTCCGCGGTGAAGCTCTCAGCCGATGGCAAGCGGGCAGTGGTGGGCTCGCCCGGCGCAGATACCGGCCGAGGCGCTATCTATGTCTATGACTATGGATCCAGTTGGAGTGGCGCAACCGCGCTCAGCTACCCGGCACCTGCTACCACCGCAGTCCTGCTAGGCGAAGATCTGGCCATCTCGGGAGATGGAAATGTCATCCTGGCCAGGTCGATGGTCACGGGTCAATATGTGGACAGGCTCTATGCGTATACACGTTCGGCATCCTCAGGAACTTGGTCATCGCCTCAGGAGCTGGCCACTGAGACATTGCCTGAAACTGAACTGGCTGGCTTCGAAAACACCCTCGCGCTGTCGGCGGACGGTTCGGTAGCGGTGGTCGGATCCCCGCAAGGCGGGCCCGCGGCGGCGTATGTCTATACCCGAAGCGGTACCACCTGGAGCCTTCCGGCGGCACTGTCGACTTCAGGACAGGGCAGCAACACCTTCCCTGGTTCCCCCGTTGCTGTGACAGCCGACGGGTTGACGGGCTTCGTCGGAGCGATAGGGAACAATCCCGCATTTGTCTACAGCTCGCCGGTGAGCATGGGCTTCGACGTGACGCCATCGCCGGGAGACGTGATGGCACCTTCCAGCAAACTTACGCTGGAATTCGCCATCGAGGATTCCGACCCGGACCTCGACGCCACTGGCCTGGTCCTGGATGAGGTATTGCCCACGGGAGCAAGCTATGTCTCGAGCCAGGGCGATTCGGGCAACTGCAGCTTCATTTCCGCCCGCAATAGCGTGATCTGCAAGCGTCCCTTACTGGTCCATGGCCTCGGGCCCTGGCGTCCGACCGTGACGATCAAGGCACCGCCCACGACAGGTGAGGTGACGAACGTCGCTGCCTTGGCCGCCGATCAGATGCTGGACGGCCCTTCGGAATTGCACACGTCTCTGCTAGTGCAGGCCCAAAGCAGCGGTGGGGGCGGCTCGGGCAGCGGAGGTGGTTCTGGCGGCGGTGGGTCGAGCGGCGGCGGCGCCTTCAGCCTCCTGACCCTGCTGGCCTTGTCGACGCTTGGTTTGGCCAAAACCCCGCGCCACCGCCGGATGACGCTTCCTAGCTGATCACGGCCGACTGGTTGTTCTGCACCGTGTAACCCGCCTGCTGCAGCGTCGCCAGGATGGCTGCGGCATGGCCGTTCACGGTACTGTCAAAGCCGGTCTTGTGGTCCTTCATGTGCAACCACTTGGCCAAGAGCGAATGCTTGGCGGTGAAGCTCAGGTCTTCGCGTCTGTGGATGCGGCCTTTCTCCTCGCTGTGGATCACGATGAAGTCCGGATAGACGCTGAAACGGTATTCCTTGCTGATGTCATGCGGCCCCTCGTGGGCCGCATCGCGCCCCAGCGTCACATGCACCGTCAGCAATGGCTTGAGGTTCGTCTCTTCAGGCAGAAGCTTGCCGGTATCGCGCAGCATCAGGAAATACAGCAGCACCACCGCGGCCATCATGCCGCCCAGGATCTTGAACCAGAAGATTACGTCCGGATCCATGCGAGCTCCTTGGGGGCGTTCAGCCGTTATAGGCCTTCTCGATCGCCGCGATGTCGATCTTCACCATCTGCATCATGGCCTGCATGGCGCGCTGCGCCTTCGGCTTGTCTGGGCTGTTGATGTACTTCAGCAGCAGGTCCGGCGTCACCTGCCAGCGGAAACCGAACTTGTCCTTGAGCCAGCCGCAGGCGATGGGCTCACCGCCGCCGGCCAGGAGCTTGTCCCAGTAATAGTCCACCTCCTGCTGATCCTTGCAGTGGATCATGAGCGACACGGCTTCGGAGAAGGGATAGTCCTGGAAGCCATTGAGAGCCGTGTACTCCTGGCCCTCCAACTGGAACTTCACCACCATCACCTTGCCGGGCGCCGGACTGCCCTCGCCGTAGCGGCTCGTCTCCAGGATCTTGGCGTCCTTGAATATCGAGACCCAGAACTTGGCCGCGTCCTCGGCCTTGTCGTTGAACCAGAGCATCGGGGTGATCTTCTGCATGGCGGCGTCCTCGTCCGAAGGCAGGGGAGGGAATCTAGCACGGTCGCGGCAGGGTCGACTCAGGTCTATACCCGTCAGCGACGGCAGTGCCTGCCGCTCCGTAGCATGGACGCATGTATCGCGCGGCTTCGGGGCTGCCGTCAAAATCGCAGGACTGACAAGCACTTGCGGGGCCTGCCACCCGCGGATGCTTCGCGGTAGACTCGGGCCGGTGCACATCATTCAGAAGGGGATGATATGAAGAGCAGCTCTCTCCTGCGCCTGGCCGTCGCCGGCGCGCTCGCTGGACTTGCCGCGTGCGCGGGTGTCGCCAAAGTGAGCGACGTGACATCCCAGGTCAGTCCCGACTATGCCGGCCATGCCGTCACCAGGGTCATGGTGGAAGCCAACACCCGCGACCTGGAGGCGCGGGGGAAGCTGGAGACGGCAATCTGCGACAAGATCACCTCCGAGACCGGCACCGGCTGCGTGCGCGCGATAGACAATTTCATGGCGCAGCAGACCTATACCGGAGACGAGGTGGAGAGCGGCATGGAGAAGGTGGGGGCGGACGCGCTGTTGAGCATCGAGGTGAACAAGAATCCCGCGCCTCCCGCCACGACCGCCGCCCGGGACGCCGCCGCCGCCCCGCCGCCCAAGGCGGCGGCACAAGACGGTATCAGCAGACCCTGGTCGGCGTTCGAGATGCTGCTGATATCCGGCAGCGAGCGGAAGATGATGTGGTATGCCACTGGGCGGACCGGGCCCGGCGCCACCTGGGACGACCTCATCGCCTCGCTGCCGCAGGACCTGACCAAGAAGTTGATCGCCGATGGCATGCTGAAGCCCAAGTCCTAGGCTGGCCGGGCGGACGCCCGGCGCCGCGGCGCCGGAAGGCTTCGGGCTGGATTCGGCTGAGGATCAGCGCTTTCCTGCATCTGGGCTCTGACCCAGGTTAGGGAAAGTGGTGTGGTATGGGTCCGGCGAGGTGGACGGCGACGCCTTCCCCGACCTGCATCAGCTTATCCAGGATGCCGCCGAAGACAGCATCGGCCACATGATGGACGACGGCGTAATGCGGGAACCGGCTAAGCAGTAGGCTTCACTCCAGCAGCTTATGCCCCTTCGGCAACTGGTGTGCGTACCAGAGCATGAGCCGGTGGCGCATGGACTGCTGGGAGACCTGCTCCTCCGGCATAGGCACGATCTTCTTGTCGTGCACCAGCAGCCGGTAGATGTAGAGGATCTTGTCTGCCTGGGAATCCGTGGCCTCGAATACGACGGCGCCACGTCCCACCGCGTACTTCACCCCGGCGGCAAGGGCTTCTTTGGTCAGCTCGGCTTCGTGCTTGAACTTCTTCATGGGGTGGCCCAATGTATCACGCGGGAGAGATTTCCCAAGCCTATCGGAGGAGTGCCGGTAGGCTGCGGGCAGTCAGGATAGCCCAAGAAGGACGCATCAAACTCAGGACGTGGCGGGGACCAGATCTGAGCGGTGCCTGATGAGATTACCCACACCCCCCGACGCCGGCGAGATCCTGCTCTACGAGGAGACCGGACGTGCGCGGCTCTATACCTGGGCCATCGTGGCGTTCGGCAGCCTGGTGCTGGGCATGTTGCTGTTCGCCCACGCGCATGCCTATTTCTGGGTGTATGGCCTCATCGGCATCTCGATGCTGGGCTATCTGTTCATGTCCTACATCATCGCCGTGTTCGGCGACAGCAACGAACCCACCGTCTTCCCGCCGCTGCGCAGCTGGCCCTCGGTGGATATCTACTACACCATCTGTGGCGAACCGCCGGAGATCTGCGAGAACGCCCTCACGCACATCCTTCGCATGCAGCGCCATTACGGCGATCAGGCCACGGTATACGTGCTGGACGACTCCAAGGGTCCTCTCGGCTTCGACCTGATGCGCAAGTTCGAGGGGATGGGCCGCCTCGTCCATCTGCGCCGCCCGGAGCCGGGCAAGGACAAGAAGGCCGGCAACCTGCGCCACGCCTTCGCCAAGACCTCGGGCCAGTTCATCGCGGTCTTCGACGCCGACTTCTGCCCGGTGGAAGACTATCTGGACCGGCTCGTGCCGTTCCTGCTGGAAGACCCGCGCATCGCCATCCTCCAGACTCCGCAGTTCTTCCGTGTCGAAGATCACGACAGCTGGGTGGGACGCGGCTCCGCCAACATCCAGGAGCTGTTCTACCGGCTCATCCAGGTCTGCCGCAACAGCTACAACGCCTCCGTATGCGTCGGCACCTGCGCCATGTACCGCCGCCAGGCCCTGGTGGCCTTCGGCGGCAGCGCCCTGGTGCAATACAGCGAGGACATGCGCACCGGCTTCAACTGCCTGCGGCTTGGCTGGAAGATCCGCTACCTGCCCTACGTGCTGGCGGCGGGCCTCTGCCCGGAGGAGACCAACGGTCTCATCAACCAGCAGTACCGCTGGGCGCTTGGCAGCTTGTCGCTGTGCTTCTGCCGCGATTTCTGGTCCACCCCTCTCAGCTTCATGCAGCGTTTCTGCTACTTGTCCGGCATGGCCTACTACGTCGTGACGGGGGTGGGGCTGTATTTCACCTACCTTCCGGTGATGCTGATCCTGCTGTTCGCGCCGGACCTTGCGCATTGGTACAACATCTTCTTCACCATCCCCTCCCTGCTCTATTGCACGCTCATCTATTCGCGCTGGAGCCGCAGCCGCTGGGGCTTCCATACCACCCGTGCGGTGCAGGTGGCCTTCTATTGCCACCTGCTAGCGGTGGTGGACTACCTGCGCGGCTCCCTGGTGCCTTGGGAACCGACCGGCGCCGTCACCAGCCAGCGGCTGTTCGCCCGCTACAAGCGGCTGGTGGTGCTCCGTACCGGCATCTGCAGCACCATATTGATCGGGCTCATGTGCCACCGGCTATCCATGGTCGGCTGGGTGAACCTGCTGCCCACCGCCGTCTTGCTGTTGGCGGAAGTGACCCTCAACGTCTCGGTCTGTGGGGATGGGAGTGGATCTTGGATGGAGCCGGCGCGCCGCGCCTGGAAGCGCGGCACGTCCGTGGCCTTTGGCGTCAGGGCCTTCGCTACTGCCGCGATCCAATGGCGGGATTAGACCCTGGTCTGGATCGCTACGGCGCGCCGGGATTCGCGCGCGATCCAGCGCGAAGAAATCGCCAGGAGTCTCAAGAAGTTACTGGCTCGGCCAGGCGAGATTATTTTTGGCGTAGACTCGGCATCGGGACTTGAACCTTCCAGCAAGGGGACGACCATGACGATCCAAGCCACGCTGCGGCTGGCCGCGGCCGCCGCGCTCATCGGCCTCGCCGCCTGCGTCAGCACCGACATGGCCTCCCAGGCGAACCCGGAGTACGCCGGCCGCACCTACCGCAAGGTGATGGTGGAGGCAGACATCGCCGACTTGCGCTGGCGGAAGATGGTCGAGTATGAGTTTTGTGACCGCATCACCGACAAGACCGACAGCCAGTGCGTGCAGTCGGCCGCCGTATTCTTTCCCGGTCAGTCCTTCTCGGCGGACGAGGTCAACAAGCGTCTCGCGGACCAGCAGATCGATGCGATCCTGGTGATCGTCGGCAACAGCGGCGTCAAGACCAGCTACGAGCCGCCCACCATCTATGCCAACACCACCACCAACCTGAACGGCACCGTCTCGCCGGGGTACGTCAACAACACCGTGAACCTGAACGGCACCGCCAACCAGCAGACCACCATCCAGGCCCTGGGCGGGGGTGAGATAGACAAGCCTTGGGCCCAGTACCAGACCTCGCTGTGGGAGACCCAGGACAAGAAAGTGGTGTGGTACGCCTCGGGCGAGGTGGATGGAGACGCTTTCTCCGACTTCCACCAGCTCGTCCAGGACGCAGCCGAGGACACCATCGCCCACATGATGGATGACGGGGTGATGCAGAAGCTGAGGGATTGAGCGGAACCAGGGCGTCCTGCGGGACGCGTCTGCTCAAGTTGAGGGCGCGGCGGCTCCGGTTTTCCGTTTCCTGATCTTGCGGGCGGGGCCCCTCCGGGTACTTGATCCCGGCCGTGGGTCCGCGACACGTATGCATCCTGCTACAGACACCGCCAGGGCAAAACAATCATTTTTTATGGGACTGGCGAGCCAACAGGACTGTTTTAGTTTCCAGCTCCTGCGCCTCTCCCTGATTCACGTATTCCTTCATGGTGAGCTGCCCCAGCGCCTCGTTGGCCGCCGTGTCCAGCTTGCGCATCATCTCTTCGGCCTGGGGGATGGGCTTGATGTGCCGGTCCGCATCGCCCTTTTGCATGGGGTTGCGGCGCACCGCCATGATCACCTCGCGCACCGTCATCTTGCTCATGTCATAGGCGGGCATGAAGCGGCGGATCTTCTTCTGGGTCACCACCACCACCAGGCCGCGTTGCCGGAGCCGATCCAGCACATCCAGGATCAGGTCGGTGGGCAGGTGCAGGCGGCGGGCTAACTGCTCGCGGGACCAGGGGGTATGGTCTTCCTCATAGGCACGGCCGATGAGGTACATGATGGAGAGCGCCACCCGTTCCAGGGTGCGGCCGCCCACTTCGTTGCGCCTTAGGCCGTGGCGCACTAGCTCGGGGTTCTGCACGAAGAACGCCACCTCGGCTCCGGCGAGCACGATGATCCAGCTCGTATAGAGCCAGATCATGAACATCACCAGGATGGCGAAGCCGGAGTAGATGGCGGTGAGGCGGGTGGACCGCGCGGTCAGCTCGGTGAAGATCAGCCCCGCCAGCTCCCAGCTCACGCCGGCAAGTATGCCGCCGGTGAAGGCCGCGCGCAGTTGCACGTGGGTGTTGGGCACGAACATGTAGATGAAGGTGAAGGCGGCGATCACGAACACGTAGGGCAGCACCTTGCCGGCCGCCACCAGCAGCACGCCGGCCGGCGCCCAGTCGGTGATGTGCTGCACGGCCGAATGGCTGCTCAGGGTGGCAGTCAGGCCCAGCGCCGTGACGAACAACAGCGGCCCGATCATGATCACGCTCAGATAATGGCCGAAGCCCTCCATGAAGGTGCGTGGCTCGCGCACCCGCCACATGTGGTTGAAGGCTTCCTCCACCTTCCGCACCAGCGTGATCACCGTGTAGAGCAGCATCACCAGCCCTAAGGTGCCCAGCACCCCGGCCTTCACGTTGTTGACGAAGTCGATGACCTTGTTGGCGATGGCGGGGCCGTTGTCGCCCAGCGGGTTGAAGAGGTTGGCCAGCAGCGGCTGCAGTCGGTTCTGCACGCCGAAGCCCTTCAGCACCGAGAAGGCGAAGGCCAGGAAGGGCACCAAGGAGAGGATCGAGACGTACACGAGGCCCATGGCGCGCATGCGCAGGTCGCCGATGAGGATGTCCTGGATCAGCACCTGGAACATGCGCACCCAGAAGATCACGAGCCGCCGGCTGCGGGTCATGGAATAGACGTCCTGGTGCCAGACTTCCTGGGTGAACCTGTCGGCTAGGCGCTTCAGCATGCGGTGGGCCTTGTGGACGAGGAGGTCATCTTATCGCAAGACCGAGCCACCGGCTCCGGGCGTTTAACCGATACCGAGCGCCTCATCGGGCGTCTCCGGTCCCAGCGCCTTGCGCAGGCGCAGCGCGTCGCTCTCGTCCTCGTAGTACTCGAGCCAGGTGCCGTGCTGCCGGTATCCCAGGGACTGGTAGAGGGCGAAGGCGGCGGGGTTGTCCTCGCGGATCTCCAGGCGCATGTGCAGCGCGCCGCGCTCCAGCACCGCCTGTTCGGAGGCCTTGAGCAGGGCCCGGCCCAGTCCCAGGCGCCGCGCCGGCGGGTCCACCGCCAGGGACTCGAGATGCCCCTGGCGGCCGCGGATGCGCAGCAGGGAGTAGCCCATCACCGTGCCGCCTTCCTCCGCCACCAGCAGCACCGCGCTCTTGGCCTTGAGGGCGCGGTGGAAGTCCAGGCGCGCGAGGCGGTCGTGGTGGAAGCAGCGGTGCTCGATCGGAAGGAGCGAATCGATGTCTCTCTCGACGGCTGCGCGGATCATGGCTTTCGGATAGAGGCGGCTAAAGGACCCTATTTTAAATTATTTCAGCGGCCTGACTTCAGTCCATCAGGCGATTACCGCACTACGGTGCCGCAGCCAGCGCCGGATGGACCAAGCGATGCAGCCTATGAGCAGCAACAGAATCAGGATCGCGCCAACGCCCACCAGGTAGAGATGCCCCAGGACGAAGCTCGCCGCGGCGTACAGGTGACCTATCCCCTTGAGGCTTCCCACATCTTCGACCGGTCCCGGCGCGACCTCTGCGTCCAGGTGCAGCAACCTCGGTTGGGCGCTCGTGTAGGGCGACCAGACGGGCAATCCGGGTCCGTTCGGGTCTCCGGTCTTGGCGAAGTTGGTCCAATAGGATTCCAGGGTATCGGACAGGCGCCGGTCTGCCGCCGTCCAGGAGGCGGCCTGGGGGTCCAGGTGGCCGAAGACGTAGGCCATCTCCATGCCGTGGGTGGCGGCGAGGCCGGCATAGCGGCTTCCGGCCGGGTACGGCGGGACGCGGTCGAACTGATAGAGGAACGCCTTCTCGCCCGCGCCGGAGGCCAGCTTCGCCCAGCTCCACATGTCCCAGCGGAAGCGCATATCGGTATTGAACTGGGCCGCGGCCGCTTCAGCTTGCTTATCCGTGGTGCCTGGCGCGGGAGCGAGCAGCTTCACCAGCAGGGGCGGGAACTGCCTGCCGAGTTCCTGGGCGTAGTTCTCCGGAGTGATCTTGTGGGCTGTGAGGAACAGCCGGCCTTCGTCGACGTTGGAACCGATCAGCACGGAGACCGGGTTCTCGCGCCCGTCGCGATACATGTCGGCAGGCGATTGGGGGATGGCATAGCCGTCCAGTATCAGGGCCTGATCGAAGTCCAGTTTCAGCAGGTCCGCGGCCGGCATGGCGCGCAACTCGGCCAGGGACTTGGCGCCCGCCCGCCTGGCGAAATCCTCGCCATCCCGTTCGGCGCCGTCGAGGAGCAGGTTCGGCAGGAGCGCCATGGGCTCGAAGAGTCCACCGCTCTCGCCGATGGCGCGCTGGAATAAGCCCTTGGCGAGCGGCGACGCGGTGAGCGCGCTGATGGAGATGGAGCCGGAGGATTGCCCGAACACCGTGACTCGCTGCGGGTCGCCGCCGAAGGCGGCGATGTTGCGCTGCACCCATCTCAGGGCGGCGATCTGGTCCAGCAGGCCGTAGTCGCCGGAGCTGTGGTGCGGGGACTCATGGGTAAGATCCGGATGGGCCAGGAAGCCGAACACGCCGAGGCGATAGTTGAACGTGACGACGATGACGCCGCGCTTCGCCAGCGCGTCCCCGGCATAGAGCGGCTCGGCACCGGAACCGTTGTCCAGGCCGCCGCCGTAGATCCACACCATCACCGGCAGCGGCGCCGCGCCGGCCGCCGGGCGCCAGACGTTGAGGTAGAGGCAGTCTTCGCTCATGGGCTCGGCCGGCGCCTCCGGCGGATAGGCACCAGTCTGCATGCATTCGGGCGAGAAGTGGTCCGCCTGCTTCACTCCGGCCCAGGGCGTCACGGGCTGGGGATCGCGCCAGCGCAAGTCGCCCACCGGCGGCGCGGCGAAGGGGATGCCCTTGTAGACCGTCATCCCATCGGCGCTGATGCCTTCGACCAGGCCCGAATCGGTCTTGACGGGCGCGGCAGCCGCGGCCTGGGCAAAACCGACCAACAAAGCGAGCAGCGGGGTTCCCCAAGATTTGGACATATAGATCATTTCCTCTGGGTATCCAAAGTGAAGACTTCAGAATATATGCACCTATATTCTTTGTTGTCGTTATATGCGATCCGACTCTTACCAGTGTCAGATGCGAAGAAGCCTTTAGGTGAATTGTCTGCTTCCAGAGGAGCCATGAACGTTTCGGTTCCATCCGGCAAGATTTCGATCTTGTCGGTGGGGCCCATGAATGAACCTGGCGCATACATCAACTCGTGCCACTCGCCATCCTTGGAAAGGAACTCTTGGATGATTTCCGGATGCCAAATATCGAAATGGCCGCCTTCTCTGAACCCTTCGAGGAAGAGTGGAGCGTTCCCATGGTTCTCTACCTGGAATACACCCATGAGCCATTGCACCCTGTCTATGCTCACAGTCTTTCGCGCGACGAGGCGGATAACTACATCGTTCACATGTTTTTGTTCGCTGCAAAATGGTTTGGGGTAATTAGGTGGAGGCGCGGCAAGCGCGGAAGACAAAATGCTCACCAGCGTGAGTGCGCTAATACCCATGATCTGAAGGCTTTTCTTCATGCAAAGTCCCTAGCGATTACCCCCGCCATCGAGTTGCAAAGGTTCTTCGTCCAACAATGGTACTTGTTCCCTAAGCGCTTGGAGGTGTTCTTCCCAGTAGCGCGGTCCGTCGAACCAAGGGAAGGCGCGGGGGAAGGCCGGGTCGTCCCAGCGGCGGGCGATCCAGGCGGCGTAATGGACCATGCGCAGGCTGCGCAGGGCTTCCACCAGCCACAGCTCCGAGGCATCGAACTCCGCGAACTGCTCGTAGCCCTCCAATACCGCCGCGAGTTGCAGCTGCATCTCCTGGCGCTCGCCCGAGAGCAACATCCACAGGTCCTGCACCGCGGGCCCCATGCCGGCGTCGTCGAAATCCACGAAATGCGGGCCATCGTCGGTCCACAGCACGTTGCCGGGGTGGCAGTCTCCGTGCAGGCGCAACATCTCCACCTTGCCGGCACGCTCATAGCAGCGGGCGATGCCGCCCAACAGCATGTCGGTCACTTCCTTGTAGCGCGGCTTCAGATTGTCGGGGATGTAAGGACTCTCCAGCAGCCAGTCCCGCGGTGTCCGGCCATAGGTATTCAGATCGATGATGTGGCGATGCTGGAAGGACTTGGTCTTGCCTACCGCGTGGATGCGGCCCATGAAACGGCCCATCCATTCCAGGTTGTCCTCGCTCTCCAGGTCTGGGGCACGGCCGCCCTGGCGCGGGAACACCGCGAAGCGGTAACCGGCGTGCTGCATCAGGGTGCGGCCATCGGAGTGGGCGATGGGGGGCACTGCCGGAATCTCCAGTTCCGCGAGCTCTGCGGTGAAGGCGTGCTCCTCCAGGATGGCCGCGTCGGTCCAGCGGCCGGGGCGGTAGAACTTCGCTACCAGCGGCTTGCCGTCCTCGACACCCACCTGGTACACGCGATTCTCGTAGCTGTTGAGCGCGAGCAGGGTGCCATCCGGCCGCCAGCCGGCGGCCTCTATGGCGTTCAAGACCTCGTCCGGCGTCAGTCCGGCGTAGGGTGCGTTCTTATTGTTCGTCTCGGTCAGGTCTTCCATGCCGCCAGTCTAACCGCTTCCTGCTGTTATCCTTTATCCATGACGTCCAAATACCCACAGCGCATCGTGTGTCTTACTGAGGAGACCACGGAAACCATCTACCTGCTCGGCCAGCAGGATCGCATCGTGGGGATATCAGGCTTCACCGTCAGACCCCCCGAGGCGCGGCGCGAGAAACCCAAGGTGTCGGCCTTCACCAGCGCCAAGCTGGACAAGATCGCGGCTTTGAATCCGGACCTTATATTAGGTTTCTCGGACCTGCAGGCGGATATCGCCGCGGACCTGGTGAAGCAGGGGCTGGAGGTGCACATCTTCAACCACCGCTCCGTCGCCGACATCTTCCGCATGATCTCGACCTTGGGCGGCATGCTGGGTTGCGAGGCTGACACGAAGCGCCTGGTGGCCGAGTTGGAAGCGGGCTTGGACAAGCTCAAGGCCGCGGCGGCGAGGCTGCCACGCCGGCCGAGGATCTACTTCGAGGAATGGGATGAACCCCAGATATCCGGCATCGCCTGGGTCTCGGAGCTGGTCGGCATCGCGGGCGGCGTCGATATCTTTCCCGAGCTCGCCAAGCAGTCCCTCGCCAAGGACCGCATCGTGAAGGACCCCCTGGAGGTGCCGCGGCGCGCTCCCGACATAATCCTCGGCTCCTGGTGCGGCAAGAAGTTCCGCCCCCGCGCCGTGGCAGCCCGCCCCGGCTGGGGGGAGGTGCCGGCGGTGCGCGACGGGGAGCTGCATGAGATAAAGTCTTCCCTGATCCTGCAGCCCGGTCCTGCCGCGCTGACGGATGGGGTCAATGCGATTCACAGCATCATCTCGGACTGGGCGCACCGGTAGGCGCGGGTCCTCTGGGGATGGGTATGCCGGCATTCGTGAAGATCAAGGCGTTCCGGAACCCGGTGGAGAACCGGCGCTCCTTCTTGGGCCGCACCACCGACAGCGCCATCGACGTGGTGACGCTGTTCCACCACGCCCTGTTCCACAACTTCAGGGACACGCTGTTCAACTACGCCGTGAACGTGGGCATGACGGTGCTGGCGCTGGTGCTGATGCGCCACATGCACACCGGCGCCTACGCGGTCTTCTACAACTTCGTGACCGGGGTGCTGAACCCCAGCATCCTCATCATCCTCGCCGCCTTCACCATCGTGCTGGTGGGCGCGGAGTTCATCTTCGTGGGGTTGACGTTCTACCAGAAGGGCTTCGTGCCCAAGCTGGTGGTGAAGCTCATCACCAGCATCCGCGACTCCATCGTGGTGCTGTCCGGCGCCTCGCTGTCGCTGGCGGTGCTGATGTTCGGCAACGATCCGGTGGGCCGCCTGGAAGCGCTGGCCACGGCGGTGATCTACTTCGCCAGCGCCTATCTCATCGCCTTCCTGCTGCTGGCGCCCTACTGGCTGGATTCGCGGCGCATCGGCGACCGGGTGGCGCTGGTGTTCGCGGGCTCGGGACTCCTGCTGCTGGTGTGGTTCTGGCCCGACCTCTTCAGCCCGGACTACATCAAGCTCGACAAGATCATTGGGTGAGCAGCGAAGCTGCGAACGCCCGCACAGGGATGTGCGGGCTGGACTTTTTGCGGGCAGGATCGCCTCGCAAAAAGGCAGCGAAGCTGCGAACACCCCCACAGGGAGGTGCGGGCTGGACTTTTTGCGGGGCAGCATCGCATCGCAAAAAGGCAGCGAAGCCGTGAACGCCCGGTAGAAGACTGTCTATCCGGCAGGCACTTCAGCGAGTCAGGCGCTCGTAAGCCTCGCGGTATTTCTCCGCCGTCTTCGCGATCACCTCCGCGGGCACCTTCGGCGCCGGCGGCTTCTTCGGCCAGTCCAGCGTCTCCAGGTAGTCGCGCACGAATTGCTTGTCGTAGGAGGGCGGGCTGATGCCTGCCTTATAGGTGTCGGCGGGCCAGAAGCGCGAGGAGTCCGGCGTCAGCACCTCGTCGATGAGGTAGAGCTGGCCGGTCTTGTCGGTGCCGAACTCGAACTTGGTGTCGGCGATGATGATGCCGCGCTCCAGCGCATAGCGGGCGGCGAAGTCGTAGATCTTGAGCGTGGTGTCACGCACCTTCTCCGCCAGCACCGGGTCCACGAGCTTCAGCACCTCGTCGAACGGGATGTTCTCGTCATGCTGGCCCTTGGGGGCCTTGGTGGCGGGGGTGAAGATGGGCTGGGGCAGCCGGGCGGCCTGCTGGAGGCCCTTGGGGAGAGGGATGCCGCAGACCATGCCGGTCTTCTGGTAATCCTTCCAACCCGAACCGATCAGGTAGCCGCGGGCCACCGCCTCGATGGGCAATGCCCGGAGTTTGCGGACGATGACCGCACGGTCCTTGAGCAGGGCCTGGTCCGCCGGGTCCCGCACCACGTCCTCCACGGCGAGGCCGGTGAGCTGGTTTGGTATGATGTGCGCCGTCTTTTGGAACCAGAAGCGCGAGATGCCGTTCAGCACCGCGCCCTTGCCGGGGATGGGGTCGGGGAGCACCACGTCGAAGGCGGAGAGGCGGTCGGTGGTGACGATGAGCAGGTGCTCGGGGCCGGCGTCGTAGATGTCGCGGACTTTGCCGCGATGCACCAGCGGCAGGCTCTTGAGGTGGGTCTCGAAGACGACGGGCGTGGAATTCATCGCGGGTTCCGGCTTGAAACTGCGCATATCTTGCCATAGCTAGGATTGATCCTGTCAGGGAATCTCGGATGAACCTCGTAGGCCTGCTGATCGGCGCACTGATCGGCTTCGTGCTGGGCGGCCCGCTGGGCCTCGTCATCGGCGCCTTCCTCGGCCAGAGCATCTCGGTGGGCGTGTCCCACACCGGTGGCTGGAGCGGCCATGATGCCGCGCGCGCGCAGGAAGCCTTCTTCACCGCCACCTTCTCGGTGATGGGCCACATGGCCAAGGCCGACGGCGTGGTATCCCAGGACGAGATCCAGGCGGCCAACGCCGTGATGGCGCATATGAACCTGGAGCCCGCGCAGCGGCTCGCCGCCATCCAGCTCTTCAACCAGGGCAAGGAGACGGGCTTCGACCTGGACGCGACCCTGCGCAACCTGCGCCTCGCCTGTCATGGCCGCCGCGACCTGCTCGGCATGTTCCTGCAGATCCAGGTGCATGCGGCCATGGCGGACGGCGGCATCGAGCCCGCGGAGCGCCGGGTGCTGGAGCGCATCTGCGACATGCTGGGCATCACCAGCTACGAGCTCAACCAATACATCCAGTTCATCCAGGCGCAACAGCGATTCGCCGGCGGCCGCGCCGGTGCGGGAGGCGCCACCCAGACCCGCACCGACAACCTGGCGGCCGCCTATCAGACCCTGGGGGTCTCGCCGAGCGCGACCGATGCCGAGATCAAGACCGCCTATCGCCGGCTCATGAAGGAGAACCATCCGGACAAGCTGGTGGCGCGCGGCCTGCCGGAGAACATGATCAAGCTGGCCCAGGAGAAGGTGCAGCAGATCAATGTCGCGTATGACGCGATCAAGCAGGCGCGGGGCATCAAGTAGTGTTCGTCAGCCCGAGCTCCTTAAGGCTGCGCTGCCCTCGCTGCAAGCAGGCAGAATTGCGTGTCCGCGGCCTGCT
>Ga0207664_10000385_pt1 | contig 31939 bp, 25 predicted proteins | sample LARL83metaG_FD_184349 | JGI IMG/M metagenome (GOLD analysis project Ga0207664, IMG submission 184349) | Corn, switchgrass and miscanthus rhizosphere microbial communities from Kellogg Biological Station, Michigan, USA - LAR L8-3 metaG... | ecosystem: Host-associated > Plants > Roots >... | reverse complement strand
CCGGGTTGGGAGGAGGAGATCGGCTCCGCTCGCCGCTGGGAGGATCTGCCGGGGAACTGCCGCGCTTATGTCGAGCTGCTCGAGGAGCAGTGCGGCGCCTCGATCGACCTTATCGGCGTAGGACCGCGGCGCGACCAATTCGTGGTACGGCGAGAGCAGGCCTACTTCGCCTGAGCCTTGACAGCGCGCGCCTCGGCGCGCCCGAGCGCAGGAAGCGGACGAGTCCCACCACGGCCGCGGTACCGATCTGAGCCGCCGCCAGCGCCACCACGGCCGTTTCGATCCCGGCGCCACGCGTGCGCAGCCAGACACCCGTGAAGGCGGCGGCGGCGCCGATGACACCGCCCACCAGCGGCGGGCCGGCGAGCACCTTGCGGTCGGCAAAGCCGAAGACGGCGGCGAACAGCAGCGGGCCGCTCAGCAGCTGGTAGGCCGGGTTCCAGCCCTGGCTCAAGGTCGCGGCGAGGCCGCCGGCTGCGATGCCGGCGAGCGCCGCCAAATCCAGCCGTTGCGCGTACCAGAGCCAGAGGGCGCCGATGCTCACGGCGAGCAGCGAAGTCGCGAACAGCGGGCCGGCCACGTTCCCGACGTACAGGGTCACCGGGTCCAGCGGGGCGGCGGCGCCGCCGAAGAAGTCGTGCCAGAGCCGGATGGGCTCCGGGAAGGGCCGCGAGCTGCGCCCCGGGGCCAGGTAGGCGCCGAGCGCGCCGTGGCCGGACAGATAGACCACCGCGTAGGCCAGCAGCCCGGAGCTCAACGGCAGAGCGGGCTTCGGGAGGGTGCCGCGCACGACCTCGAAGAGGCCCGCCGCCGCCGCGACCACCGCCGCCCACCAGGGCGCCGCGGCCGGACCGATCAGAGCGACGGCGAGGACGGCGGTGACGACCGGGCTGAGAGGCGGGGGACGCCTGAGCAGGCGGCCCAGGCCGTCGAAGACGCCACCCACGGCGAGCGCGATGCCGAGGTCGATCGCGGCCGGCTCTCCGAAGATGGCGAGCCCGGCGGCCACAGGCGGGATCAAAGCCAGCCCGTAGAGCGCCGTCAGCGGCAGCGTCTCCGGCCGGAACGCGAGGCGGCCCATCTCGGTGCGTGATTCTAGGAGCCCGGTCGCGGGTTCTCGACCGGACTCCGAGGTAGAGGGGACGGAATTGCCGCCCTTTCAGCGATAATCCCGTCCCAGGTGTCGCTGCCTCGTCCACGTCTTCTTGCGACAGCTCTTCCGTTGCTAGCCGCGCTGCTGGCGCTGCCTGGAGCGCTGGTTTCAGCCGCCCCCGCCGACACCTGGACGCTCGTCGCAGCCGCGCCCGCGGGGGTGGGGACCGATCCGCTCTTCGCCCTCACCACCAACCCGGAGAACCCGGCTCTCGTCCTCTACGCGACGTCCTCCGGCGAGATCTATCGCAGCAACGACGGCGGTTCCAACTGGTCGCGCGTCGCTTCCGGAGTCGGGAAGGGCGTATTCGCGCTGGCCTTTGACCCCATCGAGCCCACGCACGTGCTCGCCGGCACGCGAGCGGGCGGCATCTGGCGCAGTGAGGACTCGGGAGCGACCTGGCGCGCGCTCGACCACGGCACCGAGAACGTCCGTGGTTTCGCCTTCTCGGTCGGGCTCTCGGTCGCCGCAACCGACCGCGGCGTGATGGTGACCCACGACGGCGACACCTGGCAGCCGGCCGGCCCCGAGCAGGCCTCGATCGCGGCGGTCGCCGTCGCCAACGGCCTGGTCACCGCCGGCGCGGAGGTCGACCCCGCCGTGAAGGGGCTGCCGCTCTTCCAATCGGCGGACTCCGGGGCGAGCTGGAAGCAGCTCTCGAGCCTTTCCGGCGCCGGCAGCGCGGTATCCGCGCTCGGCCTCGCGGGCACGAAGCTCCTGGTGGGCACCAATACCGGGCTCTACGCGTCGCCTGACGGGGGCACGAGCTGGAGCACCCTCTCGAGCGGAGTCCTGCCCGCCACCGACTTCACCAGCGTCGCGACCGGCGACAAGAGCCTGTATGTCGCCAGCGACGGCGGCGCCTCCGCCAACGGGGGCGTCTGGGCCAGCGGCGACGGCGCCCAGAGCTTCAGGTCGCTGAATGCGCCGGTGCCCTCGGTCACCGCGGTCGCGCTGTCGCAGTCGACCCTCTACGTGGCGACGTTCCGGCCGGTGGACCACCGCACGTTCATCTGGTCCTACGTCGACGACGGCGGCCCCCCGCAGCAGCCGGCTGCCGGAACGGTGCCGTCACCGCACCCGGTCAGCGTCGCGCCGGCCGCAACCTCAGGGAAGGCTGCGAACGGTGGGCAGTGGTACCTGGCCCTGCTGCGGGGCCCCGAGCTGCCGTACCTGGCACTGGGTGCTCTCGCGGTGCTGGTCCTCCTGCTGGCGCTGATCGCATATATGCGCAGGGGCCGGGCCTAGCCGCTACTATCCCGCGATGCGCTGCGAGCGCTGCGGCGAGGAGAACCCCGAGCGCGCGCGCTTCTGCCTGGCCTGCGGCGCTCCGCTCGGGACCGCGCCGCCACAGCAGGAGCGAAAGCTCGTCTCGATCCTGTTCGTCGACCTGGTCGGGTCCACCGGCCGGGCCGACGGCGCCGATCCCGAAGACGTGCGCGATTCGCTCCAGGCGTACCACGAGGCGGCGCGGTCGGAGATCGAGGCCATCGGCGGCAACCTGGAGAAATTCATCGGCGACGCGGTCATGGCCGTGTTCGGCGCTCCCGTCTCGCATGGCGACGACGCCGAGCGTGCGGTGCGTGCTGGGCTCGCCGTGCTCGGCGCCGTGGCCGGCCTCGGCCTGGAGGCGCGCGCCGCGGTGAACACCGGCGAGGCGGTGGTGGCAGTGGGCTCCCAGGCGACCTCGGGCCAGGCCCTGGCGATGGGTGACGTGGTCAACACCGCCTCCCGGCTGCAGTCCGCGGCGCCCAATGGGGGACTCGTGGTCGGCGAGGAGACCTACCGCCTGACCCGGCAGACGTTCCAATTCCAGCGGCTCTCCGACGTGACGGCAAAAGGGAAGTCGCACGCCGTGGCCCTCTGGCTGGTGCTGGGTACGGCGCCGAGCCCGGCCGCGCGCGCCGAGACCCCGATGATCGGCCGTGACCGTGAGGTCGCGCTGCTCGACACGCTCTGGGCTCGCTCAGCGGGCGACCGGCGGACCCACCTGGTAACCGTCCTCGGGCCGCCCGGCATCGGCAAGTCGCGGCTGCAGCGGGAGTTCTCCCACCGGGTCCAGGCAGCCGCCGCGACAGTGCTTCGAGGACGGTGCCTTCCCTATGGCGAGCGGGCGGCATACGGCGCCTTCGCCCACCTCGTGCGCGGCGCGGCGGACGTGTACGAGAACGACTCGACCGACGTGGCCAGGGAGAAAGTGCTCGCCACCGTCACCGAGCTGCTGCCCCCGGGAGAGATCGAGGAGACCTCCCGATTCCTGTGCATCCTCGCCGGGATCGGCGGAGACGAGCCGCCGCTGCAGCGCGACTTCCTGTTCTTCGCCGCGCGCCGTCTGCTCGAGTGCATGGCCCTGAGGACGCCCCTCCTGGTGATCTTCGAGGACCTGCATTGGGCCGAGGCAGGTCTGCTCGATCTCGTCGAGTATCTCGCCGTCCACGTGCGTGACGCGCCAATCATGCTGATCGGGCTCGCCCGGCCGGAGCTGCTGGACCGGCGCGCGGGCTGGGGCAGCAGACTCACGGCCCACACGATGGTCGAGCTGGAGCCCCTGACCGAGGCCGAGTCCACCGAGCTCGCCGAGCACCTGCTCTCCAACACCGCCGGCGTGCGGACTGCCATCGCCAAGCTCTCGGAGGCGGCGGAGGGCAACCCGCTCTTCGTCGAAGAGCTCACCGCGGCGCTGCTGGACGGGCGGGAATCCGAGGAGCTACCGACTTCAGTGCGGGCTGCGATCGCGTCACGGCTCGACGCCCTGCCGCCCAGCGCGCGAGCGGTGCTGCTCGACGGCTCTGTGATGGGTCGCAGCTTCTGGCGCGGCGCCCTGATGGCGCTGGGAACGCGCGACGACCTCGACTCGTCGCTCGCTGCGTTGGAGGCGCGCGACTTCATCCGGCGCGTGCCCGCGAGCAGGGTGCGGGGCGACGTCGAGTACAGCTTCAAGCACGTGCTGATCCGTGAGGTGGCGTACGCGACCCTCCCTCGCTCCTTGCGCCGCGAGCGACACGCATCGGCAGCGCGCTACATCGAGGCAGCCGCGGGCGACACCGACGACCTGGCCAGCCTGCTCGCGCACCACTGGCGAGAGGCGGGTGAGCCCGGCCGCGCCATCGAGTACCTGCTGCGCGCCGCGCGGCAAGCCGAGCGAGGGTGGGCGCTCGAGGAGGCCGTCGCTCACTACGACGCCGCTCTCGAATTGGCCGAGAGCGAGGCAGACCGTCTGCGCATCCGGCTGGCCCGAGGAGCTGCGAGGTCGACCCTCGGTGACGAGGAGGGCGCTTACGGGGAGCTCGAGGAACTGATCCCGAAGCTCTCAGGCAGAGATCGCGTCGAAGCCCTTCTCGCCTGGGGCTGGGCAGCGCAGTGGACCGAGCGCGCGGACGCGATGGTATCCGGCTCACAGGAAGCGCTGGACCTCGCGCGCTCGCTCGGCGACCGGGAGCTGGAGGCGGTCGCCACGGCCCACCTCAGCCAGGGTTTGGGCATGCGTGGGGAAGACCTCGACCGCGCCCTGGAGCTCGGGCGCCGTGCTCTCGAGATCTGGGTTCCCGGCACGCGCGCTTGGAACCTGGCCAACCACCGACACATGTACGGGGAGCAGCTGTACTGGACCGGGCACCTCGCGGAGGTCGAGGAGCTCATGGATGAGGCACTGCGGGCGGCCGGGGACCCTCAGAGCATCAGTGCTCGCCTCCGGAGTGCCTCGCTCCGCGCGATCAACCTCAGCGCCCGCGGGCGCTACGAGGAGGGTCTCGCTCTTTTCGACCAGACGATCGCGCTGGCACGGGAGCTGGGCCGGCCGATTTACATCCACCAGAACTACTCGACGCTGCCGCTGCGTGACCTTTTCGACCATGAAGAGGCGCGGCGGCGCAGCCTCGAGTGCCTGGAGGAGGCGAAGGACGCGCCGGGCTTCGGGATGCCGCGAGCGATGGCCTCGACCGACCTCGTGTTCGCCGAGCTGCTCGCTCGCGACGCGGCCGCCGCGGAGAACGTCTGGCAGGAGCTCTGGCGGGAGCCGAAGGATCTCCCGGACGACTGGACGCGCTGGCTCGTCCGCGGCCGGCTGGCCTGGGCCCGGGCCGCCATGGAGCTGCTGGCGGACCACCCGGCGGAGGCTGTCGACTGGGCGCACCAGGCGATCGAGCTGGCCAGGCCGGTGCACCGCGTCAAATACGAGGCAGTGTCGAGGACCGCCCTCGGGCAGGCGCTCCAGCGGCTTGGCAAACCACAGGAGGCGGCAGCAGAGCTGCGTCAGGCCACCGCGCTGGCGGACCGCCTCGGCCCGGCGCAGCAGTGGCCGGCCTGGGCTGCGCTGGGTGAAGCTCTTTACGCGGCGGGCGACGACGCCGGCGCGGAGTCAGCTTTCACGACCGCCGGGCGAATCCTCAACCAGGTAGCCGGCGGGTTGTCAGCGGAGCGGTCGGCTCGATTCCTGGCGGCACCGCAGGTGAGCGAAGTCCTGAAGCACGCGCCGGCGCCGTCGTAACGCCGGCCGGCTTCTGGGGCGTCCCGGCCGACGGGGCGGCCGAGCCCAGCGGGCCGCCGAAGCGGCGCAGCGTGACCGCGGTCACGAGCGGCTTGTCGAAGCTGTGGCCGTACGTCTCGCCGGTCTGGTAGCTGCCCTGGTCGCCGGGCAGGATCACCTGCCGCTGCTCGGTGTCGATCTCGTCGATCGGCACGGTCATCTGGGCGTTGTCGCTGTCGACGATGAACTCGACGTGGAGGCCATGCGTGCCGACGTCGCCCTGGAAGTAGCGGATGTCGCCCTGCGGCGAGAAGCTCGGGTTGGGGAGACCGTCGCCCTCGGTCCAGCACTTGCGGTCGTAGAGCTGGATACCGGCCGGCGGGTTGAGATTGCTCACGGGCACCCCGGTGACCGGGTCGTACCACCACTTGGTGGGCTCGTCCTTGCTCCGGAGGTGCAGCTTCGGACCCGGGTTGCTGCCGGTGCCGTCGTCGAAGCAGGAGTCGTCTCGGTAGTAGGGCATGGTCGCGATGGCCGCCAGCGGCGTCCCCACGGGTGTGACCTGCTGGACGTTCCAGCGCTCCACGAGCGTGCCAGACGGACCGCTCGAGAGCTCCCACTGGAGGGTGCCGGGCGGGCCGGAGAAGGCCAGGTCCGGCGCGTCGAAGTCGCCGTGGGTGCAGTTGCTGCACGAGCTGTCATTCGGATTGCCGAGGGGGTGGGTCGTGCCCTGGTTGCCGTTCTTGCCGCACACCGCCCCTCCGAAGGTGTCGTCACTGCGCTCGGAGATCCCGTCGGGGCCGAGATGGGCGTGGAAGTTGCCGAAGGCCTCGTCGTTGCAGCCGTCGACGGCCACGCCGTCCGGGGTGTAGGGGTTGAAGTAGCGCGTGATCCGGCCGGCGGCCATGTCGCGCTGGACGTAGATGCCGTCCAGGGGCGGGATCACGTGCACCCGGAGGTCGTCCTGGTAGCGGACCTCGTACGGGTAGAAAACCTCGGTCCTCACGTTGTTGGTCGATGAGTCGGCGCCCCAGGTGGCGCGGATCACGCGAACGGGGCCCACCTTCTCGCCCAGCAGCTGCGAGGAGCCGCCCCAGTTGGTCGCCTCCTCCTCGTAGCCACAGCACGGCGTGTCGCCGCCCGGGCTCTGCTGGAACGCGCGCGCCTTCCAGCGGTCGACGAGGTTCGGGCCGTAGTCGGCCCGGGTCAGGCCGTGGTCGTCGGGAGAGACCTGGAGGTCGTCCATCACCCAGCGGCCGTCGTAGCGGAAGCGGTAGCGCGGGGTGGTGACCGTCGCGTAGTCAAGCGGTCGCCGCTGCACGAACGTGCTCGGGTCGAGCACGATGGCGCCGGCAGCGTTGAGCTTGAAGCCCTTGCCGATTACGGGCTGGCCGGTTGCCGGGTCGCAGACCGGGCCGAGGCCCGCGCGGCCGTAGTTCCCGAACGAGCTCTGGCTGTAGGCGAAGAGGTCGGCGTTGGTGTCGCGCTGGTAGTGGACGTAGGGGGAGTTGGCGGCGGTGTAGGCCGGGTTGACCTCGTAGCCGCCCTTTGCCTTCTTGCCCGAGAGCATCAGGTAGACGAAGCTGGACCCGCCGGTCAGGGGGTCGGTGACCTGCACCTCGCGGACGTCCGTGATGCCCTTCGGCATGCCGGCGCCGGACGGAGCCTGCGGGCCGCTGTCGCGCTCCATGAACACCAGCTCGTCGGTGTCGATCAGGTAGGGGTTGGGGTCCGGCGTGGTGCCGGTGCCGTTGGCGGCCTTGGCCCAGCAGACGATGCCTGGGTTGGCCGCGTTGAAGGGCGCGTTGGTGGTGTAGCGGAAGCCTTCGCGGTCGAACGTGTAGGTCAGCTCCTGGTCGACGCCCGAGTAGAAGGCGAAGCCGGAGGCGTTGTTCGAGATGTAGTGGATCCACTTGGTGTCGACCTGGAACGGGATCTGCTCGAACTTGCCGCTGTGCGGGTTCCAGCGGTAGCCGCGGATCGCGTTGGGGTCGACGCCGGTCCGGCCCGGCACCGTGCGGAAGGGCACCCAGCTGGACTGGTAGCAGTTGTGGTCGCCGTGCGAGCCGTCCACGTTGCCGTTCACGTCCGGGGAGGGCGACGCCTGGTAGCAGTCGCTGCGGAGCTGCTGAGGCTCCTGGCCCTGGATGTCGGCGACGTCGTAGTCGGTGGGCGCCTGGGACGGTCGGAAGGTCACCTCGGCGCCGGCCGACCAGTCGGGCAGCTGCGACCCGGTCAGCACGACCGGCTCCAGGCTGCGGGCGGGCGAGATGGTCGACGCCGGCTCCGGCGTCCCGGCGAAGGCGCGAGCCACGCCGAGCAGCGAGGCGACGGCCACGACCAGGGCCCCGAAAACCGCGCGCTTGGAGCTCACGTGATGTTGATACCCGGTCGTACGGAATCCTGTCCAGTTCGCGAGTACGCGACCATTACGCGGATGGCTTCGCCGCACGACCGTCTCCGCGACCTCGGCCTCGAGCTGCCGTCCCCGCCGGCCGCCCTGGCGGCCTATGTTCCGACCCGGACGGTCCCCGTCGGCGACGGCCGGGCGCTGGTGTTCATCGCGGGCCAGGTGCCGATGCGCGAGGGGAAGCCGTTGTACTCGGGCGCCGTGCCGGAGCCGGTCAGCCTGGAGCAAGCCCAGGAGTGCGCGCGCCTCTGCGCGCTCAACCTGCTGGCCCAGCTGGAGGCCGCCGCGGGCCTCGAGCGCGTCGAGCAGATCGCCCAGCTGACGGGCTACGTCCTCTCCCAGGAGGGCTTCGGCCAGCAGCCGCAGGTGATCAACGCCGCGTCGGAGCTGCTGGCCGAGGTGCTCGGCGAAGCGGGCAAGCATTCGCGCGCCGCCGTCGGCGTCAACGCCCTGCCGGCGAGCGTCCCGGTCGAGATCGCCGCGATCGCCGTGGTGCGACCTCGCAGCTGACGCGGCGCCGAGCCCTACTCGGCGGGTCCATCGTTTACCTGGGGCTGATCTTCGGGGTCATGCTCTGGCGCGGCATCGAGATCGAGCCGCAGTGGGTGGTGCTGGCCGTGCTCGTGATCGCCCTGGCGCTCGGCCGTGGCCGCCAGTTCATCACCGACTGGTTCCCCTTCCTGCTGCTCTTCTTCGCCTACGAGGTGATGCGCGGGTTCGCCGCCAAGACCGGCTTCGCGCCGCACGACGTCGGCGCGCTGGAGCTGTGGCTGTTCGGCGGGAACCTGCCGACGGTCTGGCTCCAGCAGCACCTCTACCGGCCGGCCGTCATCTCACCCTGGGACTGGTTCGCGCTCGTCCTCTACTTCATGCACTTCGTGCTGCCGGTCGTGGTCGGCTTCCTCTTCTGGGTCGGCAGCCGGGACCACTACTGGCGCTACGTGGCGGCGCTGCTGGTGATGTGCTTCCTCGCCTTCGTGACCTACCTCTTCTTTCCGAGCACGCCGCCCTGGCTGCAGTTCCCGCACGAGGTGCACAAGGTGGCGAACGAGACGGTCTCCAAGTGGGGCGTCAGCTACTACGAGTCACCGATCTACGGCACCCTCGGGCGCCTGGATCCCAACCTCTACGCCGCCTTCCCCTCGCTGCACGCCGCCTTCCCGGCGCTGGCCGCCGTCTACGCCTGGCGGCGGTACCGCCCGCTCGCGATCTTCCTGCTGGTGTGGTCGGTCGCGGTGTGGTGGGCCATCGTCTACCTGGGCGAGCACTACGTCGTGGACGCGCTTTGCGGCCTGATCTACGTGGCCGGCGCGACCCTGATCGTGGAGCGGGCGGCCGCCAGGTTCTCACCCCGCCCAGCCCCCGCGCCCGCTCCCGGAACGCAGCTCCGTTAACGCAGCTGCCGCACGGGGAGCCCGGAAGGCAGCTCCGTTAACACAGTTGCTGAATGCGGGTCTCCAGAGAGCAGCTCCGTTAACAGAGTTGCTGAATGGGAGCCCCGGAAGGCAGCTCCGTTACGCAGCTGCCGCATGGGGAGCCCCGGAAGGCAGCTCCGTTAACGCAGCTGCCGCATGGGAGCCCCGGAAGGCGGCCCCGTTAACAGAGTTGCCGAATGCGGGTCGCGAGAGAGCAGCTACGTTAGGAGAGTTCTAGGCCTGCCAGACCCTCTTCATCACCGCGTGCGAGAGCTTGTCGGGGTCGTGGTGGCTCGGGATGCCGATGTCGACCACGTCGGTGAGGATGAAGCGCACGTCGCGCTGCGAGGCGGCCTTGTCGAACACGACCTTGGTCTGCCCGCCTGTCGGTGAGTGGTTGAGGTTCGAATTGCAGATCACGAAGTCGAAGAGGTTGCCGCCGACGTGCTCCTCGATGACCCGCAGGTAGTCGCTGACGCGGAAGCCGTCGGTCTCGCCGTGCTGCGAGGCGACGTTGCAGACAAAGACCTTGAGCGCGGGGGAGGCCTTGATCGCGTCCACCATCCCGCTGACCAGGAGGTTGGGCAGGATCGAGGTGTAGAGCGAGCCCGGGCCGATGATCACCAGCTCAGCGTTCATGATCGCCGCCGTCGCCTCGGGGTTGATCGCGGTCTTCTCAGGCTTCAGGAAGACGCGCGTGATCGGGCCGCCGTTGGTGTGCGGGATCTTCGACTCGCCCTCGACCGTGGAGCCGTTCACGCTGGCGACCAGCGTGACGTCCTCGAGCGTGCTGGGCACGATCGTGCCGCGGACGGCCAGCACCTTGCCGGACTCGCGCAGCGCGTGCTCGAAGTTCCCGGTGATGTCGGCCATGGCCATGATGAAGAGGTTCCCGAAGGAATGGCCGCCGAGCGAGCCGTCGGTGAAGCGGTGCTCGAAGAGCTCCTTCACGAGCGGCTCGGCGTCGGCCAGGGCGACCAGGCACTGGCGGAAATCGCCCGGCGGGAGCACGCGGTACTCCTCGCGGAGCCGGCCCGAGGAGCCGCCGTCGTCGGCGACCGTCACGATCGCGGCCAGGTTGGCCGAGTACTCCTTCAGCCCGCGCAGCAGCGTCGAGAGGCCGGTGCCGCCGCCGATCGCCACCACCCGCGGCCCGCGGCTGCGGGTTCGGAAGGTGTCGAGCAGCTCGGCGATGCTCTGCTCGCCGCCGGGGAGGAACGGGCCGAGCACCGACTTCTGCAGCTTCCAGAAGGAGAAAAAGAGCAGGCTCAGGCCGCCGGTCACGAAGATGATCGCCCGCAGCCAGTGCGGCCAGAACTGCAGGGTCACCCAGAAAGACCAGCTGGGCAGGGCGATATTCCCGTACAGGGTCTTCAGCGCGTAGGCGGCGCCCAAGTCGAGCAGCAGGATGGCCAGCGCAAAGAGGCCGATCCAGCGTTTGACTTCAAGTCCCGGCTTGAGCCAGCGCAGCCAGCGGCGCGACGAATAGAGCTTGGCCAAGCTACCCCTGGCCAGGTGAACGAGGTTGCGTGCCCAAAGGTTACCCCTCGGTCAGCCGCATCAGCGGGGTGCGGTCGCCATAATCAGGGCGTGCGTCCTCGAGGTCGACTGCGGCGGCTGATCCGGCTCGCGAAGCTGGGAGCCGCGCTAGTCGCCATCTCCCAGGAGATGGCGAAGCCGGAGGGTGAGCGCACGTGGACGGGCGAGGTGTTCGGATTCGTGCCCTACGACTTCCGGCCGCCGACCTGGCAGCGCCTGCGCGACGCGTACTGGAACCCGAACGACGAGCGGCTGCTCCAGCCGCGGCCGCTGGGCGTTGGTTGGGCGGTCAACCTCTACCAGGCGCGGATCCGGCTGCAGCAGGTGTTCGACCAGCTGATGGGCCCGGCGCGCCCGTCACTGACCCTGCGAAACCGCGGCAACCGCACCGCTTAACCGCAGCTTCTCCGTCAGGAAGTCGATCGCCCGGCCGTAGCCGCTGACCCGGTTCGCGTGCCGCGAGAGGCCGTGGCCTTCGTCTTCGAAGATCAGCAGCTCGGCGTCCTTGGCCGCCGCCGCGATCTGCTCCGCCTCGCCGACGGGGACGCGCACGTCGTTGCGCCCGTGGATCACCAGCAAAGGCGCTCTGATCACGTGCGCCCGCCGCAGCGGGCTGAACTCGGCCAGGAATTCGCCGTCCGAAGTCTCGGGGTCGCCGTATTCGGTGGCGCGCACCGCTCGCCGCCAGCCGCTGGTGTTCTTGAAGAACGTGTGCCAGTCGGCGATGCCGACGATGTCCACGGCGGCGTCCCAGAGATCGGGATCCTCGACCAGCACCGCCAGCGTCATGAAGCCGCCGTAGCTGCCGCCCATCGGCGCCAGCGCCGTCGCGTAGCCCTCGCGCTTCAGGTGCCGGCCGGCCTCGCAGCCGTCCAGGACCGAATCCCAGCGCAGCTCCTTGTCGTCCAGCGAGTAGTAGCGGCGGCCGAACCCGGTCGAGCCGCGGACGTTGGGGGCGAAGACGTCGAAGCCCGCCCGGTTGAAGGCGTGGATGACCGGGCTGAAGTTGCCCCGCAGCTGCGACTCCGGCCCGCCGTGGAACCAGATCACGGTGGGGCGCGGCCGGTCGTCGACGCGGTAGTGGAGGGCGGGCACGGCCAGGCCGTCGAAGCTGCGGTAGGACGTCTCGACCGGCTGCGACAGGCCCGCCGGCGGGGAGGAGGTGACGGTCCACCGCCGCGGCTCCTCGCCGTCGCGGAGCTGGTAGATCTCCGTGGGCTGGGTCGGCGTCTCCCAGGCCACCAGCAGCGAGCCGTCGTCCATCCAGGCGAGCTGGTCGGCGTCGGAGCTGACGTTGTCGCTGTGCAGGAGTCCCTGGGGGAGCTTCACCTCGAGCCCGTCCACCCGCAGCTCGTCGTATGCGCCGCGATTGAGTGCGACGGCCAGCCGCGAGCCGTCCGGCGAGGGAACGGCGGCCCGGACGTCGCATTCCTCGCGTACCAGCCAGCGGAGCGGCTCTGCGGGCGCCGAGGGATCGAGCTCGGCCAGGCCGTGGAACTCGGAATCCAGGTCCGCGATCGCCAGGAGCCGGTCGCCGGCCCAGAGGATGTCGGCGACCGAGTGGGCGCCGGGCAGCACGGGCCGGAGCCGGCCCGAGGCATCCAGCAGGTAGCCGAGGCTGACCGTTCCGCTGAGGCCGCGGAAGACCGCGGCGGTCTGGCCGTCCGGGCTCCAGGCGCCCCAAAGCCAGTACCCGGCTTCCCGACTCCAGTCCTGGATCTCGCCGCTGGCGAGGTCGAGCACTCCGAGGTGGAAGTCGTCCAGGCCGCCCGGGTTGTAGGAGAGGCCCGCGCGGCGGCGGTCGGGGGCGATCGCGACGCTGCGGTGGATGGCCTTCTGATCCTTGGTCAGCCGGCGCCGCTCGCCGGAGTCGAGGTCGAGCGCGTCGAGCTGCCAGGTCTCGTTGCCGCCGCGGTCGTAGGTGATCAGCAGGCCGGCGGCGGTCATGCCGATCGGGACGGTCCGCTCGACGCTTGAGGCCAGCCGCTCGGGCCACGCTCCGGGCTCGCTCACGCGGAACACCTGCGGATGCCCGACAAGGTCGGAGGCGAAGATCAAACCGTCCGGCTGCGGCAGGGGGCGGAACGATCGCGCCATCAGCAGGAGCTGTTCGATCTCGCGGGAGGGCACGACCCAAGGATATTGAGCCCGGCCAGTAACCGAGAGCCCCGAGCAACCGTTTCCGCAGCACCATCTCGATGAGCCGCCGGCTCCGTGGCCAACCTGCTCTCCTGGTCAGCATCGGCGCCGTGCTCGTCACCGTGGTGCTCACGGTGGGCTTCCTGGCGGTCGTTTCCCGCCCACCGGCGCCACGACCGCGCAGCCGCGCCTCGCTGCCGCCGTCGCCGGTCGCATCACCCACCCCGGACGTGCCTTTCACGCCTCTGCCCGGCCCCACCGCCACGGTCTGCGTCGATGTCGGTCGGCTGCCCCTTGACCGCCGTCTGGAGCAGCTGCTGATCGTCTCGGGGGTGTTCAGTGACCTGGAGGCGTCGCAGCCGCTCGCGCGCGAGGGCGTGGGCGGGTTCGTCTTCTTCGGCCAGCCGAAGGCAGGCGCCGCAGCTTCGATCGCGACCGGCCTGGCGTCGCTCCGGGCCGCCGCGGTGGCCGGTGGGCAGGCCGTGCCCTGGATGTCAACCGACGAGGAGGGCGGCTACATCCAGCGCCTGGCGGCCGTCGCCGGCCCGCTGCCGTCGCCGCGCCAGATGGCGGCCTCGTGGACCCCGGCGCAGGTGCGGACGGCCCTCGCCGCCCACGCTCAGGCGCTGCGCGCCCTGGGCATCGACATGGACCTGGCGCCGGTGCTCGACGTGGCGCCGCCGGGCGACACCGTCGCCGACGAGGCGGACCGCGCCTTCAGCGACACGCCGGCTGTCGTGGCGGCCTACGGCGTTGCCTACGCCGCCGGGCTGCGGACCGGCGGGGTGGTTGCCGTGGTCAAGCACTTTCCCGGACTCGGCCACGCCGACGCCAACACCGACCTCGCGGCCTCGACCGACCCTCCGCTGAGCGGCCTCGAGCAGAATGACCTCCTGCCGTTCGAGGCGGCGATCGGGTCAGGGGTTCGGGTCGTGATGATGAGCCACGTCCGGGTGCCCGGCCTCTCCGGCACACAGCCGGCCAGCCTCGCGCCGGCGACCTACCAGCTGCTCCGTGGGACGCTGCACTTCACCGGCGTGACGATGACCGACGCCCTGGATGCGGAGGCGATCACCGCGGCCGGCTACACCCAGCCCGGGGCGGTGGTGGCCGCGATCGAGGCCGGCGCCGACCTGGCGATGGTCGACTCGCAGGAGTGGCAGCCGGCCCTGACCGCACTGCGGCAGGCGGTGGCCGTCGGCGCCCTCCGCCTGGCCGTGGTGAACGCCGCTGTAGCCAGGATCCTGGTCACCAAGGGCGTGGGCGTCTGCTCGGGCTCAACTGCATAGAATCGGAACCTCCGGAACTGGGGAGTGGCCAAGCTGGTAAGGCGCCTGACTCTGGATCAGGAGATCGTAGGTTCGAGTCCTACCTCCCCAGCCACCTTCTGACTACGCCCATCGCACCTCCCGAACCGGCAAGGTGCGTCAGCAGGCCCGCCCGAGGGGGGCGGACATCCCGTGAACGGAGGGTCGATGGTCCCCTTCCGCGCGGGTTTGCCGATCCGAGAATCAGCTCATGAATCTGTCCCTGACTGATGACGAGAAGGCTGCTCTGCGGTCGGCGCTGACCTCCTACCTCTCAGACCTGCGCATGGAGATCGCCGATACCGACCGCAAGGGCATGCGTGACGAGCTCAAGCAGCAGCAGGCCCTGCTGGACGCGGTGCTGCGGCGCACAGCCGCGGCCTGAGCGAGCGAAGGCTCCCGTGGCGCTGAGCGGCCACGACCTGCTTCGGCGTCCCCTGCTGAACAAGGACACGGCCTTCAGCGAAGCCGAGCGCGACGCCTACGGCCTGCGCGGCCTGCTGCCCGCCCAGGTCACCACCATCGAGCAGCAGGTTGCCTTGGAGATGGAGCACCTGCGCCATAAGCCGGACGACCTCGAGAAGTACATCGGTCTGGCCGCGCTGCAGGACCGCAACGAGACGCTCTTCTACCGGGTGCTGCTGGAGCACCTGGAGGAGCTGGCGCCCGTCGTCTACACGCCGACGGTCGGCGGGGCCTGCCACCACTTCAGCCACGTGATGCGCCGCCCGCGCGGGCTCTGGATCACGCCTGACGACGTCGACCGCATCCCGCGGCTGCTGCGCAACGTGGAGCGGGACGACGTCCGGCTGATCGTGGTTACGGACAACGAGCGGATCCTCGGTCTCGGCGACCAGGGCGCCGGCGGAATGGGAATCCCGATCGGCAAGCTGGCCCTCTACACAGCCGGGGCGGGCGTCCACCCGGCGACCACGCTGCCGGTCTCGCTGGACGTCGGCACGGACAACCAGGAGCTGCTCGACGACCCGCTCTACTTGGGTCACCGCGCGCCCCGGCTCCGCGGCCGCGCCTATGACGAATTCCTCGAAGCCTTCGTCGAGGCCGTCGTCACCGTCTTTCCGCGCGCTCTGGTGCAGTGGGAGGACTTCAAGCAGCACATCGCGATCCGGCTGCTGGATCGGTACCGCCATCGCCTGCCCAGCTTCAACGACGACGTGCAGGGCACCGCGGCGGTCGTGCTGGGCGGCATCCTCGCCGCGCTGCGGGAGACGGGTGGACGGCTCGCGGACCAGCGCTGGTCTGCCTGGGTGCGGGCGCGGCCGGAATCGGCATCGCCCGTCTGCTCCGGGCGGCCGCGGCCGACGAGGGGACCTCGCTCGCAGCGCTGGCCCTGCTCGACTCGCACGGGCTTCTCCATGAGGGCCGCCAGGACCTCGCGGCCGACAAGGTGCCCTTCGCGCTGACCGCCGAGCAGCTTGTCCAGTACGGGCTGAATCCCGCCGGGGGCGACCTGGAGAGCGTCGTGCGTGGGCTCCGGCCCACCATCCTGATCGGCACCAGCGGCCGTCCCGGCGCGTTCAGCGAGGCCGCGATCCGAGCCCTCGCCGCCCAGACCGTGGCGCCGATCGTCCTGCCGCTGTCCAATCCCACCGCCCAGAGCGAGGCGACGCCGGCCGATGTCCTCGCCTGGACCGCCGGCCGGGCCCTGGTCGCAACCGGCAGTCCGTTCGACGCGGTCGCGTCCTACGGTCACCTGCGCGTGATCGGGCAGGCGAACAACATGTTCGTGTTCCCCGGCATCGGCCTCGGCGCGATCGTGGCCGAGGCGCGGGAGGTCACAGACCGAATGTTCCTGGTCGCGGCGCGCACGCTGGCCGCCCAGGTGACGCCTGAGCGCTTCGCGACCGGCGCCCTCTATCCGCCGCTGGCGGACCTGCGCCGGGTGTCAGGCGAGATCGCCCTGGCCGTCGCCCTCGAGGCACGCGACGCCGGAGTCGGCCGCCAGCTCGCGGACGATGCCCTGCGTGGAGCGGTGGCGGAAGCCATGTGGGATCCCGGCTACGCCCTGGATCCGGAGCAGCGCCACATTCCGACCCTCGCCCCCGCCTAGCTTTTCAGGGGTCGCGACCAACGGCACGACTGAGGCGAGCGGCCGGGGCGCCTTGCCCCGGCCGCTCTATGACTGTCGTCGGAGGTCAGTCTCGAGGCGCCCCGACGGTTTGCAGCTCGCGCGCGGCGGGGCGTGCGAGCTGCGAGGTGACCAGGTTCGGCACCATCACCGCCCGGCCGCTGATCTTGCCCTCGCGAAGGAGTGCGTAGGCCTCGGCGGCGTCTGCCAGCGCGAAGGTCTCGACATGAGCCTTGATCCGGCCGGCCCGAGCCAGCTCGAGCACCTCGAGGAGCTCGACCGAGCTGCCCCAGTAGGTGGTGGCCAGCGCAACCTCGTACGGCAGAGAGAAGAAGTTAAAGGTGAAGTTCCCCAGCGCAATGCCGACGACCGTCAGCTGGCCCTGAGGGCGGATCACCTTCGCGCCGAGCGCGATGGTGGCATCCGCGCCGACGAAGTCCAGCACCACGTCCGCCCCGCGCCCGTCCGTGGCCTGGCGCACTTGTTCGGCCGCGTCGCCATCCGCAAGCACGGCGCGGCTCGCGCCGAGGTCGCAGGCGAGGCGAAGCTTCGCTGGGTCCGTGTCGATCGCGATGACCTTGGTCGCCGACACTTCGCGGAGGATCTGCACCGCCATGTGACCAAGGCCGCCCACGCCGATGACCGCCGTGGTGCTCCCCGGCGTCATCAGCGGCAGCGCGCGCTTGATGGCGTGATAGGGCGTCAGCGCGGCATCGCCCAGCGGGGCGGCCGCGACCGGGTCGAGGTCGCCCAACGGAACCAGGAGGCGGGCCGAGGGCACGATCATGTACTCGGCCATACCGCCGTGGTAGCCGAGGCCGCCACCAGCCGCCGGCTGCTCCGCGGAGCGCTCGCAGTAGTTCTCCATCCCGAGCCGGCAGCTCCGGCAGGTGCCGCAGCCCCAGGGACCGTAAACGGCCACCGGCGCGCCGATCTCGAGCCCCTTCACGCCGGCGCCGAGGGCGGCGACCCAGCCGGTCGTCTCGTGGCCGAGGGTGAACGGCAGCGGCCAGGGCAGCATGCCCGCCGGCCACTCCATGAGGTGGAGATCCGAGTGGCACGCACCCGATGCGGCCACCTTGACCAGCACTTGTCCGGGACCAGGTTCGGGTACGGCCACCTCCCGGAACTCGGGCGGCTGTCCCCAAGCGGTGAGTTGAAAAGCCTTCATGTTCATGGCCTCAACCTGCGCGCCCGACCGCGATTGGGATAGGGCCGGATGGCCGGGCGGCGGGGGGCCTAGCGGTCTTCTCGCTCCACCGCCGCAAGCTGCTCGTACAGCCGCCAGCGGGTGCCGACATCGCGGGCCTCCACGGCCAGCAGCTCGCCAGGCCGGAAGCGGGACTCCTTGGCGGCGAACTCGGCGAAGGGCAGCGAAGGCCGCTTGGAATCCAGCTGAAACGGGTGCTCTCCGGCGTCTTCGCGACGCGGATCGAAGCGATAGAGGGGCCAGTAGCCGGAGTCCACGGCGTCCTTCTGGTGGGTCATGCCGGTCTTCATCTCGATGCCGTGCTCGATGCAGTGCGAGTACGCGATGACCAGCGAGGGACCCGGGTAGGTCTCAGCCTCGGCGATCGCCTTGATCGCCTGCGCGTTGTCGGCGCCGAGCGCGACCTGGGCGACGTAGACGCCGCCATAGGACATGGCGATCAGCCCGAGGTCCTTCTTCCGCGTCCGCTTGCCGGCCGACGCGAACCGCGCCACCGCGCCGCGCGGCGTCGATTTCGACGCCTGGCCGCCGGTGTTCGAGTAGACCTCGGTGTCGAGCACCAGCACGTTGACATCGCGACCGGACGCGAGCACGTGGTCGAGGCCGCCAAAGCCGATGTCGTAAGCCCAGCCGTCGCCACCGACGATCCAGACCGTCTGCCGGACCAGGGCCTCGGCCAGCTCGCGCAGCGCGGCCGGCGCGCCGGCAACGACTTCGCGTGCCGCGTGGATCCCGATCTCGGTGGACTGGTCGGCGGCGTCGACCGCGGCCAGCAGGTCGGGGGCCCGGTCGCGCAGGAGCCTGCGCGCGTGCTCCCGGCGGTGATCCACCGAGAGCCGCATGCCGAGCCCGAACTCCGCGTCGTCCTCGAAGAGCGAGTTCGCCCAGGCGGGGCCGCGCCCGTCGCGGCCCACCGACCAGGGGGTGGTCGGCAGGTTGCCGCCGTAGATCGACGAGCAGCCGGTCGCGTTCGCCACCAGCAGTCTGTCGCCGTAGAGCTGGCTGAGCAGCTTCAGGTACGGCGTCTCGCCGCACCCGGCGCAGGCACCGGGGAACTCGAACAGCGGCTCCAGCATCTGCGAGCCCTTGATCGTCGCCGGCTTCACCTGGGTGCGGTCGAACTCTGGCAGCCCCTTGAAGAACTCCCAGCCGGCGCGCTCGCGCTCGAGGATGGAGTCCTTGGGGGCCAGGTCCAGCGACTTGTGCTCGGGGGCAGCCTTGTCGTGCACCGGGCAGTAGTCCACGCAGATGCCGCAGCCCGTGCAGTCGTCCGGGGCGACCTGGATAGTCATCACCATCCCCGGCTGCTCCTTGGACCTCCATTCCTTGGAGAGGAACCCGGCCGGCGCGCCGGCGAGCTCCTTGGGGTCGTAGACCTTCATGCGCAGCGCCGCGTGCGGGCACACCAGCGTGCACTTGGCGCAGTCGATGCAGATGGACGGATCCCAGGCCGGGATCTCCTCGGCGATGCCGCGCTTCTCCCAGCGCGCCGTCCCGCTCGGGTAGGTGCCATCGGCGGGGAAGGCGCTGACGGGCAGCGCGTCGCCGAGGCCGGCGATCATCGGGGCGGTCACGCGCGTCACGAACTCCGGCGCGCCGACCGGTTCGGCCGGCCGGCGATGCACGAGACCGTTCGCCTCGCTCGGAATCGCCACCTCCTGCAGCGCCGCGAGGGCGGCGTCGACGGCGGCGTAGTTGGCCGCGACCACCTGCTCGCCGCGCTTGGAGTAGCTCTTCTTGATCGCTTCCTTGATAGCCGCGACGGCGTCCGTACGGGGCAGCACGCCGGCGAGCGCGAAGAAGCAGGTCTGGAGGACCGTGTTGACGCGCCCCGGGATCCCGGCGTCGCGCGCGACGCGGCTCGCGTCCACCACGGACAGGCGGAGTTGGCGGCCGATGATCGTCCGCTGGTCCTCTACCGGGAGCCGCTGCCAGACGTGGTCCGCGCCGTGCGGGCTGTTGAGCAGGACCGTGGCGCCCGGCCGGGCGAGCTGCAGCACGTCGATGCGCTGCAGGAGGCCGAAGTTGTGGCACGCGATGAAGTCCGCCTGCCGGATGAGGTAGGAGGAACGGATCGGCCGCGGCCCGAAACGGAGGTGGGACACCGTGATCGTCCCCGACTTCTTGGAGTCGTAGACGAAGTAGCCCTGCGCGTGCAGGCGCGTGTGTTCGCCGATGATCTTCGCCGAGTTCTTGTTGGCGCCGACGGTGCCGTCGGAACCCAGGCCGTAGAAGACCGCCCGGACTATGCCCGCCGGCTCGGTGTCGAAGGTCTCGTCAACCGGCAGGCTGAGGTGCGTCACGTCGTCTTCGATGCCGACCGTGAAGTGGCGCCGTGGGTCCGCCGCGGCGAGCTCCGCGAACGCCGCGGCGGCCATCGCGGGCGTGAATTCCTTCGAAGCGAGCCCGTAGCGCCCGCCGATCACCTCCGCGGTGCGTCCCTGCTCCGCCAGCGCCGTGACCACGTCCTGGTAGAGGGGTTCGCCGAGGGCGCCGGACTCCTTGCAGCGGTCGAGGACGGCCAGGCGGCGGGCGGACTCGGGGAGCACGCTCAGGAAGGCGGCTGCGTCGAAGGGGCGGTAGAGCCGCACCGTGATCACGCCGACCCGTTCGCCACCGGCGTTGAGCGCCGCTGCGGCCTCGGCGGCGACGCCGGCCGCGGAACCCATGACGACCAGCACGCGGTCGGCTTCCGGGTGTCCCGCGTAGTCGAACAGGTGGTACTGCCGGCCGGTCTTCTGCGCGAACCTCGACATCAGCCCTGCGACGACGTCTGGCACGCGCTGGTAGTAGGGATTCGACGCTTCGCGGGACTGGAAGAAGACGTCCGGGTTCTGGGCCGTGCCGTGGATGACCGGGTGGTTGGGGTCGAGGCGGCGAGCGCGATGCTCGGCCACCAGCGTCTCGTCCACCAGCTCGCGCATGACGCGGTCGGGGATCGCGGTGATCTTGTTGATCTCGTGCGAGGTGCGGAAGCCGTCGAAGAAGTGCAGGAACGGCACCCGCGACTCGAGCGTCGCCGCGTGTGCGACGAGCGCGAGGTCGTGCGCCTCCTGCACCGAGGACGATGCCAGCAGCGCCCAGCCTGTGGTGCGGGCGGCCATCACGTCCGAGTGGTCGCCGAAGATCGACAGCGCATGGGTCGCGATCGCCCGCGCGGCGACGTGGAAGACGGCCGGCGTGAGCTCGCCGGCGATCTTGTACATGTTCGGCAGCATCAGGAGCAGGCCCTGCGAGGCGGTGAAGGTCGTGCAGAGGGCGCCGCCGGCAAGCGCGCCGTGCAGCGCGCCGGCCGCACCGGCCTCGCTCTGCATCTCCACGACCTCGGGAACGTCGCCCCAGAGGTTCCGCCGGCCGGCCGCTGACCAGGCGTCGGCGAGCTCGCCCATCGTCGAGGACGGCGTGATCGGGTAGATCGCGATCACCTCGCTGAGGCGGTGCGCGATCAGTGCCGCCGCTTCGTTGCCGTCCACGACGATCTGGCGAACGCGGCCCATAACGGCCTCAGGCTAGGCGTCCCGGGAGCCACGCCTGGGGTCCGAAAGCCCCTCGCTTTCCGGGACCCGGACCCGCGCCCGGCCGTCGGAGAGACCCGGCGAAACGGCCCGCCGATGTACGGCCCATTGGCCGTATCGGTTTGACGCGGCGCGTCGCACGATGGCGGTGGAGGTGAGGAGAGGTGTCCGAGTTAGCTGCCGACCCGCGCCGAGACCTTGCGATCAAGCGGATCCAAGAGAAGCGTTCCTTTTGGGTGCACGCGTTCACCTACCTGGTCGTGAACGCGATGATCGCGGTGGTTTGGCTCGCGATGGGGTTCAGCTTCTACTGGCCGATCTTCGTGATCGCAGGTTGGGGCATGGGCCTCGCGATCCACGGCTTCAACGTGTACCGCGGCAACAGCTACACGGAGGCCCAGGTCCAACGTGAGCTGAAGCGACTTCCGGACGACATCAGGGGACAGCTCTAGGAGCAAAGGAGGGTGTCATGGCCATGACAGTCAGAGTCAAGAAGGTTCCCAAGCCGCCGCTCACGACGGAAGAGCGACGCGGGCTGGAGGACGTCGACGAGGTGCTGAAGGCGCTGATCCGGCAGAACCGGCGGCTGCACGCCCGGGTGGACCAGCTCGCGCACGCCCTGACGAGCCTCGGCGAGCCCGAGATCGACCGGCTGCTGAAGACGCTGCGCAAGCGCCTGCAGGCTGCGCGGGAGCCCCGGACGATAGCTCCGCGGCGCCGCGTTCGCGCCGCCTGACGCCCGGTCCCGGTGGGGCCGGCCAGCCCCCGGCCCCCACCGGCCCGACAGCCCCTCTGATCAGGGCCCTTCGGCCCTGCCTGCGCGCCGGTTGCCGGTCTGGCCGCAATCCACCACCACGACCGCCACCCCAACCACGATCGAGCCGTTCACCGGGGGCCGCATGACTACCTGAGGCGCCGAACCGCCACCCGGAGCTCGGCAAACGCCGCTTCCACACCTGCGATGACGCGCGCCGGCTCGCGGACGAGATTGGCGTCGGAAACCATTCCCACGACCAGTTGCCCGGCGTAGCTGAAGATGCTGACGCCGACACCGAGGCCGCCCGATTCCGGTTCCCAGAAAGTCATCTCCCGGATACGCTCGCCCGCGAGGTAAAGCGGCTCGTGCGGGCCTACGACGTTGGTCAGTACAAGGCTCGCCTTGTCCGAGTAGAAGCCCGCCATCGCCCGCTCCATCTGCGCCGGCAGGAGCCCGAGGCTCCGCAGCATCAGCCAGCCGACCTGGGCCTCGTCGGATTCCTTGATGCGGCGCATCTCGTGCCGTACGCGCTGCAGGCGCTCCCAGGGATCGCGCACGCCGACCGGCAGTTCCAGGTAGACGAGGCTGAAGCGGTTCTCGCTCATGCCGGTGTCGTCCGGTGGCCGCAGGTTGACGGGCACCATGGCCCGGATCCTCAGCCCCGCAGTCTCGACCCCCTCTGCGGCGAGGTGCTCCCCGATCGCGCCGGCGATCGAGCTGACCACCACGTCGTTCACGGTCGCGCCCGTCCGCCGGGCCAGCCGCTTGACATCCGCCAGGCGGAGCGGCCGCGACCAGGCCACCCGCTTCAGCATCGACAGCGGCCCGCGCAGCGGCGTGGTCGGGTCGGGGTCCATGAGGGTCAGGCGGGCCAGTGTGCCCGTGGCGCTCACGGCGCCCCGCACCAGCCCCGGTGCCTCGAGGAGGTGGCCGGCAGTCGCGGCCGCGGTGCCGAACAGCGAAGCCAGGCCGTCGGGCCGGCGCCGCACCGCGAGCAAAGAGGGGCTGCGGCGCCAGCCGCCCGGCGTCCGGTCCGTGAGCGTCAACAGCATCTTGACCATCGCCTGGCCGTCGCCGAGCGCGTGATGGAAACGCGAGATCACTGCGCCACCGGCGCCCGGGCCGTCCACGAGGTGCACCTCCCAGAGCGGCCGGCCGAAGTCCAGCGGCTGCCCGACGAGGTCGGCGGTGAGCTCCTCCAGCTCGCGACGTCCCGCCGGTGCGGGTAGGCCGACGTGGTGGACGTGCGCCCGCAGATCGAAGTCCCGCGCGGCCCGCCAGTGCGGAGCGGCGCCCGGAAGCAGCGGCTCCTCGACGACCTGGCGGAGCTTCGGATGCAGGTCGAGCCGGCGCCCGAGCATCTCGAGGACGCGCGCGACTTCAACGGGGTGGTCGAGCAGGGCAAGGGAGGTCACGACGAAGTGATTGGTCGGCGCCTCGGCGTGGAGCCAGGCGGCGTCGGCGCGGGTCAGCGGTTCCGCTACAGCACTAGCCATGGGCTGATGCTCGGCCGGGCGCGGGCATCCGCCCAGGGACGACCGGCGGTGGACGGCAAGGCCCTTTGGGCCTGTTCGCGACCGAGCGGCGGCTCTACCGTCGGGAGCAGGGTTGCCGATGACCGAGACGCTGTCGCCGATGGACGCTTCGTTCCTGCACCTGGAACGGACCTGGGCGCCCATGCACTTCGCGGGCCTCTCCATCCTCGACCCTGCCGACCGGCCGGGCGGGGCCATCACCGAAGCGGAGCTGCGCGAGGTGGCGGATCGCCGCTTTCGGCGGCTGCCGCGCCTGCGGCTGCGTCCGGTCTTCCCGTGGCATGGCCTGCGGCACGCGGTTTGGGAGCACGCCTCCGCGGACCTTGACTGGCATGTCCGCCGACACCAGCTCGCCACCGGCGACACCGAAGCCCTGCTGGGGCTGGTCGGGCGGCTGCACGCGGCGCCCCTCGATCACCGGCGCCCGCTCTGGGAGCTTCACCTGATCGACGGCCTTGACCACGGCCGGCAGGCGATCCTCATGAAGGTTCACCACTCCATCGCCGACGGCATCGGCGGGCTGGACGTCGCCGAAGCGCTCTTCGACCCGCGGCCGCACTCTCGGGCGGCGGGCCGCCGGGCCGCCGCCCCGGCGCCGGTGCCGGCCTGGCTCGCGGGCCTGCAGCTGCTGGAAGGTGCGGGCCGATTTGTCCTCGGCGGCCTCTCGCCCGATCTCCCGCTGTTCAACCGCCCGGTCGGGCCGCGGCGGCAGTTCGCGATCGCGAGTATCTCCGCGGCGGATCTGCAGGCCGCGAAGCACCGGCTCGGCGGCACCGTGGACGACGTGCTGCTGGAAGTGGTCGCGGAAGGGCTCGCCCGGCACCTGGAACGGACCTCGAACAGCCTGCCCAAAGGTGTCCGGGTGATGGTCCCGGTGTCGACACGCCGCCTCGCTGGCCGCGGGTCGGGCAACCACGTCACCGCAATGTTCTTCGACCTCCCGCTCGGCGCCGACCCCGACGCCTTCGTCGAGAGGGTCTCGGCGTTGAAGGGCGTGCTGCGGCAGGAGCATGTCGGCCCGGCGCTCGCCGCACTGGTGGAGGCGAGCGGCCGGCTGCCGGCGCCGCTGCAGGGGCTGGCCGTCCGGCTGGCCACCAGCTTGCCGACCTGCAATCTCGTGGTCTCCGACATCCCCGGCCCGGCGGAGCCCTACCGCCTCCTCGGGGCGCGCGTCGAGGCGATGTACCCGCTGATGCCGCTGGCTCCGACCGCGGGCGTCTCCGTGGCGGCCCTCAACGTCGGCGGCGTGGTCGGGGTCGGCGTCACAGCCGACCCGGCCCAGCTCCGCGATCCCGGCGGCCTGGCCGCCGAGATCGCAGAGGCTGCGAGCAGGCTCGGACGGAGCAGGATCAGACCGGCGCGGTCACGAGGTCCTTCGGCTGGGCGTAGAGCCCATCGATCACCGCGGCCTGGTGCTCCAGCACGACGCGCCGCCGCGGCTTCAAAGTCGGCGTCAGCTCCCCGGCGGCCTCGCTGAAGTCGGCCGGCAGAAGCGCGAACCTCTTGATCGTCTCGAAGCCCGCGAGCCCGCGGTTGACCTCCTCGACGACCCCCTCGAAGTAACGCCTGACATCCACACCTTCGCAGAGCTCCACCGGCGTCCCCGCCAACCCGCGGTCGCGGACCAGGGCAGCCCAGTCCGGGACGAGCAGAGCGACGGCGTACGGCCGCTCGTCGCCCACCACCATCGCGCTGGCGACGTACCGATCGGCCATCAGGAGCGCCTCGATCGGCTGCGGAGCGATGTACTTGCCCCCCGCGGTCTTGATCAGGTCCTTCTTGCGATCGGTGATCGTGAGGAATCCCGCCGCATCCAGGAAGCCGATGTCGCCGGTGTGCAGCCAGCCGTCCGCGAGTGTGGCTGCCGTCTCCTCTGCTCGGCCCATGTAGCCCGTCATCACGGCCGGCCCCTGGACCAGGATCTCCCCGTCCTCGGCGATCTTGAGCTCGATCCCGGGCAGCGCTTTCCCGACCGTGCGGTAGCGGTGGTCGGTCTCGTTGTTCGAGGTCAGGCCCGAGGTGCCTTCGGTGAGCCCCCAGCCCTGGAGGATCTTGACCCCGAGCGCCCAGAAGAACTCCTCGACCTTCTCGTTGAGCGGCGCCCCGCCGCTGATGAAGAAGCGCAGCCGTCCCCCGGTGAGGCGTTCGCGCAGGCCGTGGAGGACGAGCCTCTCCGCCAGCCCTTCAACCGGGCCCCGCGGGCTGACGTCGTCGCGTGCGGCACGACCGGCGCCGACGTCCAGGGCCCACTTCAGCAGGCGCTGCTTGACTGCGCTCTCGTGCGCGGCGGCGTCGTGCACCGCCTCGAACACCTTCTCGAACACGCGGGGGACCCCGAGCATGATCGTGGGCTTGACCTCGGCGATGTCCTCGACGAGGTGATCCATGCCGCGGCCCAGCACGATCGTGGCGCCAGCGACGGTGGGCACGAAGACGCCGTCCATCCGTTCCATCACGTGCGCATAGGGCAGGAAAGACAGCACGACATCGGACTCCCCGATGTCGAAGACACTGAGCGCCGAGCGGGCCATGTCCGTGAAGCTCAGGTGCCGCAGCATGACGCCCTTGGGCTCGCCGGTCGTGCCCGAGGTCGGGATCACGGTGGCGAGGCCCTCCGGCTCCAGTTTCGCGAGACGCAGCGCGATCGCCTCCCGATCAGCATCGTCGAGTGGCCGGCTGCGCCAGCGCTCCACCTCGGGGTGGATCAGGAAGACCTTGTCGAGACCGGCGGTCCTGATCCTGTCCGCGCGCTCGGCGTTGGAGGCGATCGCCAGCACCGGCTCGGTGGCCTTGACAACAGCTTTGACGCTGGCCAGGGTGCTGGTCGCGTAGATCGGCACGGTGACCGCGCCGGCGGACTGGATGCCGAGATCGCAGAGCAGCCACTCGATCCGGTTCTCGGACATCAGGAGCACGCGGTCGCCGGCTCCGACACCTTCCGCGATCAGGGTCGCGGTGATGGCGAGCGCCTGGTCGGCGAACTCGAGCCAGCTCGTCTCGATCCAGCGCTCACCGTCCCAATGGCGGGTGTAGGTCCGGTCGCCCAGCTCGCGACAGCGGGCGAGGATTTCGCCCGGGATCGTGCGCGATGGGGCGTCCGGGATGCGCGCGGCGGCGCGCTCGGGCACTTCCATGACAGCTTGCATTGCGGGTACCTCCCAACCTGCAGGGTGGCGCGGCCGTCTCTGATTGGGCAGAGGCTGATGGCCCTTCGCGTGGGGGCCGAACCTCGCGCCGCGGCAACCGGGCGGCTGCTGCGGATCTGCGGTCAGGCAGGTGCTGGAGACGTAAGACGTCGCCGCTCGAGGAGGCCTGCGGTGTCCGGCGGAGTGAATCGAAGCCCGAAGAGCAGCCGCAGCGGCCCGAAGTGCCGGATCAGCACCTCATAGATCGCGAGGGTCACGACCAGCGCCCCGCAGAAGAGCAGCCCGAACTTCGGCCAGACCCCCAGCCGAAGCTGCACGACGTAGAAACCGAGGATCACAACGACCGGGTGGTGCAGCACATAGAAGGGAAGGATCGCGTCGGTTCCGTACTGGATGGCCGGGTGTGGCCGGTCCAGCCACCTCATCGCCAGTGAGGCGAGGAAGAGTACCCAGGCCCAGGCGCCGAGAGCGTGCAGCAGCTGGTAGGCGACCAGCTGCGCGTCCAGGTGATAGGGCTGGTTCCAGCCGGGCACGAAGTGCAGCAGGAAGGCCAGCCCGAGGCCGAGCCAGGCCATCAGGGCGACGACCAGGCTGCGGACGGGTGTGCGCCGCACGGCCGCGGCGAAACCGCTCGAGCTCGCAAGCGCGTACCCGCCCAGGTAGAAGACGAGGTCGCTGGCGAGATCGGGCCAGCTCATGTCGGGCGCGAAGGCGGGCCTCAAGAGGACCTGGACGGCCGCGATGAAGAGCACGGGGACGAGTAGCGCCCAGGCCGGCCAGGGTGCGGGGCTTCTCAAGCGCCGTTGCACGGCATCCGGAAGGCGGCCCAATCCCCACTGCAGAGGTAGAGCGGCGAGAGAGATGACGAGCAGGAAGCCAAGGAACCAGAGGTGATAACCGTTCCGGATCAACCAGACCGGGTCCACGGTGAACGTGAGGCGATGCAGGTAGCCCGGCAGAAAAGCGGCCAGGCTTTCCTGCCGGCCTTGGTTCAAGGCCATGAAGTAGGCCTGGATCGGCGAGAGCGTCACCAGGCCGATCAGCAGGGGGACGCCGAGCCGGAGCACGCGCTCGCCGGCGAACCTGGCGACCGTGCGCCGGCGCAGCGCGTAGAAGCTGGACGCGCCCGCGAGAACGAACAGCAGCTGCAGGCCCCAGAGGTAGCCCCAGCCGGCGATGCCGGACAGGATGAGGCTGTGCTGCCGGTTGCTGATCATCCAGGACGTGAGGGAGAAGACCAGCGCGACGTGGTAGAGGAAGATCGCCAGGACGGCAAGCACCTTCAACCAGTCCACCCAGTGGACTCGGGCGGTCGCCGGCAGGCCTGGTCGCGCAGCCACCATCTTTACTTCTGCCGCCATGGTGGGGGCGGCCGGCGGCGCCGGCCAGGGACTTCCGGATTGGTGGAACCGGGCCCGGGGTACCATCCATCCGCCCCATATGCGTTTTCTTTTGCCGGCCGGCACCCGGCGGCGGCTACTCCCGCGACGACTATCGCGCGTGCTGATCGTCCTCAGCGGCGGGCTGCTGGCACTCTGGCTCGCCGCCTCGTTCCTGGGTGAGCGGATCGTGCTGCACCCGTTCCGGTACGGCGACGGGCCCACCCCCGCCGCTTATGGGATGCCGTATCGGGACGTCGCTTTTCGCGACCCGGCTGGGATCACCTTGCGTGGCTGGTGGATCCCCGGTGCGGGGCGGGGGACGGTGGTCATGGTCCACGGCTGGACGTCGAGCCGCCGGGAGACGGCCGGCAAGAGCGGCTACCTCCACGCGGCCGGCTACAACGTGCTGGTCTTCGACCTGCGGGGCCACGGAACCTCCGGCGGCTCGTACACGACCCTCGGCGACCGCGAGCCCGCCGACGTGCGCGCGGCGGTGACCGAGGCCCTGGCGCTGGCTCCCGGCAAGCCGGTCGCCCTGATCGGCTACTCGATGGGGGCCTCGACCGCGGTTGAGGAGGCGGCATCCGACCCGCGTGTCGCGGCGGTGGTCGAGGACAGCGGGTTCGCCTACCTCTCCGACGCGGTCTCCGCCTACGTCAGCCAGCACATCGGCGGGCTTCCCGCCTGGCCCCTCGATGCCGCCACCGTCCTGATCGGCCAGGCGGACGTCCGCGTGAACATCTGGCAGGTGCGGCCCGTCGACGCCGCGGCCCGGCTCCGAGTTCCGCTGCTCGCCATCATCGGGACCGCGGACAAGACGGTGCCGCCGATTGACGGCTTCGAGCTCTATCGCGCGGTTCGCTCTCCCAAGCAGCTCCTGGTCTTTCCGGGCGCGGGCCACGTCGGCGGTTACCAGACCGATCGCCCGCGCTACATGGCGGCGGTCCTGGCCTTCCTCGACCGAAGCCTGACGCCGGCCTGACGCCCCGCCCGCCCGCCCGCTTGCCCGCGTGCCCGCGTGCCCAGCGCTCGTAATCGAAGAGCGACAGCGGTTTCGATCTTAAGATCGATAGCAGAATGTCCAGCAGGGCACCTAAGGCTTCGCGAGGGCTGGTGGGCGAGAATCTCGAGACCGCCCACTGGGAGGACGCCAGGCACTGGATGGCCATCTACGGCGATCTCCTGCGCTTCAAGGCGGGCCTTCTGGACCGCATCCGCAGCGAGGTCCCGAAGCTGCACCCCGCCGCCCAGGAGGCCGCGAGCACCGACCTCGCCATCGTCGAGGACCAGATGGAGGGCTACCAGCAGCGTTTCGAGCTCTGGGCAAAGCGTCTTTGGGACCTGCACGGCCTGCTGCTGGAGCCGGACGGCTCACTGGTCCGCCACCAGGGCCGCGAGCTGAAGCTCACCAACCGCGAGTTCCAGCTCCTGCAGTTCCTGCTCGAGCACCCCGGCCGCTGGTACTCCGCCAACCAGCTGCTGGTGCGCGCCTGGGGCGACTCGGCGCTCTCGCCGGAGGAGATGCGCAACTACATCCGCAGGCTCCGCAAGCTGCTGGTGGAGCTGGAGGTGCCCGCCCAGCTGGTCAACCGCCCCGGCCGCGGCTACTCCCTGGTAATCAGCGCCACCGAGCAGACCGCCAAGGCCTGATTGTTATGGGTTTTGTTTCGCCCGAACCGTGAACATGCGAATTCGCAGGTGCTGATCATGGGGGCCAGGCCTGGAGGGCGCAACGAGTGGGCTCTCCCCAATCCCGCAGCGGCTCGGCTCCAGCCCGCCCGGGTCGGCACCTGCTTTACGAGATAGCGAAAGTTACAGCCGCTGTTATGCCGGTCGGGAGATGCTCAAACCATGGACGCGTCCCCCGCAGAGGAGCCGGCCGAGCTGCTCGACAGCGATCGCGACCAGCTCCGCCGCCTGGCCCGACAGCTGGATGTTCATGCCTCGGACCTCGATGGCGTAGGGCCTGAGCTGGCGCGGAGGCTGCTCCGCCACCTGCGCCTGGCACGTCAGGACCCGCTGACCGGTGTCGCCAACCGTCGGGGCGTCGATGAGCGGCTGGCCCAGGAGTGGGACCGAGCAAGGCGGCACAATCGGCCCCTTTCGATCGTGATGCTGGACGTCGACAACCTCAAGGTCGTCAACGACACCGAGGGCCATGCGGCCGGCGACGCTCTCCTCCGCAAGGTCGCGTTGGCGCTGATGAGCTGCGTGCGCGGGACCGACCTGGTCGGTCGCAGCGGCGGCGACGAGTTCGTGATCGTCTGCCCGGAGACCGACGAAGCCGCGGCGGCCATCATCGTGGGCAAGGTCACCGGCACGGTGCCGGCCTCCATCAGCGCTGGGGCCGCCACGCTTGCTCCGGGGCAGTCCGTCGAGGACCTGCTGCTTGCGGCGGATGGAGCACTGTACGGTGCCAAAGCTGCGAGCTCGCGCGGACACCTCCCGCGGCCGCGCTCCGCTCGTCCCGCAGACCCGCTGGCGGACAAGGACGGCACGCGCGAGGAGTTGCGCGCCGCCCTCAAGGCCAAGTCCGACTTCATGAGTCTGGCCGCACATGAGCTGCGAGGTCCCATCACCGTTGTCCGTGGCTATCTCTCGCTGGTCGGGTCTGAGGGCTTCAGCCGCATTCAAGAGAACGGGCGGAACCCGATCGTCCTGATGGAGGCGAAGCTGGCGACGATGGAGCGGCTCACCCAGCAGCTTCTGGAGGTGGCGCGTCTCGAGGATGGCCACCTGCCCCTGGATGGGCGGCCGATCGACCTGCGCCAAGTCGTCCGGACGGCGCTCGACGGCACGGCGGCGGCCGCGCAACCCGCGCATCGGTTGGAGGTGAGCCTCCCCGACGATGAGATCCCCGTGCACGGTGACGAGGAGAGGCTGGTGATGATCGTCGCCAACCTCGTTTCCAACGCGATGAAGTACTCCCCGGACGGCGGCCCGGTCGAATGCCGGGCGGAGGTCGACAACGATCGGGCCCGGGTCATCGTCACCGATGAGGGGCTGGGCATCTCGGAGGCGGATCGCGGCCACCTGTTCCGGCCCTTCGTCAGGCTCGGAGAGAACGGCGGCCGAAGCATCAGCGGCCACGGACTCGGTCTCTACCTCTCGCGAGAGCTCGCACGGCGGCACGGGGGAGACCTGACGGTATTGGATGCGGGCGAGCGCGCGACCACCTTCATCCTGGATCTACCGCTGGCCGCCGCCGCGGGCTAGCGACTCGCCCGGCCGACACGTCAACAAATAGCAAGAGGCCGCCCGCAGGCGGCCTCTCGACAAGGAAGCAGCCGATCGCCGCCTCCTATCTCAAGACGACTCCTCGGCCAACCGCTGCGTCTGTCCGTTCGAGCTCACGGCGATCTTCTTCGGCTGGGGGCGTGGCCGCTTGGGCACGCTGACCGTCAGGATTCCGTTCTCGAACCGAGCCGAGATGTCCTCGTCCTTGACGTCGCCCGGCAGCTGGATCGTGCGCTGGAAGTTGCCGTAGGCCACCTCCCGGCGCAGGTAGCCGCCGACCTCGTTCTCGCTCTGGCTTGAGTGCTGGGCCACGATGCGCAGCAGGCCTTCTGAGAAGGTCACGTCAACCTCCTCCGGCCGGAAGCCCGGAACCTGGGCGTGGATCTCGTAACCGCTGTCCAGATCCAGGACGTCGATCGGCAGGACGTAGGTCGAGAGACCGCGCGCCCGGCCGCCGTTCTGCTCCGCCGGGGCGCTCCCGAAGAAGTCTTCGAAGAGCCGGTCCATGGCGCCGTGCAGGTTGGCCAGCTCCGTGCTGGGACTCCACCGAATCATCCGAAACACCTCCTCTAAATGGATGGCGGTAACCGCTCCGAAGATCTGGTACCACTCGCGAAACGCCGTCAAACCAGCACTTGTC
>Ga0207664_10000384_pt1 | contig 31958 bp, 22 predicted proteins | sample LARL83metaG_FD_184349 | JGI IMG/M metagenome (GOLD analysis project Ga0207664, IMG submission 184349) | Corn, switchgrass and miscanthus rhizosphere microbial communities from Kellogg Biological Station, Michigan, USA - LAR L8-3 metaG... | ecosystem: Host-associated > Plants > Roots >... | reverse complement strand
CGCCGAAGTGGCCGAAGCGGCGGCGGTAGCGGTAGCTGGAGGTGATCGACGAGGCGCCCAGCGTGCGGCCGTGGTAGCCGCCCTCGAAGGCGAACATCAGGCTCTTGCCGTTGCAGGCGTTGCGCACGATCTTCAGCGAATCCTCGATCGCCTGCGCGCCGCCGACATTGAAATGCACGCGGCCATCGAGGCCGAATTTCTTCTTCGCGTCCAGCGCGATCGTCTTGGCCAGCTCGATGCGGGTCTGGTGCAGGTACTGGCTGGCGACCTGCGGCAGGATGTCGATCTGCTGCTTCAGCACGTTGTCCAGGCGCGGATTGCGGTAGCCGAAGTTCACCGCCGAATACCACATCTGCAAGTCGAGGAACGGCGTGCCGGCCGTGTCGTACATGTAGCTGCCCTCGCAGGTGCGGAAGATCTTCGGCGGATCGACGTAATGCACGGTGTCGCCGAACGAGCTGTACTTCGCCTCGTCGGCGAGCAGCTGGGCGTCGTCGATCACGACGGAAGCGTTCTTGTCGAAAACATTCATCGGAAGTCCGGGGTCGGGGAGTTGGAAACGGAAGTGCGCGAACCGGCGCCGGTCAGGGCGCCGTCGCCGGCACGGGCGCGCCGGCATGGCTGAGCAGGCTGCCGTCGAGCAGTTGCGGCAGGAACTCGAGGGCGTCCTCGAAGCCGGTGATCGGCACGTAGGGAATGCCGGCGGCGCGGCAGTGCTCGATCAACCGGTGCTTGGCGAACACGAAATCGACGCGGTCGGCGGCGCAGAAGTCCGATGCGCCATCGCCGATCAGCAAGGTCCTGGCAGCGCCCGCGCGAGCCTGCGCCACGCAGGCGCACTTGCAGGTGCCGCTGCGGCAACCCTCGGCCCGGAACGGCGAGGTCAGCTGCCACTGCTTCGGCGGCTCGGCCGGGGCCAGGTGGTTCGCCGCCAGCGGCAGGTCGTCCAGGCCGTAACGGCCGAGGATCTGGTGGATCGCATAATCGAGTCCATCGCTGACGATGCGTATCGGCACGTTCCACTCGCGCGCCTTCGCCACGAAGCCCGGAAACGCGTGGTCGATCCACAGCGCGGCCAGGTGCGAGTCGAGCTCCGCGCGGGTCATGTGCAGCAGATCGACCTGGCCGGACATGCACTCGCGCGAACCGATGCGGCCGGCGCGCCAGTCCTGCTCCAGCACTTCCCAGCCGGGCCGGCCGAAGCGGTCGAGCAGCGAGTCGATCACGTCCTCGACGGAAATGGTGCCGTCGAAATCGCACAGGATGGTCCAGCCGGGTAGGGACATCAGGAATTCGCACGAATGGCAATGTCGCACAGGATAGCGAGCCTGCCTTTCGGCGCCCTTTCCCGTTCGCGAACGAAGGGCACGGGCGTTGATAAGCCAACTGAAAGCCGGGCCGCGTAGCTTCCGGGCTTGAAGACAGGCGCGCGCCTGCCATGTGGGAGCACGACATGCCCGCATTGCGATTCGGGCGATGCTGGTTGTTCGGCATCGCCATGCTTGCGTCAGCAGGCGCCTGTGCCGCCGGAGGCCCGTTCGGCATCGACCATCGGCTCCACTACGACAACAGCGGCATCTGGAAACGTTCCAACCAGGACGTCCTGATGTACGGCAGCATCGCCACGGTGGCCGGCGGGGCGCTGGCCTTCGGTGACCATGACCGGCTGGGCGATACGTTCTGGCGTTCGGTGGATGCACTGGTCATCAGCAGCGTCGGCAGCGAGGCGCTGAAGTATTCGTTCCAGCGTGAGCGGCCTTCGCAGACTGCCGACCCCGACCGCTTCTTCGCCGGGCGGCATGCGCAGAGCTTTCCCAGCGGCGAGGTGGCCGCCATGTCGGCGGCGGTCACGCCGTTCATCGCCGAGTACGGACAGGATCACCCGGCGGTCTATGCGCTGGCCCTGCTGCCGGCCTACGACGCGGTGGCGCGGGTCAAGGTGCGCGGGCACTGGCAAAGCGACGTGCTGGTGGGTGCGGCGATCGGCACCGGCATCGGCCTGTGGTCGGCCCATCGCAACTCGCCGCTGATCGTCGGGTGGTTGCCCGGTGGTTTCCAGGTCGGCTTCATCCATCGCTTCAAGTGACCACGGCAGAAGCAACCGAGCCGGGCCTCAGTGCGACGGAACGCCGAGCGGGCTGGCGGCGTTGTCCGGAGCATTCCAGCTGGACGGCTCTTGCGTGGCGCGCGGCGGGTCTGCCTGCGGACCCAGCAATTCGGAAAAATTCCCGATGATGCTGCGCGCCGCCTCGAACGCGGACCGGCCCGGCGTGAGCAACGGGCTGTTGCGCGAGCCGTAGGGTCCGTATACCGCTTCGTCGGTGACGCAGAACATGCCGACGGTGGCCACCTTCGAAGCCACCGCCAGGTGCATCACGCCGCAATCGGCGCTGATCATGAGGTCGACCGCCGACATCACCGCGCCCATGCGGCGGATGCTGGTGGAGTAGTAGCCCGGCCACTGCGAATCCAGCATCGACCTGCCGTGCATGGGGATGATCTCGATGATGCTGCAATCCGGGTCGTGCGCCTTGAGCGCGGCGATCAGCTCGGTCCACCAGGCCTTGGGATAGCACTTCGCGCCGGTCGCGTTGGCGAAGATTCCGATCACGGCGTTGCTGCCGGTTTGCCGCGACGACGCCAGCAGGCTGCCGATCACCGACTTTCCGTGCACGCGTTCCAGCTCGGTCAGGCGGATATCCAGGCCCGGGAATTCCGTCGGGTCGCGTCCTTCGAGCGGCGTGACCCGGCGCACCAGGCTGATCGCACGCTTGGCCATGTGGCGGGGCGCCGCGGAAAGCGGCACCGGGTGCGTCAATCCGGAGTTCGCCGGCTGGTCGGTGAAGCCGATCTTGCGGCGGCCGCGAAGTACCCGCGTCAGCGCGCGGCTGAAGCCGGAACCCACGCACGGGTCCACGATCAGGTCGTACTCGGTCCTGCGTATGTCCAGCAGCATCGCGAGAAAGGCCAGCGGATGCTTGAAGCCGCGCCGGGGCAGGCAGTGGATGCGATTGACGCTGAAGAAGGTGGAAAAGATCTCGGCGGAGGCATCGCCTTCCACCACGAGGTCGATCTCGGCGCCCTTGTAGAGGCGCTCGAGTTCGGCAATCAGCGACGTCAGCAGGATCGCGTTGCCCAGCCGGTGATTCGGCCGGCATACCAGGATGCGGTAGATGCCACTGCGGCCTATCTGTGCTGCGGAATCGTTCGTGGCATGCACTTCAATGGGTACCGTTGCAAGGGAGGCGTCGAGCGGAGGCCTGTGGCGAACCGGCGCAATCCCATGGCACGGCATGACGGCAATCTAGCCGGTCAATCTTTCATGGTGCTTAGCCGGCCGCCGGGTCCCCGCCGCAGATGGCGAGGCCTTCATCGGGCACCGGGAACGGAGTTAAGAAATAACTAAGCGGCCTGTCCGAGAATGAGGCATGCGCCATGCCCCGCCACGACATTCCCATGCCACGACGCGTCGCTTCCGGCGCGGGAGCGCGCTCCTCGCGTCCCTCGCTGCAAGCCTGGGCCTGGCCGGTTGCGCCAGCTATGCGCCGCTGCCGCTCGGCGACGGCCGCGGCGCGCCCGCGGTGGCGCAACTGGCCGTACCGACGGCAGGCATGCCGCTGCCGTTGCCGGCGACGCACCGCTTCGATCCGACCGATGGGCTGGACGTGGCCGAGACGGCCATGCTGGCCGTGGCGAACAGCCCGGCGCTGAAGCTCAAGCGCGACGAACTGGGCGTGGCGCGCGCGCAGGCGTTCGCCGCCGGCCTGCTGCCCGATCCGCAGCTGAGCGCCGGCGAGGATTTTCCGCGCCACTCCGGCGGCGGACTGACCCGCGCTTTCAACGTCGGCCTCACAGCGGACATCGGCGCCCTCCTGATGCGCTCGTCGCGCGCGGCGGTGGCGCGCAGCCAGGCCGGGCAGGTGAACCTCGACCTGCTGTGGGCCGAGTGGCAGACCGTGGCGCAGGCGCGGATGTTGTTCGATCAGGTGCTGAACCTGCGCGCCCAGCAAGCCCGGCTGGCCCGCGAGCAGGCGGCGCTGGCCCAGGTCGACACCGAGGTGCGCGCGGCGCTGGCGGCCGGCAACCTCACCTATGACGGCGCCAGCGCCGGCCTCAGCGCCGAGGCCGACGTGCGCAAGCAGCAGGCCGACAACGCGGTCGCCCTGCATCAGGCCGAGAGCGATCTGCACGTGCTGCTCGGCCTCGATGCGTCGGCTCCGCTGCACCTGGTCGGCGCGCCGTACCGGGTCGCGCCCACGCCGGCGCAACTGCGGCAGGCGCTTGCCGAGCTGCCGCGGCGAAGGCCGGATCTCCTGGCGTTGCAGGCGGGCTATGCCTCGCAGGAGGCGAAACTGCATGGGGCCGTGCTGGCCCAGTTTCCCGCGCTCAGCATCGGCTTCAACAGCGCGCGCGACACCAGCGCCGTCTACACCCACGGCTTCAGCATCGGGCTCACGCTGCCGCTGTTCGATCGCAACCGCGGCAACATCGCGATCGAGCAGGCGACCCGCCAGCAGCTGAAGGACGACTACGAGTCGCGCGTGCTCGACAGCCGCAGCGACATGCAGCGGATCGCCGCCGACCTGGCCACGCTGGAGCAGCAGCGCCGCACGTCCGGCACGCATGCGAAGCAACTGGACGCCGCCCGGCGCGCCGCCGACCCGGCGTGGCAGCAAGGCCTGCTGGACTGGCCGACCTGGCTGGCGATCCGCAGCCGGTCGCTGGCCGCCGATCTCGAGCTGCTGGCGGTGCAACAGGAGCAGGCCAGGCAGTCGATCGCGCTGGAAGCCCTGCTCGGCAACACCGACTTCGGCAACGACGCCCGCCCCGTCGCCGCACAGGAAGCCATGCCATGAAACGATATGTGCTGCTGCCGGCGCTGTGCCTGCTCGTGGCCGCCTGCAGCTACGGTGCCGCGGATGAGGAAGACACGCCGGCGGCCAAGGGCCAGGTCGCGGTGACCGTGGCCAGCCCGGTGCGGCAGACCTTCCACGACACCGTCGAAGCCTGGGGCGAGGCCGCCGGCGATCCGCGGCGCGCGCGCGCGATCAGCCTCGCGCATGGCGGCCAGGTCGCGGCGCTGGACGTGGCCGCCGGGCAAACCGTGCAACGCGGGCAGCCGCTGCTGCGCGTCACGCCCGACCCGGCCGCGCGCAACGCCTACCAGCAGGCGCAGAGCGCGCTGGAGCTGTCGCGCGGCGAACTGCGGCGCACCGGGCAGCTGGCGGCGCAACGGCTCGCCACGCAGTCGCAGCTGGCCGCGGCGCGCAAGGCGCTGGCCGATGCGCAGGCGGCGCTCGATGCGCAGCGCGCACTCGGCGGCGCGAGCGCGCAGGAGATCGTCACGGCGCCGGCCGATGGCGTGGTCACCAGCCTCGGCGTGGGCCTTGGCGATCGGTTCGCCGCGAATGCGCCCCTGCTCGGTTTCACGCCTGCGCATGCGCTGGTCGCCTTGCTCGGCGTGCAGCCGGAAGATGGCGCGAAGCTGCGCGCGGGCATGCCGGTGCAGTTGCACGGCGTGTACGGCGACCAGGCAAGTTTCAGCGGCAGCCTGCGCATGATCGGGCAGGCGATCGATCCGCAAACCCATCTGCTGCCGGCGCAGGTCGAGCTTGCTGCCGACGCCGGCGCGAGCATGCGGGCCGGCGCGCCGCTGGCGGCGCAGATCCGCACCGCCGATTTCATCGCGTGGGCGGTGCCGCGCGCGGCGGTGCTGCACGACGCGCACGGCGATTACCTGTTCCAGCTCGAGCATGGCCATGCCAAACGCGTCGGCGTGAGCTTGCGCAGCGCCGCAGGTGACCCAGTTGGCGTGCAGGGCCCGCTCGATGCGCAGGCGAAGGTGATCGTGCTGGGCGTGTATGAGCTCGGCGATGGCGATGCGGTGAAGGAGTCAGCCAAGTGAGTGTGGCGGTGTGGATGCAGCGGCACCGTCGCTCGCTGTTGTTCCTCGCGCTGATGCTCACGCTCGGCGGCATCGCCAGCGCGCTGTGGATGCCGGTGGCGCTGTTTCCCAATGTGGCGTTTCCGCGCGTGCAGGTGACGCTCGATGCCGGCGACCGGCCGGCCGGCCAGATGGCGATCGAGGTGACCACGCCGGTGGAGGAAGCCGTGCGCCGGGTGCGCGGCGTGCGCGATGTGCGTTCCACTACCAGCCGCGGCAGCGCCGACATCGCGGTCACTTTCGACTGGGGCGCGGACATGGCCGCGGCGCTGCAGGAAGTGAATGCGGCCGCCGGGCAGATCCTGCCGCAGCTGCCCGCCGGCACCGAACTCGGCACGCGCCGGATGGATCCCACCACCTTCCCGGTACTCGCCTACAGCCTGCGTTCGCACCGGCTCTCGCCCAGTGCATTGCACGATCTGGCGGAGTACCAGCTGCGGCCGCTGCTCAGCGGCATCGCCGGCGTGGCGCAGGTCAACGTGCAGGGCGGCGAAGTGGCCGAGTTCCATGCCGATGTCGATCCGGCCAAGCTGCGCGCGCTCGACCTCAGCCTGGCGGAGGTGGCGGCGGCGGTGACCAGGGCGGCCACCATCCAGGCGATGGGGCGCGTCTCCGATCACTACAAGCTGTACCTGCTGCTGGCGGACAACCAGCCGGCGACGATCGCCGCGCTGCGCGGCATCGTGCTGCGCGCCGGGCCGCATGGCATCGTGCGGCTCGGCGACGTGGCGGCGGTCAGCCTCGATCACGTGCCGCAGTGGATCCGCGTCAATGCCGACGGCCAGAACGCGGTGCTGCTGCAGGTCTACCAGCAGCCGGACGGCAACAGCGTGCAGATTGCGAAGGAGGTCGGCCAGCGGCTGGCCGACTTCGCGCCGCAGATGCCCGCCGGCGTGCAGGTGGCGAACTGGTACGACCAGACCCAGCTGGTCACCGGCGCGGCCGCCAGCGTGCGCGATGCGATCCTGATCGGCATCGTGCTGGCCGGGCTGGTGCTGTTCGTGTTCCTGCGCAACGCGCGGGTGATCGCGATCGCGCTGATCGTGGTGCCCGCGGTGCTGGCGGTCACGGTACTGCTGCTGTACGTGCTGGGCATGAGCTTCAACATGATGACGCTCGGCGGCATGGCGGCCGCGGTCGGACTGATCATCGACGACGTGATCGTGATGCTCGAGCACATCATGCGACGGCTTGGCGATGCCGCCGACGACGACCACGTGCACCGCCGCATCGCCGCTGCGGCGTGGGAGTTCACCCGGCCGCTGACCGGTTCCAGCGCGGCCACGGTGATCATCTTCCTGCCGCTGGCGTTCCTGTCCGGCGTCACCGGCGCGTTCTTCAAGGCGCTGTCGCTGACCATGGCCAGCGCGCTGATCATTTCCTACGTGCTGACCTGGATCGCGGTGCCGCTGCTGGCCGAGCGCCTTCTCGACCGGCGTCATCGCGCCGAGCATCGGCCGGGCCGCTTCACCCGCGGCATGATGCAGCGCTACGAGCGTGTCCTGCAGAGCTGGCTGAAGCGGCCGCTGCTGGTGCTGCTGCTGGTGGTTCCGCTGCTGGCCGTGGGCGGCTTCGCGTATACGCGCGTCGGCACCGGCTTCATGCCGGACATGGACGAGGGCGGCTTCATCCTCGACTACCTGTCGCCGCCGGGGACGTCGCTGGAAGAAACCGACCGCCTGCTGCGCCAGGTCGAGGCGATCATCCGCGCCAACCCCTACGTCGACACCTATTCGCGGCGCACCGGGCTGCAACTGGGCGGCGGCCTCACCGAGGCGAACCAGGGCGATTTCTTCGTGCGCCTGAAAAACGGTTCGCGCCCGGACACCGAGCAGGTGATGGAGCAGGTGCGCGGCGAGGTCGAAAAGCACGTGCCGGGGCTGGACATCGAGCTGTCGCAGCTGATGGAGGACCTGATCGGCGACCTGGTCGCGGTGCCGCAGCCGATCGAAGTGCAACTCTACGGCGACGACCCGGCCCAGCTCGACGCCACCGCGGACAAGGTCGCCGCCGCGATCGGCAGGATCGCCGGCGTGGCCGGCGTGCGCAACGGCATCAACCCGGCCGGCGACGCCCTGACCGTGCAGGTCGATCCGGCGAAAGCCGCATTGCAGGGACTCGACCCGGCCGCCGTCACCGACCAGGTGGCCGCGGCGATCGACGGCACCGTCGCCGCGCGGTTGCCCGCCGGCGGCAAGGTGGTCGGCGTGCGCGTGCGCCTGCCGGAGGCGGCGCACCAGCGGCTGCAGCAGGTGGCCACGCTGCCGATCCGCGCCGCCGACGGGCACCTGCTGCCGCTGTCGCAGGTCGCCACGATCACCCGGGTGCAGGGCCAGCCCGAGATCACCCGCGACAACCTGAAGCGGATGGTCGCCGTGACCGGGCGCATCAGCGGCCGCAGCCTCGGCTCGGCGATCGCCGACGTGAAGCAGGTGCTGGCCCGGCCCGGCCTGCTGCCGAAGGGCATGTTCTATCAGCTCGGCGGCGTCTATCAGCAACAGCAGCAGGCGTTTCGCGGGCTCACCATCGTGATGCTGGCGGCGATCGCGCTGGTGTTCACGCTGCTGCTGTTCCTCTACGAAAGCTTCCGCGTGGCGCTGGCGATCCTCGCGATGCCGCTGCTGGCGCTGCCGGCGGTATTCATCGGGCTGTGGGTCACCGGCATCGAGCTCAACATCTCCTCGATGATGGGCATGACGATGATCGTGGGCATCGTCACCGAGGTGGCGATCTTCTACTTCTCCGAGCTGCGGCAAGTCGAAGTGGAGCGCATCGAGGAGGAGCAGATCCAGGCCGAGGCGCGGAATGCGTCGTTGCACGGGGCACTGCATGAAGCCGGCCGGCATCGCACGCGACCGATCCTGATGTCCACCCTCGCTGCAATCCTGACCTTGCTGCCGTTGGCGCTGGCGCTCGGCCAGGGCTCGCAGATGCAGCAGCCACTGGCGGTGGCGATCATCTCCGGCATGTTGCTGCAGTTGCCGCTAGTGCTGCTGGTGATGCCGGTGCTGTACGCGCTGCTGCGTCGCCGTGGTGGGCAAAAGGTGGCGGGCTGAGGCTGGAAGCGCCTTCCTGCCTGGGCATGACGAGTATGGGGTTCTGCGTCCAGGTGACGCCTGGGCAAACGCCATCGGCTAAGGCTCGCGTAAGCGATCGCGTCCATGCTGTTTTTTGACATTCCTCTTCCTGAAGGTGCCGACCATGCCACGACTGATCCGCAAGCTGCTGCCCGCCGTAGTGGCGCTGGCCACGTTTCCGCAGGCGTTCGCAGCCACGGCGCCGGCGCCGGAAGTCCGGTTGCTGTCGAAGCTGGCGCTGGGCGGACCGGGCGGCTGGGATTACCTGGCGTTCGATGCGCCCAGTCGCCACCTGTTCGTCAGCCGCGGCGATCGCGTGCTGGTGATCGATGTCGACGCGAACAGGCAGGTCGGCACCATCGCCAACACGGCGGGCGTGCACGGCATCGCGCTGGCGGACGACCTGCATCGCGGATTCATCAGCGACGGCAGGAGCGCATCGGTGACCGTGTTCGACCTGGATTCGCTGAAAACCGTGGCGACGATCGAAGGCACCGGCCAGAATCCCGATGCGATCCTTTACGACGGTGCCTCGCATCACGTGCTCACCTTCAACGGCAAGAGCGGCACGGCCAGCGTGATCGACACGAAGAAGAACGCGGTGATCGACACCATCGTGCTGCCGGGCAAGCCCGAGTTCGCGGTGTCGGACGGCGGCGGCCATGCCTACGTGAACATCGAGGACCGTTCCGAGCTGGTCCAGCTCGACACGTCCAGCGACAAGCTGCTGCACACCTGGCCGCTGGCGCCGTGCGAATCGCCGAGCGGGCTGGCGCTCGACACGCGCCACCACCGGCTGTTCTCGGTGTGCGACAACCGCCGCATGACGGTGCTCGACGCCGTCGATGGCCATCACGTGGCGGACGTGGCGATCGGCGACGGCCCGGATGCGGTGGCGTTCGATCCGACCGAGGCGATGATCTACAGCTCCAACGGCGAGAGCGGCACGATCACCGCGGTGCACGAGGACGACCCGGACCACTACAGCGTGCGCGCGACCATTCCCACGCAGATCAGCGCGCGGACGCTGGCGCTCGATCCGCAGACGCATCGCCTGTATCTCTCGGCGGCGCGCCGGGGCGCCGCGAAGCAGGCCAACGGACGCCCCGCGATCGAGCCGGGCAGTTTCAACGTGCTGGTCGTCGGCCGGCCCTGAAGGACGTCAGCCGGCCGGCTGCAGCGGCAGGGTGACGTGCACGCGAAGGCCATTTCCATAAGGTGAATCGAGCAGTTCGATGGTGGCGCCGTGCAGTTGCGCGGCGCGCTGCACGATCGACAGGCCGAGGCCGTAGCCGTCGCCGCGGCTGCCGGCCTCGCGATGGAAGCGCGCGAACACGCTGGCGCGGCGTTCGGCCGGAATGCCGGGGCCGTCGTCGATGACGTCGACGACGGCCGCGTTTTCGGCCCGCTCGATCGACAGTTGCACGCGGCCGCCGGCCGGCACGTGGCGCAGCGCATTTTCCAGCAGGTTGCGCAGCAGCGCGGCGAGCGCCGCTTCGTAGCCGTGCACTTCAAGCCGAGGCGCGAACCGCGCGAAGCTCAGCTCGACGTTGCTGTCGGCGATCATCGGCGCGAGCTCCTCGATCACGGTCATCGCGACGGCGATCAGGTCGATGCGGGCGCGCTGGTTCGACGCCGCGCCCGCTTCCAGCCGCGCCAGCGCCAGCAGCTGCTCGATCCGCCGCGCCAGGCTGGAGATGACGTGCTGGGCGTTCGTCAGCGCCGTGCCCACCTCGCTCGGATCGGCGGTCGCCATGGCGCTTTCCAGGTTGATCATCGCCGTCGCCAGCGGCGTGCGCAGTTCGTGCGCCACGTCCGCGCTGAAGCGGCGCTCGCGCTCGATCGCATCCTCCAAGCGCGTGAGCTGCCCGTTCAACGCGTCCAGCACCGGCTGCAGTTCCAGCGGCGCATCGTGCAGCAGCACCGGTTCGTGACTGCCCGGTTCCCTTGACGACAGCGCGCGCGTCAAGGCTTCCAGCGGGCGCAACCCGCGGCCGACCGCCCAGCCCACCAGCCAGGCGAGCAGGGGCAGTCCGATCAGCAGCGGCAGGCTGTGCTCCAGCCACACCGCATGCATGATGTCGTGGCGGCTGTCGTAGCGCTCGCCGGTGCGGATCACCACGCCGTCCGCATCGTCGCGCAGCACGAACACGCGCCAGCGATAGCTGCCCTGCCGCACGTCCTGGAAGGCGGCATCGCCGGTCGACGGCGGCGGCAGCGCGGAAAGGTTGGCCGTCGCCAGCAGCAGCTGGCCGTTGCGGTCGAAGACCTGGAAGCCGACTTCGGATTCGTACGTATGCCGCTGCCGTTTCGGCGGAAGGCCATGGCCCGTTTCGATCGGTACCTGCATGCCGGCGTCGCCGTCCCTTCGCAGCGCCTGCATGCCGGCATGCTCGATCAACACCTGCAGCGTGCGCGCCGACTGGGCCAGCCGGCCGTCGGACAGTTCATCCACCTCGCCGATGGTGCGGTGGATGCTGAGCAGGCCCAGCGGCAGCAGCACGGCGGCCAGTACCAGGATGATCAGCCAGCGCAGCCGCCCGTGCAGGCTGGCCAGCTTCAGCGGGCCCGCCAACCTCATTTGGGTTCCCGCGGAATCATGTAGCCGAACCCGCGCACCGTCTGCACGGTGTCGAAGCTCAGCTTGCGGCGCAAGGTATGCACCAGCACTTCGAGGGCGCTGCTGCCCACCACGGTGTCGAGGCCGTACAGCGAGTTCTCCAGGCTCTCGCGCCGCACCAGCCGTCCCGCGCGTTCCATCAGGATCTGCAGCAGCGCGAATTCGCGCTTGGTCAGCTCGACGTGCTCGCCGCGGAAGGTCACCTCGGACGTGCCGAGGTCGAGGCTCAGCGCACCGGCCTCGATGCGGTTGGCGGCAAGCCCCTGCGCGCGGCGGGTCAGCGAGCGGATGCGCGCGCCGAGCTCCTCGAGGTGGAACGGCTTGATCAGGTAGTCGTCGGCGCCGGCGTCGAGCCCGCGCACGCGCGCGTCCAGCCCGTCGCGTGCGGTCATCACGATCACCGGCGTGCGGACGTGGTTGCGGCGTGCCTCGACCAGCACGTCGAGGCCGTCCTTGCCGGGCAGGCCGAGGTCGAGCAGCACCAGGTCGGCGGTCTGGTCGCGCAGGGCGATCAGCGCTTCGCGTCCGTCGCGCAGCCAGGTGACGGTGTAGGCGAGGCGTTCCAGCGCGCCGCGGATGGCGGCGCCGAGCTGGGGGTCGTCCTCCACCAGGATGATGTGCACGATCGGAACTCCTGCGGTCGCGGTGCGGCACCGGACTCGCGGAAAGATTATCCGTTCATGCTTACGAAGTGCTAAGTGCCGCGGCTTCGGAAACGGAAGCGGACGAACAGCGAGGGACGATCGGGTTTCATGTCGAGGTCGGCGTCGCAGCAGGCAACGGCGCGCGCACCACCAGGATGTCGCCGGGCACGGACTGCACGATGCGTCGTGCGGTGCCGCCGATCAGCACGTGAAAGGCCAGGTTGCGTTTGAGCGCGCCGATCACGGTGAGGTCGGCTTCCTTCTCCAGCACGTAGTTGCGCAGCATGATTTCAGGATGGCCGTGCTCGACCAGTGGCTGGATCCGCTGGCGAACCGCGTCGGGCAATGCGGCACCGGCGATGAAAGCCTCGATCGTGGCCAGCTCCATCCTGGCGAAATCCTGGCGATGGGCAGGGTCCAGCCACAGCGACTGGTAGGGAATGTCCAGCGCATGCATCAGCACGAGTTCGGCCTCGGGAAACAGCATCGCCGCCGCTTTCAGTCCGTGCTGCGATTCGGCGGTGAAATCGGTGCCCACCAAGAGGTGCCGGTAGGCGCCGTGCGGGCGGTTCTTCACCACCAGCAGCGAGGCCGGCGATTTGCGCACGAGCTGTTCGGCGGTATTGCCCAGCAGGCCGTCACCGAAGCTGCCGCTGGCCGCGCCCAGCACGATCAGGTCGCCGCCTTCGCGCGCGGCCGCTTCGAGGATGACCTGCGCCGGCTCGCCTTCGGCGACGTGGATCGTCACTTCGTCGATCCGCCCGTCCAGGTCGCGGCGGATCTGCCGCTCGATCGCCGCCGCCTGGTCGGGCATCGGCCGCCACGACGGCGCCTCATCGGCCACCGGCCAGGATTCCGTCGCACGCGGCGCGGCATGCACCACCAGCAACGGCAGCTGCCACTGCCGCGCGAGGTGGGCGGCGCGGTCGAGCGCGCGGTCGCAGCGGGCGCTGAGGTCGGTGGCCAGCAGGATCCTGTTCGGCGCGGTCACCTGGGCGGCTGCAGCGTTCATGTCCATCTCCCGTGGCGTGGTCGTCGTCGCAATGGTCGAAGTTTGATCCCGACCATTGCACAATCGGGGTGGCCATGGCGACCGCGCGCGCGGCTTGCGAAAACTTCCGTGGAGCGAAACCAACCGACGAGCACCGTGACGGATGCCAGACAACGCCTTGCCCAGCATCATCCTCTGCCTTCCGTTTCTGGCCAGCGGCTTCCTGTTCGTGTTTCGCGGCGGCGGCCGCACGCTGGCCGCATGGCTGATGACCGGCACGGCGCTGGCCGCCGTGCTGCTGACGCTGTGGATCTACCCGGCGCTCGCCGACGGCGGCGCGCTGCGCCAGGTGATTCCGTGGGCCTCGTCGCTGGGGCTGGATCTCTTCCTGCGGGTCGACGGCTTCAGCTGGCTGTTCATGTTGCTGATCTGCGGCATCGGCATGCTGGTCGGCGTCTACGCGCGCTACTACATGCCGGCGGACGATCCGCTGTCGCGCTTCTTCGCGCTGCTGCTGGCGTTCATGGGTTCGATGCTCGGCATCGTGATGTCCGGCAACGTGATCCAGCTGGTGTTCTTCTGGGAGATGACCAGCCTGTTCTCGTTTCTGCTGATCGGCTACTGGCACCACGGCGCGTCCGCTCGCGACGGCGCGCGGATGGCGCTGATCGTCACTTCCGGCGGCGGGCTGTGCCTGTTCGCCGGCATGCTGCTGCTCGGGCACATCGCGGGCAGCTACGACCTCGACGCGATCCTCGTGTCGGGCGCGCTGATCCGTGCGCATGCGCTGTATGTGCCGACGCTGGTGCTGATCCTGCTCGGCGCGCTGACCAAGAGCGCGCAGTTCCCGTTCCACTTCTGGCTGCCGCAGGCGATGTCGGCACCGACGCCGGTATCGGCCTACCTGCACTCGGCCACGATGGTGAAGGCCGGCGTGTTCCTGCTGGTGCGTTTCTGGCCGGTGCTCGGCGGCACCGAACCATGGTTCTGGATCGTCGGCGGGTGCGGCCTGATCACCCTGGTGCTGGGCGCGTACGCGGCGATCTTCCAGCAGGACATGAAGGGCGTGCTGGCGTACTCCACGATCAGCCACCTCGGCCTGATCACCATGCTGATCGGGCTGGGCAGCGCGCTCGGCGTGGTCGCGGCGATTTTCCACATCGTCAACCACGCCACCTTCAAGGCCTCGTTGTTCATGGCCGCCGGTGCGGTGGATCACGAAGCCGGCACGCGCGACATGCGCCAGCTCGGCGGCCTGCGCCGCTTCATGCCGATCACCGCGACGCTGGCGCTGGTCGCCGGCGCGGCGATGGCCGGGGTGCCCTTGCTCAACGGTTTCCTGTCCAAGGAGATGTTCTTCGCCGAGACGCTGGCGGCCGAACACGGCGCGCTGCTCGACGTCGTCTCGGTGCTGATGGCGGTGGCCGCCAGCGCATTCGGCGTGACCTATTCGCTGCGCTTCGTGCGCGGCGTGTTCTTCGGCCGCGTGCCTGCCGGACTGCCGCGCGAGCCGCACGAGCCGCCGCTGTGGATGCGTCTCCCGATCGGCCTGCTGGCGCTGGCCTGCCTGCTGGTCGGCGTGCTGCCGGCGCGGGTGATCGGGCCGTCGCTGCACGCAGCGGCGAGCGCGGTGCTGGGTGCGCAGGTGCCGGTCTACAGCCTGGCCGTGTGGCATGGCGTGACGGCGCCGCTGCTGATGAGCAGCCTCGCCTTCGTGCTCGGCTGCGTGCTGTATGCGCGCCTGCGCCGCTATATCGCCACGCACGAAGGCACGCCGCTGATCGGCTGGATCAACGGCAAGCGCCTGTTCGAGCGCGTGCTCGGCCTGCTCACCTCGAGCCTGCCGCGCGCGCTGGACCGCTTCTTTCCCACCCGCCGGCTGCAGCCGCAGCTGCTGTTGATCGTGCTGGTGGCGCTGCTGGCCGGCGCGCTGGCCGCGAGCCGCGCGCCGTTCGGCGTCGCGCCGCGATGGTCCAGCATCGATCCGGCGTTCGCCGCGCTGTGGCTGCTGGGCGCGGCATGCGCGATCGGCGCCGCCAGCCAGGCCAAGTTCCATCGGCTGGCGGCGCTGATCCTCACCGGCGGGGCAGGGCTGGTGTCGTGCGTCAGCTTCGTATGGCTGTCGGCGCCGGACCTGGCGGCGACCCAGTTGCTGGTCGAGGTGGTCACCACGATCCTGATCCTGCTCGGCCTGCGCTGGTTGCCGAAGCGCATCCAGGGGCTGTCGCCGGAAGGCCGCCTGGCAACCTACCGGCGTCGCCGCGACATGCTGATCGCGACCGTCGTGGGCGCCGGCGTGGCCAGCCTCGCCTACGCGGCGATGATGCATCCGGTGCACGACTCGATCTCGCGCTTCTTCCTCGACAAGGCCTATGCCGAAGGCGGCGGCAGGAACGTGGTCAACGTGATCCTGGTCGACTTCCGTGGCTTCGACACGCTGGGCGAGATCAGCGTGCTGGCGATCGTGGCGCTGACCGTGTTCGCGCTGCTGCGCCGCTTCCGTCCCGCGGCCGAGAGCATCGATGCACCGCTGCGGCAGTGGCCGTCCGTGCCGGACGCAGATGCGCCGCGGCTGGAAAGCGGCCATCCGGGCACGGACCAGTCGCTGACCGACTACCTGATGATCCCGGGCCTGATCATCCAGCTGATGTGCCCGGTGATCCTGCTGTTCGGCGTGCATCTGTTCCTGCGCGGGCATGACCTGCCCGGTGGCGGCTTCGTGGCCGGCATCACCGTGTCGGTGGCGCTGATTCTCTTGTACATGGCGCGCGGCGCGCGCTGGGTGGAGTCGAAACTGCGCGTGCGGCCGGTGCGCTGGATCGGGCTGGGCCTGCTGCTGGCGGTCGGCACCGGGCTGGGTTCGCTGGCGTTTGGACGTCCATTCCTCACCTCGCACTTCCAGTACGCCGAGCTGCCGCTGCTTGGCCGGCTGCCGCTGGCGTCGGCGATCGTGTTCGACCTCGGCGTATTCTTCCTGGTGGTCGGCGCGGTCACGCTGATGCTGATTGCGCTGGCGCACCAGTCGTTGCGGCGCCCGCGCCAGCCTGGCCCGGATGCGGCCGCCAGCGCGGGAGGACAGGCCTGATGGAACTGGTGCTTGCCATCGCGATGGGTGTGCTCGTCGCCTCGGGGGTATGGCTGCTGCTGCGCCCGCGCACCTTCCAGGTGATCATCGGGCTGACCCTGATCTCGTATGCGGTGAATCTCTTCATCTTCTCCATCGGCGGCCTGCGCACCGGCGCCGACCCGGTGCTGCACGAGGTGGCGGGCGACATCGCGCAGTACGCCGACCCGTTGCCGCAGGCGCTGGTGCTGACCGCGATCGTGATCGGTTTTGCGACCACCGCGCTGTTCCTGGTGGTGTTGCTGGCGTCGCGCGGTCTGACCGGCAACGACCACGTCGACGGCGAGGACGGCACGCCGTGAGCATCCATCTGATCATCGCGCCGATCGTGCTGCCGCTGCTGGTCGCGGCGCTGCAGTTGGTGATCGGCGAACGCCGGCGCCGCACGGTGGCGACGCTGAGCGTGGTTTCCTGCATCGCGCTGGTGGGCGTGGCGGTGGCGCTGCTGCTGGCCGCCTCGCAGCAGGGCGACGGCGCGGCGATGACCGCGGTGTACCGGCTGGGCGACTGGCCGGCGCGCTTCGGCATCGTGCTGGTGCTCGACCGGCTGTCGGCGTTGATGCTGCTGCTCACCGCGGTGCTGGCGCTGGCGGTGCTGCCGTACGCGCTGGCGCCGTGGCGGCATCGCGGCGGGCATTTCCAGCCGTTGTCGCAGTTCCTGCTGATGGGCTTGAACGGCGCGTTCCTGACCGGCGACCTGTTCAACCTGTTCGTGTTCTTCGAGGTGCTGCTGGCGGCGTCGTATGGCCTTGCGCTGCACGGCTCGGGCCCGCGGCGGGTCAGCGCGGGGCTGCATTACATCGCGGTCAACCTGACGGCGTCGATGCTGTTCCTGATCGGCGTGAGCCTGATCTTCGGCGTCACCGGAACCTTGAACATGGCCGCGCTGGCCGAGCTGATCCCGCGCGTGCCCGCGCGCACCCGCGCGCTGCTGCACGCCGGCGCGGCGCTGCTCGGCGTGGCGTTCCTGGTCAAGGCCGCGATGTGGCCGCTGGGCTTCTGGCTGCCGCGCACGTATGCGGCTTCAACACCCGCGGTAGCGGCGATGTTCGCGCTGATGACCAAGGTCGGCATCTACGTGCTGCTGCGCCTGAGCCTGCTGCTGTTCGGCGATGGCGCGGGGCCGGCATCGAGCCACTTCGGCAGCGGCTGGATGCTGTGGGGCGGCGTGGCGACCGTGGCGGCCGGCATCGTCGGCCTGCTCGGCGCACGCGACCTCGGCAAGCTGGCCGGCTACAACGTGGCGATCTCCGCCGGCACCCTGCTCGGCGCGATCGCCCTGCATCAGGCGGCGGTGACCGCGGGCGCGCTGGCCTACCTGGTGATCTCCACGCTGGGGATCGGCGCGTTCTTCCTGGTGGCCGGACTGCTGGCGTCCGATGGCGACGAGGACACCGACGACACGCTGAGCCTGGAGCCGTACGATCCCGGCGGCGTCGACTCGCGCAGCGATGCCCTGTTCGCCGCGGAGGACGAGAGCCGCGTGGTGCTCTCCGCGCCGGTGGCGATACTCGGGGTGTGCTTCTTCGCCTGCGCGATCCTGCTGGCGGGCCTGCCGCCGCTGTCCGGCTTCCTCGCCAAGTTCGCGATGCTGGCGCCGATGCTCGACGCGCCGCAGCCGGGCGCGCGGGTGCTGTTCACGCTGATCGTCGTGGCCGGCTTCTGTACCGTGATCGCGCTGTGCCGCGCCGGCATCCAGATCTTCTGGGCCGAACCCGAGCGGACCTTTGCGCAAGTGCGCGTGGGCGAGATCGGTTCGGTGCTGCTTCTGCTGGGCCTGTGCCTGCTGCTGACCGTGATGGTCGAGGCTCCGCTGCATTATCTGGGCGACGCCGCACGCCAGATCCACGCGCCGGCCAGCTACATCCACGACGTGCTGCCGGCCGCGCAGGTGGCGCCATGATCGCGCGCTGGCTGCCTTATCCGCTGTTGTCCACGCTGCTCATGCTGATCTGGCTGCTGCTCAACCAGAGCCTCGCGCCCGGCACTCTCGTGCTCGGCGCGCTGCTCGGCATCGCGCTGGCGAAAGTGTTCGGCCTGCTGCATCCACCGAAGGCGCACATCCGCAACTACCCGCTGCTGGGCTGGCTGCTGCTGCGCGTGGCCGGCGACATCGTGCGCTCGAACCTCGCCGTGGCGCGGCTCGTGCTGCGCCGTGACCTGCGGCTGCGCTCGGGCTTCGTGGCGGTCCCGCTGACCCTCACCGACCGGCACGGCCTCGCCGTGCTCGCCTGCATCATCACCTCCACGCCGGGCACGATCTGGGTGAGCTACGACTCCGGCGCGAACATCCTGCTGATCCACGTGCTCGACCTGGCCGACGAACAAAGCTGGATCGATTCGATCCAGCAACGCTACGAGCGCCCATTGCTGGAGATTTTCCAATGAGCCACGCCGTGCTGGGCATCGCCATCGTGCTGGCGCAGATCCTGCTGCTGCTCGGCATGAGCTTCTCGATCGTGCGCATGGTGCGCGGACCGCGCGCGCAGGACCGCGTGCTGGCGCTGGACGCGCTGTACGTCAACGCGATGCTCCTGCTGCTGACCATCGGCATCCGCAGCGGCAGCCTGCTCTACGTCGAAGCCGGCCTGATCATCGCGCTGCTCGGCTTCGCCGGCACCTTCGCGCTGTCCAAATTCCTGATGCGCGGCGAGGTGATCGAATGAACCATCTGGACGCATTGCCGCCGTGGGCCGCGATCCTGGTGGCGGCCTTCGTGCTGCTCGGCGCGCTGCTCGCCTTCATCGGCTCGCTCGGCCTGCTGCGCCTGAAAAACTTCTACCAGCGCGTGCACGCTCCGACCCTGGGTACCACGCTCGGCACGTTCTTCATGCTGGCCGGCTCGATCACCTGCTTCTCGGTACTGCACGGCCGCCCGATCTTCTATGAAATCCTTATCGGCGTGTTCCTCACCCTGACCACCCCGATCACCCTGATGCTGCTGGTGCGCACGGCGCTGTACCGCGATCGCGAGGAAGGTTCGAAGGCCGTGCCGCAGGTGAAGCCGCACGAATAGGCCTGCGTCGGTTGACGATCAGTCCCTGCGCGGCCCGCGTGGTTTGGCTGCGATGGGGACACCTGCATCGATGGCGGCGATCACCGCCGCGGTGTCCTGGCCCAGCACCGGCGCGGCGAACGGCGCGGGGCCCGGCGTGCGTCCGAAGCGGATCGACTGGGCGACGCCGCGATAACGGCCGACCACCGGGTGCACGAAGGTATCGATGATGCCCTGCGCCTGCACCTGCGGATGGTCGAACATGTCTTCGATCTGACGCGCGGCCGCGCACGGCACGTCGTCGCCGAAGATGGCCTCCCACTCCAGCGCGGTATGCCGGGCCAGCGCCTCGTGCAGCTTCGGCAGGATCTCGGCGAAGTGCTGCGCGCGCTTGCGCACGCTGTCGTAGCGCGGCTCGTCGGCGAGCGCGTCGAGGCCGGTCTTGGCGCACAGCGCCTTCCAGAAGCGCGGTGTGTTCGCCGAAATGTAGATGTAGCCCTCGCGCGCGGGATGGATGCCGGTGACGCCGCCCGAGCGCATGTCGCGGCCGATGTCGAGCGATTCGCCCTCGGCCCAGATCATCCGCGCCGACTGCATGGTCAGCGCGCTGCGCAGCAGCGAAACGCCGACGAACTGGCCCAGCCCGCTGCGCTCGCGTTCGTACAGCGCCGACGACACGCCGGCGGCGAGCAGGGCGGCGGCGTAGTAGTCGACCACCGAGCCGTAGATGATTTCCGGCGCGCCGTCGCGCTTGCCCTGCAGCGTGCACATGCCGGTCATGGTCTGCAGCACCTGGTCGTAGCCGGCCTTGTCCTTCAACGGGCCGCTGTCGCCGTAGCCGGTGATCGCGCAATAGACCAGCCGCGGGTTGATCAGGTTGAGCTGCTCGTGGCCGATGCGCAGGCGCTCGGGCACGCCGGGGCGGAAGTTGTGCACGAGCACGTCGGCATCGCGCACCAGCTTGAGCAGGTCGGCGTGGTCGGCGGCCCGCTTGAGGTCGAGCACGATACCGCGCTTGCTGCGGTTGACGCCGAGGAAGGCGCGGCTTTCGCTGGGCAGGGTGGACGGGTACTGGCGCAGGTTGTCGCCGTCGGGCGGCTCCACCTTGATCACGTCCGCGCCCTGGTCGGCCAGCAGCGAACAGGCGTACGGCCCGGCGATGTAGGCGCTGAGGTCGAGCACGCGCACCCCGTCGAGCGGGCCGGCCGCGACACTGCAGGCAGCATTCGAATCAGGCGTAGAGGTATCCATGCGCGGCGCGTCCACCAGGGTTCGTCTTGGTTGCCGGATTCACTTTGCACCATGCATGCGCGGGGAAACAGGCGCGGTGGATATGTTCTGGCGCCACAAATTCTTGCGTGACGCGTCGCGCCGGCCTCACGCCGCGGACTCCGGCGCCAGCTGCATCCAGGTCAGCCGCCAACTGCCGTCGACGCGGCCACCGGCTCCGAAATACGGCGTGAAAACCAGCGGCGGCCGGTAGCCCGGATCGAGCTCGATGCGCGGGATGCCATCGTCCTGCGCCGGCAGCAGGCGCAGCCAGCTGTCCTGCGCGGCATCGGGCAGGCGCAGTGTTTCCTCGATCTTGAAACCGTCGATCAGCCCGGTGGCGTAGACCAGCGGCCCGCAAGTCACGGCGGCATAGTCGAAGCGCAGCACCTGCTGGCGCACCGCGCTGCCGTCTGGCGCCAGCGACTCCTGCACGTTGCGGTTCACCGCGCGATGCAGCACGGGCCGCATCGGGAACCGGGCCACGACCTCGTCGCCGTCCTGCCATTCACGCTCGATCGTGGCGTACTGGCCGGGCACCACGGCGGCGCCGGCATCGTCGTCGCCGATGGCAAGCGTCGCGCCCCCGGCCCAGCTGGGGATGCGCAGCTTCAGCGCGAAACGCGCCGTGCGTTCGACCGAAAGACGCAGGCGGATATCGCCGGGGTACGGATATGCGGTGTGCTGCGCGATGCGCACCGTGCCTGCCCGGGGCAGTACGAAATCCGCTTCGCCAGACCCGTAGATATGGACGGCTATATGGCTTTCGTCGACGAGCGTGCAGGCGACATCCGGCAATTCCTCCAGCGCCATCGCGCCGCTCGACTTGCAGCAGCGCCAGTACGTGGTGTGCACGCGGCGGCCGTTCGGGAACACGTAGTAGCACCAGTCCTCGCCGTCCGGCGCCTGCGCGCCGAGCAGGTCGTTGTAGGCACTGCGTTCGATTTCCTCGGCGTAGGCCGCCGCGCCGGTGATCGCGAGCAGTTCGCGGTTCAACTGGATCCATGACAGCGTCGAGCAAGTCTCCACGTAGCCATACGGGCTGAACACCCCAGGAGGGTTGAACACTTCGCGCGAGCGATGCGCCACGCCGCCCCAGGGGCCGCCGCCCAACGTGAGATGGTGCTCGCGGATGCTGCGCCACAGCTGGTCCACGGCGCGCAGGTAATCCGCGTTGCCGGTCGCCCTGTGCAGCTTGGCCAGCCCGACCAGGTTCCACTCGAGCTGATAGGCCTTGCCGGTGGCGATGCCCGCGGCGTCGGTGCCGGCCAGTGCGCGCGGCAGCAGCGCAAGTTCGCGGTTGTCGTTGGCCTGCTGCAGCACGCGCTGCGCCAGGTCGAGGTAGCGCTGCTCGCCGGTGACGGCGTAAAGCTCGACCGCCGGATCCATCAGCACCGTCGCCGACATGCCGTGATGGTTGCCCAGTTCGGTGATGTCGATGCCGCCTTCGTGCAGCGTGCGCCAGCACAGGTCGCCGATGCGGCGTGCGGCGTCGAGGTAGCGCGGTTCGGGAAAGTGGCGATGCACTTCGAGCAGGCCGAGGATCAGGTAGGCATGCGTCCAGATGTCCCACGTGCGCACGCTGGGCGCGCCATCCCAGCTCGCCGGCTTGGGCGGCTGCGGGCGCATGAAGCGGCGATCCGGCGCGTAGGTGCCGAGATAGCCGTCCGGCTCCTGGCTGGATACGAGGAAGTCCGCGACGCGCCGCAGGCGCGCAAGCAGATCCGCGTCGCCGCTGCGCGCGGCGGCTTTCGCGGCGGCATAAAGCCACTTGCCGGCGTGTTCGCCGTACCAGTCGCCCTCGCGGTTCTGCTGCCGCTGCGCCGGCGCGAAGATCGCGATGGCGGGGCTGTGCTCGTCCACGATGAAGTGCGAAAGGCGGCCGTGCAGGTTGGCGTCCAGCGCCTGGCCCAGCAGCCCGCGCAGTCGTGTGATGGGTGCGGTCATTTTTTGAGTGCTCCGGCAACGGCCTCGATGTCCTGCGGGCCGAGCCCCGCCGCCTGCGCGCGCATCGCGCCGTGCGTCAACGCCTCGACGATCTCAGCGCGCGAGCGGGTGGCGATCCAGGCGCGCGGCGGGATGTTGCCCTGGGGATGGTCATGGCACATGGCGCAGCGCTGGCGGTAGATCGTGTCGCCGTCGAGGCCCGACGACGCGACCGCCGGTGCCGCTGCGCGCGGTTGCTGCCGCTGCGCATGGACCAGATGCCTGCCGCCCAATCCGAATGCCTGGATGCGGTCGGTGCCCACCAGCACCTGGCCGCCCGCGACGAGCGGCTCGTTGTACTTGCCGCTGGTGAAGAGCTGGCCCGCGGCGCTTCTCCACAGCAGGCGCAGCGTATCCGCATCGAATGCGTACAGCACCGGCGAAGGCGCATCGTCGCCGCTGAGCAGGGCGGAGCGGCGGGCGTTCTCGTCCAGCACCCAGACGATCGCGTTGCGCGAGCCTTCACTGCTGATCACCGGCGAACCGGGGTTGCCGAATACCACGTCGGGCTGGCGGCGATCGATGCGCAACCAGGCGGGCTTTCCAGGTGCGGTCACCACGTTCAGGCGCACCAGCGATGGCGGGATGCCCTTCGCCGAGCCCGTGGCCGAGCGCGTATTGCCGGTCATGTAGACGTAGGTCGAGCCGTCGGCGCCGCGGAACACGGCGGCGGCGGAGCGTGCGCGCGCCAGGTCCATCGCGCCGTCCTGCTCCGAATACGGACCGAACACGCTCAACGGTCCGCGTCCGCCAAACGGCGGCTGGCGCTGCGGCGGCAGCAGCGAGCCATCGCTGGCGGCGTCGTCGCTGCAGGGCGGACGGCGATCAAGCCGGCCCGGCATATGCTCGCGATCGAGCAGGTACGCGTTGCCCTGCTTGCCGCCGACGACCAGCAGCCGCGGCGTCGACGTGGCCTCCGCATCGAGATCGGGCAACAACGAAACGCCGCCCGAACCGAGGTCGATATCCATCTTCGCCGTCACGCAGTAGTTGAACGGCGTGTAGGTTCCTTGCAGCTGCAGTCCCTGCGGTGCGCGGTTGGACAGCTTCAGCACCGACTGCGTCCAGTCGTGCGCCTGGTCGGCGAAGCCGTCGAAGCCGCTGCCGGTCACCACGAAGATGTTTCCTGCTGCGTCGACCGCGGGGCCGCCCGCGCCCCAGATGCCGCCGCTGCCGCGATGCGGCATCGCCACGGCGGCGAATGCGCTGTCGACGTTGGCGTGCACGGTGTCGATCGAGGCCAGCCAGCCGGTTTCGGTTTCGCCGAACACCACGTACAGGCGCGAACCGTCCGGGCTCAGGTTCAATGCGCCGCGCTGCACGCGGAAGTCGAAACGGCGCGTCGGCGGCAGCCGCCTCGGGCCGGCGTTGCGGTTGACGGCGTTGAGGCGCTTTTCGTCCAGCCGCACCGGCCAGCCGGGCAGCACCGCGCCGCTGCCGAGATCCAGTGCGTACGCCTGCCAGCCCTTCCGCGGATCGCAGCTGGTCACGTACAGGCGGCCGCGCGCCACGTCGATCACCGGCGTCGCCAGTACGCCGGTGGGCACCGCGTCGAGCGGCGCGGGCTGCAGCCGGCACGGTGTCGCCAGGCGCGTGCGCCACAGGATGCGGCCGGCCGCGACATCGCCCGCCTTTGCCGCATTGATCGCGTACACATAGCCGTTGCTGCTCGCCGCGATCACGACCGGGAATGTGTCGCCGCGGTGCTGGCCCGCGGTGATGGCAAGGCGATCGACATACAGCGGCGACGCATACAGGCGCGGCGGTTGTCCGTCGACGGCGTCGAGCGCCGGCGATTCCCACAGCAGTCCGAACGATGGCCCGGCGACGCTGGCCGGCGTGAGCATGGTTTCGCCGTCATTCCAGCCGCTGCGCTGCGGATCGCGATGAAAGGTCGGCGCATCGGGTGCCGCCGCACGCGCGGACTTGTCCGCCGGCGCATCGCGCAGTTCGTCCGCAGCGACGCGCGTGGCGGCATCGCTCGCGCCCGCCATCGCGCCGTGCGCCGGCACCTCGACGTGGGACGTCCACAGGATGGCGTTGAGCAGGGTGCGGCGCAGCATCGGCTGGTCCAGCGCCACCAGGTAATGGCCGCCGCTGAAGCCGAACGAGCGTCCGCCGTTGGCGCGTTCGTACGTCCACGCGACCGTGGTCTTCTCGGGCCGGTCCTCCACGATCGATCGGCCGTCGCGATACTGCACGTGCAAGGTTGCGGTGAGGATCGGCATGACTCCTGCGGCGAAGCGCAAGGTCGGATAGAACTCGTCGCGATAGGTGAAATCCGCCACGCCGCGCGCGATGGGGTGCGTTGGCGCCGCCAGCTGCAGGGCGGCCGTCTCGGTCGTGCGGTCGAACATGCCGAAGCGCGCGGCGCCGAGCCAGCGCTGCAGACCGATCGCCGTGTCGTGGGCCGGCACGGTCGACGCCTGGTGCACGGCGACCAGGCCGGCACCGCGCTGCATCAGCGCCTCGAACACGCGGCGGCGACGCGCATCGAGCAGCGGGTGCTTCGCGTCGCCATCGAAATACATCACGACGGTGGCGGCGCCATCGAGCGCGGCCGGGTCGTCCGGCCAACCGTCGGGGTAGCTCGTGATCACCACGTCGCCGCGGCGCGCTTCGGGCAATGCATCGAGGAACGAGGCGAGCAGGCGGATGCCGTTGCCATAGTCGTGCCGCGCCGGTCCTTCGCTCTTGCTGCCGCCGATCAGCACGATCTTCTTCGGGGCATCGTGGGCGTGGCACGTTGCCGCCACCAGCGCGATGACAAGCAGCAGCCAGCACGACGCGTGGCGCAGGGTCATCGCACGGCGTCCATCAGCCCGCGTCCACGGCGCAGCGAAAACCGACGCTGCCGGAACGGTCCTTGCTCGGCGCCATCAGCAGGTACTTGCCGTGCTGGTCCAGTCGGTACGCCTGCGGGAAATACCAGTGCGAGGTCTGCGGCTGGTAGCTGCTGCCGCCGCGCAGGATCGCGGCGCGCGTGTGTTCGTCGACGTACTCGTCGGTCCATTGCCAGACGTTGCCGACTAGGTCGAGCACGCCGAACGGGCTGGCCGCGGCGGGATGCGCATCGACGTCGTCGGGCGCGGCCAGCGTGCGTCCGCGGTTGACGGTGGGCACCATCGTTTCGTCCCAGTCGTTGCCCCACGGATAGCGCCGGCCGTCGCTACCCTGCGCGGCGTACTGCCATTCCCACTCGCGCGGCAGCCGCTTGCCGGCCCACTGCGCATAGGCGCGCGCGTCCTCGATCGATACCCAGCTCACCGGCTTGTTGTCCCAGCCTGCCGGCGGCGCGCCGCCCTGCCAGTGGCGCAGGAAGTTGTGCGGATCGCGCGGGCGCCATCCGCTGGCATCGAGGAACGCGCGGAACTGCGCGTTGGTGACCGGCGTGCGATCGATGTGGAAGGGCTGCATCCGCATGCGCCGGCGATGGCCGCGGCGCGCGCTGTCCTCCCACGGATACTGCACGTCGTTTCCCTCCCAGGTCTGGCCCTCGATTTCGACCCCGCCGACCACGAAGTCGAAGTCGCCGGCGGGAATGCGGAGCATGCCCGCCGGCGTTTGCGCGGCGGTTTGCGTGGGTTCGATCGGCACCAGCTGTTGCGGCAGCGAACGCCACTGGTTCGACAAGGAAGCGAGCGGCACCGCGGAGCGCTCGCGCATGCGCGTGAGGAATCCATCGAGCCCGTCGATCGTGGCGCCGGGCGAGAGCGCCAGCAGCGCGCCGAAGCCGCGGCCTTCCAGCGCGAAGTCGAACACCGCGCGGTCGCCATCGAGGCGCGGCTGCAGCGGCACGCCATGCCAGGCGTCGTAGTACTGCATGCCGTCGCGATGCGGCAGCGCGATCTGCTCGCCGGCCACCGCGTATTCGTTGCGGTTGACCAGCGTCCACAGCGTGAACGCGGCGGTGGGGAAGCGGCTGGCGAACACGCCGGCCTGCAGCGTGCGCTCATACGGGCGCCAGTCCAGGCTGACCATCGCGGGCGCGAACTGGCGCTCGATCGCGGCAATGCGGCGCAGCGTCTCCGCGTCGCGCGGGGTGAGCTGGTTCCAGATGCCCCAGACGTTTTCCCAGGCGTTGTAGCCGATGCCGTTGAAGAAGATGTACTGCAGGTCGTGGTTGCGGTCGCGGCCCCAGCGGTTCTCGTAGTTGATCATGTGGCGCGGCTCCAGCCACTTCCACTTGGCCACCGGCGGGATCACCTCGTTCGGCGCCTTCTTGCCCCAGCTCTGCACGTTCCAGATCAGCTGCTCTTCGGAGCTGATGGTGGACTCGGGCTGCAGCACCACCGGGCAGCCGAGCGCGTCGCAGGCGTCGAAGAACGCGCGCGGCACGCCGTTGTAGGTGTCGCCGTTGATGCCGTCCGCGCCGACCGCCTTCACCAGCGCGGCGATCGCCTGCCAGTCGTTCTGTTCCGGCTCGCGCGTGCCGTTGTCCCACGGCATGGTGGGCAGGAACACGCGCACGCCGCGGCGGTGGAAATCGTCCACGGCACTTCTCAGGCCGTCGAGGCCGCCGGGCAGGTCGAGCGCGAGGTCGGTCTTGTTGCGGTCGTCGATGCCGATGTTGGGATAGACGAACCAGAGCAGCACGCTGTCGATGCCGCCGAAGCGCGCCTCCAGGTCGTCCAGGTAGCGGTCGACCGTGTAGCGGCCGGCGACCGGATCGTGGAAGTAGCGGTCCTCCACCATCATCTGCGCGTGCACGAAGTTGCGCTGCGCCCACTGCAGTTCGGGGCGGCGGTAGTTGGCGTCGTCGTAGCCGATGCGCACGAGGTGTTCGCGGCGCCAGTCGGTCAGCTCGCGCACCCAGTCGTCCGCGCTGCCGTCCACATCCATCTTCCAGTGGCCGATCTCGGCGAACGGCCAGCCCGGCGCCTTGCCCGGCGTGGGCAGGTAGCGGCCGGTGGTGACGTGCGAGAACTTGTATTCGTGCGTCACGCGCGCGGCGGGCACGGGTGTCTCGGAGGAGTCGCGGTCGGTGCTCATCGGGTACTCGGCAAAGCGGGGTGGGGCAACGTCATTGCAGCGCCTGGTAGGCCAGATCGTAGAAGTTGCGGCTGATCCGCGGCAGGTCCTTGCCGCCATCATCGCGCGGCAGGTGCTGCAGCATCAGGATCGCCAGCAGGTGTTCGTGCGGGTCGATGCTGTAGTAGGTCGAGGCCGCGCCGGTCCAGCCGAACTGGCCCGGCGAACCGAGCTGGCCGCGCCGGGCCGCATCGATCACCACGTAGCCGCCGATGCCGAAACCCTCGGCGTCGCTGAACTGGGTGACCGGCGGATCGAGCATGGTGAGGTGGTTGCGCAGCATCAGCTCCACCGTCTTGCGGCCGAGCAGCTCGTGGCCGTCCAGCGTGCCGCCGTCGAGCAGCATCTGCGCGAAGCGGGCGTAATCACCCGCCGTCGAATACAGGCCGCCGGCGCCGCTGGTGTAGGCGTTGAGCGGTGCGCCCGGATGCTTGGCGCTGGGGCCGTCGGCGATGCGCAGGCGCCCGTCGCTGCCCGTCGTGGTGATGTCGACCACGCGCGAGCGCTGCGCCGGCGGCACGCTGAAGCCGGTGTCGTGCATCGCCAGCGGGTCGAAGATGCGCTGGCGAAGAAAGCTGTCGAACGATTGTCCCGAGGCGACCTCGACCACGCGTGCCAGCAGTTCCAGCGAGGCGCCGTCGTAGCCGAAGCGCGTGCCCGGATCGGCGGCCAGCGGCACGTGGCTCATGCGCTCGGCAAAGCCGCGCAGGTCGCTCGCCGCGTGCGGGTCGATGCGTTCCATCAATCGGACCGCCTGCTCGTCGCCCTTGCGGCCGGCAGGGTAACCGGCGGTATGGGTGAGCAGGGCATGCAGGGTGATGGGCTGGTCCGCTGCGCGCAGTTTCGGCGCATCGGCGCTGCCGCCGACCATCACCTGCGGCGCGTCGAAGCCGGGCAGGTAGCGCGACAGCGGATCCTCCAGCGTGAGCTTGCCTTCCTCCACCAGCATCATCACGGCGACCGAGGTCACCGTCTTGGTCATCGAATAGATGCGGAAGATGGCGTCCCGGCGCATCGGTTCGCTTCGCGCGAAATCGCGATGGCCATAGGCCTGCCAGTCGACGATGCGGCCGTTGCGCGCCACCAGGGTGACGCCGCCGAGATAGCCGTCGTCGCCGGTGGCGCGGCGCATGTAGTCGTGCAGCCGCTGCAGGCGCGCCGGGGAGACGCCCTGCGCGTCGGCGCGGGAAACCGGCAGCGGCGTGGTGCCGGCTGCCCACGACGGCAGGGCCACCCACAACAACGCCGCCACCAGCAACCTGGACCAGGCGGTGTTCCTGCGGACAGAGGGGCGGCGCACGTCGATCATCGGAAGGTCCTCGCCGGGTCGCGACGCCGCGGGGAGGTGGGCGTCGCGACCGGCATACATCACGCCGGGATCAGAACGTGATCGTATACGTCAGCGAAGTCATGCGGCCGCGACCGGCCCAATAGTTCTGGTAGCCCGCCAGCTGCGACCAGCTGAGCACGTATTGCTTGTCGAGCAGGTTCTCCACGCCCAGCGACAGCTTGCCGTAGCGCGCCATGTCGTAGTTCACGCCCAGGTCGAACAGCGTGTACCCGTGGGTCTGCTCGTTGTAGGTGTAGGTCCTGCCGTCAAAGGCACGCGTGTCGCTGCCGGAGAGGTGGCGGCCGAACAGCGAGGTGAAGCCCAGCGTGGCATCCGCATTCGGCAGGAACTTCCAGGTCAGCGCGGCGGCGAACTTGTCCGGGTTGATGTCGAGCACGCCCATCGGCTTGTCGAGGCCGCCAGCCGCGAACCGGCCCGCCGGGTCGGCCGACCAGAACGAGGTCTTGCCGGTGATGTGCGAGTACAGCCCGGTGACTTTCCATTGCTCGTCGAAGCGCCATTCGGCGGTGGCTTCGGTGCCTTCGATGCGCACCGGCGCGCGCGACAGGATGAAATCGTTGGTATCCGGATTGATCGCCAGCGACGCGCCGAACGGCGATTTGGAGATGTAGTGCGTGGCGCCGAACGAAGCGCGGTCGCCGCGCCAGTTGAAGCCGATCTCGTTGTTCTTGTAGATGATCGCGTCGAGGTCGCTGATGCGGTCGACCGACTGCCCGGGCACATTGATGTTGCGCAGCGGGATGCCGATGTTGGGCAGGGTGAAGCCTTCGCTGTACGCCGCGTAGACCGACCATTCATTGCCGATGCGCCAGATCGCGCCGAGGTTCTTCAGGTTCTCGGTGTACTTCACACCGCCGCCCTGCACGAACACGCGGTTGTTGTAATAGGTCGAGGTGTAGCTGTCGACGGTGAGCTTGTCGTCCTCACGGCGCATGCCGCCGCTCAGGGTCACCGGGCCGATGTCCCACGAAAGCTGCGCGTAGGGCGCGGTGCTCTTGTAGTTCATCGGCGGCACCCACAGCCGGTTGGTCAGCGCCAGTCGCTGCTGTGCCTGGTCCTTGCCGAAGTCGATGCCGGTGTGCAGCTCCAGGCCGGACACGTTGAACAGCTCCGAGCGTGTCCACGACGTGCGGATGCCCTTCTTGTGCGAGTCGATCTCCGACTGTTCCCACAGCGTGCCTAGCGGCGCGAACAGCGGGTCCTGCTTCGCCGGGTCGAGCTCGGGCAGGTAGCGCATCGCCTGGTCGGCCTTGTAGATGTTGATGTCCAGCGAGCCGCCGAAGAAATCGCTGTGGCTGTACTCCAGGCTGTACTGCTTGAAGTCGTTGAACGCATCCTTGGAGCCGTAGATGTGGCCCTTCTCCGAGGTGTTGGTGCGCGGCACGTCGCACGGCGGGTCGTCGTCCGGGCCGCGGCAGCCGAGCACCTGGATGTAGTTGCCCTTGCCTTCGATCTTGAAGCGGCTGTAGGTCGCCTGCAAGCGCTGGGTGTCGCCCTCGCCGAAGTTGAAGCCGCCCTTGAGGAACAGGTTCCTCGACGTGGAGTCGGCCAGCGAGCCGCTGGTGTTCATGCCGATGCGACGGCCGTTGCCGTCGTAGGAGATGCCGCGGTCGATGTACGAGGCGGCCAGCAGCAGGTCGTAGGCGTCCTGCTTGGCCGCGAAGGTGACGCCGGTCTTCCAGCCTTCGCTGCCGCCCTTGCCCTGGGTCTGGTAGCGCGTGGTGACGGTGGTCTCAGTGCCCTGCTTGGTCGGCACCTTCGAGATGTAGTTGATGATGCCGCCGGCCGCGCCGATGCCTTCGGAGGCGGACGGGCCGTTGATGACCTCGACGCGGCCGATGATGCCCATGTCGGTGAAGGTGCCGTTGCGGGTGCCCTCGCGCAGCGGCGAACCCTGCGGGATGCCGTCGAACAGGCGCAGCGGGATGCGCCCGCGCAGCGTCTCGCCGGTGTTGCTCATCGCCTGCGAGGATTCGGCGTAACCGGGCACGGTGCGCGCGAGTACGGCTGTGGCGTCCTCGGTCACCAGCAGGGTGTGCTGGATTTCTTCCTTCGATACCACCGTGATCGCGCCGGGAATCTCGTCGACCGACTTCGGGCTGCGCGTGCCGGTGACGATGACCTGGCCCAGTTCGACGGCCTTGTCCTTCTTCTTGGCATTCTGCGAGGTGGTCGTGTCGCTGGCGGTTGCGGTGTCCTGCGCATGCGCGCTGCCGGCGATGGCGTAGATGAGCAGGATGCTGCTGATCGCTGCGGAAAGTGGCTTGATCATGGTGGTCTCGCGGTTGTGCTTGGTGGCGGTGCTGACCGGAACGGACGCACCCGTGCATAGCTGTGTGACGCATCGGAAGCCATGCCGTCGGCTCCGTCCGAATGGCGCCGTTCCCCCGGCGCCGCGAAAGCCTGGTCCCCTTTCGAGCGAGCCTATGCGTTTCGCCACGTGGGTAGAACCGTCGCGGACTATGTTCAGAGACTAGTTTTTGTTGCTTACGGCGCGCGCGGAAATCTGCGGCGTCGCAGCATGGCGAGGCATCGAGGTGCGCAACGCAGCGGCTTAGTTCGAACGTTCGCTCATCGCCTTGCGGCTTTCCTGCAGCAGCACGGTGACCAGCCGCACGCGCACGCTGGAGCGCGACCAGACGATGCCGATGCGGCGCGGCACCGAGGCGGTCGGCAGCGGGATGCGCGCCAGCTGCAAGCCTTCCGGCCAGGGCCGTGCCCAGTCGGGCACCAGCGACACGCCGAGGCCGCGATCGACCATCACGGCGATCGCATTGAGCGCGTTCAGTTCGAAGCGCTCGCGCGGCACGATGCCGTGCGCGCGCAGGTATTCGTCGGCCTGGCGGCCGCCCCACTGGTTGCGGTCGTAGCGGATCAGCGGCTGCGTCGCCAGCAGCACGTGCGGGTCCTCGTCGGCCATGCTTTT
>Ga0207664_10000383_pt1 | contig 32057 bp, 33 predicted proteins | sample LARL83metaG_FD_184349 | JGI IMG/M metagenome (GOLD analysis project Ga0207664, IMG submission 184349) | Corn, switchgrass and miscanthus rhizosphere microbial communities from Kellogg Biological Station, Michigan, USA - LAR L8-3 metaG... | ecosystem: Host-associated > Plants > Roots >... | reverse complement strand
CGAGCCGATCGAGCCCGAACCTCGGTTGCTGACCTTACCGGGGCGGCCAGCGATCCGGGGCAAGCCCACGGAATAAACCAGCAGGGACCGATTCGGTGGGGTAAATACCCACATTAATGCCAGGCCGCCGCCCAACATCCGGAAATATGGCCATATATCCGGGTTTGCGAAGACCACACCGCGCCGCGCCGCACCACGCCGCACCACACCGCGCCACGCCACACCGCGCCGCGCCACGCCACGCCCGCCGAGGCCTAGAGCCGCTCGCTATGCCTCCGCTGACGCGGCGGCGCGCATAGCGTGATAGGCCTCGGTCAGCTCGATGATCTGCACGTAGTTGCCGTCCGGGTCCGCGACCGTGCCGAACCACGCGCCCGGCCGCTCCCGGTATTCAAGCGGAGCCACCCAGGTAACGTTCATCGCGGCATCCAGGTGCCGCGCCACGGCCGGCGCGTCGGGAACGTGCAGGTTCAGGATGACCCGCCCAGGCTCGGCGGTCGACGCGGCGACGTCCGGGCGCGAGTCGATAAGCACCCCCACCTCGCCGAACCGCAGGAACCGGTCGAAGGGATCCGCGGTCACGCCGAACGCCCGCTCGTACCACGACCGCAGCCGCTCCGGATCCCTGGTGCCAAGCAGGATCGTGCCGATGGCCGGTACCGAACTCATGTAAGACCCTCCTGGAAGACGGGTTTACATGGTTAGACCCGGCTCGACCCGAAAAGTCACCGCCCTTGCCAGCGCGGCTCGCGCTTGCCGGTGAACGCGGCGTGGAATTCGGCGTAGTCCCGCCCCTTCATGAGCAGCGCCTGCGTCTGCGCCTCAAGCTCGACGGCGGCGGTCAGCGACATGTCCTGCTCGCGCGTGAGCAGCGCCTTGGTCTGCGCGTACGCCTCCGCGGGCCCCGATGCCAGCCGTGCCGCGAGCGCCCCGACAGCATCCTCGAATTCCTCCGCGGACACCAAGGACGACACGAGCCCGATCCGCGACGCCTCCTCCGCGGACACCGTGTCGCCCAGCATGAGCAGGCGGGTCGCGTGCCCCATGCCGACCAGCCGCGGCAGCAGGTACGCCGCGCCCATGTCCGCCCCGGACAGTCCCACACGGGTGAACAGGAACGCGAACCGCGCGGCCGGCGTGCATACCCGGAAGTCCGAGGCTAGCGCCAGCACCGCGCCAGCCCCCGCGGCCATCCCGTGCACGGCCGCCACAACCGGCACCGGGCACTCCCGCATCGCACGGATCACCTCGCCGGTCATCCGGGTGAAGCCGAGCAACTCACGAGGCTCCATGGCGAGCGTCGCGCCGATGATCTCGTCGACGTCGCCGCCGGAGCAGAACGCGCGCCCCGACCCCCGCAGCACGACCACCCGGGCCGCCCCGGAAGACCGCAACGACAAAAACAAGTCCCGCAGCCCCGCGTATGTCTCGAAGGTGAGCGCGTTGAGCTTGTCCGGCCGGTCCAGCGTCACGGTCGCGACGCCGTCAGCCACCGTGAACCCGAAGTCACCTGCAGTTGTCACTCTCCGAATATATAGCGCAGTCTTGACTGTCGTCACGAAAGGTAAATACTGATCACATGCGGCTCACCCCATCAGCGCATGCCGACACGTTTTGCCGGGATAGGCTCCCGCCGCACGATCTGTGGCCGGAGTTCCGTTTCGACCTCCCGGACGTCGCCGCCTACCCGGCCCAGCTGAACTGCGCCGCCGCCCTCCTGGACGGGCCCGCCCCCGGCCGGCCGTGCCTGCGCTCCCCGTCCGCGACGCTGACGTACGGCGAGGTAAGAAGGCTCAGCGATCAGCTCGCCCAGGTGCTCACCGAAGACCACGGCCTCCGTCCCGGCAACCGCGTCCTGCTCCGTGGCCCGAACAACCCGTGGCTCGCCCTCTCCTGGCTCGCGGTGCTCAAGGCCGGCGGCATCGTGGTCACCACGATGGCGCTGCTCCGGCCCAAGGAGATCAGCACGCTCACCGAGCTCACCGAGCCCAGCCTGGCCATCTGCGATCACCGGTTCGTCGCGGACCTGGCCGAGGCGGCGCCGGCGTTGACAACGTTGATCTACGGTGACGGCGAACTGGAGGCGCGCTGCGCGGCCAAGGACGGTGCGTTCGCGGCGCACCCGACCGCCGCCGACGACGTGGCGATGCTGGCCCCCACCTCCGGTACCACCGGCCAGCCCAAGGTCACCATGCACTTTCACCGCGACGTGCTCGCGATCTGCGACACGTTCTCCCGGCACGTGCTCAAGCCGTGCCCGGACGACGTGTTCACCGGCACTCCCCCGCTGGGCTTTACGTTCGGTCTCGGCGCCGTGCTGTTGTTCCCGCTGCGGATCGGCGCGTCCACTCTGCTCATCGAGCGCGCCACTCCCGCCGAACTGGCCCAGACCATCCACCAGCACGGCGTCACTGTGCTGTCAACCGCGCCCACCGCGTACCGCGCGATGCTCGCCGCCGGCAAGGCGGAGTTGCTGCACGGCCTGCGCCGCTGCGTCTCGGCTGGCGAGCACCTGCCCAAGACCGTATGGGACGAGTTCCGTGACGCGACCGGCGTCGAGATCATCGACGGCATCGGTTCGACGGAGATGCTGCACATCTTCATCGGCTCCGCGGACGCCGGCATCCGCCCCGGCTCGACCGGCCGCACCGTGCCCGGGTACTTCGGCACGATCCTGGACGACGACGGCAACCCAGTGCCGGACGGCCAGCCGGGACACCTGGCGGTCAACGGCCCGACCGGATGCCGCTACCTCGGCGGCGACCGCCAGCGGAACTACGTGCGCGACGGCTGGAACCTCACCGGCGACACGTACGTCAAGGACGCCGACGGCTACTACTGGTACCAGGCCCGTAGCGACGACATGATCATCTCGGCCGGTTACAACATCGCGGGTCCCGAGGTCGAGGAGGCGCTGCTCGGCCACCCGGACGTCGCCGAAGTCGCGGTGATCGGCGCCCCCGACGAGGACCGCGGCATGGTTGTCGAGGCGTTCGTGGTGCTCCGCGACGGCGCGCGGCCGGGCCCCGCGAAGGTCACCGAGCTACAGGACTTCGCCAAGAAGTCGATCGCTCCGTACAAGTACCCGCGGCTGATCGAGTTCGTGGACGCACTGCCGAAGACGATCAGCGGAAAGACCCAGCGCTTCCGCCTTCGCGAGCGCGCCGCGGACCGCTTAAGACCTTTTCTCATAACGACGGTGGTTTCTCCCCCCGCGCACCTGTCACCATATGCATCGTGAAGCCGCTGCTGGTGCTGCGCCCCAGGCCGGAGCAACAGCCCTTGCTGGCGGGTTCGTGATCCTGCTGGTGCTGTCGGTCGTGCTGCCGTTGGCCGGGTTCGGCACGGACTCATTCGGTGACGTGAGCTCTTGGATCGCGTTCGGCTTGGCATGCCTGGCCGTCGGGCGGCCGCTGCGCTCGCGGATCGGAAGTCGCCCAAGCCGCGGCCGCGCTCCTCGACGCCGGCGCGCAGATCCGGCTGGAGCGCCCGCGAGCCCTTCGGTAAGCGTCGTGGAGCCGTCAGCGGAACAGCCAGAAGCGGGGACGCTCCGTTTGCTCGGCCCAGACATCGGAGTGGCGCGCCTCGGCCATCTCCCGTTCGATCGTTGGCGTGACCTTTGAACGGTTCCTAGCACGTCGCCGAGCAGCCGAGCCGAGCCCTCTCCGCGCACGCCGTTCTACCGCACGCGCTGCACGCGAATTCGGATCTCCCCACGTCATCTCAGGTTCTCCCTTCGGTACTCGGCCAGGTGTCCGTCACGTCACTGGCTACTACCGCGTCCGCCGCCCATTACTCCCCCTCCGCTCAATTTGTCCGGTTCGGCGAAGCTGCTCCGAGCTGAGCCCGCGTACCGCCTGGCCGGTGACAGCCGGGGCTAGTGCGAACCATGTGCCTGGCAGGACGTGAGCGTGACACCGGTCCCTGGTCATCGGCTGCTGCCTGCGGGCCTGGTTTCGTATGCGGCTTGACGTGCGGAATCGCTGGAACGGCCGGTGTGCTTGACTGGAGTGCGGTAGCGGCGTGCTACCCGCTGGAACGCGACGAAGGACACGGGCAGGAGATGGCCGAGGACCGAGGGCACCTTCGGATCTATCTCGGCTCTGCGGCCGGGGTAGGGAAGACGTTTGCCATGCTCGGTGAGGGGCGTCGCCGTGCCGACCGTGGCGCCGACGTAGTGGTGGCATTCGCGGAAGCGCACGGGCGCCCGCAGACGGCCGCGCTGCTGGACGGCCTGGAGATGATCCCGCGTAAGACGATCGAATACCGCGGCGCGGGATTCGAGGAGATGAACCTGGACGCGGTGCTGGCCCGGCGTCCAGAGATCGCGCTGGTGGACGAGTTCGCGCACACGAACGTCCCGGGGTCACGGAACGTGAAGCGGTGGCAGGACGTCGAGGAGTTGCTCGACGCCGGGATCAACGTCATATCAGCGGTCAACATCCAGCACCTGGAGTCGCTCAACGACGTGGTCGAGAAGATCACCGGCGTGCCGCAGCGGGAAACGGTGCCGGACGCCATCGTCCGTGCCGCGGACCAGGTCGAGCTGGTCGACATGACACCCGAGGCGCTGCGCCGCCGGATGGCGCACGGGAACATCTACCCGCCAGAGAAGATCGACGCGGCGCTGACCAACTACTTCCGCACCGGGAACCTGTCCGCGCTGCGCGAACTCGCCCTGCTGTGGCTGGCAGACAAGGTCGACGAGGGCTTGCAACGGTATCGGGTCGAGCACAAGATCCAGGGTGCTTGGGAGGCCAGGGAGCGGGTGGTGGTGGCCCTTACCGGCGGTCCCGAGGGTAAGACGCTGATCAGGCGGGCCGCCCGGATCGCCGCCCGGTCGGCCGGCGGGGACTTGCTCGCGCTGCACGTCACCAAGTCCGACGGGCTGACCGGGGCGGACCCGGCGGCGCTGGCCAGTCAGCGACGGCTGGCCGAATCGGTCGGCGGCACCTACCACCAGGTGATCGGTGACGACATTTCCGAGGCCCTGCTGACCTTCGCCAGGGCGGAGAACGCCACCCAGCTGGTGCTCGGTGCCAGCCGCCGCTCGTGGTTGTCGGCGATGCTCACCGGGCCGGGTATCGGCTCCCGGACCATCAGGGGTTCCGGCGACATCGACGTGCACATAGTCACGCACTCCGAGGTGGGCCGGGGCCGAGGGCTGCCCCGGCACCGCGGCGGGATCACCACCCGGCGGCAGCTGGCCGCGTACGTGCTGGCCGCGGCGCTGTTGCCGCTGGTGACACTGGCTCTGGCCGCGCTGCGCAGCAGCGTAAACCTGACCAGTGACGTCCTGGTCTTCCTCGTCGCGGTGATCCTGGTGGCCCTGGTCGGGGGATTCATACCGGCCGTTCTGTGCGCCGTCGCCGGTTCGCTGCTGCTGAACTACTATTTCACTCCGCCGATCCGTCTGTGGACCATTGCACAGGCCAACAACGCGCTCGCCCTGGGTGTTTTCGTCGGCGTCGCGTTCGGCGTCAGCTCGGTGGTGGACACCGCGGCCCGGCGCACCAAGCAGGCCGCGCGGGCCAACGCTGAATCCGAACTGCTCGCCACCACGGCCGGAAGCGTGATGCGCGGCCAGCAAGGGCTGACCGCACTGCTGGATCGGATCAGGGAAGCGTTCGGCATGGATTCGGTGACGTTGCTGGAGTGCGGTTCCCCGGACGGGCAGCGAGCCAAGAACGGTTCGGTGGGCAGGCTCCGCGCACTTACTGGGAGCTGGCACCCGATCGCGAGCTGCGGGGACTGTCCCGTCACCCGGCCGGAGGAAGCGGACGTCGAAGTTCCAGTGAGCGACAGCCTGTCGCTGGCTCTGCACGGCAGGACGCTGCCGGCCGCGGACCGGCGCGTGCTTGGCGCTTTCGCCGCCTATGTCGCGGTCGCGCTGGACCAGCAGCGGCTGACCGCCGCGGCCGAGGCGGCCAGGCCGATCGCGGCGGCCGACAAGATGCGGACCGCGTTGCTGGCCGCCGTCAGCCACGATCTGCGCACGCCCCTCGCCTCCGCCAAGGCCGCCGTCACCAGCCTGCGGACGCCAGATGTGAGCTGGACCGCTGAGGATCAGGACGAGTTGCTCGCCACCGCCGACGAATCGCTGGACCGGCTGGCCCACCTGGTCGATAACCTGCTGGACATGAGCAGGCTCCAGGCCGGAGCACTGTCGCTGTTCCCGCGGCCGGCCGGCCTGGACGAGATCGTGTCCAGCGCGCTGGGCAACCTGGATCCCGCCGCGCGCCGGATCGGGGTCGAGATACCGGACTCCCTGCCCGAGGTCAACGTGGACCCGGCCATCCTGGAGCGCGTCATCGTCAACCTGACGGAGAACGCGTTGCGGTACTCCCCGCCAGGCAAACCGCCACTGCTGAGCGCGAGCGCGCTCGGCGACCGGGTCGAGCTGCGGGTGATCGACCGCGGCCCGGGGATTCCCGAGGAGAACAGAGACCGGATGTTCGTGCCGTTCCAGCGGCTCGGCGACACCGACAACACCACCGGCGTCGGGCTCGGCCTCGCGCTGTCTCGCGGCCTGACCGAGGCGATGAACGGGACGCTGATCGCCGAGGAAACCCCCGGTGGCGGGCTGACCATGACAGTGTCGGTGCCGGTGGCCGGCGGTTCCGGATACTCCGGCTATGAGCCGGGGAAGCGTGAACGCCAGCGCGACGCCGCGATCGAGCCGGACGGGAGCATCTTGTGACCCGGGTCCTGGTTGTCGACGACGAACCGCAGATCCTGCGCGCGTTGCGGATTAACCTCCGGGTCCGTGACTACGAGGTGCACGTCGCGACCAACGGCGCAGCGGCTCTCGAGCTCGCCAGCCGCCACCCTCCGGATCTGGTGATACTCGATCTCGGCCTGCCCGACCTGGACGGCGTCGAGGTCATCGGTGGCCTGCGCGGCTGGTCCAAGGCGCCCATCATCGTGCTGTCCGGACGCGCCGACAGCACCGACAAGGTGGCGGCGCTTGACGCGGGCGCCGATGACTATATCACCAAGCCGTTCGGGGTAGACGAACTCCTCGCCCGGATGCGCGCGGTAGTCAGGAGGATCGGCAGCGCCGAGGACCTGCCGCGGATCCAGCTCGGGGACGTGGTCGTCGACCTGGCCGCCAAGCGCGTCACCCGGCAGGCGCCCGGCGAAGACATCCGGCTCACCCCCACGGAGTGGCACCTGCTCGAGGTACTGCTCCGTAACCCGGGCAAGCTGCTCAGCCGCAACCAGCTGCTCACCGAGGTGTGGGGACCCGGGTATGCCGGCGCCACCGGCAACCTGCGCCTGTACATGGCACAACTGCGCCGCAAGCTCGAACCCGACCCGGCCCGGCCTCGCTGGCTGATTACCGAGCCTGGCATGGGCTACCGCTACCAGCCCGGCCCTTCGGGATCAGCCGGATAGCTCATCGAGCGCGATGTTGAGCGTGAGGACGTTGACCCGCGGCTCACCGAGGAAGCCGAGCACCCTGCTCTGCGTGTAGTGCGAAACCAGCGCCTTGACCTGGCTCACCGGCAGGTGCCGGGCAGCTGCCACCCGAGCTTCCTGGGCCGCCGCGCTCTGCGGCGAGATGTACGGGTCCAGCCCGGAACCTGAGGTGGTGACCGCGTCCGGTGGCACCTGCGAGGGCGCCACGTGGTTGAACGACGCGTATGCCGCCTTGTAAGCTTCGACGTTCTTGAGCAGCGTGGGGCTGTTCGGCCCAAGGGTGGACGCCCCCGAGAGGTCCGGGTCGCAGCTCGCCGTGGATGGCCGAGGCTGGAAGTACTTCGGTAGCGGGTGGCCCTTGGCGTCGTTGAATTCCTGGCAGAGCAGGCTGGAACCGACGACCTTGCCGTTTACGGTCACGATCGAGCCGTTGGCCTGATTGCGGAAGGCGGCCTGGGCGACGCCCATGATCACCAGCGGGTAGATAGCCCCGCAGAGGACGGTCAGGACTATCATCGCGCGGAGAGCGGCCAGGTGCTGGCCGATCCACGTGGGCAGACGTGACATGTCAGTGTCCGATCCCTGGAATGTTCATGACAATGAGGTCGACGGCCTTGATCCCGATGAACGGGATGATCAGCCCGCCCAGGCCGTAGATCCACAGGTTCCTGCGCAGCAGCGCCGAGGCGGAGGACGGCCGGTAGCGGACGCCGCGCAGCGACAGCGGGATCAGCGCGATGATGATCAGCGCGTTGAACACGATCGCCGACGTGATCGCCGACGCGGGGCTGTGCAGGCCCATGATGTTGAGGTGCCGCAGTCCGGGGTACACGCTGACGAACATGGCCGGCAGCATGGCGAAATACTTCGCCACGTCGTTGGCGATGGAGAACGTGGTCAGCGCGCCACGGGTGATCAGCAGCTGCTTGCCGATCTCCACGATCTCGATGAGCTTGGTGGGATTGGAATCCAGGTCCACCATGTTCCCGGCCTCCTTGGCGGCCGAGGTGCCGGTGTTCATGGCCACGCCGACATCGGCCTGGGCCAGGGCCGGCGCGTCGTTGGTGCCGTCCCCGGTCATCGCGACGAGCTTGCCCCCCGCCTGCTCCTTCTTGATCAGCGCCATCTTGTCTTCCGGCGTGGCCTCGGCGAGGAAGTCGTCCACTCCGGACTCGGCCGCGATGGCCTTGGCCGTCAGCGGGTTGTCGCCGGTGATCATGACCGTGCGGATGCCCATCTTGCGCAGCTCGGCGAACCGCTCGGCGATGCCTTGCTTGACGATGTCCTTGAGATAGATCACGCCCAGCGACCGGGCACCGCCATCGGACCGCTCCGCCACGACCAGCGGAGTTCCGCCTGCCGACGAGATGCCGTCCACCAGCTGCCCCAGCTCCGGCGGCACCGCGCCGCCGGCCTCGCGGATCCAGTTCGACACCGCGGCCGCGGCGCCCTTGCGTACTTGCCGCCCGTCGGCCAGGTCCACGCCGCTCATCCGTGTCTGCGCGGTGAACTCCACGAAGGTGGCGCCGGGCAGTTCGCCCTCGGACCGCTCGCGCAGGCCGAACTGGTCCTTGGCCAGCACCACGATCGACCGGCCCTCTGGCGTGTAGTCGGCCATCGAGGACAGCTGTGCCGCGTCAGCCAGTTCCGCCATCTCGGTGCCGTTCACCGGCAGGAATTCCGCCGCCTGCCGGTTCCCGATGGTGATAGTGCCGGTCTTGTCCAGCAGCAGGGTGTTGACGTCGCCGGCTGCCTCTACGGCGCGGCCGGACATGGCCAGCACGTTGCGCTGGACCAGCCGGTCCATGCCGGCGATGCCGATCGCGGACAGCAGCGCGCCGATGGTTGTCGGGATCAGCGCGACCACCAGGGCCACCATGATCACCAGCGATTGCGGCGCACCCGAGTAAAAAGCCATCGGCTGGAGCGTCACGACGGCGAGCAGGAAAACGATGGTGAGCGAGGCGAGCAGGATGTTCAACGCGATCTCGTTCGGCGTCTTCTGCCGCGAGGCGCCTTCCACCAGCGCGATCATCCGGTCGATGAACGTCTCGCCCGGCTTGGACGTGATCTGCACGACGATCCGGTCGGACAGGACCCGGGTGCCGCCCGTCACCGCTGACCGGTCGCCACCGGATTCCCTGATGACCGGGGCGGACTCGCCGGTGATCGCCGATTCGTCGACCGATGCGACTCCCTCGACCACGTCCCCGTCTCCGGGGATGATCTGGCCAGCCTCGACCACCACGTGATCACCGAGCCGCAGGGCGGCACCGGCCACCTCTTCCTCGCGGACATCTACGGCACCTGGCTTCCAGCCGGTCAGCCGCCGGGCCATGGTCTCGCGCTTGGCCCGGCGCAGCGTGGCTGCCTGCGCCTTGCCGCGGCCCTCGGCCACCGCCTCGGCCAGGTTGGCGAACACGACGGTCAGCCACAGCCACACGGTGATCGTCCACGCGAACCCCGTGTGCTTAGTGATCGCGGAATACGTGGTCAGCACCGCGCCGACCTCGACCACGAACATGACCGGGTTCCTGAGCTGAACCCGCGGGTCCAGCTTCTTCAATGCGTCCGGCGTCGACTTCCACAGCATCCGCGGATCCCAGGGGGTCCGGGGGGAAGGTTCCCCCCGGTCCCAGGGGGCTTCGGGGGGTCGTCCCCCCGGGTTATGGAGCGCCATTAGTGCAATCCTTCCGCGAACGGGCCCAGCGCGAGCGCGGGGAAGAAGGTGAGGCCGACGATGATGAGGATGACGCCGACCACCATCCCGGCGAACAGCGGCTTGTGCGTGGGCATCGTGCCGGCCGATTCGGGCACGGACTGCTGTCTGGCAAGGGACCCGGCCAAGCCGAGGGCGAAGATCTCCGGTATGAACCGGCCGAGCAGCATGGCGATGCCGCCGGTGACGTTGTACCAGGTGGTGTTCGTGGTCAGGCCCGCGAACGCGGATCCGTTGTTGTTGGTCATCGACGTGTACGCGTACACGACCTCGGTAAGGCCGTGCGGGCCGCCGTTCAGGATCGATACCCGCGGGACCTTGAAGGCCAGTGACAGGCCGGCGAAGACTAGCACGATGGCCGGCATCGTGAGCATGTACAGCGCCGCGTACTTCATCTCGGCCGGCCGGATCTTCTTGCCGATGTACTCCGGCGTGCGCCCGACCATCAGGCCGCCCACGAACACGGTGATGACCGCGAGGATCAAGATGCCGTACAGCCCGGCGCCGACGCCGCCGGGGGTGACCTCGCCCATCATCATGTTGAACAGCAGGACGCCGCCGCCGAACGGCGTGTACGAGTCGTGGAAGGAGTTCACCGCCCCGGTCGAGGTCACCGTCGTCGACGCGGCGAACAGCGACGACCCGGGGATGCCGAACGCGACGTTCTTACCCTCCATCGCGGCTCCGGCGGACCGCAGGGCAACCCCTGCGTGCTGGTTCTCGAAGAAGCTGACCAGCGACGCCGATGCGACCCAGATGACCGACATCACGGCCAGGATCGCGTAGCCCTGGCGGTGCTGGCCGACCATCTTGCCGAACATGCGGCACAGCGAAAACGGGATCACCAGGATCGTGAAGATCGTGAACCAGTTGGTGAACGGGTTGGGGTTCTCGAACGGATGGGCCGAATTGGCGTTGTAGAAACCGCCGCCATTGTTGCCCATGTTCTTGATGATTTCCTGCGACGCCACCGGTCCGCCGACCATGTTCTGCCGCGATCCGGTCAGCGTGTGGATGATGTGCGTGGCGGTGAAGTTGTCGATCGAGCCGCCGGCCGCCATGATGATCGCGCCGATGACCGACAGCGGCAGCAGCACCCGGAGCGTGATCCGGGTCAGGTCCACCCAGAAGTTGCCCAGCCGGTCGGTGCGGGACCGCACGAACCCGCGGATCATAGCGATCGCGATCGCCATGCCGACCGCGGCCGAGACGAAATTCTGCACGGCCAGGCCCGACATCTGGGTCAGGTAGCTCATCGTCGTCTCGCCGGAGTAGTTCTGCCAGTTCGTGTTCGTGGTGAACGAGACCGCCGTGTTCCAGGCCACATCCGGTGTCACGCCGGACATGCCATTGGACAGGAACAGGTGTCCCTGCATGCGCTCGAAGAAATAGACGAACAGCACCGAGAGTGCCGAGAACGCGAGCATGGACCGCAGGTACACGCTCCACCGCATGTCCGCCGTGAGTCCACGCCCATCATGCGGTAGATCCCGCGTTCGACCCGCCAGTCCTTCTCGGACATGACGACGCGGGCGATGTAGCCGCCCAGCGGCCGGTAACAGACCGCCAGGGCGAGGATCAGCAGGCCGGCTTGCAGGAAGCCGGCGAGTGCGCCACTCACTAAAACCTCTCCGGGTTGACCAGGGCCACCACCAGGTAGATGGTGAGCGCGACGCCGGCGATGAGGCCGAGCCAGTTTTCAGCGCTCACCGCGCTCGACCCCTTTGACCAGGAGGATGAGGACGACGAAGACGACAATCGTCAGGCCGACATACAGGAAGTCGTTCACGGTGTCTCAGTAAAGATCCCGGAATCCCCGCATCGAAGGTCCCTTGCGGAACCCATGCGGAACGCCCGGATCTCCTAACAGAACCCAAACGCCCGCGCGTATCCGCCGGGCTTCACGCCGGCCAAGCGCGGCAGCGCATTGCGGGCTGGAGTGACGTTGCGGAAACATCTCCGTTATCTGCGGTAACGGGCCCGGAACACGCCCTGCCTACGCTAGGGATGTGGCGGACATTTTCGACGATTACCGGCTGGCCGATGCCTGGGATGAGATGTTCGCGGCCCCGGGAGAGCCCCGCGCACCATACGACGCGCTGGTGTCCGTGCTGCAGCCGATGGACCCGGCCGAGCTGCGATTCCGCGCCGACCAGCTCGCGCGCGTGTTCACCGACCGCGGGGTGACCTTCGACTACGGGGGTGAAGAACGGCCGTTCCCGCTCGACCTGATCCCGCGGGTCATCGACGCGGTGGAGTGGGACCTAGTGGCGCGGGGCGTGCGGCAGCGGGTCCTCGCGCTTGAAGCGTTCCTCGCGGATGTCTACGGGCCTGGGCGGGTCTTCGATGACGGAGTGGTGCCCTGGCGGCTGCTGTTCACCTCGCCGCGGTTCTGCCGGCAGGTCGCCGGACTGGAACCGCCGAACGGCGTCCGGGTACACGTCGCGGGAATCGATCTGGTCCGGGACGAGGCCGGGCGGATCCGGGTTCTCGAGGACAACATCCGGGTCCCGTCCGGGGTCAGCTATGTGATCGAGAACCGGCTGGCGATGATGCGCACGTTCCCCGCGCTGTTCGCCGAGCAGAGCGTGCATGAGGTGGACGAGTACCCGTCCAGGCTGCTCGCCGCGCTCCGGGCCGCCGCGCCGCGGGGAACCGCGGACCCGATGGTGGTCGTGCTGACCCCCGGCGTGCACAACGCCGCGTATTTCGAGCACACCCTGCTCGCCCGGCTGATGGGCGCCGAGCTGGTAGAAGGCCGGGACCTGATTTGCTCCCGCAACAAGGTCTACGTGCACACCACCCACGGGCGGCGTCCAGTTGACGTGATCTACCGGCGGGTCGATGACGACTACCTCGATCCGCTGCAATTCCGGGGCGACTCGGTGATTGGCTGCCCGGGCCTCATCAACGCCGCGCGAGCGGGCAATGTCACCATCGCCAACGCGGTCGGCAACGGGATAGCCGACGACAAGCTCGTCTATACCTACGTCCCCGACCTCATCCGGTACTACCTGGCCGAGGAACCGCTGCTCGACAACGTCGAGTCCTACCGGCTCGACGATTCGGACCTGCTCGACTGGGCGCTGAGCGCGCTCGGCGAGCTGGTGCTGAAGCCGGTGGACGGGGCGGGCGGCAGCGGCATCGTTATCGGGCCGCGAGCTTCGGCTGACGAGCTGGTGGTGCTGCGTGCCGAGGTGGCGGCGGACCCGCGGGGCTGGATCGCGCAGCGGCCGGTCGCGCTGTCCACTTCACCGGTGCTCATCGGCGAGGCGCTGGCGCCACGGCACATCGACCTGCGGCCGTTCGCCGTCAACGACGGCGAGGACGTTTGGCTGCTGCCCGGCGGCCTGACCAGGGTCGCGCTGCACGAGGGCGAACTGGTAGTGAACTCCAGCCGGGGCGGCGGCTCGAAAGACACCTGGGTGCTGACCGGGCCGCGCTCGACGGGAGCACAGTCGCCGGCAGCCGCTGCTAGCGTCCCGGGCTTGGACAGTATGGCGGCTGGGCCGTCGGCGGCTGGCGTGGACCGGCAGAGCGGCCCCGAGCAGTGAACGGCGAACTCCTCAGCCGGATAGCCGAGACCCTGTTCTGGACCGGCCGCTACGTGGAGCGCGCGGATGACACAGCGCGGCTGGTCGACGTCTACCTGCACCGGATGCTCGGCGTTCCGGGGACGGGTTCCGGTAGGGATTGCACCGCGCTGTTCGGCATCCTGGGGGTCGAGCCCGGTGAGGACGCCGAGCCCGATATGGGGGTGGCGCTGTTCCGCCTGGTGTACGACAGCAAGAGCCCCAGCGCGATCAGCGGCGCGATGCTCGCGGCGCGGGCCGGATCCCGCGGCATCCGCGAGGTGATCTCCAGCGAGATGTGGGAGTGCCTCAACGTCACCGGGCACGGGCTGGCCGGCCAGCGCAGGACCGCCGAACGGCTGGGCCCGCACGTGTTCCTCCGGTTCATCAGGGAACGAGCCGCGTTGTTCTTCGGTCTCGCCGACTCGACCATGAGCAACGACGATGCCTGGCGGTTCCTGATTCTCGGCCGGTCCCTTGAGCGGGCCGACATGACGGCCCGGCTGCTGCTCGCGCGCCTGGCGGCGCCGCAGGAGCTCGGCTGGCCGGTGCTGCTGCGCGCGTGCGGCGCCTACGAGTCGTTCATCAGGACGCACGGCTGGGCCGCGGAGCCGTCCCTGGTAGCCGAATTCCTGCTGCTCGACCGGCTGTTCCCGCGGTCTGTCCTGCATTCGCTGATGACCGCGGAGGAATGCCTGCAGGCACTGCACCCGGACCCGGTCCGGATGGGCATGGAAGACCCGGCCCGGCGCCCGGTGGGCCGGCTGCGCACCAGGCTGGAGTACGCGGACCGGCGGCAGCTGGCCGGGCAACTGCCCGAGCTACTCGAAACCCTGCAGCAGACGTGCGTGGAGGCGTGTGAAGCGATCACCATGCGGTACTTCCAGTACGAAACGTCGGTGGCATGGGAACGGGGCTGAGGATGGGCTGGCGGTTGCGCGTGGTGCACACGACCCGGGTGTCTTATACAGGCCCGGTGCGCGCGTCGTTCAACGAAGCCCGGATGACGCCGCTCACCCTGCCGACGCAGCTCACCCTGGAGTGCCGGGTGTCGGCGGGGCCCGCGGTTCCGGTCTGGACTTACTGCGATCACTGGGGCACGTACGTCACTGTGTTTGAGATCTCCGAGCCGCACGAAGATCTGGTCGTCAGTGCTCACGCCACCGTCGAGACCCAGCCCGATATCGGGGTTCCGGCGCAGCCGCGGCTGACCTGGGCGGAGCTGCGAGCGCAGGCCTCGACTGGCCGACTGCTCGAATTCCTGATGCCGACCCCGCTAACGACGGTGACCCCGGCCGTCGCCGCCGTTACCGATGCCGTGCGCGGCGCGGACCCGGTCGACGCAGCGGAGGAGATCGCCGCCCGTGTCCGCTCGCGGGTCAGCTACATGACCGGTTCCACCGGGGTTCAGACCAATGCCCAGGAGGCGTGGGATCAGGGCCAGGGCGTGTGCCAGGACATGGCCCACGTCACGGTGGCGTTGCTGCGTGCCGTCGGCCTGCCCGCCCGGTACGTCTCCGGCTACCTGCACGCAGATCCGAAGGCCGAGCCCGGGCAGACCCTCGCAGGTCAGAGCCACGCCTGGGCGGAATACTGGACGGGAGCATGGCTGGCCTGCGATCCGACCAACGGCGCACCGGTAGCGGAGCGGCATGTGGCCGTGGCCCGAGGACGGGACTACACGGACGTCCCGCCGCTCAAAGGCATCTACCATGGTCCGCCGACCAGCACGATGGACGTGACTGTAGAGGTCACTCGTCTTGCCTGATACGACCGGAGTTCGGGTAAGCGCACCGCGGCGGATTCAGGTCGGGTGCGAGTTTACCTACGTGGCCGCGATCGATACGCCGGTGATCTTCCAGGTCCAGCCCCGTAAGTCCTCGGCTGTCAGCATCCAGCACGAACAGTGGTCTTCGGAACCGCCAATGACGATCCGGGGCTATACCGACTTGTACGGGAACCTGTGTGCCCGTGCGGTGCTCTCCGCTGGCCGGTCAAGCCTCAGCTATGAAGCGATGGCAGCCGTCCCGGATGCGACAGAGGACGCCGACGAAGACGCGCCTGAGTGCGTCCCGGATAATCTGCCCGACGACACCCTGATCTACATCCTGCCCAGCCGCTACTGCCTGCCCGACGTGCTTGGCGACGAAGCGTGGTCCCGCTTCGGCGCGCTGGGGCCGGGCTATGGCCGAGTGCAGGCGATCTGCGCGTATGTGCATGAACATCTCACCTTCCAGTACGGCAGCACGACCGCGCTGTCGTCCGCCGCGGACGTCAACCAGGCCAGGTTCGGGGTGTGCCGTGACTTCACTCACCTGGCAATCTCGTTCTGCCGGGCGCTGAACATTCCGGCCCGTTATGTCTTCGGTTACCTGCCCGACATGGATGTCTCGCCGGACCCGGCGCCGATGGACTTCGCCGCCTGGATGGAGGTCTGGCTCGGCGACCGGTGGTGGACCTTTGACCCGCGTAACAACATGCGGCGCAAGGGACGCGTCGTGATCGGCCTGGGACGGGACGCCTCTGATGTGGCCATGGCGACGACGTTCGGCGGCCCGCTGCTAGAAGCAATGGTGGTCCAGGCCGAGGAGGTAACCGGATGATGCTCGATTCCCAGGTGCTCAGGGAATCTCTGCTCGATCACCGCGGGCTGGACCTTGAGGCTGCCGGACGCGTCAGCTACTTCATCGAGCAAAGCTTCCGCTACGACTACGACGCCCCGGTGGAGTCACTGCGGCAGCGACTGGTCGTGGTGCCGCGACTTCGCCACGGCAACCAGCACCGGCGCGCGCACCTGCTCAAGGTGAACGGCGCCCATGCCCGGCGCCGCCTGCGCCGGGATGTCCACGGCAACGACGTCGCCTGGCTGCACGCCGAGCGGGTAACGCAAGCCGTGGAGTTCCGGCTCACCGCCATAGTCGAACGGGTACGCACCGATGGGCCTACCGTGCTCCCGGCGCAGACCTTGCGCAGCTCCGGCCTGCTGCGGCCCACCCGGCTCACTGCCGCCGACGGCCGGCTACGCGACCTGGCCTGCGTCGTGCCGGGGACGGCAGCCACCCCGCTCGAGATTGCCGATCAGATATGTCATCTGGTCCACGGCGCGATCACGTACGAGCACGGTGTCACATCGGTACGGACTACGGCCGCTGAGGCGCTGGCCGGCGGCCGCGGGGTCTGCCAGGACTTCGCGCACGTGATGCTCGCGCTATGCCACCTGGCCGGATTGCCCGCACGATATGTCTCCGGCCATCTGCTCGGCCAGGGCGGCACCCACGCCTGGGTAGAGGTCATCGTGCCCAGGGCTCACGACGCGGTCGCCGTGGCTTTCGACCCGTGCAACGGCTGCCGGACGACCAGCAGCTATGTGACGGTCGCGACCGGCCGTGACTACTCCGACGTGGCGCCGGCCTGCGGCTCCTACGTCGGCGTGTCACGGAACCAGCTGACTTCTGACCGCCGGGTGGGCGTCCTCGCCGCCGCATGACCAACCTGGGTCCTGACGATTGACGTAAGGTGCCTGAGCGGCGGCACGGGGTGAGCCGCGCGGGCCGAACTCGACGCGACAGCCGATCGATTGCCGGTCCGCGGCGGTTGCGCCGCCTTGGCCTAGCCGCCACACCGTTCTATGATCCCGAACGGGGCCAATACCTGGAGACGAATCATGACTGAGCTGGTACTCGCCGTGCTCGCGCTGGCGGCCTGCGTGTATGGCACGTCGTCGGGCACCAAGCTGGCGAGCCGCAAGAACTACACCGCGTTCCGCGACGGCCTCGGGGATACCTCGCTCGTGCCACGCCGGCTGCTGCCGGCCACGGCGGCCATCCTGGCCGGCGGCGAGGCGATCGTGGCCGTCGGGCTGCTGGTCGCCCTCGTGCTCGCCGCGGGCGGGCTCGCCGGCTCGGTTGCGGTGGCCGCGGCGGCGCTGGCCTGCGGCGCCGTGCTGACCGGCGTTCTGGCGGCCGGCGTCATCGCCGTCGTCAGGTCCGGCACCAAGGCGGCGTGCGCGTGCTTCGGTGCCAAGGCGGGCCGCGAACTGACCGGGGCGCACGTGGCACGCAACGTCGCACTCCTCGGGATCCTCCTGGTCGGCCTCATTGGCAACGAGTTCCGGCACGGCAGGCCGGCCGCGGCGGCGGCCATCGTCGCGATCGTGGCCGGCGCGGTTGTCGCGCTGCTGCTGATCAGGTTCGACGACCTGGTCGACCTGTTCGCGCCCGTGTCGCGGCAGACCGCGCGATGATGCGTGGCGCGGCCACCGCGGCCGGCGTCCTGACGGTTCTCGCGGCCGGCGTGGCGATCGCGCGCCGCCGGATCGCGATCGTCACGGTGACTGGACAGAGCATGGAGCCGACGCTGACCGCGGGCGACCGAGTGCTCGTCCGCCGGACCCGGCTGCGATCGGTCCGCACCGGCCAGATCGTGGTCGTCGAGACGCCCACCGAAAACCGCGAATGGACCGGCGAACCCGCCGGGCGCGACCTGAAACGCGAGTGGATGATCAAGCGGGTCGCCGCGGTTCCCGGTGAACCGCTGCCGGACGGGCTCCCCGCGGCGATCGCGGCCACGGTCGCTGTGCCCGATGGCAAGCTCATCGTGCTCGGTGACAACCCGCCGATGAGCATGGACTCGCGATCCCTCGGTTACATCCCGGGCGAGCGGCTGCTCGGCGTCGTCGTCCGGTCGCTGCCGAGCGCGGGCAGCGGGCCCGGTGAACGCTAGGCGCGGTCGAGGAAGGCGCGCACGGCGTCCTTGACCGGGCCGCGGTCGTAGCCGGCCACGTACGCGCCGGCCATCCGGACCGGGTCACCGAAGAAGTAGTACTCGTACAGCGCCTGGCGGCCGGCGAACGCGGACACGCTCGCGTCCCACAGCAGCCGGAACAGCTTCACCCGCTCGGCACCGCTCAGCGTGGCGGATTGCAGATATGTCGCTATGTCGCCGGCGGCGGGCCCAGTGACGTCCGCCTCGGTCGGCAGCGCCATCAGCCCGGAGGCGCCGAGCTTGCGCATGATCTCGGGGAACCGCTGGTACAGCCTCGGATACAGGTTGCGCGCGGCGTTCAGCGGCGGCCAGGCGGGGGTGAGCACGCCGTACTCGTTCGGCGCGGCGTCGGCCAGCCCGGCGCGGCCGAGCGCGCGCAGCGTCTCCAGCGTGGCGATGATCTCCGCGATATCGGCCTGGACGTGCTGGAACTGCTCGATGCCGATCGCCTCGGTGAGCAGCGACACCAGGCCGAGGACGAACTCGGTCTTCGCCGTGGTGCGGGCGATCACCTGGTGGGTCATGTGCACGACCGCGGACGTCTGGGTGTAGAACCCGTTGCACAGCTCGGGCTCGCCGAGCACGAAGCAGCGCTCGTAGGGCACGTGCACGTCGTCGAAGATCACCACCGCGTCCGGCTCCTCGAACCGGGAGGCGAGCGGGTGGTCGTGCCGCGGGCGTCCGTAGTCCATCGGCTCCCGGCAGATGTACCTGAGGCCGGGCGCGTCGTTCGGCACCGCGCAGGCGAAGGAGTACTGCTTGTCTTCGGGGGTGTTGCGCAGGACCGTGGACGGGAAGACCAGCAGTTCGTCGGCGAACGGGCCGATCGTGGCCAGCATCCGCGCGCCGCGGATGACGATCCCGTTGTCGTCCTCCCTGACGATGTGCGCCATCAGCGTGCCGCCGCCCTGCTGGCTGCCCGGCACGGCGCGGTTCGCCTGCGGCGGGATCAGCGTGTGAGTGCACAGCAGGTCCTGCTCGCGGGCCCGCGCGTAGTACCTGCTTACGTTCTCGCCGAAGGGCTTTCCGGCCTGGCCGAACCACTCCGCGGCGGACGCGAGGGCCATCAGCGCGCTGTTCAGGTAGTCGCCGGTGCGGCCGAGCATGCCCATGCTGCGGCCAGCCATTATTCCGAACGACCGGTGGCGCTTCGCCAGGTCTGCTTCCGCTCTCGGGATCAGGAAGCTCGTCGCGACCGGCTCGCCGGTCAGCGGGGACGGATAGGTGAGCGTATCCCGGTACGCGGGGTCATGCTGCATGTCGAACAGCTCCGCATAGCTGCGGATCACGTTGCGGAACGCGGGGTGACCGGCGACGTCGCCGGTAAGCGTCTCCCCCATGATCTCCACGTGCACGTTCGCGGCGGACAGCCGGTCCAGGAACTCCCTGCCAGTACGAGCGCCCATACCCGGACGCTACCCTCTGCCCATGGCGGCACGTCAACAGTCGATCGCGCGGCGCTGCAGCTATCTCCTCGAACCGAAGAACTGGCTGGTCGCCACCCTGCTCGGGCTCGGCTGGCGGTTCGACCCGGCGTCCGGCGCCGCGGGGCTCGGGTGGGGCGCGCTCGCCGCGGTGTTCGCCGCCGCGATCCCGATGCTGTTCATCGGGCACGGCGTGCGGAACGGGCGGTTCGCCGACCGTTATGTGGGTGCACGGGGGCCGCGGCTGCTGGTACTCGCGGTCATCCTGGCCTCTATCGGCATGGGCCTGGCGCTGCTTGTCCTGCTCGGCGCGCCGCGCCAGCTGGCCGGTTACCTCATCTTCATGCTGTGCAGCGTCGCGCTGCTCGCCCTCATCACGACGGTATGGAAGGTCTCCATTCACTGCGCGGTCTCGGCCGGCTCGGTGGTGGTGCTCGCTCGCGCTTTCGGGCCCGCGCTGCTGGCCCTGATCGCGCTGGTCGCCTTGGTCGGCTGGTCCCGGGTGGCGCTGCGCGATCACACGGTGGTCCAGGTCGTGGCGGGGGCGGTGCTCGGGGGCGCGACCGCGGCGGTTGCCTACACGGTTACCGGGGCGTTCACCAGTGTATGAGCCCGTTCCGTCGCGAACTGTGATCCACTTTGCGGGTTCGGTGAATAACCTCCCGGCGCGCGGGAAGCGGGAGTGCTTGTGAGGCCGAGAGCGAGTCCGGCAGGCGGACCGGTGTATCGTGAACCGTTGATGCCTGACGAGGCCAGCACGGCCTACCCAAACGCCTTCCAGCAACCGGTGAGCGGCGAAGGCGAAACTCCTGCTTCCGCCGTAAAGATGACCTTCACCACGAACCTGACGGCGGTGCGCGGCCTGGTCGAGGAGTACGCCAGGAAGGCCGGGCTCAGCGAGCAGCGGATCGTGGACTTGGTGCTGGCCGTCAGCGAGATCGCCGCCAACACCGTGCGGCACGCCAAGTCGGCGGGCAACCTGGTGATCTGGCACAGCAAGCGCGAGATCATCTGCGAAATGCGCGACAAAGGCCACATAACCGACCCGCTGGCCGGCACCCGGCCACCGGAAGCCGAGGCGCTGGGCGGTCACGGCCTGTGGCTGGTCAACCAGGTGTGCGACCAGGTGGAAATCCGCTCCGGCGCGGCCGGTACGGCGATCCGGCTGCACATGCTCCTGGGCGGTTCGCGAGCCTGATCACGGGTATCCCGGCGGTGCGCATGGTGTGGTACAACAAGGGCGTGGACCTGCTGACCGTCACCGTGCCGTCTCGGGAATCAGACGGGCAGCCGTACACCCTGATGGCAATCGCGGGCGAAGCGGACGTCACCAACCGCGAAGATCTGCGCGGCGCGCTTGACGTGGAGGTCGCGCGGGAACCGCACATGCTGATCGTCGACCTTTCCGGGCTCCGCTTCATGGATTCATCGGCACTGCACGTGATCTTGCAGGCCAACCGGGCGCTGGACCGGCATGGCGGGATGATGGCGCTGGTCGCGCCGCAGGAGGCGGTCGCCAAAATGCTCCGGCTGACCACGGCGGACCGGCTGGTGCCGGTGTTCGGCTCGGTTGCGGACGCGGTGGCCGGTTAGATTTGCGGCGGTTAGCTGGTTTAGCAAGATGCCCGGCCGGACAAGTATGATCTCAGTGGTGCCTACGACGCAGGCACGCTGTTCGCGACATGGAGTGTCGCGGAGCGTGCGGACCGGGCACTACCCTTCCCTCTCTCCTGACGACACACCGTGAAGGAAATCGTCCAGGAGGCTTTTCTCGATGAAGATCGCCGTAGTTGCGCAGCATGCCACTCTCCCGCGTCCGCGTTCCGGTTCGAGCCCGCGGCCAGACGATGCCGTCCTGCACGAGCTAGCAACCGCGCTCTCCCGGCAGGGGCACCACGTAACCGTGTACGTGTCATATCCGAGCGGCACGAAGGCGCCAGGCAAGACCGAGGTCGGCGACGGCCTGCGGATCGAGTTCCTTCCCGTTGCCGCCTCGGCCAACGTGCTCGCGCAGGTGCCCGCGTTCAGCGAGCCGCTGCGGGAGCGCCTGCTGCGGAACCGCCCGGACGTGGTGCACGCGGTCTGCTGGACCAGCGGGCTCGCCGCCCTGTCCGCGACCCGCGGCCTCGGCATCCCGGTGGTGCAGGCGTTCAGCACGCTCGGAGTCGCCGAGAACCGGAACCACGGCACGCCCGGCAGCCGCGACAAGGCGTCCGGCAAGGACGCGCCGTCGCCAGCCGGGGTGCGGCTGCGGCTCGAGCCGGCCATCGGCCGCAGCGCCGACGCGGTCGTCGCGGCGAGCTCCGAAGTCGTGTCCGACCTCACCAGGATGGGCGTGCCGCGCAAGTCGGTGCGGTGCGTGCCATGGGGCGTGGACACTGACACGTTCACCCCGGAGGGCCCCGCGGCGGCGCGCAACGGCGCGCCGCGGCTGCTCACCGCCGCCGACCTGACCGAACGCGAGGAGCTCCAGACCCTGCTCCGCGCCCTCACCAAGGTGCCCGACGCCGAGCTCATGGTTGTCGGAGGGCCCGCCCGCGACCGGCTCCGCGGCGACGCCGCGTACCGTGGCCTCGCCGCCATGACCAGTAGCCTCGGGCTCTCGGACCGGGTCATGTTCACCGGCCGGGTAAGCCGGCGCGAGCTGCCGGCGTTGCTGCGTTCGGCCGATCTTGTGGTCAGCACCTGCGCGTACGAGCCGTCCGGGGTCACCTCGCTCGAGGCCATGGCGTGCGGCAAGCCGGTGGTGGCGCCGCCCACCGGCGGCCACATCGACGCCGTCGTCGACGGCACGACCGGCATCCTCATCCCGCCGGGACGGCCGGCCCTGCTGGCCCAGCGGATACGGCAGTTGCTGGCGCATCCGCTGCTGATGGAGGCGTATGGCGTCGCCGCGGTGGACCGGGCCCGGTCGCGCTACTCCTGGGACCGCATCGCCGCCGAGACGCTAGCCGTCTACGACCGCGCCGTCGAGGCCGCGGCCTGACGACGCGGTGACCGGTCTGGACCCAGGCGCGCGAGAAGGCCCTCACCAAGGCGCAGTGCAGGTCGCCGCTGGGACGCCGCCCGTATGACCTGCGGCACGCCGTAGTGTAGCTGTGGCTGAACTCCGGGGCGCTCGCCACGCTGCGTGCCGTCTCCTCGGAAGACAGCGCCGGGTAGTACGCGTAGTGTTCATGACGGAAGCCAGTGAATTTAGCCGCTGGGTCGGGACCCCGCCTTTGCTGCTGTAGCAGGAAGGCGTGGCTATGGTTCTCGCGGATGTGAGTACCTGTGAACGCGACGGTCAGATTGTCGTCGTGTTGCGCGGGGTGCTTGATGTGGTGGACGCGGTGAGCGTCGCTACTGCGCTTGCCGCGGTCGCCGTCCGTAAACGGCCAATCATCGTCGATCTGGCGGGGTTGGCGTTCATGGATTCCAGTGGTGTGGCGGCACTGGTGCACGCGCGTAAGCGGGCTCGGCTCGCCGGGGGGGAGCTGTTGCTGGCCGCACCCCAGCCGCAGGTGCTGCGAGTTCTTACCCTGACCCGGCTGATCGATGTCTTCCACGTTTGTTCCAGCGTGGACGAGGCCGCTGCCAGTGTCAGCCGCCCCCGCGGGCGCGTACGGCTCAGCGACGTCCGCCGGCCATGGACCGCCCTGCGGCCGGTAAGGCGGAGCCGGAAAGGGGGGAAGGTCGCCTGCGCGAGCGAGCCAGCGGCCGGCAACATGAGGAGCCGTTAATCGGCTACCAGCGCCCGCGCCTGCTCAGCCACTATGACCGCCCCCGTCCGAGTCGCCGTCCGAGTCAGGAAAAGATGTTGAAAGCCGGTGGTATGACTTCCCGCAGGTGACTCCCAGCTGTCGAGCATCCGCACCAGGAAGTAAGAGTGCGCGCGGCCGGGTCTTCGGTCTGGGTGATGGCGTTTGCGGTTTTCGGTTCTTTCCGCCGCCGGGATTCCCCGCTTGAGTGGAAGGTGACAGGTAAGACGGCGAGGTATCGCGAAGCTACGGCGGGGCCAGTTCCCCCGGCCGCGATCCGGCACCAGACCGGCCATCAGCTTCATCGCAGTACAGGAGTCCGGTTATGGGTATCGTCGCGTGGATCGTTCTGGGCCTAGGCGCGGGCCTGCTCGCCAATATGCTGATCCCCGGCAGGAGATCACAGGGCCTGTTCATCACGTGCGTGATCGGCATCGCCGGGGCGTTGCTGGGCGGCTGGCTGGCCACGAAATTGTTCCACGTGGTAACCCTGCACGGGTTCTTCAACCTCTCGACCTGGCTCACCGCTATCGCGGGCGCGGCGATCCTGCTGGTGGCGTACCACCTGGTCACCAGCCAGGGCAGTGGCCGCGGCATCCGCAGCGGCCGCAGCCGCAGTGTCCGCGGCGGCCGCCGCTCACTGCGGCGGGCGCACCGGTGAACGGGCAAGCCCCGCCTGCGGCCGGGCGGATGCTGGGCACCGGCACCTGCATCGCTCACCAACCAGGAAGCAGGTAATCTCCATGTCAACCGGGATCATCGTGGGCATCGTCTTGGCCATCGCCGTGATCGGAGCGGTGGCGTTCGGCGTGATGGTAGTCATGCCCCGCCGACGGCTACAACAGCGCTTCGGCCCGGAGTACGACCGGCTTGTCGGTGAGCGAGACAGTAAGCGCGAGGCCGAAGCCGAGCTTGCGCGGCGCGAGCGCCGCGTCCGCGATCTTGACATCCGGGCGCTCACCGATCCTGCGCGGGCACGCTACGCGGGGCAGTGGGCGGCCATCCAGGAGCAGTTCGTCGACGCGCCGGCGGACGCTGTCTCCGGGGCGCAACTGCTCGTCGTCGCCGTCATGACTGAACGCGGTTACCCGGCCGAACATGATGATCAGGTTCTTGCCGACCTGTCCGTCGAGCACTCCGGCACCCTTGACCGCTACCGGGCGGCCGAGGAGATCAGTCACAGGGCTGCCGCGGGCACGGCCTCCACCGAGAACCTGCGGCAAGCCATGACCGGCTACCGTGCCCTGTTCGGCGACCTCCTCGGCGAGCCCGCGGATACGGGATCCGGATCAGCGGCCGCCGCGGCCGGCACGCGCGAGCAGTTCACCGAATCTGGCCCGAAGGAGATGGCAACATGACCCCACCAACCGATACGGAACTAGACCACCACATGGCAGCCCAGGACGATGCCGACACGCTCGAGCGCACTCCGGATCCATCCGGGTCGCTGATGACAGAAAATCCTCATCCAGCTACCCCGGGCATGATCTGGCGCCCGGGCGCTACCGCGGTGGACAGCCCTGCGGCGGAACCGGAGGCCGCCATCGGGGGTGTTGCGGAAAGCTCCATGACCCGCACAGTCCCTGACGCGGAGCCCGGGTCAGTTCCTGAATCCTCTGCCGCCAGCGCCGCCGCGAGCATGAGCACGCGCTGGCACGAGATCCTGGCGATGTTCGTCGATGATCCGCGCGCCACCGCCGAATCGGCGGCCGGTCTCATCGACGAGAGCGTCCAAGCGCTTGTGGCGTCGGTCAGGGAGCAGCAGGATTCGCTGCTCGCCGCCTGGCAAGGCGAAGACGCGGGAACTGAAGAACTTCGCACTGTCGTCCGGCATTACCGCGCGTTCGCGAACCGTCTCGCAGATTTCTCCCGTGAAACCTGACGTCGCCGGCGGCCGGACAATGAAGGAAGTCCGGAAATGAGTACCACGACAGATCACATCAGTCAGATCCAGCTGGTGCTAGTCCCATCGACCGACCAGGATCGGTCGCTCGCGTTCTACGAGGCGCTGGGATTCGAGAGGCGCAACGACATACCCTGGGGCGACGGCTACCGCTGGGTGGAGGTCTACCCGCCGAACGGGACAGCGGGTGTCGCCCTCGTGCCGCCGCGGCAGGGAGTTCCGACAGGGATACACACCGGGATCATCCTTAATACCGACGACATCGACGCCGCGCACACGGAGATGCAGTCGAGCGGCGTCGACGTCGACGCCGAGATCGCGCGCGTCGGCGCACCGGCTCCGATCCGAATCGGCGCGGTTGAGCTTGTCGGCCCGGTGCCGCCAATGTTCTGGTTCCGCGACCCCGACGGCAATGCGCTGCTGATCGTAGAGATCAACTGAGGCGCGCGCTCGCGGGGGTGGAACCGGGGCACCCGCGGTCAGTTTGCAGCGGCGGCCTCGCCGGTGAAGACGCCCAGGACGTCGCCGATGGCGGGTTCCCGGCGGCCCACCGGATCTGGCAGCGGGAGGTGCGCCTGGACCTCGTAGCGGTTGCGGCGGCCGTCTTTGTGCTTGACGACGTACCCGGCGTCGGTCAGGTCGGTGACGATGCTGTACGCGCGGCGCTCGGTGATTCCCATACTGGCGGCGATGTCCCGTAGCCGGGCATCTGGGTCCTGGGCGATGCGGAGCAGGACCCGGCCGTGATTGGTCAGGAAGCTCCAATTCTCTACCCTCATGAAACCCACCATAATTTTCTGGAAACAGATTGCTAGTCTAAAATGAAGGCTGACGGGCCTGAGGGCTCGAGGGGCCCGTGGAGGACGGTCGTCACCCGACCGCACCCTCCATCTGCAGCTCGATCAGCCGGTTCAGCTCGAGCGCGTATTCCATCGGCAGTTCGCGCGCGATGGGCTCTACGAAGCCGCGCACGATTGTGGCCGCGGCCTCGTTCTCGGTCATGCCGCGGCTCATCAGGTAGAACAGCTGGTCCTCGGAGATCTTGGAGACGCTGGCCTCGTGGCCCATCTCCACGTCGTCCTCGCGGATGTCCACGTAAGGATAAGTGTCGGACCGGCTGATGCTGTCCACCAGCAGCGCGTCGCACCTGACCGTGGACCTGGAATGCGCCGCGCCCTCCTGCACCTGAACCAGGCCCCGATAGGACGTGCGGCCGCCCGCTCTGGCCACGGACTTGGAAATTATCTGGGAGGAGGTGCCCGGCGCGCAGTGCACCATCTTGGCGCCGGCGTCCTGGTGCTGGCCTTCGCCGGCGAACGCGACGGACAGGGTCTCTCCCCTGGCATGCTCGCCCATCAGGTAGACGGCCGGGTACTTCATCGTCACTTTGGAGCCGATGTTCCCGTCCACCCACTCCATGCTCGCCCCGGCCTGCGCCACGGCCCGCTTGGTGACCAGGTTGTAGACATTGTTCGACCAGTTCTGGATCGTGGTGTAACGGCAGTGACCGCCGGCCTTGACGATGATCTCGACGACCGCGGAGTGCAGCGAGTCGGAGGAGTAGACCGGCGCAGTGCAGCCCTCGACGTAGTGCACGCTGGCGCCCTCGTCGACGATGATCAGGGTCCGCTCGAACTGGCCCATGTTCTCGGTGTTGATCCGGAAGTAGGCCTGCAGCGGGATGTCCACGTGCACGCCCTTCGGCACGTAGATGAAGCTGCCGCCGGACCAGACCGCGGTGTTCAGCGCGGCGAACTTGTTGTCGCCCACCGGGATGATCGTGGCGAAGTACTCCTGGAAGAGCTCCGGCTGCTCCTTGAGCGCGGTGTCGGTGTCCAGGAAGATGACGCCCTTGTCCGCCAGGTCCTCGCGGATCTTGTGGTAGACGACTTCGCTTTCGTACTGCGCGGCGACGCCGGCGATGAGCCGCTGCTTCTCAGCCTCGGGGATGCCGAGCCTGTCGTAGGTGCTCTTGATGTCCGCGGGCAGCTCGTCCCAGCTGGCGGCCTGCTTCTCGGTTGACCGGACGAAGTACTTGATGTTCTCGAAATCGATGCCAGCCAGATCCGCGCCCCACCCCGGCATGGGCTTGCGCGCGAACAGCTTCAGGCCCTTCAGCCGCAGGTCCAGCATCCACTGCGGCTCGCCCTTCAGCGCCGAGATGTCCCGGACGACCTCCTCGGACAGACCCCGGCGCGCGGACTCGCCCGCCGCGTCAGAGTCGGCCCAGCCGAACTTGTAACGCTCCAGCCCCTCAAGCTCGGGGTGCGCGATAGCCATCATGCCGAGATGCCTCCGGACTCAGTTGTGGTCGTGTCGGTGGCAGGGCCTCCAGCCCTCAATGCTTAAACAGTACCACAAATTCTAGAAATAAATTACTAGTTTTTTATTACCTGCGTACGGTGAGGAGCAGGGCACCGGCAGTCGAGCTGCTACCTCACGGCCGAGCTGGCACTGGGTCCGGGTATGCTGAAGTCAGCTCAGGTTGAGCTATTGACTCTCCGCTATCGGAGAGGGATTGGGGGTCCCCGATGGGACCCATTACGCAAGCTACCGCTAACGGAGCTGGCGCCCCGCACGGCGGCGCCGCCAGACCCGTCGGCGCGGACGGCAGGAAAGCGGACTGGGCACACTCGCTGCGCGCGGTCAGGTCACTGGCATCACCGGCCGAGGCTCGACTGAACGAGCGGCTCACCCGGGTACTCGGGCAGAAGCGAGGACCAGACACCGTGATCACGGGCGTGCTGTGCGCCGCGCTGCTGTTCGGCCTGATCGGGCTGGCCGCCCATTTCCTGTGGATTGTCGCCATTATCATCATGGCGCTCGGGCTCGGCTACACCGTGGCCAACAGCCGCCGGGACCGCATCGACGTGATCAACCAGCAAGCCGAAGTACACCCCGGCCCTGTCCCGGGCGCTGGCCGGCCGCGCTAGTAGCGGACCGCGATGCCGGACATCACACGGCCCAGGCCCGACCACGATCCCGGCAAACGGTCACGGACCTCATCTTCACTGCTTGATCGGCATGGTCGGCGCGCTCGGCGGCGGCTGGGCCGGTCTTGCACTGTTCGCGGCTTGTTCAACGCTGGGATACACCGAGAAGACACGGATCAGGCCGCTGGCTTCCAGGATCTGGCGCACCGGCTGCCGGGGGGCCGCCAGGGGAAGGTCGCCGCCGCTCCGCCGGATCCATGACAGGCCTCGCAGCAGCACCAGCAAGCCGTCGTGGCTGATGCCGTCCAAGGCCGCCAGGTCCACGATGACCGAGGGTCCGCAGGCTGCCACGGCCGCGATCAGGTGCGATGCGACACCGGGGGTGTCGGCCGGGTTGAGTTCCCCGCGCAGCGCGACGACTGCCTGGCCGTCGCCCTCCCGGATACTCAGATCCACTTCGAGCATGAGCTTCCTTCACGGTCGGGCCGCCCGGGCGGGAGTCCGGGCCCACGTGCTGGGCAGCGGGAGGTTCATGTCGCGGGCTCCGGTGCACCGGGGACAGCGGCGCGGCCGGTTAGCGCCGGAAGGCGCTCTTGATCTTCGCGCCGTACTGCTTGATGTTGCCCTTGGCCGTGTCGCGGCGGCCTGCGCCCCGCAGCCGCCGGTTACCGGTGAGGCGGCCGGCGGTTTGCATTGCGAAGCCCTTGACCGCTTGGGTCCTACGCGCGATCGTCTTGGCGGCACTCACCGGTGACTGCCGTTGGTGAGCTGCCCTGCGTCGGCGGGCCCGCCGCCTGGGGTCTCGTCAGGGGCGGGCTGGCGAGTCGGCGGCGGGGGTTCCGCGGCGGTCTGGCGGGGAGCGGCGCGGCGCCCGAGCAAATGCCGCCAGCCCTCGCCGCGGCCGGCGTCTGGGCCGCGGGAGACGCTGGTGACCGTGCCGTTCCCCGGCATGCTCGCCGCGTGGGCGCGGGCAGTGTCGCGCTGGCCGATCAGGTCGTCGCGGTCCTGGCTGACGGCGGCCGTCTCGCGGCGGGACTGCCGGAGCCCGTGGCGGGCGGCGCGGCCGCGGCGCGAGGTTCGCCGCGCGCCGGCCAGCAGCAAGCTCAGCCCGGCCAGGGCGATCGCCCCGACCACGATCCCGTACAGAAACAGGGTGCCGGTCGAGCCGGTCACGTGGTAGCCGAACACCGCGAACCCGTGGGTCAGCGAATGCTCGCTGCCGCCGTTGCCCAGCACGCCGGCCACGCCTGCGATCACCGCGGCGACCAGGATGATGAGCCCCAGAATGATAATCATGGTGCACTCCACATCGAAAGCAGTGGGCGGTGGCCCCGCGGGAGCGGGGCACCGGGCTTCATGCTCGTTAATGTTCGAGTCAACCCCTGCTCGAGCCGGGCGGGAAACAACCGATCCGGGAAGGCTTCATCACTCCAGCCGATCACCGGCCGGCGCCGCGCGCGGGCGGACGGACACCTATCGTGTGGTGAGCCGGTAGGGGATGGTGCAGATCACGGCGTCGGTGCTGGCGCGCAGGACGGTGGCCAGGAGCAGTCCTCGCTGGTTCTGCAGGATCCGGTATCGCCACCGGCGGGGCTGGATCTCGGGGATGAGGACGGCGACCTGCCGGCCGGGTTGCTGTGCGTGCCGCACGTAGTCGACGACCGGGTGGACCAGGGACCGGTGCGGGCTGTCGAGGGTGTCCAGCCGCACGCCGGGGTTCCAGTGATCCCAGTCGGCGCGGAAGGCGGCTCCCTGTCCGGCGTCGGGGTGGACGCTGACGGCGACGACCTCGTCGCTGAGGGACAGGGCGGCGTGCAGGGCGTGCTCGGTGAGCTTGCTGATGCTGCCGACGGGCACGATCACCAGGCTCTTGGCCGGCAGTGGGCGCTGCGGGAGCCGGCCCAGGTCGAGCTCGAGTCCCACCGCGTGATAATAGGCCTGGATCCGGTAGAAGAGCAGCATCAGGGCGGGCACCGTGAGGACCACCACCCAGGCGCCGGAGGTGAACTTGGTCGCGACCAGGACCGCGGTCGCGGTCGCGGTCAGGACCGCTCCGGTGCCGTTGAGGGCGGCCCGCAGCATCCAGCGCGGGGTGCGCTGGCGGTGCCAGTGCCGGACCAGCCCGGCCTGGCTGATGGTGAATCCGGTGAACACCCCGATCGCGTACAGCGGGATCAGCTTGCTGGTGACGGCGCCGACCGCGATCAGCAGCACGGCGGCGAGCACGGCCAGGGCAGCCACGCCGTAGCGGTGCACCGGCCGTTCGGCCCGCAGGCCGAACAGGTGCGGCAGCCGGTCGTCATCGGACAGCAGGCTCATCAGCACCGGCAGGCCGCCGAAGCTGGTGTTGGCGGCCAGCGCCAGGACCACGGTGACGGCGATGTTCGTCGCGTAGTACGCCCAGCCGGTACCGAACGAGCCGGCGGTGAGCTGGGCCAGCACGGTGACGCCCGCGCGAGGCGCCACGTGCTCGCGGCGGACCAGCACCGACAGCCCGATCAGCATCGCGCCGAGCAGCGCACCGAGCATCAGCTCGGTGCGCTGAGCGCGCCGGGCACGCGGTTCCCGGAAGGCAGGGACCCCGTTGGCGATCGCTTCGATCCCGGTCAGCGCCGAGCAGCCGGCCGCAAAGGCCTTCAGGACCAGGATCACGCCGAGTGCCTCACTGATCCGGGCCGGCTGCGCGGCGCCGATCACCGCGGCCGGGTGCGAGCGCACCAGGCCGGCGACGATGACACCGAAGATGGCGGCCAGGAACACCACCATCGGCAGCATGAGGACGCGGGCGCTCTCCGCGATCCCCCACATGTTGACAGCGGTGATCAAGACAAGGCCGGCCAGGCACATCGCGAGCAGGTCGTGCCGCAGCGAGGGGAACGCCGATGCCAGGCTCGCCGCGCCGGCGGCGAGGCTGACCGCCACGGTCAGCACATAGTCCACCACCAGGCTCGCAGCCGCCAGCAAGCTGACGGTAGCGCCCAGGTCCTTCTTGCCCACCGCATACGCGCCGCCGCCGTCCGGGTGCACCGCGATGACCTGGCAGTAGGAGATAACCAGCACCACGAGCAGACCCGCGATAACCAGCGTGACCGGCAGGGTCAGGCCAAGCGCGGACGCGCCGGCCGCGACCAGCACCAGCACGATGGCTTCCGGCCCGTACGCCACCGAGCTGAGCGCATCCAGTGACAGCGCGGCCAGCCCCCCGAAACTGGTCAGATGATCCTTGCCGCCTTCTCCATGCCGCGACGGCACCCGCGGCCGGACCTTTCTCGACGCGGACCCGGAACTCATAGACCGCCCTCCCCGCTGACAGCCCGCAGCTGGTCAGCCCAGGCGACACGAATTACCCATCCACCCAGTACATACCAGCCCAGACGGACAGGGGACGCGGCTGTGGTTCCACGCGCCCTGACCCGCGCCGGGCGAGATCGCCACGGATACGTTATGCCAAGCACCGCCTGATGCCGCCAGAGCGGCGGGCAGCGGCGCGACTGCGATCTCCGCAGCGGCGGCTCAGGTGGTGGCGGCGGTTGGGGCGGTGAGCCAGCCGAGCCGTTGTGACATCGCCCGTGCGCAGCTG
>Ga0207664_10000381_pt1 | contig 32145 bp, 28 predicted proteins | sample LARL83metaG_FD_184349 | JGI IMG/M metagenome (GOLD analysis project Ga0207664, IMG submission 184349) | Corn, switchgrass and miscanthus rhizosphere microbial communities from Kellogg Biological Station, Michigan, USA - LAR L8-3 metaG... | ecosystem: Host-associated > Plants > Roots >... | reverse complement strand
AGCGGAGCTGCTCCGTCTTGCGCGGGCGGGTTGTCGCCACGCGGAAAGTGTAGGTGCAAGCTCCGGGCCCGACCGTCGCGGCCGGGCCCGGAGCGTCGATGGCCGCTAGCGCAGCGACACCGGGAAGGAGACGAGCAGGCGCGTCGAGATCCCGCCCGTGACGGGCTCGCCGGGCTTGCGCGCACGGAGGAAGACGACGAACAGCTCCTGCCTGCGGGCGGCCGGAAAACCGCTCAGCCGGCTCATCGTCAGCGTCACCGAGCCGTCGGCGCCGGTCGTGCCCTCCGGCGGGACGGAGTACTGGTTGTAGGGCACGCCGGCGCCGTACAGCAGGGCTCCCTGCACCGGCCGCCCGTTGCAGGCCGTGACGCGGGCGTGCAGCTGGAGCGTCCCGACGTTCGGCGTGACGACGCCGGGGCTGAGCGTCTGCTGGTCGATGACGAGCCGGGCAGGCGCGCTGATGTCGGCGACCTGGATCGTTCCGGACCCAGAGGTTGGGCAGCCGTTCGTGACCGTCGGCGGCGGAGACTGCACGACTGCCGTCGGCACCGAGGTGGCGGAGGTCGAGCCGGCGCTGTTCGCGGCGGTCACACGCACGCGCAGCGTGGTGCCGGCGTCCACCTGCCCGAGCTTGTACGTGTTCGCGGTCGCCCCGCCGATGTCGGCGCAACTCGATCCGGTCTGGTCGCAGCGGCTCCACGCGTACGTGTAGCCGGTCGGGCTCCCGCTCCACGACCCGTTGGAGGCCGTCAGCGTCGACCCCACCTGCGTCGTGCCCGAGATCGTCGGAGCCTGCGTGTTGGACGGAGCGGAGGCGCTCGAGACGACGGCCGTCGGCGCCGAGGTGGCCGAGCTCGATCCGTCCGCGTTCGTCGCGGTCACCGTCACGCGCAGCGCGTGGCCGACGTCGGCCGACTGCGCCTTGTAGGTCTGCGCGGTCGCGCCTGCAATGGCCGCGCAGGCATCGCCGTTCTGGTCGCACCTGCTCCACGCGTACGCGTATCCGGTCGGGCTTCCGCTCCAGGTGCCGTTCGAGGCGGTGAGCGTCGCGCCCTCCTGCGGCGTGCCGGAGATGCTCGGCGTCGCCGTGTTCGCCGGCGCGGCCTGTCCGGCGGCGGTCCCGGCGCCCGGCCCGCCCACGAGCGCTCCGACCGCGGCCGCGACTGCGGCGATCGCGACGACCACCGGCCAACGCCATTTGCCACTCCCACGGTGCATGTGAATCCCCCTTGTCGACTGGACGTACGACAAGTCCTAGCCCGCGACTGAGGGCGGCTCGTTAAGGCTGCGTCAGGTCCGCGTAAATCGGGCTACTGCACCGCCGGCGGCACTTTGGAGCAGAAACGGCCTCGAACGAGTGACAGTGGCGCGAGCACTTTCGATGGATGTTTCCCCCGAATGGGCGGTCCTTCGGCCTCGGCTCGTCGCCGATGAAGACAAGGCGGCCTCGCCTCACCATGCCTATCTCTGCGCGCCACATTCCCTTGGGGTTTGCCCTGATCGCGGCCGCTGTGTGCGCTTTTTCGGCGTCGCCGGCGCGTGCCGCCTCGATCTGCGGCGACGGCACCTACGCGTACGCCGGCTTCGACGGCGGAACTGGGACGCGCGGCGTGAGCGCGACGATCTCGCAGGCGGGGCCGCTCGGGGTTCGGGACGGCCACGTCGCGGGCTGGGTCGGCGTCGTCGATCCGCGGACGGACGCCGCGTGGCTCCAGGTCGGGTTGAGCGCCCTCCCGAACGAGACGACGAGCGAGATCTACTACGAGGTCGCCTTCCCCGGTCACGCGCCCGTCTACCACCAGGTGCGCACCGGCGTCGCGGTGGGTGAGTCGCACCGGTTCGCCGTGCTCGAGCTGCACGGTCGTTCCAACTGGTGGCGAGTGTGGGTCGACGGGAAGCCGGCGACGGCGCCGCTTCATCTGCAGGGAAGCCACGGTCGCTGGAGTGCGCAGGTGCTGGGGGAGAGTTGGGCCGGAACCGCGAGCGGCGCGTGTAACACCTATAGGTACGCATTCGACGGCGTGTCGCTCCTTGCCGCGAACGTGCGCATGCCGGCGCAGCACGACCCGAACTACGCGGTCGTCCGCCGCTCGCCGACGAGCTTCGTCGCTATGTCGCTCTGAGCACGGCGACGGGGGCGACCCTTCGGCCGCCCCCGTCGGGGCGAACGGCGATCTGTGGAGTTCTACGCCTTCTTGCAGAAGCCGAGCTTGATGCCGAGGCCATTCAGCTTCGCGACTTGCTGCTTCGTCTTCGTCGAGTTCTTGGCGATGTCGACGTTCGTGCCCTTGAAGCAGGCGACGACGAGCTTTTCGCTCGGCTTGAATGCGCCGCCGTTGCAGGCGCCCGGAGTCGCGCCGGCGTGCGCCAGCCCGTTCGCGGCATGGGAGTCCACGTTGATCGTATGCCCGTGGAGGCACATGGCCACCTTGTACTGCGCCATCGCCGAGCTCTCGGAGATGGTCGGCACGACCTTCTCCGGCACGACGACGTGCGCAGCTGCGGTGACGGCGTGCGTGACGCCGTTGGCGGCGTAACCGAGGCCGCCGAAGGCGCCGAGCACCGTCAGCAGCGCGGCCGTCAGCGCCACGGCGACGCCGAGGCGGGCCTTGCGGCCGGCACCCGAGCTGCGCTCGCGGGTGATCCTGCTCACGATCCCGTCGACGAGCTCGCGCCGCGGCTCCGGCCGGTGCGCCCTGAGCTCGCGCTCGAGGCCGTCCTGTCCTCTCCAGAATCTCATGGTCGCGTTCCCTCCAACCCGGTGGTTTGCATGCCTGTACCCCTACTACCGGCCGGGGGCCGAAACCCTTACGGGCGGGTGGCGACGGCGACGATGTAGGGGACGAGCGAGGAGTCGCGCGGGTTGAGCCGGTAGGCGTGGTCGACGGCCCTCACCCGGGCCTTGCCGCTCGTCGCCCCGATGAGGTCGAGCCAGGTCACCCAGTCGTTCGGGTCCTTGGCGACCGCGCGGTCGAGGCTGCGGCGGGCGCTCCCGGAGTCGTGCAGGCCGAGCTGCGCCTCGCCGAGCGCCTGCCAGCCGAGCGCCGACCAGGGCATCCAGCGGATGGCGGTGCGGGCATGCCGCTCGGCGGACTGCCAGTTGTGCTTCGAGCCGGCCGCCTGACTCGACTCGAGGGCCGTGTTCCCGAGCAGGCCGACAATCGTGAGTGCGGCGAGCCCGACCGCCACCGCGGCTCCAGCCGCACGCACGCGCAGCCCCAGGAGTGGCCTGCCGTCTGCGCGCTCTGCAACGACGCACGCGAGCCCGCACAAGACGGCGGCGAGTGTCACGCCGGCGAGCTCCCAGTCCCAGTCGACGCCGGCGTGCACGAGGTACGCGACGTAGGCGGCGCAGGCGAACGGGACGAGTGGATGCCGGCGGTGCCGGATCGCGGCGACGAGCGGGACGGCCAGGGCGAGCACGAGCAGCCCGAGCCCGACTGCGCCGAGCTCGGCGAGCGTCTCGAGATAGAGGCTGTGGGCGTCCTCGACGCCGAGCGCTGTCGTGCGCTGCTGCAGGTAATAGCGCTCGAACGAGCCGGCGCCGCCACCGGTGACCAGATGTGCCTTGGCTTCGTGCCACGCGACCTTCCACAGGGTGACGCGGCGGTTGCTGGAGAGGTTGAAGAGGCGCGAGTTCAGATCGACGACATTCGCGGGCGGCGGCGCGAGAAACGAGTGGTACGCGTGCCGGGCGATCGTGGGCGGCGAGCCATAGCGTGCGACGACGCCGCCGACCGCGCCGGCAACGCAGGCCGCGAGGAGCGTCGCCCACGCCAGTCTGAGTGCCCGCGGAACACCGCGGCGGAGCGCCGCGCGGAAGGCCAGCGAAAGTGCGGCTTCGAGCAGAACGAGCGCCAGCAGCACGAGTGCGATCCGGTGCCCGTCCTGCTTCGCGGCGGGCAGAATCGCGCTCTGGCGCGTGAGCGCATGCGAGCCCGACGCGAGGAGGACGACGAGCGCCGGCGCGGGTGCGAGCACGGCGATTCCCGCCGCAGTCGCAAGGCGGCGCGGGTCGAGAAAGAGCAAGACGACCAGTGCGACCGCGAGTGCGATCCAGGCGCCCCGGCTGTAGGTGAAGTAGAGGGTCAGGAGCGACGCAGGAAGAGTCAAGCCCGCGAGCGCACTTCCGAGGCGGCTGCGAGCATGCAGCGCCAGCCCCAGCGCAAGGAGCGCACCGAGTGCGGCGACGACGCCGAGGCCGTTCCAGTAGCCGACCGGTGTGTTGAGCCTGTACACCGCGAGCGGGTCGTAGTGACCGACGCGTCCGGGAAAGAGACGCGTCGCGAGCGCGTACGCGCAGACGGCCGCGATCCCGGCGAGCGTGCCGCCGAGCAGCGAGCGCACCGCGTGACGCTGCGCGAGCGCAAGGACGGCACCGGCAGCGGCGGCGAGCACGAGCGAGCGCTCTCCTTCGAGCACCGACTGGGAGACGTCGGTAGACCAGGCGATGGAAACCCACACCCAGACGACGAAGCAGACGAGGCCCCCGAGGAATGCAACCTCCAGCCGTGCCGGCCGCGTGGCCGCGCGCAGAAGGAGCGCGAGCGCGGCCGCCCACAGAAGGCCGAGCGTCGCCCAGCTCCAGGACACGGGGAAGAAGCCGCCGTTCGCTGCGAGCAGCCCGCCGACGGCGACGGCCGCGCCGGCCGGCAGCACGGTGCGTTCGGCGAGCGAGCCGACCGCGATGGCCCTGGACGGCGCCCGGACGGCGAGGTCGGTCACGGCGCGGGTCTGGGGCTCAGCTCGGCCGACGGCCTCACGTCTTCCTCTTCGAGCTCGTGGCGGAGTCGGCTGAGGGCGCGGTGGAGCGCCACCTCGACGGCGTTCGTCTTCAGGTCGAGGAGCTCGCCGATCTGACGAGCGGTGAGGTCGGCGCCGTAACGGAGCGCAACGAGCTCCCGGTTGCGCTCGTCGAGCTGCGCAACGGCCGCGCGCAGCTCGAGTCGGTCGAGCGACGCATCGTCCTGTCCTTCGAACGAACGCTCCGGAAGGTCTGCCATCGTCGTCTCGCGTTTCATCGCCGCGTCGGCGATGCAACGACGCGCGATCCCGATCAGCCAGGCTACGGGATCGCCGCGCTGCGGATCGAAGCTGTCCCGATACCGAAGCGCGCGCTCGAACGTCTCGCTCGTCACGTCTTCGGCGTCGGGCCCCGCGCCGATCCGGTACGCCACGTAGGCGTAGACACGGCGGATCAGCGGGCGCGGATCGGCGAGCGGGTCATGCATTCGAGTTAGGCCCTCCCGATTTGCGAAACCGCGTCACCGTGCTCCAACGCCGCCGGCACCACATCACGCGCGAGCGTGACGCCGCCGAGGAGCCAGACGGGCAGAGCGAGCATCATCACGAGCGGCAGCAGCGCCCCGAGTGGCGTGATCAACCCGAACAGAAGACTCGTTGTTGCTACCGACTTGCGCACCGTGCCGAGCGGCGTGCCGGTCTGAATCCTCGAAACCACGCCGGCGACACAGCCGAGCACAAAGAGGCCAGCCAGCAGACCGTCCCAGCCGAAATCGGCCCACATCTCGCCGGCGATGCCAACCCGGAGCGGCGCAACGCCGGGCGGGTAGTGCTGGAGCCTGCTCATCGTCTGGCTATATGTGTGCGAGATATCCCCGTACACCGCACGCTTGTCGACTCCTAAGACGCCGAGCGCACGGCTTGGGACGAGGGACGATAGGTCCGCAGCGACCGCATGGCCTTCCAGCCGCGGCGTCTGGGAGGGATAGATGAAGTAGACCCACGCTTGCTCGCGGAACTCGGGGGAGACGTCGTATGCCGCATGCACAACGGCGCCACGCGAAGTGACCTTCGACCCCGTCGACGACAGACGCTCAACACCAAGGGCGAGCGCTCCCACGACGAGGACCGTGGCGCCTGAAGCAACCGTTAGGCGATGGAAGCGGCGCCCCTGTAGCACGTAGGCGAACCCGATCGCTATGACCGCGAAGATGATCGGCGTGCGCTCGGCGCGCACGACTACTAGCGTGCCGAGACCAAGAACCGTCAGGAAAAGTGCATAGCCCCGTGATCGTCCGCCGTGCACGAGAACCGCCCCAGCGACGCAAACGGCAGCTAAGAGTTCGTATTCGAGAAGGCTTGCATAGCCAACGCCGGTGTTCTGATCAAATCTCGTTGCGTTGACGTTCCGCGTGAACAGAGCGAGCGTGTGCGTCTTCGCGACGACGACGAGTGACCCCATGAGGCCGATTCCGACCAGAATGGTCGCTCCGGGTAGAAGATCGGCCCACTCCTTTTGAGGCGCGTCCTTCGGCGGCAACCTTCTGTACGCAGTGGAAAGCGCGCCGAGACCTAGCATGACCCCGGCGACGAGGCCGAGCCAAAATGCGTGGCGCACGAGAGGCTGGGCAGGGAGCGGCGCTACGGCAGCTATCGGCCAGCCGGCGCGCTTCCAGAGCCAGAGCTGCTCTACCGCCGCAACGCCCAAGAAGAGAAGCGTGAAGTAGGCGAAGACCACTGTGCGCGCCGCAAAACGGGTGCCGACACCGCGCCAGAGCGGTCTCGCCGTGAGCACCAGCAGCGTGATCCCAGTTAGGCCAGCCCATGTCCGCGCAACAGTCGGGGAAGCGAAAGGGAAGCTCCACGACACGCCCGAGATTTCGACCACCATCGCCCCCGTCCCGACGGCGGCAAGAGCAGCAAGCATCGGATATTCGAGCGATCGGAATCGCTTCATGCCTCGGCTCCCGCGAGATGACCGCCGGACCGCCGGAGGAGGTCGAAGTAGGTGTTCTCAACCGTGACTGCGATGTCATCCCACGAGTAGTGCTCGGCCACGATTCGCTGCGCGACCGATCCTTCGCCGTTGAGCTCATCAGGTTGAAGTGCAATCAGAGCGGACAGAGCCTCACGGAGTGACGACGCTTCTCCTCGCTTGAAGACCACGCCCGCGCGTTGGCCATGCCCTTGCACGATCTCCAGGTGTTCTGGGAGGTCACTGACGATGGGCGGACATTTCCAGCTCATTGCCTCGAGCAGGGTGAGGGGCAGCCCCTCGAGGTCGGACGGCTGACAGAACGCAAGCGCGTTTGCGAACAACGCGTCCTTGAAGTCCCCGTATGCCGGTCCAACAAGGTGGATGCGGTCGTCGCCTGCTGCCTCGCGATGCAGTTCTGCGACGTAGCTGTCGCTGTGGCTGCTCGGCCCCGCGATGACCAGCGGCACGGTTGTCTCGAGATCGCGAAACGCTCGGATGAGCAGATGGATCCCTTTCTCGGGGACCAGCCGGCCAAGAAAAAGGAGATAGCCACGACGCTGAAGGCCTAGCGGCGGCGGATGTTCGGTCTCCGCTGGGAGCTCGACGCCGTTTGGGATGTACGTGGTGCTGATCCCGTAACGCTCGAGAAAGTGTCGCTGGAGCCTTCTCGAAACGACGATCGTCCGATGCGGCACGTGGGCGCTCGACCATGCTCCGGCGCGAAGGACCTGGGAAGCGAACCAATCCCACTTCGCCCGCTGGTAGTCGAGCCCCTGGACGGTAACCACGACATGGCGGCCTAGAACGCGCGGAAGAAATGCGAGGAGCGATGGGCCAGTTCCGTGGTAATGAATGATGTCGAACCGATGCGCGAGGGCACTCAGAGTCGCGAGGGTCGTATGACTGATCGCTTCGAGGTGCTTCGTGTCGACGGCGGGCAGATATTCCAACTTGGCGCCGCGGTGCACCGGTTGCCGTGTTTCGCAGTACTGGCTCCGGCAGTACACCGTGACCGCGTGGCCTCGTTCGACGAGCCGAGCGCTCAACTCCTCTACCGCGCGCTCCACTCCCCCGTAGGTCGCCGGAACCCCCCGCGTGCCGAGCATGGCGATTCGAAGAGAGGCTGTCATGCGACGAGCGCCGAGTTCGAAGTCGCGCACCCACGATCGACGGCCCCCGCTTGCCGATAGGCGTCGAGGAGGGCGTCCAGGTACCCGTCTGGATGGTGACGAGCGATGACGCGGCTGCGCGCGCCATTCCCGAGCCTCTCGGACAGCGCGACATCTGTTGCGAGCGCGTCCATTGCGTGAGCCAGCGCGTCCGCATCGTGCGGAGGGACGAGGAGCCCTGTCTCCGCATGCGCGACAAGCTCCGGAATCCCGCCGACCGATGACGCTATCGCCGGCACGCCTGCCGCCCCGGCTTCGATGAGGGACATCGGGCAGTTCTCGGGGACTATCGACGGCAACACCAGAGCTCGTGCGTCCGCTAAGGCTGCGGCGAGCTCCGCCTTCGTGCGCAACCCATGAAGCTCGACAGGAAGCTCCTCGCGAGCTGCACGCTCGCGTAGCTCCGCCTCGATCGGGCCAGCGCCGTAGAGATGGACCGTGATGCCGGGCTCTCGCGTGCATCCCAAGGCATCGAAAAGCGTGAGTAATCCCTTCTCCGGCGCAAGTCGACCGATGTACACGAAGCGACGCGAGGTCTCCCTCTCACGCCGCGGCGGATCGGCGGTAACGGCGACAGGGTTCGGCAACACGTTGATTCGCGATGCTGGAATTCCGCCGTCGACCAGCACGTCTCGGAGAAATGCGCTGGGGGCGATGAACCGGTCGATCTTGTCGTACTGCCGCCGCAGCCGGTTGAGCGATGCTTCTAGTGCTGCGATCGAGCTAGCCGCCCGCGAGCCCTTGACGCAACGGTGGACGACCGCGTTGACGTACGAGCCCGTTACGCATCGCGTGCAGGCGCCGTCGTGCGTGAGGAGCTGGTAGTTCGGGCACACCGGCTTGTAGTCGTGCACTGTCATCACCGTCGGAACGCCGGCTGCGCGAAGCTCGTCGACGATCGACAGCGTGAGCTGGTGATAGACGTTGTGCAGATGCGCGACGTCCGGGTGGCCGGCCCGTATCAGCTCGCCGATCTTCCTTCGCGCACCGGGCGAATAGATCGAGCTCATCCCGTCTCGGGCGCGAGAGATCGCGCTGCCGCCGACGTAGTCGCGACGCCGGGCGAAATAGGGACTCCACTCCGACGGTTCGTTCGCCTCATCAGCCATGGCAAACGGGATCACGGTGTGCCCCGCGCTCTCGAGAACATCGAGGGTGTCGAAGAAGACCGTCTCGGCACCGGCTCCACGGCGGAAGAACTTGTTGGCCAGTAGGACTCTCACGCGTGTGCCCCCACCGCGGCCGTGACGATGAGTTCGTGCAACTGGTCGAGGCGCTCAGGGACGAATGGGATCTCGCGCGTGCTTGCGGCGAACACGCCTTCCGGAAGATGGCCGCCTGAGATCCTTCGGTGCATGGTGTCGGAGCCAAGCAACGGCCCGAACACGCCGAAGTCGACGCCTACATCCTCCCGCAACTGAAAGAGCACGTCAGGAAACCGCGAAGCTGCGGGACCGACAAGAACATCCTCTCGCGGGTGAGCCCAGTTGCAGACGGATACGCCGTCCGCATCTCGAACGTCGAGGATCATGCTGCAGATCCGCTCCGCCAGCTCACGCCGCGCCTGTCCGGTGACGGCATGCGAAATCTCGACGCCGCCGGAGAAGTTTCGTCCGAATGCCCGGGAGGTCGACGCAATCGATTCGCGCCCTCGCGCGTACGAGGAAGTCTTCAAGGCCTTGCGGGCCGGAACGCGGCGCGCGAGCGCATACGCCTGATGCTCGCGCGCGAGGCGGAAGGCCAGCCTCAACACGCCTCGCTTCGCCTTCTCGAGCACGAACGTCTTTGTCGTCTTTGCAAAGCGGCCGGTATCGAAGAGTCCGGCGCGTCGAAGGAGCTCGTCGACGTAGAGCATCCTTGGTGGTCGCATTCCGTGTCCGTGGTCGCTCGCCACCACCACGAGCCCCTCATCCCCCACAGCGTCGACGTACCGGCCAATGATGTCGTCGGCGAGACGATAGGCGCGGAGGATCCCATCGCTGAGCTCGGTCGAACCCGCGTACGTCGGATCGCGCTCGTCGCAGTAGCGCCAGAGGAAGTGCTGGATCCGGTCGATGGTGAGGAGATTCAGGAAGAAGAGCTCGGGATCGACCCGCTCGAACATCTTGAGACCAAACCCAGCCTGTTCATCGGTCACGGCCAACGTCCGCTCGAGGAAGTCGCGCATCGTTCGCTCAGTTGGAAAGTCGACGATCCCTCCGAGTTGCGGCAGCGTCAAATCGTCGGCGGCTCCCGGCGGCTCGCTCGCCGGCTCGTCCGAATCGACGAAGACCGGACCCGAGATCATCGCGCCATTCACCGGCCACGGCGGGTACGCCATGAACGGGTTGACAACGCAGACGCGTCGGCCCTCCGCCGACACGACATCCCAGAATGTGCGGCCACGCAACAAGCTCGGCGCGCGCTCCGTCGCTCTCGCGGGGTTCTTCGCGAGATAGTCGATCGACTCGATGACGCCGTGTGAATCAGGCGGCTCCCCCGTGAAGATCGTGATCCATGCCGGGATCGAGTCCGGCGGAAAGATCGACGTCAACGGCGCGAGCACGCCGCCTTCGCCAAACTCACCGAGGTTCGGCAGGTCGTCGAGATGCTCCTGGACGTAGCGCCAATCGAGCCCGTCGATCCCGAGAAAGACGATGCGGTTCACGGCGTTCTCCAGATGATTCCGGCGACCTCCGCATGGACGTCCTCTGCACTCTGGGTCGCATCGACAACCGGCCATCCGTGCTGCTTCGCGAGCTCGAGGTAGAGGGACCGACGGTGGCGGAGGTAATCCACGGACGGGACATCGTGCTTCCGGCCGAACACAACCTCCTCGGGCGCGTCGAGGAGGATGACGTCGTCCGGTTTCGGAAACAGCCGGAATAGGCCGCGAGGCCGAGGAGGCTGCATCCCGTAGTTCGCTCCCATGTCCACCAGTGCGTCGTGGTAGTAGCGATCAGCGATCACGAGCTCGGCCGATCGCCGCGCAACCGCCACCCTTGGGATCGTCTGGATGCCATGGTCGAACGACGCGAGCCATTCCCAGACGGCCCGGACAACCGCAACGCGGGAAAAGCGCCGCTTGAGCGACAGCTGTCGTTGGTACGCCTGGGCGCGCGTATCTCCGTTGGTGGCCGACATGCGCCGCACCGTCGCCATGAACGGACGCAGGATGAGCGGGTTCCATCGCGACCAGACGGCTACCGCGTCGATTCCCCGCGCCTGCGCCTCTTCCCTCAGGAGTTGCGCTTGCGTCGATTTTCCGGTCCCGTCGACGCCGAGCAGCACGACAAGCCGACGGGGCTTCTTGGGACTGGCAAGCCGTTCGAGCGCGGACGCAAGTTTCGCGGCATGGGCATGGACGCTCGGGACGGCAACGGCGTCGACGACAGGTGGAGCCGACGCAGCTGCGAGCGCGGAGTCAACGACGTCCAGAGCGTCGACGACGATCAGCCCGGCGATATTGAATTCCTGGAGGGCGCCGAACGGCGTCGCGACGACAGGAGTTCCGCAGGCAAGCGCCTCGAGAACCGAGAGCGGGACCTCGATACACCCGCGCGGATCGGTGACGGGAAAGACGTATACGTCTGCGGCGCGATAGACGGCCGGGAGATCCTCGACCCGTTGACGATGAACGGTTACACCCGCTTCGTCGAGGCGCCGCCGCTCCTCCGGGTCCTGCTGCGTATCGGGGCTCGCAACGAGCAGGACGTTCGCTCCTCGGCGCGCAAGCTCCGTAAGCGGGCTGAGGTTGCGCGACGAACGGACGTGGCCGACGTGCAGCATTCGCGGGCCTTCTCGCTCCGGCCACAGGACGCCCGAAGCAGCGCCGGCGGGCGTGAATCGTTCGCAATCGATGCCGATCGGTACAACGGCACTCTTCAAGCCTGCTCCAGCGATGACGGCCAAGCGCTCCGATGGGAAGACGACGAGCCGAGGCCGAAGCCAGGCCGATACCTGCGCGGGCACGGCATCCGCCTGAACGATTTCGACGACGAGCGGAGAAACGATCGCGGACAGGAGGCGCGCACGGAGGAGCGCTGCGTTCGTCAGGCCTGAACGTGGAATGTAGATAGCCGCATCCGCGTGTACTCGACGAAGCTCGCGCAGCGCTCGAAACGAGGGCATTCGACGGTCGAGCGTGACAACCGCTGTGCCTACTCCAGCAGCAGGCAGCGCGCGTACGAGGTCGCGCGCGACGATCGAACTCCCTTCGGCCGCCCCGACGAGGGAATCCGCTACGACCACGGCCTTCATGTCATCGTCCCTGCCCGACTCGCGCAGCAGGTGTGAGGCTCGCCCAGATCGTTGCGTAGTCATCCAGGCGAACGACGACGGCCGCACCAATCAGCACGGCTCCTGCGACCCCGATTCCAATGACGCCTGCAAGCAACCCGTTCGCAACGAGTCCGACGGCGGCGGCAACTGCGATTGCGACGGCGACTGCAGCCCCGTTCGACGCGATGAGTTTCGCCGCGAAGGATCCGAGTTGCCTGATCACCACGCGAGGCTCGCGTGCAGCGCTGACGATGAAGCCGATCCCGAGCGTTCCGTGCACGATCGCCGTCGAGATTCCGATGCCGAGAAGGCCGAGCGGACCTACAAGCGCCCAGTCGAGAAGACCGTTGAGAACGAGGCCCATCAAGGAGCAGCAAGCCGGAACCCACGCCCTCTTCCGGCTCAGCCACGCGCGCGAGCCGATCAGGCTCAGACCCAACGCGGGTAGGACGAAGGCACCGCCGACCAATGCGTTCGCGGTAAGACGCGTGCTCGCCGCGTCGAATGCCCCACGCTGGTAGATCAGAGAGACGATCGGTGTAGCCGCGAGGCCGAGCAACAGCGCCGCCGGAAGAAGCAGCGCCGCTTGCAGGCGCGTCGCACGAACGAGCTCACCATCGAACTCGTTGCTGCGCCTCAAAGCAGCCTCGACGAGCGATGGCATGGCAACGACGCCGACCGCAACGGCGAAAACGCCGTACGGAACAAGCATGAGCCGAAACGCCTTGTCGAGTGCTGCGGGACCACCAGTTCCGACGGTGCTCGCAAAGGCAATGTCGATCAAGCCGGAAAAGCTCGCCGCTCCGAGCGTCAAGACGACGGGAATGGCAAGCCTCCCCACGGTCAGTAGATGCCGCGCCCGGAGCGAAGCGCGCCCGGCCTGCCGTGCCCGTAGAGCTCCGAACACCTGCATCGCTGCCTGAAGCGCAGCACCGGCGGCGATCAAGGCCGCAGCCAACTTGACCGAGGGATGACGGACAAACAGAAGCGTTGCGACGAGCGGCACGTTGGCGCCGACCATCGCGATGCCCGCCACACCGAATCGTCTCTTGGCCACGAGGAACGCCGAACTCGAGGCGGTCAGCCCGCTGCAGAGGATCAGCGGCAGCAGAATCCGAAGAACGCTCGTCGTTTCCGCTCGGAAGTCCGGACTCTTTCCGGCGATGCCCGGCGCGACCACCCGCACGCTCCAAGCCGCCGTGAGCCACGCGACCACGGAGAAGACGGCCATCACGACAGTCGACCAGACCGCTGTCGCCGTGGTCAGCCGCCAAGCCTCCGCCTCGTCCTCATCGGCAAGCTCTTCGGTCACGAGGGGCAGGACTGCTCCCCTTGCAACCTCCTCCGAGACGAGGACGCGCCCAAGGTTCGGTACGGTCTGCGCGACGACGATCGTGCTCCCTGCGGCCGACGTGCCGAACGCACGTGCAAGCAGAATCTCTCGGGCGAAGCCGGCGATGCGAGAGACCAGCGTCCATACACCCCAGATGCCGGCCGCGCGAACGATCCGACGGTGGTGAGTTCGCTCTGACGCGCGAAGGACGTCCCTCGCCGATGTGGCGGAGAACGCGCTCATGTGAGATCCCTGCGCAAGCGCGGCCAGATCGACGTTGCCGACCCACTCGAGGCTGCTTGAAACGAATCCCACGACGGCGCATGGCCGTCCGTCATCGCCCAATGGAGCACGCTGATGTGCCGACGCCATCCACGGCCGGCGACAACAGCGACGACCGTCCGGCCGATCGCGCCGATCGCGATGACCGCGCGCATCAGCTTCGCAACGAGTGCGCCGGAGCGCCTCCGGACAAATTCCACGCGAGCTCCCAAGAGCGTCAGATGGAGATCGACGCGGCTGTCGAAGCTCTCGCCGTCACTGCTCAGGCCGAGCCCATGGGTGCAACGAGCCGTTGGCACGAAACGGACATGGCGGCCCGCGGCATGGGCCTGCCAGCAGAGCTCGACATCCTCGAGATACATTCGAATGGCGACGTCGAATCCACCGGCAGATTCGAAGAACCTTCGTTCAACGAGTATGCAGGCGCCGCTTAGGCACCGGCCGCGGCCGCTGGACCACGCGTACTGTCCAAACGCCGCCCGCCTGCGTGAAGGAAGCAACTGTGCGCGGAGTTCACGGCGCAAGCTGTGAAACGGCCGTTCGGACACCATGGGCTCGCCGTCGCTCCGCACCAGCAGCGGACCGGCTACCGCCGTTAGAGGTTCATCGAACGCCTCGACGAGCCGGGTAAGGGCTGACCGCTCGAGTTCGGCGTCGGGGTTGAGAAAAAGAATGAGGCGCGAGTGACCCTGCTCTGCACCGAGATTGGCGGCCGGGGCGAAACCGAGGTTCTGCCCTAGTCGGAGGGTCGCGATCGGGATCCCCACATCCGGCGTGGACGCCGGAATGCGCGACGCGTTGTCGACTACAACCAATGCCGTCCCAGCGCCACGAGCATTGCGCAGCTGATCCGCAGCTGCCACTAACGCGGTCACACAACGCGAAAGGACAGCCTCGCTGTTGTAAGCGACGATGACCGCTAAGACATCCACCGGGACGGAACGTCCGGCCTTTAGAAGCATCTGCATTCCGGTTACGCTCCCGTCGGGCGCGCAAGCGCAGGCAACGTGCGGAGCATCAGCTTCAAATCGCCCCACAGCGACCAGCTCATGATGTAGAGGTAGTCGAGTCGCGTCATCTCTGCGAACGGGATGTCGTCGCGACCCGTCACCTGCCAGAGGCCAGTGATACCGGGCTTCAAGTCGAGCCTGTGTCGCGCCCAGTCTTCGACGAAGTTGTCCTCGTCAAGGATCAGCGGCCGCGGACCGACGAGACTCATTTGGCCGAGCGCGACATTGAGCAGCTGCGGAAGCTCGTCCAGTGAAAAGCGCCGCACGAGCCTCCCGACACGCGTCACGCGCGGGTCGTTCGGGATCTTGAACATGCGCGGGTCCCCGCCCTTGGCGAGATGCTTGTTTAAGTGGGCGACATCAGCCTTGAGCGTCTCGGCCTCAGCGACCATTGACCGAAACTTGAAGATCCTGAAGGTGCGTCCTCCCGAGCCCATTCGCACCTGCCGGAAGAAGACAGGGCCTGGGGATTCCAGCTTTATGGCGAGCGCGATCGCGGCGAAGAGTGGGCTCAAGACAACGAGCGCGATAGTCGCCGCTGCAAGATCCATCGTTCCTTTGAGCAGTCGTGAGGATCGCGAAAGGCGGAGCGGCGGAAGGCCAACGAGCGGCACCCCTTCCACCGTGTGGATACCGACCCCCGGGCTGACGAGCTCGAACAGGCGCGGGACGATGTCGATCTGGACGTCCAGATCCTTGAGCGACCGTAGGAGGTCGAGTGTCTCCTCGTGCGATTCGTTCGAGAACGCGACGATCACACGCTCGACGTCGAACAGGCGAATGATCGCCGGCAGGCGGCTGGTATCACCGAGGAGCGCCAGGTGCTCGAGATCGTTCCGCCGCTCCTTGGGTCGAGCATCTGCGAATCCGACGAGGTTGATGCCATATTCCGGGTGGTTGAGCAGCTTCTTGGCGATCAGCTGACCGACATCGCCCGCACCGACGATCACCGTGTTTTGGATGTACGCGGCGTTGCGATGTGCGACGGCGCGCGCGACTGCGCGGCCGATCGAGACGAAAGCGGTCGCAGCTGCCCAGAAGATGACGAGCTTCGCGGTCGTTGGATGCGCGAGCCCGGTGACGTAGGTCGAGACCCAGAAGACCCAGGTGCACACCGTCACCATGTGGAACACCCCGCCGAAGTCGTCCGCCGTCGAGTGGTCGGTGCGTTCCTCATCGTGGTCGTACAGCCCATAGAGCTTCGCGATGACGACCCAGATTGGAAGAGTGGCGAGAAAGACGACGATCTCTGCCCGCGCCCCGAGCGCGCCCATGCTGTTGTGCCAGTTCACCAGCCACTCGGCGGTGAAGAGCGCGAGCACGAGACCGCCGAGATCAGCGGCCAGCAGCAAACGCCGCACGAGCCAGCCGCGCCCCTTGATCACCGCTGTGCGGCGGCGCCGGTCGAGAATCTCCAGCGTCCGGTCGTCGACGGTCGCGCGCAGCTCGTCGTGGAGCGCGAGCCCGTCGAGCAACGCCGTCCGCTCCGTCGCGTTCACGTCGCCGCTCCCTCGCGCGAGAAGAGCGCCCCCGCGATGACGTTCCGGATCACGGTCGGCGTCGTCCCCTCGCCGCTCCCGATGATCTCCCACGAGCCGTGGCGATACAGACGAAGCGCGCGCTCGTGCACGGACACGTGCAGGACCGGCAGCTCATGGTCACGCGCGAACGCCGCCGCCTCCTCGGCGTCTTCCTCGTTGTCGACGATCAGCGCATCGGGCCGCATCCAGCGCAGCAGACCGGCGATGTCGCCGTCGGACGCGGAGAAGGACCGAATCTCGGCGAAGTCAAGTGCGGACTCCATCGCCTCCCCCAGCAACGGAACAACGCAGACGACCGCGACCAGCGGTCGCGCTTTGTATGCAAGCCGCAGCTGGGTGGAACTCATGCGATCCGCGTGGCGACACCACGTGCCCCCTCGGGACCGAAGGCTGTCCAGTAGAACGACGCGGCCGCACGCCGCGACGGGACCTCGAGCTTCTGAAGGATGTTCTGGACGTGGCGCTTGACCGTGAACTCGGAGATCACGAGCGTCGCCGCGATCTGCTTGTTGCGCGCGCCCTGCGCAACGAAGGCGAGGACCTCCCGCTCACGCGTGGAGAGCACGGCCGCGCGCTCGCGGGCGCGCGTGCGCTCGTCCAGCCCGTGCAGGGCCTCGATCATCGACGACGCGAGGTCGCGCGAGAGGGGCGCCTCCCCTTGCACGACGCCTCGCAGCGCACGGACGAGACCTCCCGACGAGATCTCCTTGCGCAGGAAGCCGTGCGCGCCGAGCCGTACCGCCTCGAGCACCGTCTCGGGGGACGGCTCCAGGCCCCACACGATCTTGTAGGCGTCGCAGCGTTCGGAGAGCCGCTGCACCGCGGCGAGGCCACCGAGCGGAGGCAGCTCGAGGTCGATGAGCGCGATATCGGGGCAGGCCTCCTCGACCGCGCCGAGCACCTCCTCCAGCGAGCCGGCCTCGACGACCGCGAAGTCGCTCTCGCGTGCGAGAAGGTTCCGGACGCCCGCACGGAAGATTCGCAGCGGATCGGCGACGAGAACGCGAGTCCGGTTCACGCTTTGCTCCGCGCCACGGCCTTCTCGCTCGGCTCGTACGGACGCGCGTGGTAGCCGCCGTAGCCGTACCCGTACCCATAGCCGTAGCTCTCTTCCTCATCCGCCGCCGTCACGACGAAGCCGAGCACCGGCGTCGGCGCGTTGGCGAGCTGGCGCGCGAGCTCGTTCAGCATGTGCCGGCGCACGACCTGCATGCGGGTCACGACGAGGATGCCGTCCACCTTGGTGCTCAACGCCATCGCGTCCCCGACATGGAGCACGGGCGGCGCGTCGATGAGCACGAAGTCCGCGCGCATGCGCAGCTCCTCGAGGATCTCGCTCAGCACCGCGGTCCCGACGAACTCGCCCGGATCGGGTGGGATCGGGCCCGAGGGGAGCACCTCCAGGATTCCCTTCACCGCCCCGTGTCCGTTGCCGTTGCCGTTGCCGTTCGCCTTCCAGCGCTGCCGCGCGTCGGCGATCGCGACCGGGACGAGCGCCTCCTCGAGCGAGATGTGTCCGAGGGCCACCTGTGTGATCCCGGGGCTGTCAAGGTCGAAGAACTTGTGCAGGAACGGCCGACGAAGGTCGAGGTCCACGAGCACGACCCGCTGTCCCGTTCGCGCGAGGGCCACTGCGAGGTTTGCGATCGTCGTCGACTTGCCCTCCTGCTCGACGGCGCTCGTCACCATGATCGTTCGAGCGCTGCGTCCGAGCGTGGCGAAGTCGAGGTTCGTGCGCAGCATTCGAAATGCCTCCGCCTGCACGCCTGTCGGGCTGTCCAGCATGACGAGCCGGTTTTTGGCACGGAGCTTTTTGCTCGGCACCGGCACGCGCGCAAGCAGCGAAAGCCCGCCCAGCCGCTCGCCGATCTCCTCGGCGTTTCGAACGCGCGTGTCCAGTGCCTCGCGAAGAAACGCGAGACCGATTCCCAGGACGATGCCGAGAAAGATCCCGAGGATTGCGTTCCGGCTCGTCTTCGGCTGGACCTGCGAGACCTTCTGCGCTTGCTGCACGACGGCGGCGTTCGAGGTCTGCAGCGCCTGCATCGTCGCCAGGGTTTGCTGGCGCTCGACGAGGCTCGCATACAGCGCACCGCCACGGCCGCCGGCGTCGACCAGCTGGCCGATCCGTGCGTCGACGCTCTGCAACGCCGTGTGAATGGCAGCGGTGTCGAGGCTGCGCCGGTAGACGGTGTACGAGGCCGCGTATTCGTCGACGAGACGGCGCGCGAGCACGGCGTCGCGGTTCACCACCTCGAAGGTGAGGATGTCGGCGTTCGTCGCCGTCGACACCCCCGAGCGGCTCAGGAAGCGCTGGACGGTCAGGCCCGTGCCGGGGACGCGGCGCAGGACCCGAGCGGCGATCGCCGGCACCCGCGCGACGTCGGCCTGGGTCTGCGCGACCCGATCCGGTTGCACGCTGACACCGGTCTGCTGCGTGCCGGTCAGCTCAGTGGCGAGGTTCTGCGAGCTGAGCAGCACCTGTGCCGAGGCCCGGTACAGCTTCTGCTGGTGGAGCGAGAAGCCGATCGCCGCCGCCGGCACCAGCACGGCCGCCTGGAGGATGATCCATTTCCGGCGGCGCAGCACGTGCAGGTAGTCCCGCAGCGTCGCCGCATGTCCAGCGTGTCCTGCTGTCGTCACTCCCCCTCCTCGGCTGTCGATGGGTTCCGACGGCCGCCCGCGGAGGCTCCATACTCCGTTCAGGGGTTGAACCAGTCAAGGACCAATGGTCCTATTTGGACGAGGTCTCAGGACATTCGGCGACGTCTGGAGAGCAAGATTCTCTAGGAATCAGCAGATTTTTGGACTAGGGAAAATGGTTCCTCCCCTACTCCAAAACCGCCCATCGGGACGGCGTGCACAGGCTCGTCCACAGGCCGCTCCACAAGCGGATTGGTTCCCGAATCAGTGCCGGGCCACGAAACACGCCGTGGCCGGGCTCGAGGCGCCGATGCATCCCACGCGGCGCAAGGCGAGCGGCCGGGAGGCCTGGAGGTCGACCTCGATCCGCCCTACGTGGGCGAGATGGACGGCTGCGCTGCCTCCGAACAGACTGGTCGTTCGGGACGCCGGTGCCGACCCGAGCGAATGACCGGCGACGGCCACGGAGGCGGCGGCGAGCGCCGCTGCCGATCCGATGAGAGGTCCGAGCATGCAATCGACATCGGCGTGCCGACGGGCGGCCGCGATTCTCGGAACGAATCGGTCGACATCACCCGATCGAGCGACGAAGGCGCCACATGCAGGAAACCAGGTAGGAAAAACGTAGGAAGTGTCCTCGTACCCCTTTCGGGTCACTGTGCACGGCTTCACGAGCACCGATAACTCACTTTGTGAAGGGATGACGTAGGAAAGTCGTAGGAACCCCCTCTTACGCATTGACGATCCAAACGGCCAGGACTACAAGCGAAGTACGAAGTCTCTCGAGCGACTTGCGGCGCGAGTGAGACACGAAAGACGAAAGACCGGCGCGAACTCGCGTCGCTTCAATCACACCATTGCCCCACGAAGGAGCAACCATGTCCAAGAAACGCATCAAGCAGTATCTGATGCTTCTGACTGTGATCGGCCTTGTGTCGATCGCGTCGGGCTCAGGGACGTTCGCAAGCTTTAGCGCTCAGACGACGAACAGCGGGAACACGTTCGCCGCCGGCACGCTCTTCCTGCACAACCTCGCGAACGGCACGACGACGTGCACGTCGGAGTCGCAGACGACCGGGCCGAACTTCAACATCGATCCCGCCGGCTGCGGAGTCCTCTTCACGGCCGACCTGAGCCAAGGCCCGGCGACTGCGCACCTCGCGCTCTCGAACGCCGGCTCGCTCGACTCGACCGATCTGCTCGCGGCCGTCCCAACGTGCGCCTGGAGCAAGAACAACGGGGCTTCCCCGACGTTCATCTCGCTTCCGGCCGACTGCTCCGGCGTCAACGTCACCATTCAGGAGACGACGACCAGCTCGTACGCCGTGGACAAGTACTGCGCGTACGGGCCGAGCATCAACGCCGGTGTCGACTGCACGACGCCCGACAACACGGCGACGCTCGGGGCTCTGAAGACCGCCTCGCAGCAGCTGTTGACGACGGCTGCAGCGAACACGACGCTCACGGCAGGCCAGACGCGGTACTACGTCATCAAGGTCGACCCGAGCGGCGTCGGAACCGGGAACGCGCTTCAGAACCTGAAGCTGACGTTCGACATGTCCTGGCACATCGACCAGTAGGGGACGAATTGATTCACGGGGCAATGACGTTGCGGCCGAATCTGCTCCTGTTCGGCTCAGGCGAAACGGGTGCCGCTGCCCATCGGGGCGGCGGCACCACCCCCCAACTCACATCATGAAAAACCTCCAGACATACAAGCTCGGCGCGATCTCCATCGGCACAGGCGGCCCCCGGCACAGCCGGCCGGCGCCCTCCGGGGAGCCCGCGACCGACCAGCCGGCGCCTCGCGCGACCGGCCGCGCCAAGCAGCTCCTCGCGCTGCTGGCGCTCACCGTCGTCGCGACGCTCACCGCAGTCGAGGCATCCGGCGCGATCCACAACGGTTTCGTCCGCCTCGCGACCTTCGGCGCGGCGATCTTCGTCGCTGCCGGCGGCCTCGCCGCCGTCGCGGTCGCATCCTCGGGCCGCCGCCGGCCGGCGAGCGCCGCTCCCGCGGTCGCCGCTGCCGCTCCCGCCGCCCCCCGCAAGCGCTTTAGCGCACCGAAGGCGATCCTCATGCTGATGATGCTGATGGGCGTCGTCGCCTACTTCGGCGGCGCCGGCACCTTCGCCGGCTTCACCGCGCAGACGTCGAACCCCAACTCCACGCTCGGCTCCGGCTCGCTGCTCATCCAGAACACGGTGAACGCCAACCCGGTCTGCGAGTCGAAGACCGGAGAGTCGAACAACAACGTCAACGCGAACTGCACCGCCCTCTTCTCGTTCACGAACCAGGAGCCGGGTGTGTTCAGCGGCGTCTCGACCGTCACGATCAAGAACTCGGGCACGCTCCCCGCGTCGGCGATGTATCTGTGGGCCCCGTACGCGAACGGCGTCCTCAGCTCGACGATCACCTCCGGCAACAACGTCACCTCGCTCAGCCTGTACGCGAGCGGCCACGGCCCCGCCGGGCTCGAGGGCACCGTGAACAGCGGCGACCACATCCTCGTCACGTACGGCGGCGCCTCCCAGACGTTCGTCGCGAGCGCAGGCGCGGCGCCGGGCGCCACGACGATCAGCGTCAACTCGCTCGCGGCGACCGCGACGTACCAGGCCGGCGCCACGGTCGAGGACCTCGACAGCAACACCTCGGCGGCGAACACGAACTGCTACGACACCCAGCTCGTCAACCTCGGCTTCAACTCGACGACGAACAACCCGCTCTGCTCCGGGAGCGTGCTGTTCGTCCAGGAGACGACCGGTGGCTTCAACTACTGCTGGTGGGGCAGCGGCGCCGGCGCGGCGAACGGCCAGTGCGACGCACCCATCTCGAGCAATCCGACCGGCCTCGGCACGAGCGCGAACCAGACGATCGCGGCCGGCACGTACGCCGTGAGCGCACTCAAGGGCAACGTCAAGAGTGGCGACACCGTCGCGTTCACCGAGGGCGCGAACCAGGTCACCTGCCCGGCGTCCAGCGACTACTACTACGGCGCGACGAGCATCACCGTCGGCGCCTGCACGCTCCGGTCCGGCTCGGTCAACGGCGTGTTCGACAACAACGCGATCGTCACCGACACCTCGGTGCTGACCCGCATCGGCAACGACACGACGCACAACATCTCGAAGTTCGACCAGACCGCCGGGTACGCGAACAAGATCGAGCTCACCCCTGTGACGGCGAACGGCACGAAGACACCGAACGGCACCGACCTCGCGTCGAACGCGACGCGCACGTTCGTCGTGGGCGTCGTCATCGCCGGCTCGAACGCCGCTGCTCCCGCCAACGCGCAGAACCAGCTGCAGCAGCTCAAGTCGACCTTCGGGCTCGTCTGGCACATCGACCAGTAGGCGACATGTCGTCCAAGACGCTCAAGAAGCTGCTGCTCAGCCTGATCGTCGTGGGGATCCTCGCCTCCTTCACCGCCCGCGGCACGTTCGCCGTCCTCAACGGGTCGACCAACCATCCGGGCAACTCGATCGCGAGCGGGTCGATCCTCATGGCGAACTCCGTCGGCGGCGGCGCGAGCTGCTACTCGGATCTCACCGCTGTGAACAAGAACGTCAACACGAGCTGCACGCAGCTGTTCTCCACGGGCTTCCTCTACCCGATCACGACCTCCACGCCGCCTGCGACGCCGCAGACGACGGTCGCCTACGCGGACATGACGATCAAGAGCGTCGGCATCGTGGGCGGCACCCCGACCAACTCGACCCTGCCCGCGACGCTGATGGTGTACATGCCGAACTGCGACGCGGCTGCCACCACCGGCGCGGGGTTCAGCGGCGGCACCAATCCGTGCTGCCCGGGCGACGCTTTCGGGGCGGGAGTCCTCCCCGGCTCGGTCGGCGACTGCCCCACCGGCAGCCTCGACTTCTTCATCCAGGAGTACACGAGCTCGGCTTTCACGACGCCGCTCAGCTCCTGCGCCTATCCCGTCCAGGCGTCGTCGTGCACGTTCCTCGACGACACGCTGGGCAAGTTCTTCGGCAACTACCACGACATCACGCACTACTTCTCGCTCGGCTCGATCGCCGCCGGGGCGACCCGCTACTTCCGCATCGGGGTCGCCGAGCCGATCGACAACACGAGCAACAACCTTCAGGGAGAGACGGCCACGCTGTCCCTCTACTGGCACATGGAGCAGTAGCCCGAGGGAGGCCGTTGACCGCCGAGGCAAACATAATGGGAATCGAGATGACGACGTCGCCGCAGACGACGCCGCAGGACAACGACGCAAGCGCTCCCCCGGCCGGCCCACGGCTCGGGATCGCAGGGAGGGTCGTCGCCTGGGTGGTCATGATCGCAGCCGGGCTGGTCGTGCTCGGCCTCGTCGCGATCACGATCGGCCCCCGCTTTCTGCCCTATCAGGCGCTGATCGTCCGTTCCGGCTCGATGTCACCCACCATCCCGACGGGATCGATCGTCTTCTACACGAAGATCGCGTCCACGAAGGTCAAGGTCGGGGACATCATCCTGTTCAGCAAGCCGGGCGACCCGACGGAGAAGGTCACGCACCGCGTGTATCAGATCGGTCACAGCGCGACGGGTGAGTACTTCATCACCAAGGGAGACGCGAACGGCACCCCCGACGACTGGCGCGTGCCCGCCGTGGGCACGGGTTGGACTGCACGCTTCCACGTGCCGTCGATCGGTTACGCGCTCGTCTACCTGCAGTCCACGCTCGCACGTCTGCTGCTGCTCGTCATCCCCGCGATCCTGCTCGGAGCGATCACGCTCTATGAGATCTGGCAGGACCGCGCTCGAGGCGAAGCGGCGTGAACCGCCGGGCCCGCAGATGGGCCGCCGCCGCAGCCCTCCTCCTGCTCGTCGCAGGCGGGGCCCTCGCGTTCGGTCAGGCGTCGGGAACGTTTGCGATCTTCACCGCGGAGACGGAGAACCCGAACGCGGTGTTCCAGGGCAGCTGGATCCCGCCGATCGCGTCGACGACGTCGTCCCTCGTAGCGAGCGGCTCGTTCAACCAGGCGCAGCTCAGCTGGACGCTCGGCGCGATCCCGTCGTCCGGTAACCCGATCACCGGCTACTCCCTCGAGTACGCGCCCGGCGGCTCCGGCGGCAGCGCATCGTGCGGCACCTATGGGGCCTTCTCCACGCCGGCGAGCTCGCCCGTCAGCGTCACCGGGACGGACATCTCGCAGTGGTGGTGCTTCCAGATCCACGCCACGTCCGCCACCGTGTGGACGTCGCAGACGGTCGCGTTCACGCCGCGGCGGCTCTTCACCCCGATCAACACGGTCGCGTTCAGCGAGCACGGCGGGACGGCCGGCTCCATCGAGCAGCTCGACCAGATCGCGATCACGTTCAACCAGGCGCCGAGCAACCCTGGGACGATCGCCGTCACGACGACCGCGGGCACCGGCACGGGCACGATCACGATCGCGGGCGTCGGCACGATCACCGGCCTCACCATCGGCAACGCCCGAAACTACGCAGCTTCCACATCGAGCGTCGCCGGCAACACCCTGACGATCGTCGTCAACGGCGGCAGCGGCGTCTCGAGCCATTCGACGAACGCAAGCGGCACCGGGACGTTCACGGGCAACAGCAGCTTCACCTCGAGCGGCGGACAGAATCTCTGCACCGCGGCTGCATGCACGGTCCAGACGAGCGGCAGCTTCTAGGAGGCTGCGGTGGCCGTCACCGAAGATCCGTGGCTCACCTGGCCCGACGACTTCCCCGGGCCGAGCCGCCCGGAGGCCGAGCCGCCGAGGCAGTGGTACATGCATCGCGGACTGCATCTCGCGATCGGCGTCGCCGTCGCCGTGCTGACCGTGGTCTTCGCGGGTCAGCGCGCCGCCGCCGGCGCGCGCGCGACGCTCGACGACCGTCTCGTCCAGTCGGGCGCGGGCGCCGACGCCGCTCTCGTCGCGATCGAGTCGGAGCAGCTGTCCGCCGTGCGGGCCGTCGCCTTCACACAGGGCGTCGGAACAGCGCTCGTCGCTCACGACGGGCCGGCGTTGAACCGGCTCGTCACTCCGCTCCAGGCCAACTCGACCGTGCCGATGGTCGACGTCGTCGAGCCGGACGGGCGGGTGCTCTTCGCCGTCCGGTCGAAGGGAGCGCCCGCACCGGTGGCCTCCCGAGCGGGGTTGCAAGCGCTGCAACTCGCCCTGAGCCGTGCGCGGGGCAGGCGCGGCGGACGCCTGGGCGAGATCGTGATCTTTCGCAGCGGCCCGACGTTGCTGACGATCAGCCCGATCGTCCTCGACACCAAGCCGGTCGGCGCCGTGCTCGCGATGACGCCGCTCGCGGATGTGCTCGGACGCATCGCGCAGGAGGTCAACGTCGAGCTGACCGCATACGACTCGAACGGCAATCCGGTCGCGACCACCGCGCGCTTCGACCCCAAGCCGATCGACGCCGACACCGCACGGACGCTGGTGGGCGGAGGTGCGATCGTCACCCGGTACAACTGGGCCGACCATCGGGAGAAGCTCGGCAGGCTGATCGTCGACCACGAGCCGGACGCTGTGCTCGGCGTCTCCCTCGAGGACGAGAGCGGCGGCACGGGACGGATGGTCAGCATCTACACCGCGCTCGGCATCCTCTGCACGCTCGGGATCTTCGCGAGCCTGTGGGCTCGACCCCGTCGGACACGACTACCGTGAAGCGCCTGGCCGCCTTCGCAGCCGTGCTGGTCGCGCTCGCGGCCCCGGCGCTCGCGCATGCGGCGCCGCCGGTCGCACGACCGAACCCCGCACTCGTCGGAATCCGGCTCGACTACTCGAGCCCGCTTCCCGGCGCGGACGGGCAACCCGCCACCCTCGCCCCACTCGGCCGCGGCGTCATCGTCGCAGCCACGGACGACGCGGATTTCCTCCGCTACCGGCAGCCCGGCGACCTCGGCGGCTTCCTGCCGGCTCCGCTCGCGCGCGGGGGACGCGACGTCCACCCCCGGAGGTTCGCCTCCGAGCTCCCGGTGTTCGCGCGCGCCGCCGGCGGGGAGGTGACCAGTTTCCTCGCCCCGACGGGCCAGACGACACCGACCTCGCCCGACAATGGAGCGGCGCCGGTGCCCGGCCTCGGGACCCCCACGCCTCCCCCGCCGCCGACGGCGGACCCCGTCCCGCCGGCGAACCAGGGCTTCGGTGGAGCGCCCCAGGGCGGGACGACCGGGTCGACGACGACGACTCGACCGAAGCCGCCGCCCACGACGACCGTCACGACCACGACCGTTACGACAACCACGTCGACGGGCACGACGACTCCGACCACGACTGCGGTCGCGCCGACCGGCACGACGGCGGGCAGCGGCGGGTCGGGCGGCGACCCCTCCGGAGGCGGCGCCTGCGGCACGGCCGGCCTGCAAATCGAGAGCACTCCCCCGGGCTGCATCGTCAGCATCGCCGGGGGAGCCCCGGGAAGCTCTGCCTCCGCGGTGATGACGATCACCAACACGAGCAGCTCGACGTACACCTTGTCGCTCAGGGCGGAAGGCGCCAACGACAACGCTCTCTGGGGCGACCTCGAGATGGGCGTGTACCCGCAGTTCACCCCGCCGCCCTCGCCGCTTCCGCCGCTCGCGTACTGGATGGCGCAATTCAACGACCTGACCACGCTGAACCCCGGCCAGACGATCGCGTACGTGGTCGTTCTCTACCTGCCGACGACGGCCGGGAACCAGGATCAGGGCAAGAGCGCTTCGATCGCCTTCCACTGGCGCGCCCTCGGGTAGGCCGGACGGGATCGCACCGGGACTAGACGTTCCGGTCGAGGATCCCGACCGTGCGTCCAGCTGCGGCTTTCCGGGCACCGGAGCCATATTGAGGCGACGTGTACGACGTCGCCGAACATCAACTGTCGGTCGTGGTGCCGACGCGGAACGAGGCCGCCACGATCGGGCCGTTCCTCGACGCGTTGCTCCCCGCGCTCGAAGGCATCGACGCGGAAGTCATCTTCGTGGACGACAGCAGCGACGAGACGCCCGCTGCGGTCGAGAAGGGCGCGCGCCGTTCGACGACGCCGATCCGGCTCCATCATCGCCCAGCCCATGAGCGTGCGGGCGGGCTCGGCGGCGCCGTGAAAGTCGGCTTCGAGGCCGCACGGGGCCGCTTCGTGGCGGTCATGGACGGCGACCTGCAGCATCCTCCCGCCGTGCTCCCCTTGATGTTGGCCGCCGCGGCTCCGATCGGCGGGGCCGATCTCGTGATCGGGAGCCGCTTCACCGGCGCCGGCGGCGTCGGCGAGTTCGGTCCCGTGAGGAAGGCGGTGTCCCAGGGCGCGGCGAGCCTGGCGAGGATCTTCTTCCCGAGACGTCTCGTCGCGGTCACCGACCCGATGAGCGGGCTCTTCCTCGTCCGGCGCGAGCGGCTCGCCGTGGACGAGCTCCGCCCGCACGGCTTCAAGATCCTGCTCGAGCTCCTCGTGCGGTCGGCGCCGCTCCGCGTGGCGGAGGTGCCGTACACCTTCGGCGAGCGCGTCGCCGGTGAGAGCAAGGCCTCGCTACGCGAGGGCTTGAACTACCTGGTGCACCTGCTGCGCCTTCGGCTCGGCCTGGGTCGGGCGAAGGCGCGCGCGCTTGTGGCGCGCGAGGAGCGCGACCGCGTGGGAGACATCCGCCTCGGAGTTGCCCGGATCCTCGAGTAGCGACTCGACGACGAGACACACGGCGTCCTGGGCTGCGATCGAGATCGCATTCCAGTCGTCGAGGATTCGTTCCAGTTCAACCAGCCAATCGCTCTGGCGATCGACTGGGAGGGTGTGAGCCGCAGCGCCCATTGACTCCCGCAGTCGGAGGGTTACTGCGCCTCAGTTTTCAGCGTTGCGAACAGCGCCGCGTCCCTCGAAAGGGTGAATGGGCGCGTTCTTTGCGTGGGTTCCGCTCGCTCGAACGAGTCTCATCAGCGTTGAACGGAGCCGGTCTTCCCCCGTATGCCGCAGGCACGCCCGTCTGCTGGATCGGCCGGAAACGCGATCCATCTGGATCGCATTATGAATCATTTCATTTCAGCAGGTTTGAGCAGGATAGGGCCTGGAAACGTCCGCGCTGGATGGGTCTCCTCTCGTTTCCTGACGCGCTGGGGAGATCCGCGCGCGCGCTTTCGATACTTCGGATTAGGATTACGCGCAGGAAACGCTTCAGCGGCGGCCAACTCCGGCCGACAAAGGTGGTTGTGGCCGGCCGTCGCCTCATCCTTCCTCTGGCCCTCGCGCTCACCGCGGCGTTGAGCGCCGGAGCCTCCCCCGCCTCAGCCGGCGGCGCCGCGAGCCTTCTCGCACCGGCCGGCATGTGCGGGCCGGCGGCCGACCGCACCAACCTCGATGTCGCGACCGCGCGGAAGGCGATGCTGTGCCTCACGAATTACGCCCGCGTCCACTCCGGCCTCAAGCGGCTCGTCGGGAACGCGAAGCTCAACCAGGCCGGTGAGGCGAAGCTCGACGCCGACCTCACCTGCGGCGAATTCACCCACACGCCGTGCGGCAAGCCGTTCGATGTCGTGTTCGCGAGCTACGTCGCGGGCGCCGGCTCGTACGCACTCGGCGAGAACATCGCGTGGGGCACGGGCACGTTCGGTACGCCGCGCCAGACGATGACCGCGTGGCTGCATTCGAGCGAGCACCGGCAGAACATCCTCAGCTCCGCCTTCCACGAGCTCGGGATCGGCTATGTCACGGGCCAGACGTTCCAGGGCGCGAGCGGAGCGACCCTCTGGTCGCAGGAATTCGCGTCGCGCCCGCACTGACAGCGGCGCGTCAGCAGGCCGTGTCCGTGTCGACCCGACCGTCGGTCGACTGGCTGAGCCAGACCGGCCCCGCAGCAAATCCCGCCGGGCAGCCGGGAGGGTCGGGCGCGCCGGTCGCGACCCATTCGGGAACGCTGAGCGACGACCAGCGCCCGACGATGCTCCTCCAGAAAGCCGCATTCGAGTAGACGCCGACCGCCGGGTGACCTGACTCCCCGAGCAGGCGCTCGAGCATGCCCTTGATCGTGGCCGCGTTGAGGCTTCGCCGCGCTGACCAGGTGTTGCCGGGCTCGACGTCGAGCCAGATCGCGAGCGGCGGCGTTGCCGCGAGAAGCGCGATGTCCTCCTCGGCCTCGCTGCAGCCGACCGCATAGGCGCGTTGTGCCGCCGGCGCGAGCGGTTGGCGACTCCCAGCTGCACTGCACGCCGGCGTGATGTGCCGAAAGAGGACCCTGCTGTACGCCGTGTTGACGTAGACGCTGCGCGGCCGCCGTGCGGCGTTCCACTCGAGCGCGAAGCAGGGGTTCGCGGTGAACGGACGCCCGAGGTTGAGGCCGATGACCGCGAACGTGGGCGACGCCGGAACGCGCGTCGCACAGTTCGGGTAGCTGAAGTCGTAGCCGACGCTTCCTGATCGGTAGGGGTCGCTCTCGACGATGTGGGCGAGCGAGAAGCTCGCGCCGGCGGCACCCGGAATCCGGAGACGGGCGCCGGCCAGGAGCACGCCGGCGGGGTCGATGCGGTTCGCCGACGCGAGCCGGGCGAGGGAGACGTGATACCGGAGCGCGATTCCGCTCAACGTGTCCCCGACTCGGACGACGTAGACCGTTGTTGCCTGCGCCGTCGCGTGGCGCGTGGCCGGCACCCGCAGGACGACGCCGATCCAGAGCGGTCGCCTCCAATCGAGGCCGTTCATCTCGGCGAGCGTGTGGAACGAGACTGCGAACCGGTTGGCGATAGCGGTGAGCGAGTCGCCGGCGCGCACGGTGTAGTGCCCGGTCCACGGCCGCGCGGTGGCCGACGCAGGCTCTGCGAATGCCATAGCGGCCGCCACGAGCGCGATGAGGAGGATCCCGCGCATGCGCGAGGATCTTCCTTCGAAGCATCCGGGGGAGTTCCTCTACGCCGTCGCCGCCGGCGCTCTAAGTCATCGAGCGGGCATGCGTCGCGCCGAGATTTCGAGTGACACGCCCGGACCGGGGTCGAGGTCGAAGGGGGCACCACCGTCTATGACACGCCGCACGCCGCTCACTAGCTATAGATGCCCGCGGGGTGTCGTTTCTTGCAGGCGAAGGGCTAGGACCGCTCCGGCCTATCGTCCGGTTCAGTCCCTGAACGATGCGCGGCGGGAAGGACATCCCCCGAAGCTCCAGCGGGCAGCAAAGAGCCCCGGGGGATGTGTAGTGCAACCACTAGATGCTCGGATGACCCGAAGCTTGCGCTGCCCTCGGCCCCGCCGACCTGATCAGTGGACGAGACCGTGCTCCCGCGGCGGGTGCGCCATCGCCTGCTGGTCGAACGCGAGCCGTTTGAGCTGTAACCGGATCGCGCTGATCTCGCGGCTCATCTCGTCTGTCTCTGCCTGCGTCAGGTCATCGGCCGACATGTCGATGAGCCGGTCCTTGAGCGCCTCGAGCTCGCGGGAGACTTCGTTGATCGGGACCGGAAGCGTCACGCTTTCGGCGTACCCATTTCGGTAAACCTCCAACACATGCCAGGGCTCTGGACGCCGAAGCCGGCCTAGCAGCGTGCTACGAGATGGCCCTCGACCGACCAAACCTGGACGGCGGACATCGTGCCGAGATGAAGCTTCCGCACGCCTGCCGCCGCCGCCTGGCAGATGAAGCGTGCACCCTTCGCCGAGGACGACTCGTCGCGGAGAGTGACGTGAACGTTCGCGGTCGCTCCCGCGAGCCGAGACTTTCCGTCGACTACAACCATGTGACCACTGGTAACTCGAACGCCGGTGACGTAGGGACGGAGCAGTTCGGCCTCGTAGTTCCAGAGGTACCCGAGAAGCCTCCCGCCGGGCGGCGGCTGTGCTCTCGCGGCCGCGAAGCTCGCCGACGTAACGAGTCCCAGCGACGCGAACGTTGCCGCTCCACCTAGACCAAACGAGCGTCTGAGGAGTTGACGGTACGACCGACGCGCCACTGAAAGCCTAGGGCTAGGGCGAGCTAGTGATCATCTGGCCGCGGACCTCGCCCTTCGGGTTCTCCTTCGTCGCGACTTCCACGTATGCCCCTCGGTGCAGAATCGCCTTGACAAACACAGGCAAGGCAACATACGGCCCGATGTACGCGCCGTGTGCGCTTGGGACCTGGCACTTCACGCACAGCGGCAGCGCAATCGATCCCACCTTCCCTGACTTGCCGAAGTAGATCGTCGCCTGCTTGGGAGCGCCGCTCAGATGTCGAAAGGCGATTGTCCAAACGAAGCTGCTCTTCTTCCCTGCGAGCGTGAGCTTCGCGCTAAGTGTCGCGGTCGCTCCCGACGCGTCCCTGACTGCCGGCACCACCGATCCCGTATCGAGCGACGCCTTCACGACATACGACGCCGACGACGCCCCCGCGGCGGTGGATCCAACGACCGCGGAGAGCGCTCCTGCCAACACGCTGACGATTCCCAGTTTGAAACGCAAGCTCGACCCCTTCCCGCTCCGATCAACCCAAGTGGCCGCACTCATCGTGGACCCATTGACCCCTAGTTCATCTGGAAGACGGCGACGTGCGCTACCTGATCGGGCGTCGTCACAGTCAACCGGTAGCAAGTGTTCTTGGCGTTCGGCGTCTGCCAGTTATAGACGTACTGATTCGATGTCGAGTCGTAGCGCAGACTCGTCCCTCCGGTAGACGTTGCATCAATCGGGTCTGCGGAGGAGGCATTGAGCGACGAGCAGGAGATTACGACAACCTGAATCGTCGTGTTCGAAACAGCCGTGGTGACATATGTTCCGTTCAGCGACTGCAGCTGCCACTTGATTGGGTATGTCCTTCCAGAATTGCCGATGTTAAGGACGGTCCCGGTCGTGTCCGAGTTCAATGGTGCCAGGAAACCGGTGAACTTGTAGACGATCTGGAAGGTCCCGCTCTTGAACATGATCGTGTAGTTCGAAGAGGCCAGCCCGCTCGGCGTGATCGAGTACACGCCGGCCGCAGCTGGCGGAGTGGCAGACGACGGATAGACGGTGGGCGCCACACCCGTGAACGTGAACGCCAGGGTTCCGCCCAGTGCCGAGCTCCCATCACCGTTCACGAAGCCGCTGTAACTGACCGTAAAGATTGGAGTCGTCGCACCGAACGTAATTGCGGCGTTATTCGCAGTTATCGTCAGCGCCGCCGGATTGACCGTCAGCTTCCCGTTCGAGTAGGTGATCGTGTAGTTGCCAAGCCCGGTCCCGACCGCCGCCGACGGAGTGATCGCATAGGTGGGCCCGGGGCTGGTCACGGTCGCGGCTGCCGCCGCGCCCGCGCTGGAAAGG
>Ga0207664_10000378_pt1 | contig 32313 bp, 30 predicted proteins | sample LARL83metaG_FD_184349 | JGI IMG/M metagenome (GOLD analysis project Ga0207664, IMG submission 184349) | Corn, switchgrass and miscanthus rhizosphere microbial communities from Kellogg Biological Station, Michigan, USA - LAR L8-3 metaG... | ecosystem: Host-associated > Plants > Roots >... | reverse complement strand
CCTGCGACCACCGCCACGAATCACCGGGCCATGACCCGGGGAAGCTGCTCAAGCACTTGACGGGGGTGCTGAACTGGGAGTGCACCCACCCCGCCTGCCGGCGGCCCGAGCATCAGTCGGACTACGAGCACACGACGCCCTACGAGCAGGGCGGCAGGACCTGCCTGTGCCAGGCCGGACCCGGCTGCCGCACCGACCACCAGGACAAGCAGCGGCCCGGCTGGAAAGTCGAGGACACCGGCAACCGCGGCTGGTTCACCTGGACCACCCCCAGCGGACGGAGGTACACCAAAGGACCCACCATCTACCCGGTGTAGGAAGTAGACACTCGCCGCGTGCACCGCCCAGTTCATCCTCCTGCCGGTGTCAGCACCAAGATGGGACGCGGAAACATTCGGGAGGAAGGGGCAGTGAGGCCGGTGACAGCTGACCTGATGGCACGGGCGCGGGCCGGGGACGGCGACGCGTTCCGCGAGCTGACCGAGCCGCACCGCCGGGAGCTGCATGCGCACTGCTACCGGATGCTCGGATCCTTCCAGGACGCCGAAGACGCTTTGCAGGACACGCTGCTGTCCGCCTGGCAGGGCCTGGGCGGGTTCGAGGGACGCGCCTCGCTGCGCACCTGGCTCTACCGGATCGCCACGAACCAGTGCCTGAACTCGCTGCGTTCGGCCAGCCGGCGACCTGCCAAGGAGTGGAGCATCCCCGGGATCGAACCGCCCGCGCCTACCCGGCTGGGCGAGGTCCCGTGGCTCGAGCCGTATCCGGACGTCCTGCTCGAGGGTGCCCTCGGTGCACCGCCCGGGCCGGAGGCCCGCTACGAGGTGACCGAATCCATCTCCCTTGCCTTCGTGACCGCCCTCCAAGCGCTGCCGCCCCGCCAGCTTGCCGTTCTCATCCTGCGCGACGTCCTCGGGTTCCGCGCCAGCGAGGTGGCCGGCATGACCGACCAGACCATAGAGTCGGTCAACAGCGCACTCAAACGGGCACGTGCCACCCTCCAGCAGCGCTACCCGACGGGGTCCGATCACGAGCGGCCGCCCGCCGCCGGCTCGCCAGCCGAGGACGCGATCGTGGCGAAGTTCGTCAGCGCCTACCAATCCGCCGACCTCGACGCAGTGGTGACACTGCTGACCGAGGACGTCTTCGTGTCGATGCCGCCGATGCCCCTCGAATACGAAGGCCGGGATATTGTCGCCCGCTTCTGCGCTGTCCTGTTCGGCGCGGGGCGCAGGCTCCAGCTGGTTCCGACACGAGCCAACGGCCAGCCTGCGTTCGGCTCGTACCTGCGCACCACTGCCGGCGTACGCCCCGGGACCGGCCTCATCGTCCTCGCCCTCAGCGGCGACAAGGTCAGTGCGATGACGCACTTCGACAAGAACGCGCTCGAATGGTTCGGGCTACCGCCCGCACTCCCCGCGGACCGTTAGGCGGATGACCTCGAGCCGATCATCGCGAAACCCACGATGAAGCTGAGCACCGAGCAACACCTGGGCGCGGGACAGCTCGATGCTGGCTCATGGCCTGGAATCTTAACGACGTAGGTATCTCCCGCCGGGGACCTGCTCCGCGCCGCACGGTTCTGCCATCCTGGGTGGCGTGACGGACGCGGACATAACCATCGATCTCGATCGTGCGCTCGCCGCCACGGCGGCGGTGGTCGCGGCCATCGAGCCCGGCCAGTGGACGGCGCCCACGCCGTGCGCCGAGCTGGATGTGCGGGCGGAGCTGAACCACCTGGTCCGGGGCAATCTGGTTTTCGTGGCGATCATCGGTGGCGAGCGGTGGCCCGCGCTAGGCACCGATCACCTCGGCGACGACCCGCTCGCCGCCTACCAGCGAGCCGCGGCGCGGCTTCGCGAGGCGTTCGCCACGCCCGGCGTGCTCGAGACCGTGTATACCGCGCCGTTCGGCAAGGGCCCGGGCTCCCGCCTAGCGCACGTCCGCGTCGTTGAGGTACTGGTCCACGGCTGGGACCTGGCACGGGCCACCGGGCAGGCCTCGGCCGCATTCCCCCAGGATGTCGCCGAGCGCGCATTGGCCCGATCCAGGCGGCATCTCACGACCCGTCCGGAAGGCCCGGGTGCTCCCTTCGCGCCCGAAGTGCCGGTCCCGGATGACGCGCCCGCGGTCGACCGCCTGGCTGGCTTCCTCGGCCGCCGGGTGTAGCGCGGATGACAGCGGGGTATGGAGGCCGGCGGGGAAATCTAACGGGGGAAAGGCCTGCTCATGACCGCTGTACTGGAACGAATGTCGTCGCGCGCGCTTCCAGGGAATCCGTTCCCGCTGGGCGCCACGCCCCGCGACGGAGGTGTCAACTTCGCGGTAACGTCCGGAATCGCTGAGGGCGTCACGCTGTGCCTGATCACTGACGCCGGCGAGGAGATACAGGTCGAGCTGCCGGACTACGACGCGGGCGTGTGGCACGGGTTCGTTCCAGGAATCCGGCCAGGGCAGGCCTACGGATACCGGGTCCACGGTCCCTACGATCGCGCCCAGGGCCTGCGCTGCAACCCGAACAAGCTGCTGCTCGACCCGTATGCGCGCGCCGTCAAGGGCTGGGCCGTCTTCGGGCCCGAGCTGCTGGACTACGATCTGGAAAATCCGGAGGCTCCGAGTTCGCTCGACTCCGCGAAATACGTCCCGCTCAGCCTGATCACCGACAGCTCGTTCAAGTGGGGCTCCGATGAGCGCCCGCAGCGCAGCTACGCCGAGACCGTTCTCTACGAGGCCCACGTCAAGGGCCTGACCATGCTCCATCCCGGCGTGCCCGAGCGGCTGCGCGGGACCTACGCCGGACTCGGGCACGAGGCGATCATCGAGCATCTGACCAGCCTCGGCGTGACCGCGATCGAGCTGCTCCCGGTCCACCAGAACATGACTGACGAATTCCTCGTCCAGCGCGGCCTCAGCAACTACTGGGGCTACAGCACGCTGGGCTTCTTCGCGCCGCACCACGCGTACTCCGCCGCGGTGCGCGCCGGCAAGGACGGCGGCCAGGTCGCCGAGTTCAAAGGCATGGTCAAGGCGCTGCACGAGGCCGGCATCGAGGTCATCCTCGACGTCGTGTTCAACCACACCGCCGAGGGCGGCCCCGACGGCCCGACGCTGTGCTTCCGCGGGCTGGACAACCCGGGCTACTACCGGCTGAACCCGGCCGACCCGCGGTACTACTACGACTCGACCGGCACCGGCAACTCGGTGAACGCCGGCAACCCAGTCGTCCTCCAGATGATCATGGACTCGCTCCGGTACTGGATGACCGAGATGCACGTCGACGGGTTCCGGTTCGACCTCGCCAGCACCCTGGCCCGGCAGGAGGGCGGGTTCAGCCAGCTGTCCGCGTTCTTCGACCTGGTCATGCAGGACCCAGTGGTCGCCCAGGCCAAGCTCATCGCCGAGCCATGGGACGTCGGTCAGGTGGACAGCTATGACGTGGGCAGGTTCCCTTCGCTGTGGCGCGAGTGGAACGGCAAGTACCGCGACAGCATGCGCGACTTCTGGCGCAGCCAGCACATCGGGCTCGGCGAGTTCGCGACCAGGTTCGCCGGCTCGTCCGACTTGTACGGCGGCAACGGGAACAGCCGGCGCAGGCCCACGGCGTCGGTGAACTTCATCACCGCCCACGACGGCTTCACGCTCCGGGACCTCGTGTCGTACAACGGCAAGCACAACGAGGGGAACGCCGAGGCCGGCATGGACGGCGCCGTGGACAACCGCTCCTGGAACTGCGGCGCCGAGGGCGACACCACCGATCCCGAGGTGCTCGCGCTGCGCGCCCGCCAGTCCCGGGCGATGCTCACCACGCTCATGCTGTCGTTCGGCGTCCCGATGATGCTCGGCGGCGACGAGCTCGGCAACAGCCAGCAGGGGAACAACAACGCGTACTGCCAGGACAACGTGACCTCGTGGCTGGACTGGTCCAATACGGACACCGAGATGCTCGAATACACCAGGAACCTGGTGAAGTTCCGCGAGTCCCACCCTGTGTTCCGCCGCCGCAGGTTCCTCACCGGCGCCGAGGCGGACGAGCTCGAGTGGTTCACGCCGGCCGGGACGCCAATGGCCCAGGAGAACTGGAATGACCAGGACGCCCTGGCGCTGGCCATCTACCTGGACGGCGCCGACGACCCGGACCCCGCGCCGGATGGGTCACCGCTGCTGGACGACGATTTTCTCGTCCTGGTCAACGCCTGGTGGCAGCCGCTGGAGTTCACCATCCCGCAGACGATCCCGGACCAGCGCTGGGTGGCCGAAATCGACAGCTACGATCCCGCCCAGCCAGCCAGCGCACCCGAACGGCACGCGGGCGAGGTCGTCACCGTCGGACCGCGGTCCATCATGGTGCTCCGCGGCCCGCGCGTCGTGATCCCCCGGCAGAAGAAGAGCAAGTAGCGACACGGAGCGGCCGGCCACGACGGCCGGCCGCTCCGTGCGCGCACCTCCACGCGCGGTCACGCGATTCCACTTCTCTGACTAAAGTCAGAGAATGGATCAGGTCCTGATCGGCTCGGTGCGACGGTTCAACCGCACGCTCACCCAGCGAATCGGTGCACTCGACGACTCGTTCCTGTCGCGCGGCCGGCCGCTGGGGCAGGCGCGCCTGCTCTGGGAGATCAGCCCCGGCGGAACCCGGGTACGGGCGCTGCGGTCCCGGCTGGCCCTCGACTCCGGGTACCTGAGCCGCATGCTGCGGGCGCTGGAGGCCGATGGCATGATCGTCACCAGCACAGACCCGGACGACCGGCGGGTGCGTACCGTCCAGCTGACCGAGGCCGGCCTGGCCGAGCGTGCTGAGCTGGACCGTCGCTCCGATGAGCAGGCCGCCGCGATCCTGACCCCGCTCACCGGCCACCAGCGCGAGCGGCTCGCCGCCGCGTTGGACGAGGCCAGGCGGCTGCTCACCGCGTCGATGATCCACGTCGCCGTCACGGACCCCCGCCGACCCGCCGCAAGGTACTGCTTGCGAGCGTACTTCGCCGAGCTGTCCAGCCGTTTCGACGGCGGGTTCGATCCGCGGCGCAGCATACCGGCCGACAACCACGACCTCACCCCGCCGGGCGGCGTGCTGCTGGTGGCGACGCTGAACGGCGATCCGGCCGGCTGCGCCGCGCTCAAGTACCACGGCAGCGAGCCAGCGGAGGTCAAGCGCATGTGGGTCTCCCCCGCCGCCCGCGGCCTAGGGCTCGGCCGCCGGCTGCTGGCCGAGCTGGAGACCCACGCCGCGGCGCGCGGCGTGCGCACCCTGCGCCTGGAGACCAACCAGGCCCTCACCGAGGCGATCGGCCTTTACCGGTCGGCTGGATATCGCGAGGTGGCGGCCTTCAACCGGGAGCGCTATGCGCACCATTGGTTCGAAAAAACGCTCGGGCCTGCTTGAAATTTGAACCATAGGCCCCTCGGATACGTGATCAAAGGAGGAGAGAAATTAACAGCTCAAGGGAGATATAACAATGCGTTCCAGGCTCATCGGGCTCGCCGGAATGGCCGCGATCGGGCTGCTCGCCTCGGCCTGCTCCAGTTCATCACCCAGCACCACCGGAAGCGGAACCAACCCCGGCAGCGGTACCAGCTCATCGGCCGCCGCCTCCGGGTCGGCCATGGTCAAGACCGCCACCATCGGCGGCCAGACCGTCCTGACCAACGCCAGCGGACTCACCCTTTACTGGTTCGTCCCCGACACCTCCACCAAATCAAACTGCAACGGCAGCTGCGCCACCTACTGGCCCCCTGTCAAAGGACCCGCTACCGCCGGCAGCGGCGTCACCGGCAGCCTGGGCACCATCACCCGCGCCGACGGCTCCACCCAGGCCACCTACGACGGCCACCCCCTCTACACCTACGCCGCCGACACCGCACCCGGCCAGGACAAGGGCAACAACCTCAACGTATCCGGCGGAGTCTGGCATGATATGACCGCATCCGGAACCCAAGCCGGATCCTCCGGCGGCGGCGGCGGGTACTAGTCCCGCACCGGAGTGCGATGGATGAGTGTACGAGCATTCGCAATGAGCTGGGTGTTTACCTGCTCGGCGCGATTACCCCCGCCGATCGCGCCAGGGTCGCGTGGCACCTGGTTTCCTGCGAACGGTGCCGGGACGAGATGGCCGGCCTGGCCGCACTGCCCGCCCTGCTGCGCAGGCTGCCCGCGGGCACCGTCATGCAGTTCGCTGGGCAGAGCGCACTACCGCCCGCGAGCATCCCCCCGAAGAGCCTGGTCGACCGCGTCGCGCGGCGGCGGCGCACGCGGCGTTGGCTGACCACCGCCGCGGTCACGTCGCTCGCCGCCGCGGCCAGCGCCGGGTGGGCGGTAGCGGTGAGCAATTCGCCACCGGCCCGCGCACCCGCCGCGGCCGTGCTCGAGGCGAGGCGGATCGGCGGCGTGCGGATACTCACTGACGCCCAGGGACTCACCGTGTACTGGTTCGCGCCGGATTCCGCGACCGCGTCGCCGTGCACAGACAGCTGCGCCGCGAAGTGGCCGCCCGTACCTGGGCCGGTGAGCGCGGGACCTGGGGTGCCGGGAACGCTCGGGACTATCACCCGCCCCGACGGCACGGTGCAGGCCACCTGGGACGGGCATCCCCTCTACACCGCCCGCCTGGACACCGCCCCCGGGCAGGCCAGCGGCAACAACCTCGACATCTCCGGCGGCACCTGGCATGAATGTGCCATAACCCGCCACTGACACGGCGAGCTCCGCGAGTTCCTCAAGCGCCAGTAGCTGCTGGCCAGCTAGTCTGACCTGCGTGACGACGCTGAGACAGACGCTGAGCCAGGTTCCGCGGGTGGGTGTGGTGTGCCGTCCGCAGCTACCCCCCGAGCGGATGCGGGAGTTCGTCGTGGCGGCGGAGGCGGCCGGCCTGGACGACGTGTGGCTGTGGGAGGACTGCTTTCTCCAGGGCGGGCTGACCGCGGCCGCCGCGGCACTGGCATGGACCGGATCGGTACGGATCGGGCTGGGCCTGATGCCGGTGCCGATGCGCAACCCGGCATTGGCGGCCATGGAGATCGCGACGCTGGCCCGCCTGTTCCCGGGACGGTTCGTCCCGGCCGCCGGTCATGGCGTCGCGGCGTGGATGGGCCAGGTGGGCGCGCAGGCCAGGTCCCCGATGACCTTGCTACGCGAGTGGGTCACGGCGGTCCGGTCCTTGCTGCACGGAAATACGGTCACGGTCGGCGGGGAGTACGTGCGCCTGGACCAGGTGACCCTGGAGTGGCCGCCGTCTCCCCCGCCGCCCCTGCTGATCGGCGCCCATGGCCCGCGGACGCTGGCGCTGGCCGGCGAGATAGCCGATGGCCTGGTCCTCGATGTCAGCGCTAACGCTGCCGACGTTCGCCAGGCTGTGGCCACGGCGGCGGCACAGCGGCCCCAGGAAGTCGTCGTCTATGTGAGGTGCCAGGGTTCGGCCAGCGACGTCGCCGGCACCATCCGCGCCTTCGCGGACGCCGGCGCCACGGCCGTCATCCTCCAGCCCGCCGCCGAGGACCCCGATTTCGAGGCGACGATCCAGCTGGTCAGCTCGGCGCGAGCCCGATCACGGCATGAGGCTACCGAACCTCTGCCATGATGTGCGGATGAGCTGGATCGCACCCGAGGCGAACCGGGCCAGCCGCCCGTGGGTAGGCAGCGAGGGCCTCATCCTGGACGCGTTCCTCGACTTTCAGCGGGCGACGCTGCTGACCAAGTGCGCCGGACTCAGCCCCGGGCAGCTGGCGTGTCAGGCGGTGCCGCCGTCGAACCTGTCCCTGCTGGGCATCATGCGGCACATGGTGGACGTCGAGCTGACGTTCTTCCGGTACGGGCTCAGCGGAGAGCGCGTCCCGACCGTGTACGCGCGGGACGACCGGCCGGACGCGGCCTTCGAGGAGGCCGCCGCGGACAGCGCCGAGGCCGACTACGCGCGGTTCACCCGGGAGTGCGAAGCCGCGCGCATGGCGGTGGCGGGCGTGTCACTGGAGCAGGAGTTCTACCTGCAGAACGACTTCGGGCCGTTGTCGCTGCGCCGGGCGTACAACTCGATGATCGAGGAGTACGCCCGGCACAACGGCCACGCCGACCTGCTGCGCCAGGTCATCGACGGGTCAACCGGGATCTAACCCCGGTCAGCGCGCGAGCCAGGGCGCCTGATGAGCAGGATGGCGGTGACGATGAGCCAGAGCAGCAGGGCCAGGATCGGGACGAACGCGAGCGAGGCGAGCAGGATCACGGCCACGGCGATCCCGAAAATCCACATCTTCCGGCCGAACAGCCCGGCCCGGTAGGCCTGCGTGCTCAGCAGGCCGACCGATAGCGCGGCGGCCAGCATGCCGGGCGCGGCGACCATGGTGAAGCCCGCGTCGTTGGCGAAGCGCGCCACGGTGGCGGCGGCGGGAGCGGTGGCGCCGGCGAAGGCGCCGGTCACCGTCGAGCCGACGGCCATCAGCGCACCGCCGACGGCGATACAGGCCGCCGAGATGCCCGCGGCCACCACCGGCACGGGCGTCCGGCGCTCGCCCGGGCGGAGGTCACCGATGCGCGACCACAGGACGACGAGAAACGACATCAGGCTCAGCGCGGCCAGCACGAGCAGCACGCCGCTGGCCTCGTGGCCGAACTGCTTGCCGCTCCCGGTGTAGGCGGCCAGCCAGGCTGCCGTGGTGGCGTTGTCGGATGGCACGTTGCCGGCCACCACGGCACCGAGGAAGAACACCACGAACGCGATACCGGTCAGCGGCGCCCAGCGCGCCGCAGGCCTCGCGCCTACGTCGGCGCGGACGGCTGCCGGTTCTCCGATTCTGGCCGCGGCTACGGGATGTGTCATTGTCAGCTCCTTAGATCCATCTGGATCGGTCATGGCCAAGGCTGCGCCCGGCAGGGCTCGGCTGTCGCCGGCCGCCGGCACGATTGGCTGTGGCCCTGGGGCCGATTCGCCAGTCATCACAGCGGAGGATGGCCAGGAGCCGCCGGCCGCGCTAACGTCCAGGTCATGGAGGGGTGGGTGGTTGCGCTGGCCGACGTAGCCGTGGCGGCCGCCCTCACCGCCGGCGCCCTCGGGGAGGTCGCCGCCCTGACCGGCCACGCGCCGATGGCGGCCGCGGTCATCCTGAGCGTGGCGGGCACGACCTGCGTGGCGTGGCGCCGGCGCGCGCCAGCCGCCAGCGTGCTCGTCGCCGCCACCGCGATGCTGGCGTACCGGCTCAGCACCGCCGACCCGCGGATGACCTTCGAGCCGTACGCCGTGGCCCTGTGCTACTACCTGCTCGGCCGCCAGGCGCCGGCCAGCCACCGCCGTTCGGTCTACGGGTTCCTCATTGGCTATGGCCTGGTCACGCTCGGTTTCGAGTTCCACGGCTCGGCCGCCTCCAGGCTGCTTCAGACCGTGGCGGGCTGGGTCGTCTTCGTCGTGCTGCCGTTCGGCCTCGGAGTGCTCGCCGCCCGGTACCGTTCGACGGCCCGGACGCTCGCGGCGACGACGGCCCGGCTCACCCATGAGCAGGACCTGCGGGCGCGGCGGGCCGCGGGTGAGGAGCGGACCCGGGTGGCTCGCGAATTGCACGACGTGCTCGGCCACTGCGTCAGCGTCATGGTCATCCAGGCCGGTGCCGCCAGCCTGGTGGCGGAAACCGACCCGGCCGGCGCTGGCGGAGCGCTGGCGGCCGTCGAGGCCTGCGGCCGGGAGGCTCTGGACGACCTGCGCCGGATCATGGGCGTTACGCGGCGCGGCGATGACGTGGCGGGCCCGGTGCCCGGCCTGGCCCAGCTGAGCTCGCTGGCCGAACGGGCGACCGACGCTGGGGTATCGACGGACCTGCGGGTCGATGGCGCGGACGTCGCACTGCCCGCCGCGGTGGACCTGGCGTGCTACCGCGTGGTGCAGGAAGCCCTCACCAACGTCGTGAAGCACGCCGGCCCCGCCCGCGCCGAAGTGCGAGTGCGGGTCGAGGCGGCGAGGGTCAGCATCACCGTCGCCGACAGCGTTGCCGACACCGGGGCCGGGTCCGGGTCCGGACCCGGCTCCGGACCCGTGCCCGCGCCGCCCGGCCGAGACGAGTCCGGCCGCGGGATCATCGGGCTGCGCGAGCGCGTGGCGCTGCACGGCGGCTGGCTGCGTGCGGCGCCGCGCGCGGGTGGTTTCCTGGTCGAGGCGCACATTCCGCTCACCGCGGATCCATCCGCTGGACGCATCGCTCCCCCGCCGCCGCCGTCGGTCAGTGGCGGACCCGCCGCGCGGCGTCGCCTCAGCGACCTGGGCCGGACCTGGCTGGATCGGCTGCTTGCCTGCGGCTGGCTGGTCGCGCTGGCGGGTGCGGCGCTGACCAGCGATCACCGGCGCGGGCCGCTGGCGCTGAATATCTCGGTGGCGGCGGCGATGGCGCTGGCCGGGCTGTGGCGGCGGCGCGCGCCGGTCGCCTTCCTGGCCAGCACCGCCGTCTTGTCGATCCCGCTGAGCAGCGGCCTGACATCGCGTGACTACGCCACCCTGGCCGGTGTCTACTGCGTCCTGGTCCCGCCATACGCGGTCGGGGCATGGGCGAAACGGCCGCGCGCGGTCGCGGCCATCGCGATCTGGGGCGTCGGCGCGACCGTCCTCGGCCTGACCCAGCACGCCTCGCTCGGCGGGCTGGCCGGCCCGCTGCTGGCCGCGGGCGCCGCGTGGTCGGCGGGCGTCGCCGTCCAGGCGCAACGCGAACTCACCGCGCGGCTGCGCGCTGCCACCACCCGCCTCGCCGCCGAGCGCGAGGAACGGGAACGGCAGGCGGCGGCGGAGGAGCGCACGCGCATCGCCCGCGACCTGCACCTGCTGGTGGCGCGCAGCGTGGTCGCGATGGTGGTGCAAGCCGAGGCCGCGCGAGAGCTGCTCGGCACACGACCCGCCGACGCGCTCACGGCGATCACCGCCATCGAGGCGGCGGGGCGGGAGGCGCTGGCCGAGATGCGCCGGATCCTCGGCGTGCTCCGTCGCCCGGGCGAGGTGCACGACCTGCGCCCGCCCGCCATGCTGAGCCCCGGACCAAGGGTGAGCGCGGCATGAGTGTCCGCGTGGTCATCGCCGACGACCAGCAGCTCGTCCGGGCCGGCTTCCGGATGATCCTCGGTACCCAGCCCGACATCGATGTGGTCGGTGAGGCCGCCGACGGGGACGGTGCCGTGGCACTGGCGGCCTCCCTCCAGCCGGATGTGCTGCTCATGGACATCCGGATGCCGGGGATCGACGGCATAGAGGCGACGCGCCGTATCCTGGCCGGCGGCAATGACCGGGTCCCGCACGTACTCATGCTCACCACCTTCGACCTCGACGAGTACGTCTACGACGCGCTCCGCGCCGGAGCCAGCGGCTTCCTGCTCAAGGACGTTCCGCCGCGGCAGCTGGCCGCGGCCGTCCGGACGGTCGGCGAGGGCGACGCGCTGTTGTCGCCGAGCATCACCCGGCGCCTGATCGAGGAGTTCGCGGTCCGCCGCACCACCCACCAGACCCAGCGTGACCTCGCCGAGCTCAGCCCACGGGAGCTTGAAGTGTTCCGGCTGCTCGCCCGCGGCATGTCGAACCGGGAGATAGCCGACCACCTGATCGTCGGCGAAACCACCGTCAAGACGCACGTCGCCCGGATCCTCGCCAAGCTCGGCGTGCGCGATCGCGTCCAGGCGGTGGTGCTGGCATACGCGGCACTGTCGTGCCGGGTGAGCGCCACGCGGAATACTTACTGAAGCCGTGCGGCGGGGCGAGCGAGGCCGACAGTGCCGGCGGAGCCCGGGTCCCGCGTCCCGGCTGGCCACCCGTTCCTGTCCACCATGCCAATTGCGCAGTTGAGCCCACTAGAGCGTGTCAATGTGCGGGGAGCGGGCGCTGCGGCTTGCCGTCGTGGACGTTGACACGCAACTCCCGTCTGCCTCATTGGCCCCATGCGGCTCAGGTCCGGACGCTTGACATGCTCTAGTGGGCTCAACTGCGTATTTGACACGCTGGAGGGAGTGGCACTTGAGCGCTCGCGGGGCGTGGCACTTGTGCGCTCGCGCGCGAGTGTGGCACTTGAGCTTGCTACAACTCGGGCCGGTACCGGATGGCGGGGCGCGGGTCGCTGGCCGGGCTCATGCCCTACGGGGATGCCAACGCGATCGTGGTCGAGATGGCCGGCGAGGTGCTCCCGGTGGTGCGCGACGTGCCGGTGCTGGCCGGCGTGTGCGGCACCGATCCGTTCCGGCTGATGCCGCGATTCCTTGACGAACTGGCCGCGATCGGCTTCGCGGGGGTGCAGAACTTCCCGACCGTGGGCCTCATCGACGGCGTGTTCCGGCAGAATCTGGAAGAAACCGGGATGAGCTACCAGGCAGAGGTGGACATGATCCGGCTCGCCGCGGAACGCGGGCTGGTCACCTGCCCGTACGTGTTCGATACAGATCAGGCCGAACGGATGGCCGAGGCCGGCGCCGACGTGCTGGTACCCATATGGGCCTGACCACGTCGGGGACGTCGTCGGCTGGAAGCGGATCTGACCTACTCGGAAGTACAATCAGCGCACCATGCCTCTCGTAACCGAGCTCGACCTGCCGCTGATCGACTACAACGCTCCTGACTTCGCGGCGGACAGTTACCATGCGCGACTCGCCGAGGCGCACACATCGGGCTGGCTGGCCCAGACGCCGATCGCCTACATCGTGCTGGAGCACGAGTCCGGCGAGTTTTTCCTGCGGTCCAGGAACGCGGCGTTCCCCGGCCAGCAGCTCGCCGACTTCTTCGGTATCACCGCGGGTCCGCTGCGTGAGCATATCGACGCTAACATCCTGAACCAGAGCGGCGAGCAGCACCGCAGGCTCCGGGCCCTCGTGGGTTCGGCCTTCACTCCGCGTGCCGCTGGCCGCTGGCGGCCGGCGATGCGAGATTTCCTGCGGCAGCTGTGGGACGACATAGCGCCCGCGGGCTGTTGCGAGTTCGTCTCGGCCGTGGCCAAGCCGTACCCGTCGCTGACCATAGCGGCGGTGCTCGGCGCGCCCGCGCGGGACGCGGGCAGGCTGCACGAATGGTCCAACTGGGTGCAGCGACAGTTCGACATCCGTGCGCTGGAGAGCCAGGCGGGGCAGATCGAGCAAGCTGTCATAGAACTGACCGAATACGTGTCGGCACTGCTGGCGGAACGGCGCACTCAGCTCTCCGATGACCTGATCTCCACGCTGCTGGCCGCGGAAGCGGACGGCGACCGGCTCTCGCCCACCGAATGCGTGAACCTCGTGGCCAATGTGCTGCAGGGCGGCGTGGACACCACGCAGAGTCAGCTGGCGCACGCACTGCGGCTGTTCGCTGAGCACCCCGCGCAGTGGCAGCTCCTCGGGAGCGACCCCGGCCTGGCGCCGCGGGCGGTCCAGGAGGTACTGCGGTTCGAGCCCATCACGCCGTTTACCGCGCGGATCTGCCTAGCCGACATCGAGCACCGCGGCGTCACTTTCCCGGCCGGCACGATCGTGGCCATCTGTACCGAACGCGCCAACCGGGAGCAGCGCGACGGAGAGACCTTCGACATCACCGCGGAGCGGGACGGGCGACTGCTCACCTTCGGGGCCGGTGTCCATTTCTGCCTGGGCGCGAACCTCGCTACCGCGGAACTGGAAGAGGCGCTGGCGTTCCTGGCGCCGCGGATGCCCGGTCTCGCCATGGACGGCGAGGCTACGCTGGGTGGTGTGGAGGGTATCTACGGCGTCGAGAGCCTTCCGCTCCGCTGGGTGTCTGGATCGTCCGCGCGGTTAATACGGACATCCCCAACTGAGGGCCTCCCGCGGATTAGAGTGGAAATATGGTGCCGCGAGGAATTCTTGGGTACGAATCCGGTACCCACAATGCCGTGTAGGCTGGAATTTCAACACTAATTCCGGACAACGCTCGCAACGAGCCACGGCACCGACGACAGGAGCGGATCAAGACGTGAGACCCCTGGGCACCTTCGGCCGTTCCGCTGACGCAATTGCGTGGGATGCTATACGATTGCGTCTTGAAGCCTCGTTGCACCTACTTCAGAACGCTGTTATTCCTGATGACATGCGGTGTTCACATTTGACAAACGATTGCAGTACTCCATAGGCTCGCACGCGGAGATCGTCCGTCATCACCCTGTGCTTATATGGCATTCACGGAAGTCGGCATGGAATCTCTTGACCTTCAGCTCGAACCGATCAGCGCCGGCGACTGCGCGGTGGTCCGGGTAACCGGCGACGTCGATCTCGCGACGGCGCCCGGACTGCGCGACGCGCTGAACCGCCCGGACGCCGATCACGTGGTGGTCGACCTGCGCGGTGTCGCGTTCCTCGACTCCACCGGGCTGGGGGTACTGGTCGGCGCGCTGAAGCGACTGCGGCGGCGGGGCGGAACCCTGAAGGTCGTCACGAGCGGCACGGGCCGGGTCCGCCGGCTGTTCGAGCTGACGAACTTGAGCCGCGCCTTCGACATGCACACAACGGTCCTCGACGCGATCTCCGATGACACGAACTGGCTGGCCGCCACCGGCAGCGATCCCGCGGACTGGTGCCTGCAACGAGGACTTCGGTAAGGTCACTGCCCCACGCCCTCTCGGCCTTCTGGACCACTCTCGTAACAATAGTTTTGTGCCGCACCGGGGATGCGCAAAGGGATGCGCCAGGGATCGTCAGCGAGCCGCCCCGCCAGGCATGAGCAAGCGGTTTCGCCGACGGGTTTCGGCATTGCCTTAATTCCGAGTAATTCGCGATCGGGCAATTCATTCCGGACAGCCGAAATGCCCGTTATGATCGCACGGTGGCCTGCCCGGAGATCACCCCGGGACGGGCACGCGAGTCAGGTCCTGACCCTGTCTTTCAGCGAGGAGAACAATGTCGGAGAGATCCGCGACCGCACTCCCAAGCACCGTACCGGTTCCGCCTACCAGGCTCGAGCCGGATGCAATCGGTGTGGCCCAGGACACCGTCATCGGTATGGCCACCTCTGCTCCGGCGGCGGTGGTCGCACTCACGCTGGCCAGTCTTGCCGCCACGGCCAGCTACGGCGGCGGCCCTATCCTCTTGGTCAGCGCGATCCCGATGCTCATCATCGCGAACGCCTACCGCCGCCTCAACATGTGGAACGCCAATTGCGGCGCGTCCTTCGAATGGGTTGGCCGCGCGATCAGCCCGTACCTGGGCTTCCTCACCGGATGGCTGATGATCGCTGGTTACGTCGTCGGCACGCTCAGCGGGGTCGAGGTGCTCGGGCCCCAGGTCTTGGCCGTCTTCGGCTCCGCCACGACGAACACCTGGGCAAATGTCAGCATCGCCACCGGGATCGGGCTGGTCATGCTGCTAATCGCGGTGGTCGGCATCCGGATCACCGCGCGCACCCAGGTAGCGATGGCGATAGTCGAATACGGGATTCTCGTCGGCATGTCGATCTGGGGCCTGGTGTTCGTGCTGGGCCATCACGCGGGAACGGTCCCGGTCTCCCACGGCTGGCTCAGCCTGAGTGGTATCGGCGGTCAGGGCAGCATCGTCGGCGGCTTCCTGATCGCGGTATTCGCCTACAGCGGCTGGGACGGGACCATTTATGTCAACGAAGAAGTAAAGCATCGCCGGGTTAATCCGGGCCGGGCAGCGATTATAGCGGTGGCTCTCCTGGCAATCCTGTATACACTGGCCCAGGTCGGCTTCCAGGGCGTGGTGTCGGCGAAGAACATGCAGGACAATTCCGCCTCCGCGCTGGTATACGTCGCGCAGACGCTGGGTGGCGGCGGTTGGGCCAAGGTGATGGCCCTGGCCATCGCCCTCTCGGCCATCGCGACCACGGGCACCGGCATCGTCGTCGGTGCGCGGATCACCTACGGCATGGCGAGTTACCGCACGCTGCCGGAGTTCCTCAGTACCGTGTCCCGCCGGTTCACCACCCCGGCCGCGGCCAGCGTAGCCTTCGGCCTGGTGGTCATCGGGCTCGCCTGGGTCTACCTGCTCGCCACCTCGGTGCAGAACGCCTTCGACTACGTGGTCAACCTCACCGGGCTGCTGTTTGCCATCTTCTACATCCTTACCGCGCTGGCCAGCCTGGTGTATTTCCGGCGCCGTATCGCGTCGAACGCCTGGGACCTGGTGGTCCTCGGGATTCTCCCGCTCGGGTCTGCCGGATTCCTCTGCTGGATGGTGGAGAAATCGCTGGTAGCCGCGCCGATGCCGCAACGCTGGTCGCTGGCCGGCATAGTCGGAGCCGGCCTGATCATGATGCTCGTGGCGCGCCTGGTACTGAAGTCGCCCTTCTTCCAGGTGCAGCGGGAGAGCGATCAAGGGGTGCCGAAGGAGAAGGTCAGCGGATAGCGCGGGCCGGGGTGGTCTCCCAGACGGTCCACAGCGGCCGGTACCCCTGCCGGTTCCAGAACGGCGCGGACAGGGGGTTCAGCTGCTCATAATGCAGCAGTGTGACCGCCATTCCGGCCGCCGCGGCCTCGCGGTGGAACTGTCCGGTGAGCGCGGCGCCGATGCCGCGGCCGCGCTCACCGGGCGCGACGAACATCAGCATCAGGTACCCGGCGGGCGCCCTGCGCACTACGGAAGTGATCCAAGCAGCCGACTCCGGCCGCTGGGCAGCCAGCAGGGCAACGGGCATGCCATCGCGCTCGACGAGCCAGGTCCAGGCGGCGGGGCCGGTCAGCAGGCTGCCGAGGGCTTCGGCGCGCAGTCCGCGAACGGTGTCCGGACGCTCGCGCACGGAGCCGAATCGCGAGTCGAACCGGATCACCTCCAGCCCCAGCCTGACCACCGCGTCGACATCGGCCGGTCCGGCCCGCCTGATCAGCAAGCCAGGCTCGAGCAAGCCGGCCTCGAGCGGGCCGGCCTCGAGCGGGCCGCCTTCGGGATCGGCCACCGCCGCTGCCGGTCCGCGTCGTTCCGGTACGATCCGCGCCGCGATTACCTCGAGCGGGGCGAAGCGGTGCCGTAGCAGGGTGGCGATCCCGTCCACGTCGCGGCTGGGCCAGGTCACTGTCGCGGCGGTATCCTCCGCCGCGGTGTCCGGCGCAGCCGCCAGGTGGTCCCGCCACCGGGACAGCAATTCGTCCAGCGCGCACGCCACGTCCGGACCCGCTACCTGGGCCGTGAGCTGGAACCGGCGTGCGGCGCCCCATGACAGCTCGAGCGACCCGGCGGCGCCCGCCCAGTGCTCACACCATCCAGCGGCCACGGTGGACCCGCCAGGACCGGTGACGGCCAGCTTCACGCCGCAGTCAGGTACCGCGAGCCCGGGCGCGGGCAGCAGCGGATCGACTGCCCGCCACCGTTCGCCCACCTGCGCGCAGAGACTGTTCGCGGCGCCCATCAAGCACTTTCTCCGCTGATGTTCGTCAGGCTCGTCCGCGCGGTGGCGGTCAGCGGATCTGATGCGGGCAGGCTCAGCACGCAGCGGCCGAGCGTTACCCGCAGCAGCTTCTCGGCGTCCGTGACCCGGCCGACGCCATAATAGGCATGTGCCAGGTTCACGCAGGCACTAAGCGTGTCCGGATGGTCCGCACCCAGCGCATCGGTGTATTCGGTGCGCGTTTGCTCGTAGAGCTGGACCGCTGACGCCATCCGGCCCGCGGCGTGATAAGCGGAGCCGAGCGCACCCCGCACCGCGATCGTGTGCAGGTGATCCGGGCCCAGGACGCGTTCCCGATCCGCGACCAGGCGTTTGTAGTGCGAGATCGCGGTTTTGGTCTGGCCGTCCGCCAGGTATGTCTCGGCCAGCTTCTGGCGAGCGGTCAGCGTGTCGGGGTGCCGGCCGCCCTGGATGCGCTCGCGCTGCCTGACCGTGTGCTGGTACAGCTGGATGGCGTCGTACAGGCGCGCCGCGGTCCGGTACGCCGATGCCAGCTCCTCCCGAGCCCCCAGCGCCTCGATGCTGTCGGGTCCCAGCGATCGTTCGTAGCCGTTTGCCGCGGCGTCCAGCATGGCCACGGCCTCGTCAAGGCGGCTCGCCGCCAGCAGCGCGTTGCCAAGATCGCGGCCGGCCGTGACCGTGTCGGGATGCTCCGCCCCGAGCCGGCGCACCCGGTCGTTCCTGATCCACTCGAACAGCGGAACGGCCTCGACCGCTCGCCCTGCCGCCAGGTACGCCCGGCCCAGCCGCTCGCTGATGCCGACCGTCACCGGGTGCTCGCGGCCGAGCAGCCGCGAGCTGGTGCCGGCCAGTTCGCTCCAGTACCCGACCGCGGACCCGGTCAACCGCGCGGCCTCGAGGCTGTCGCCGGCCCGCAGCAGCAACGCGTGGCAGCCGCCTTCCCAGAGCGAATCTCCCGCGGCCCGCCGAAGGCTGTCGGCGGCCGAGCGCAGGCTGCGCGCAAGCCATTCCGGCTGGTCGTCCGCTGGCCACGCCTCTACCAGCGCGTCCGCCGCCGCTTTCGCCACCCCGCCGACGCCGTCGGCGATGGCCGCCCGGATGGCGGCCTGGACCAGCCAGCTCATCTGCATGACCGGGTGCGGCGCGGCCGGGTTGGGCCGGAGCAGGCCAGCCTGCTCCAGGGCGGCCAGCGCACCGGAGATGATCGTGCCGCCAGCCGACGCGTACTCACGCGCCGCGGCGGTGGTGAACACGGCGCCCGGGATCGCGTTGCCGTCCAGCAGCGCGGCGAGCATCAGCAGTGACTGCGCGGTGCCGGGCGAGAGAATGTCGGCGTGGTCGACGGACAGCGTCCACGTGACCGCGGCGGCCGGCACGTTGCCGCCCGGCGCGGTCATCTGTTCCCGCCTGCGCACGAAGTGTTCGCGGTAGTCGTGGCAGGTCAGTTCCGAGCTGGCGATCACGGCACTGGCCTGGGCGAGTGCCAGCGGCTCGTACCCCAGCTCGGCGACTAGGTCGATAGCTCCCTGCCGCTGGTCAAGGTCAGTGGTGATCTGCCCGACTAGGTAAGTGAGCGCTTCTCTGCGGCTGAACGGCCCTACTGGCAGGATCCGCGCATGGTGCCCGGCCAGGGTGGCGGGATGCGTCGTGGTGATCAGCACCCGGCCGGAGGGACCCTCGGGCCACAGCCGGTCCGGCAGCGCCGCGCTTGTCAGGTCGTCGAACACGACAAGCCAGGGACGGCTGGTCTCGCGCAGCCAGCTGACCACACGAGCGGACAGCGCCTCGCCATCGCCGTGCCCTCGGGGCCCCAGCGTCGCGGCCGCTTCGGCATAACAGGACAGGACCGAGGCAGTGCTGGTGGCCGTCACCCAGACGACCATGTCGACCGCACCGGCCTGCCACAGTGACTGCGCGCAGGAAATCGCCAGCTGGGTCTTGCCGGCCGCGTCCCGCCAGTTCCGGGTCCCGGCCGCGGCGTGGCCGGACACCAGCGCGACCGTCGCGCCCGGAACCAGCGACGTCTCGAGGGCATGCCGGATCTCAGGCCTGGAGATGAAGCCATCGGCGAGCGGCGGTGCCACTCCCGTCCAGGCAGGAACTTGGCCGTACATGGCTGCCACCACCTAAGTCACGATGGCCCGCTCGGAGCGGCGGGCGAAAATGCATTCCACCAGGGCGATCAGGACCTGCTTGACCGATCCCGGATCCCGCGCGTCGCACAGGACCGCCGCGACATCCGAATCAAGGTCAAGCGCGGTCCGCACTTCTTCGGGATCGAAGCGGGGAGCGTCGTCGAAGCAGTTGATCGCCACGATGAACGGGAGCCGGCGCTGCTCGAAATAGGTGACCGAAGGGAAGGACTCAGCGAGCCGGCGGACGTCTGCCAGCACCACGGCGCCAAGCGCGCCGTAGCTGAGTTCGTCCCACATGAACGAAAAGCGTTCCTGGCCGGGGAGGCCGAACAGGTACAGCAGGACGTGCTCACTGATCGTGATCCGGCCGAAGTCCAGCGCGACTGTGGTCGTGGTCTTGCCGTCGACGCCGGTGAGGTCGTCCAGGCCAGCACTGACGGTGGTCAGCGTCTCCTCGGTCCGCAGCGGCCGGACCTCGCTGATCGCGCCGACCAGCGTTGTCTTCCCGGCTCCGAACCCGCCCGCGACGAGGATCTTGTGCGCGCCGAGAGGCGCGTCCTCAGAGTGCGCGGAGCCCATTCAGGATCTCCTGGAGCATGTCGGTGCTGGCTTGCTCGCCTGCCGGGCGCGGCCGCACCACGATGACGGCGCCATCCTTGATCAGGTCGGCGAGCAGCACGCGGACCACGCCTACCGGAAGGAGAACGTCGGCGGCGACATCGGCCACCGTGCTCCGGCGGCGGCACACCGCCAGGATCCGGCGGTGTTCCGGGGTCAGGCGCAAGGCGTCCCCGGCATCCGCGGGCCTGCTGATCGCGACCACCACGGCCAGCAGGTCGAGCAACTCGCCGTCGACTGGCTCGGTCCTGCCGCCGGTTACCGCGTATGGGCGCACCACCGGTCCCGGATCCCGGGGCCGCCACCTGTCGTCCGCAGGCATGGAGATCACTTCGCCGCGGAGTTGGCGGGTGGCACTCTCGGCAGTGCCGCGAGATGGGGTCTGGCGCGCTTGGCCAGCATGGCCATCTCGTACGCCACGGCGCCAGCATCGGCGTCCGGCGGGCAGAGCGCCGCCAGACAGCTACCCTCGCCGGCCGCGATGAGGAAGAAGATCCCCTGCTCCAGCTCGATGACCGTCTGCCGGACGCCGCCAGCACGGAACCGTTTGCCGGTACCGGCGGCCAGGCTCTGCATGGCCGCCGCCACCGCCGACATGTGCTCGGCGTCGTCGCGGCCGAGGTCCGCCGAAGCCGCGATGAGCAGGCCGTCACGAGACAGGATGACCGCCCGGCGGAAATCCGTCAGGCGGTCGGCCAGGTCGTCGAGCAGCCAGGCCAGGTCGCGGGCCGGAGCGTCTGGATCAGTCATCAGCATCTTCCTCCTCGCCGTCGGGCGAATCGGCGTCGGGAGTGTCGTCGGCCTGTCTGCTCCGCAGCCAGCTGTTCTGCAGGGAAGCCGCGAGCGAGCGCGCCTCTTCGGGCGCGGGACCGGCCGCGGGCTGCGCGGCCGTGTGCTGGGCCTGCGGGCTATCGGGCCGGAGGCGACGCGGCAGGCCGTTCCGGGTAGTGGTCGCGGGCTCTGGCTCGGCCGGGGCCGCCCCGGCCAGGGCAAGCACGTCCGCCGCGCGCAGGTTGAGCTTCGACAGTCGCCCGGAAAACGGCCTTGCCCGCGTCCCGGACTCGTTCTCTTCCTCTGCCGGCACTTCGAGTATCGCCTCGGGCAGCACGACGACGGCCCTGATGCCCAGGAACGGGGACGGGTTCAGCGAAACGTGGACGCCGTGACGGGCAGCGAGCTTGCCGGTTACGAACAAGCCGAGCCGGTCGGGGTCGGCCATGTCGAAGTCAGGTGGACTGGCCAGCTGCTTGTTGATCTCTCGCAGTTGCTCAGCCGGGATGCCAAGACCGCGGTCTTCGATCTCGATCGCGAGGCCGTTGGCCACCCGCTCGGCCCTGACCTCCACCCTTGTGCTCGACGGCGAGCACAACGTCGCGTTCTCGATCAGCTCCGCCAGCAGGTGGATCATGTCCGTTACCGCCGAAGCCAGCACGGCCTCGACCGCGTCGGATATGACGGTGACGCGTGTATAGTCCTCGACTTCCGCCGCGGCGGCACGTATGACGTCGACGACCGCTACCGGTCCGCTCCAGGACCGGCTTGGTACCGCGCCGGACAGGATCGTCAGGCTTTCGGCGTTGCGGCGCATCCGAGTGGTGAGATGGTCCAGGGTAAACAGGTCAGCCAGGGCCGAGGGGCTGGCCGCCTGTTCCAGGTCGTCGATGATGCGGAGCTGCCGGTGCAGCAGCGCTTGGTTCCGCTTCGCCAGGCTGACAAGGATCATCCGAAGGCCATGACGAAGCCCGGTTTCGGCCGCCGCGGCGGCGGCCGCCGACCGCTTGTTCTCCTCGATCACGACGGTCAAGCCGGAGATTTCCCGTGCCAGCCGACGCGAGAACGCGTTCATCAGCAGCACCGCGACGACGATGACGGCCAGGCCGGCACCCGCGACCATGGCGAGCTCGATCCGGGTCTGCTGAGGCGCCGGCCGGTCTGCCAGCCAGCGCAACTTGGTTAGCGGGCCGGCGATAGCGGTGCCCGCGAGCAGACCCCACAGCAGTACCAGGCAACCGGCTGGCACGACTACTCTGGTGAGGAAGTGCCTGCTAATCGAGCCCATATTCGCCTTCTACACCTTTAGTTTCCGATAGCACCAGCGATTACGACGGCTTGCGCGACACGGTTTTCCCGGGACATATCGTGCCACAAGCCAGCGGAAGAGTTGTGACGAATTGATCGCTATCTGCAATTTCGTAGTTACGTGCGTATTTGAGCGCAAATGTCCACGCGGCACCGGTCAGAATGCGGAATAACCGGCATAACGACATTCTCTTACGTCACATCGGTTGCTTCCTGGCGGCAGCGTGTATCACCGCGAGCATCGGGTCGAGGTGCTCGCGGTGCGTCCGGTGCGACAGCACGCACAGCCGGAGGGTGGTCTTGTCCCTGATGCGGGTGCTGGACAGGAATGCCTCGCCGGTGGCGTTGATGTCTCCGAGCAAGCGGCGGTTGGCATCGTCGCCGCCGCCCTTGCCCCGGAAGACGATCGTGGACAGGTCCGGCGCCCAGGGCAGTTCCAGGTTCGCATCCGCCGCGAGATCGCGATACGCGTGCGCGGCGAGATCCAGTTTCTCGTCGAGGGCGGCGCGGAAGGCGGCGACGCCATGCAGGTGCAGCGGCAGCCACAGCCGCAGGCCGCGGAACTCCCTGGTGAGTTCGGGTCCGAGCGCGCCGTAGTCGGGCAGGCCACCGTCGGTGCCGCCATCGGTGCCGAGGTCCTGCAGGTAGTGTGCGTCACCGGAGTGTGCCGCGGCGAGCGGCGCGACGTCCCGGACCAGCAGGACGCCGGTTCCGTACGGCAGGAACAGGCCCTTGTGCGGGTCCAGGACGATCGAGTCGGCCTCGCTGATCCCGGCCAGCCTGGACCGCCCGCGCTCGGTGAGCTGAAAGAAGCCGCCGTAGGCCGCGTCAACGTGGAACCACATGTCTTCGCGGCGGGCAAGCCGCCCGAGTTCGGTGAGCGGGTCGATCGTCCCGCTGTCGGTGGTGCCGGCGTTGACGGCCAGCAGGAACGGTCGCGCGCCGTCCGCCCGGTCCCGCGCGATCATGCGCGCCGCGGCGTCGGTGTCCATCCGCAGATCGTCCGTGCACGGCACGGTGCGAATGGCCCGGGCGGGCAGCCCGGCGATCCGCGCCGCCTTGACCAGGCAGTGATGGGTGTGCTCGGTGAGATAGATGGTCCCGTCCGCGATCTGTTCTCCCAGCATGCGGTGGCGCGCGGCGACGACCGCCGACAGCGTGGCCATCGACCCGCCGGTGGTGATCAGCCCGCCCGCGGTTTCCGGCAGGCCGAACTGATCGCACAGCCACCGGGTCACGCCGTCCTCGAGCGCGACGAGCGCGGGGGCCAGGCCGGCCAGGCCGGTATAGCGGTTCAGGCTCCGCGCGATGAACTCGGCCAGCGCGGAGACGAACAGTCCGCCTCCGGGGATATATGCGACATACCGCGGGCCCGCGGTCTCCACCGCCTTGGCCGCCGCCGTTCCGACCGACGTCAGCAACTCGCCGAAGCCGGCCGGGGACTCCGCGGGCGGCTGCCGCATGTGCCGGATCAGCGGGTCGCTGGCCGTCAGGTCGCTGGCCGTCAGGTCGCTGGCCGGGGCATGGTCGAGTCCGGCGATGAAATCGGCGACGAACCCCACCGCGGCCTGCCCGAGGTCCGCCATGTCCTGGCGGCTGGGCTCCAGGGGATAGTTCACGGCGTTACGCTACAACGGGGCAGGAGGTACTGGTGGCGAGCACGCGGGACTGGTTCGAGACCGTCGAGGAAGCCCGGCGGCGAGCGAAGCGGCGGCTGCCCCGGTCGGTGTACCTGGCGTTGCTGGCCGGCTCGGAGCAGGGCGTCACGATGGCGGACAACACCGCCGCCTTCACCGAACTGCGGTTCGCGCCGCCGCGGATCGCGGACCTGCCCGCCGCCCGCGATCAGGCGGTGACCGTGCTGGGCCAGGACCTGTCCCTGCCGGTGATCGCCTCGCCGACCGGCGTGCAGGCGGTGCATCCCAGCGGGGAGGCCGGCGTCGCGCGCGGCACCGCCGAAGCCGGCACGGCGATGGGCCTGAGCTCGTTCGCGAGCAAGCCGGTCGAGGAGGTAGCCGCGGTCAACCCGAGGCTGTTCTTCCAGCTCTACTGGTCCGGCGGCCGCGACGTGATCAACGCTCGCCTCGAGCGGGCCCGCCGGGCCGACGTGAAGGCGCTGATCTTGACGCTGGACTGGTCGTTCGCCAACGGCCGGGACTGGGGCAGCCCGCGCATCCCGGAGCGGATGGACCCGCGGACGCTGCTGCGGCTCGCTCCGGAAGGCATCACCCGGCCCGGCTACGTGCTGGACTGGCTGCGCCAGGGCGGGCTGCCCGGCCTGACCGTCCCCAACATGGCCGCTCCCGGCGAGCCCGCCCCCACGTTCTTCGGCGCCTACGGCGAGTGGCTGGGAACCCCGCCGCCGGCCTGGGCCGACATCGCCTGGTTGCGTGGCCAGTGGGATGGCCCGTTCCTGATCAAGGGCATCATGCGCGCCGACGATGCCCGCCGCGCCGTCGACGCTGGCGCCACTGCCATCTCCGTGTCCAACCACGGCGGCAACAACCTGGACGGCACTCCCGCCGCCATCCGTGCGCTGCCCGCCATCGCCGGCGCGGTCGGCGGGCAGGTCGAGGTCCTGCTGGACGGCGGGGTCCGGCGTGGCGGCGACGTCGTCAAAGCGCTCGCGCTCGGCGCCCGCGCGGTCATGATCGGACGCCCCTATCTGTGGGGGCTGGCGGCCGGCGGGCCGGCCGGCGTGCGGAACGTCTTCGACGTGCTTCGCGGCGGTATCGACGCCACGCTGCTAGCACTTGGCCGGTCATCGGTTCGCGAGCTGAACCCCGACGACGTCATCGTCCCCGACGGATTCAGCCACGGCCTGGGCAAGTAGCTTCGTCCGCGCGGCTCGCGCCGGTCGCCCTCAGCGTGTCAACTGCGCAAATGAGCCCACTAGAGCATGCCTCGGCGCACGCAGACACGGTCTAGTGGGCTCAACTACGCGTTTGGCCCGCTGGCGATCTTGGGGAACCGGACGTCGACGTCGCCGGGAGCAGGGGGTTGACCGTGCGCTGGCGGACGCAGCCTTGCCAGAGGCCCACGCTGTAGGCGAAGTCCCCGAGCAGGCGGCCCGCCACGAAGCGCGCGGGGTCCAGTGGCGGGCGCAGGTCCGCCCAGTCGAGCAGCGGCGGCGTCAGCACCAGGGCCGCGAGCGGCAGGCGGAGCCGCGGGACGGCGACGGCGACCGGGATCGCGGCCGGCCACCAGGCGCGGGAGATGGCGGCGCCGATCGGGCGCGCGGCGGCCAGCGTGCCGCCGCTGGCCAGGCGGAACGCGAGCCGCCAGGCCATCCGGCGGTCGCCGGTGACGCCGGTCAGCCGCCTGGCCAGCAACGCGGTCGCCGCGCCGGTGACGGCCGCGCCGGCCGCGGGCTGGCCGAGGGCCGTCGCCAGCCAGGCGGCGGCGGTCCACCGGGAGACGTAGAGCGGGCGGACGGCTCGTGGATACCTGGCCTCAAGCACCGCCGCGGACGTCCCGTAGTGCCGGCGCCGGCCGAACCACGGGCGGAGCCGGTCCCGGTGCTGGTGCTCGACCGCCGACCTGGGCTCGTACCGCACCCGCCAGCCGGCCGCGGCGAGCCGCCAGACGAAGTCGACGTCCTCCCCCACGCTGACGTCCTCGGCGAACCCCGGTCCGATCGCGGCGGCGCGGACCACCAGCGCCGCGGTCGGCACGTACGAGATCCGGCCGCCCGGGGCGACGGCACCCTCGCGCGGTCCCATGTCCAGCGCGGAGCTGGCCGCCTCGTAGCGGCCGAGCCAGGACCGGCCGGGCGCGTGCGGCACGATCCGCGGCGCCACCGCGCCGACCGCGGGGTCCGCGAAGTGCCGCAGCAGCGGCGCCAGCCAATCCGGCCGGACTACGCAGTCGGAGTCGACGAACGCCGCGAACGGTGTGCTGACGAGCGCGAAGCCGCTGTTCCGCGCCGCGCCTGGCCCGCCGTTCCGCGGCCGCCGCACCAGGCGAGCGCCGGCCGCGGCGGCGACCGCCGCGACACCGGCCGGGTCGGCCGAACCGTCGTCGGCCACGACGACCGGCGGCTGGCCGGGCCCGGTCAAGCTCGCCAGGCAGGCCGCGAGCATGGGCAGCCGGTCCCTGGCCGGCACCACCACGGTCACGTCGGCTGGCCCGGGGCCGCCAGCGCCGTCCGGCATGGCGTGCGCGATGCCCGTGTCCGGCATGGCGTGCGCGATGCCCGTGTCCGGCATGGGGTGCGCGATGCCCGCGTCCAGCATGGGGTGCGCGATGCCCGCGTCGAGCAGCCGGCGCGCGAGCTTGCGAGCGGCTCTGCTCGCGGGGACCGGCTCGCCCGCCCACCACGCGGCGACCTGGCGTGCGCCCGCGGCGGACAGGCGCAGCAACCGGACCGGCGCTCCCCCGGTCAGGATCTGGCCCGCGAGCCGGGTACCGGGATCGGCCTGGATGCGGAATCCGGCCGGGATCAGCTGGTCAGCGGGTCCGTCGCACATCGCCGCCCGAGCCGAACGAGCCCAACGCGCCGAACGAGCCGGCCGCGCCGGCCGGGCCGGCGGCGCTCACGGGGCTCTCGTCGCACGCCCGCGGCGGGCGTCGCCCGATCGTCACCGGCACCGCGCGCCGCGAGTGGTCGGGCGACGGACGCGGTACCGGCGCCGCCGCGGCCGGTCCCGCCGCGGCCTGCGCCACGGCGGCCAGCGCGGTGGCGCCGTGACCGCGGACGCACTCCGGGTCCGGGCCGGCCAGCGGCAGGCCGGTGAAGAACTTGGCCGCCATGCAGCCGCCGCGGCAGGAGTCATACTGGCCGCACGATTCGCACGCGCCGGCGGCCTGCGGCTCACGCAGCCGCGCGAACAACGGCGCGTCCCGCCAGACGGCCTCGAACCCGCCGGGGTGCCGGACGTTCCCGGCCCGGAACCTGTCGTGGATGGCGAACGGGCACGCGTACACGTCACCGACCGGGTCGATCAGGCAGACGACCCGTCCGGCGCCGCACATGCTCAACCCGGGCAGCGGCTCGCCGTACGCGGACAGGTGAAAGAAGGAGTCGCCGGTCAGCACCCGCTCGCCGTGCGCGCACAGCCAGTCGTACAGCTCGCGCTGCTGTTCCGCCGTGGGGTGCAGCGCCGGCCAGGAATCCGCGCCGCGACCGGACGGACGGAGCCGGGTCAGCCGCAGCTGCGCGCCGTGGTCGTCGGCGATCCGCTTGAGCGCGTCGAGCTGCGGGATGTTGTGCCTGGTCATCACCACCGACAGCTTGAAGCCGCGGAACCCCGCCGAAACCAGCTCGGTCATCGCCCGCAGCGCCGTCGCGAAGGACCCGGGCCCGCGGACCGCGTCGTTGACCTCCGCCGTCGCGCCGTCGAGCGATATCTGCACGTCGACGTAGTCGCTGGCCGCCAGCCGGCGCGCGGCGGCCCGGTCGATCCTGATCCCGTTGGTGGAGAACTTCACGCCGACCTGGTGCGCGGTCGCGTAGTCGAGCAGGTGCCAGAAGTCCGGCCGCACGGTGGGCTCGCCGCCGCCGATGTTGACGTAGAAGACCCGCATGCGCTGGAGCGTCCGGATCACCGACTCGCACTCAGCGGTGGTCAGCTCCGCCGGATCGCGGCGCCCGGAACTGGACAGGCAGTGGATGCACGCGAGATTGCACGCGTAGGTGAGTTCCCAGGTCAGGCAGATCGGTGCGGACAGCCCTCGCTCGAACTCCGCGGTCAGCCGGCCAGTCACGCCGCTGGCCGTTCGGAAATCATCTGCCCGTCAGCCAGCACGGCGAGCGCTCGCGCGCAGGCCGGCAGTTCGGAGTCGGTGACGCCCGCCGCCGCGCACGCGGCGCGGGCGCTGGGGTGATCGGCCAGCCCGCGGACCACCGCGAGCAGCCGGCGGCTCTTGATGAACGACAGCCGCCGGGTGCCGAAGTGGTACAGCAGCGCGCCGAACCGCTCCTCGCGCAGCGCCACGCGGTCGGCGAGCCGCCATGGCCGGTCCAGGCCGAAGCTAGTAGACACCGCACATGCCGTCGATCGAGACGTCCTCGACCAGCAGTTCCTCCTCGGTGAGCAGCTCTTCTTCTTCCGTGTCCGGCATAAGAGCCTCCGTTTCCCGTATTCGGCACTGAGTGCCAGGATAAGACGGTGACCGAAGCCGCGGGGCCACTGGCCGTCGTCACGGGCGCGGCGCGCGGCATCGGCGCGGCAATCGCCCGGCGCCTCGCCGCGGACGGCTGGGCGCTGCTGCTGGTCGACGCCTGTGCGCCCCAGCCCGGCATCGGGTACGAGATGCCCGCGCCCGGCGACCTGGCCGCGGTGGTACTCGACTGCCGCGCGGCGGGTGCCCCGTGGGCCGGCGAACTGGTCGCGGATGTCGGCGACGGCGCGGTCCGCGAGAAGATCCGCCACGCCGCCGGGGACCGGGTTCCGGTCGCCGCCGTCGCCGCGGCCGGCCTCATCGCCGGGCATCCGGCGTGGGCGGTGCCGGACGATGTGTTCGACGCGATGATCCGGGTGAACCTGTCCGGCGTCCGGTACCTGGCTGACGCGTGCGTCCCCGCGATGATCGAGGCCGGGCAGGGCCGGTTCGTCGCGATCTCCTCCACCGCCGCGCTGCGCGCGATCCCGATGCTCGCCGCGTACTCCGCGGCCAAGGGTGCGGTCACCAGCTACGTCCGGGCCCTCGCCGCGGACCTCGCGGGCACCGGGGTGACCGCGAACGTCGTCTGCCCCGGGTCCACCCGCGGCGCGATGCTGGCGGCCAGCGCCGCCATCTACGACTTGCCTGACCAGGAAATCTTCGCCGCGCAGGCCCTGCTGCGCCGGGTGCTCGACCCGGGCGAGGTCGCCGCCGCGGTCGCCTGGCTCTGCGGTCCTGACGCCACCGCCGTGACCGGCGCGGTCATCCCCGTCGACGCCGGGCTGAGCGCCTGACGTAGCCCGCACTGGGTGGCGACCCAAGATCGGGCGGCCGAAATCGTCGCGGACGACATTGATTCGCCAGGACCGGCTATGCCAGCGTCGGCGGTGTGGACGTGCCTGACGCTGGAAGATTCCCGCTGCCCTCTGAGATCGCCGACGCGCCGGGCGCCGCGGACTGGCGCTCCATGTACCCCTATTTCACGCGCTTCCAGCCGGCGGACGACGACCGGTTCTGGTTCTACAACTCGATGCACTTCCCCGAACCGATGCCGGCCTTCGACACCATCACCGCGGAGATCCCGTACAGCGCGATCGGCGCCAACACCAGCCGGATCTTCGTGTTCCCGACCACGCTGGGCATCGAGCACCGCATCGTCAACGGGCGCGTCTACATCACCGCGATACCGGTCACCGACCCGGCGCAGATCGAGCGGCGCGCCGCGGTTTTCAGCGAGCGGGCGGGCTATTACTACGAGAACTGGGACACGCTCTACGAGGGCTGGAAAACCCGCATCCACGCCCTGATCGGCGAGATCGAGTCGATCACCGTGCCGGAACTGCCGGAGTTCGACGACGCCGCGGTGGTCACCGGCGCCGTCGGCGTGGCGCAGAACCACTACGTCAGGGAGAACTTCCACCGCTGCCTCGACCTGTTCTCCAAGATGTGGCACCACCACACCGAGTTCCTCATGCTCGGCTACGGCGCCTACGTGGTGTTCTTCCAGTTCTGCAAGCAGGCGTTCCCCGAGATCACCGACCAGGCGGTGGCACGCATGGTGGCCGGCATCGACGTGATCATGTACCGGCCCGATGACGAGCTGCGCAACCTGGCCCGCGCCGCGGTCGAGCAGGGTGTCGACGACCTGTTCACCGAGGGGCGGCCGCCGCGCGAGGTGCTGGCCGCGCTGGCGGACCGTGGCCAGCCGGGCCAGGAGTGGCTGGCCGCGCTCGAGCACGCGCACCGGCCGTGGTTCAACGTCTCCACCGGCGACGGCTTCTATCACCACCACCGCAGCTGGGCGGACGACCTGACGATCCCGTTCGCCGCGCTGACGCACTACATCGCCCAGGTCCGGGCCGGCACGCTGGCCGGCCGGCCCACCGAGGCGCTGAAGACCGAGCGGGAAAGCATCGCGGCCGGTTACCGCGCCCTGCTCGGCACCGCGGACGAGCAGGCCGCGTTCGACCAGATGCTCGGCCTGTGCCGCCGGGTCTTCCCCTACGTCGAGGACCACAAGTTCTACTGCGAGCACTGGTTCACCAGCCAGTTCTTCGCCAGAATCCGGGAGTTCGGCGGATTGCTCGCCAGGTCGGGCGTGCTCGCCGACGCCGAGGACGTGTTCCATCTGCACCATACCGAGGTGGACCAGGCGCTGTCCGACGTGATGCTGGCCTGGTCCGCGGGCGGGACCCCGCTCGGCGCCGCGCACTTCCAGCCGATCGTGGCCGAACGCAAGCAGATGCTCGCCGCCCTGCGCGACTGGTCGCCGCCACCCGCGCTCGGCCCCGCGCCCGAGGCGCTGAACGACCCGGCCGTGCGCATGCTGTGGGGTGTCACTCAGGAGACCGTCGAGGCGTGGCTCCGCGGATCTTCCGAGGGCATCCTAACGGGCTGTGGTGCTTCCTCCGGCGTCGTCGAAGGCCCGGCCAGGGTACTGACCGACGTGAACCAGATCGGCGAGGTCCGCGACGGCGAGATCCTCATCTGCCCGGTGACGGCGCCGAGCTGGGCGCCGGTGTTCGGCAAGATCAAGGCGGCGGTGTCCGACATCGGCGGGTCGATGTCGCACGCGGCGATCGTCGCGCGCGAGTACGGCATGCCGGCCGTGGTCGGCACCGGCGACGCGACGAAGCGGATCACCACCGGTCAGCTGGTCCGCGTCGACGGCGACCGCGGGATCGTCCAGGTCATCGGGTGAGTTCGTGTTCACCCGAGATCTCGCCGAGGTAAGCATGGCGGACCGGGCGCAGGTCGGCGGCAAAGCGGCCAGCCTCGGCGAGCTGACCAGGACGCGGATCGCCACGGCGCCCGGCTTCGTGGTGACCGCGGGCGCGTTCCGCCTGGCCATGGCCTCGGTTGACCCGTCGGGGGCGATCCCGCACCGTATCGCCAGGCTCCCCGCCGCGGACACCGCCGCGATCGCCGGCGCCGCCGCCGCGATCCGGGCCCAGATCACCGCCGCTCCGTTGCCCGCCAGCGTGACCGCGGCGATCGCCTCGGGGTACGCGAAGCTCGGGGCGGCACCGGTGGCGGTCAGGTCGAGCAGCACCATGGAGGACGACGTCGCCGCCAGCTTCGCCGGGTTGCAGGACAGCTATCTCGGCGTCCACGGCCTGAGCGCGTTGCTCGGCCGGGTCCGCGCCTGCTGGGCCAGCCTCTACAACGACGAGTCGGTGGCCTACCGGCGCCGGGCCGGGATGCCGGAGCACGCCTTGTCGATGGCCGTCGTGGTCCAGCGGATGGTCAGCCCGCGCGCCGCCGGCGTGATGTTCACGCTCAGCCCGGTCACCGGTGACCGGTCGGTGGTCGCCATCGAGGGAACCTGGGGCCTCGGCTCGGCCGTGGTGGCCGGCGAGGTGACACCCGACGCCTTCACCGTCAGCAAGGTGACCGGCGAGATCACCGGACGGCGGGTCGGCGTCAAGCCGCGGTTCCATACCTGCCTGCAGAACGGCCAGGGGATCTCCGTCCTGCCCGCGCCCGCGGGCCTGGCGGCCCGGCCGTGCCTTACCGACGACGAGGCCCGCGCGCTCGCCAGCGTCGCCCGGCGGGTCGAAACGCACTACGGCGTACCACAGGACATCGAGTGGGCGCTGCTTCGCGGTGGCCGCGCGCCTGCCGGCGCCGACGGCGTCGTCGTGCTGCAGAGCCGTCCGGAAACCGCGTGGGCGGCCCGCGCCGCCGACCCGTGCGCCGTTCCCGGTGCCGCGCCGCTGGCGCGGGCCGGCGACCATGTGCTCGGCCTGTTCGGAAGCCCGCGCCGATGGAACTGACCGACGAGGACGTGGCCGACATTCTCGCGCTCCTCGACTCGCTGCCGTATGACGAGCTGGACCTGCGGACCGCGCGGTTCCGGCTGACGCTGCGGCGCTCCCCGGATGGCTGGGTCCAGTCCCGGCAGGTCTTCCCGCCAGACACGGACCAGTCGCACCCGCCCGGACCCGCGCCGCCGTCGCCACCGCCTCCGCCCGCGCCGCCACCGCCCACGCCGCCGCCTCCTCCCGCGCCGGACATATCGGATTTGTCGCTCATCGCCGTGCGGGCGCCGTTGCCTGGCACGTTCTACCGCGCGCCGCGACCGGGGGCGGCGCCGTTCG
>Ga0207664_10000376_pt1 | contig 32537 bp, 29 predicted proteins | sample LARL83metaG_FD_184349 | JGI IMG/M metagenome (GOLD analysis project Ga0207664, IMG submission 184349) | Corn, switchgrass and miscanthus rhizosphere microbial communities from Kellogg Biological Station, Michigan, USA - LAR L8-3 metaG... | ecosystem: Host-associated > Plants > Roots >... | reverse complement strand
CTCCGTCACGCGGTCACGCCGCCACATGCCCGACCCCGATGCCGATCAGGTACGTGATCCCCGCCGCGAACGCGCCGAGCAGCAGCTGCCGAATCGCGCCGCGCCAGAACGGCCGGTCGGTGAGCCGCGCGACGATGCCGCCGCCGGCCACCGCCGCGACGGCGGCCAGCCCCAGCGCGACGCCGAGTGCGTTCAGGCCGAACAGGTACGGCAGCAGCGGGATGACCGCACCGACCGAGAACGCGGCCAGCGACGCGCCTGCGGCCACGTAGGGCGAGGGCAGCTCACCAGGGTCGACACCCAGCTCCTCCAGCGCGTGCACCGCGAGCGCCTTCTCCGGATGGGCGGAGATCTCCGCCGCGGCCTGCCGTGCGGTCGCCGCGCTGATGCCGCGGGCGCGCAGCATGCCCGCCAGTTCCGCCTGCTCGGCCGCGGCGTTGTTCTCCAGCTCGTGCCGCTCCTTGGTGACCTCGGCGAAGATCAGCTCGTTCTGCGAGGACACCGACACGTACTCGCCGGCTGCCATCGAGAACGCCCCGGCCGCCAGCCCGGCCAGCCCGGTGAGGATGATCGTGTGCCGCGACCCGCCGCCGCCGCCGACCCCGGCGATCAGCGACACGTTGGTCACCAGCCCGTCCATGGCACCGAACACGGCGGGGCGCAGCCAGCCACCGGACACATCCCGGTGATGGTGGCCGTGTGCCTCGCCACGCGAGTGCTTTTCGCTAGTCACCAACCCAGCCTCCCGCATCGCCGCGCCCACCGCACCGCCACCCCCGCGATCTCAGCACCCGTGCCTCAGCACCCGCACCCAACAGCACCTCAGCATGCCGATGGCGCCAACGGGTCCCTATCTCGTGTGCCGATGGCGCCATCGCACAGGGGTACCGGCGTACCGGTGGCGCCATCGGCACCGCCCGGCACCCCAGAGAACTCAGCTCTTGGCGGCGTTGTTGAGGAACAGGTGACCGATCGCGGTCGGGTACACACCGGTCACACCCGAAGCCGTTGCGGTGAGGTAGTTGTAGAAGTAAGCGAAGATGACGGGCGTCTGCGCCAGCAGCAGGTTCTCGATCTGGCCGGCGAGCGACTGCTGGGTGGACAGGTCCGCCGCCGCGATGTACTGCGCGACCAGCTTGTCGTACTGGGAGTTCGCGAAGTGCGCCGCGTTCCACGCCCCGGTGCCGCTCTTCGCGTTCGTGGTCTGCAGCGGCGCGGTGAGGAACACGTTCGGCACGCTGCGATGCCCGTAGTCGACCAGGCTCATCGTGGCGTCGAGCCAGTCCGAGTTGCCGAACGTGGCCTTGCCGTAGTACGCCGACGACGTTTCCACCTTCAGGTTGATCTTGATGCCGACCGCGGCCGCCTCCTGCACCACGATCTGCGCGAAGTCCGGGATCTCCAGCAGGTTCTCGGTAACCAGGTTCGTCGAGAAACCCGCCGGGTGCCCGGCGGCGGACAGCAGCGACTTCGCCTGCGTGATGTCCTGGGCGCGCTGTGCGGCCGTGCTACTGGTCGACGGGAACACGGGCGCGAACGGGCTGTCGTTGCCGAGGTCGGCGTACCCCTTGAACAGCGACTGCACGATCTGCGGCCGGTTCAGCGTGAGCGCCATGGCCTGGCGCACCCGCGGATCGGTGAACGGCGCCTGGTCGCATCGCATGGACAGCTCACGGTGCGCGCTGGACTTGAGCCTGATGATCTTGTACGAGCTGTTGTTGAGTATCTGCTGCGCGCCGGACACCGAGAACTGCCCGACCACGTCGATCGACCCGCCGGTCAGCGCCAGGATCGACGGTGTCTGCGTGTCGTAGAAGGTGAACTGGGTGGCGGCCGGCAGCGCCTTCTTGCCCCAGTACGACTCGTTCCGCTTGAACGAGGCGCCGACCTTGGCCGTGTACGAGTCGAGCACGAACGGCCCGGTGCCGATGAACGTGCTCTGCCACTTCGCCGGGTCGTAACCGGCCGGCAGGATGATCATGTTGTAGTTGTCGGACGACGTCAGGTACGGGAAGTTACCGTTCGCGGCGGTCAGGTGGAACGCGACAGTGTGGTCGTCGACCTTGACCACACCGGACGGCTCGAGCACACCGCCGAGCACCGACAGCGCGTTGGAGGCGTTCTTCGTGTTCGTGTGCAGCTGGTACGTGTACACCACGTCGTCGGCGGTCAGCGGCGCGCCGTTGTGGAACTTGACGCCCGGGCGGATCTTGAACGTCCACACGTCCGCGGTGGAGTTCGCCGACCAGGACTCGGCGAGCACCGGCTGGAGCTGGAGCGTCTGACCGGACAGGCACAGGTACTCGCCGGTCTGCGCGAGCATGTCGAGGCCGCCCTGGTCGGCGACGGTCACCGGGTTGATTTCCGCGGTCGGCGTCACGATGCCGGCCTTGATCGTCGCGCCGGGCGCGCCGCCAGACGAGGAGGACCCCGTCGACGGTCCGGAAGACTTCGCCGCCGAGCCGCACGCGGCGAGGATCGAGCCGAGCACGGGCACGGAGATGCCGATCACGGTGCCGCGGCGGATGAAGTCACGGCGGGACAGCCGCCCGGCCGCGAACTCGTCGATGATGTGGTTGGCGATATCGCCCTGGCCACGACGCGCGCGGTCGAGCGGGTTGTTATCCGGCATCTGAAGTGCCTCCATGGAGCTGGTCAGCAGGGATGTGGCAGCGGATGAGGTGCCCGGGCGCGGCTTCGAGCAACGGCGGTTCCACCGTTTCGCACACGCCGGTCGTGAGCCGGCGGGGGCACCGGGTATGGAAGACGCAGCCCGACGGGGGGTTCGCGGCGGACGGGATCTCGCCCGACAACCGGATGCGCGCCGGATGCTGGCCGTCGATGGAGGGCACGGCGGACAGCAGCGCCTCGGTGTAGGGGTGGTGCGGGCCGTCGAACACAGCCGAAGCCGGCCCGATCTCCATCACCCGGCCCAGGTACAGCACCACGATCCGGTCGGACAGGTACCTGACCAGGCCCAGGTCGTGCGAGATGAACACGTACGAGGTCCGCTCGGCGCCCTGCAGGTCCGCCAGCAGGTTCAAGATCGCGGCCTGGACAGAGACGTCCAGCGCCGAGGTCGGCTCGTCGCACACCACGACGGCCGGCCGGCTGCCGAACGCCCGGGCGATCGCGACGCGCTGCTTCAGCCCGCCGGAAAGCTGGGCGGGGCGTAGCCCCAGGTGCCTGGATTCCAGCCGGACCGAGTTGAGCAGTTCGGTCCGCCGGTCGCGGAGGCGGTCACCGGTCAGGCCGCCCAGCCGTACCAGCGGCCGCCCGATCAGCGACCGGACCGAATGCCGCCGGTTCAGTGCCGAGTCCGGATTCTGGAACACGATCTGCATGGCCCGCAGCACCTCACGCGGCCGCCGCCGCACGTCGGGCGCGAGCGGACTGCCTGCCAGCTCCATGACGGCGCCGTCGTCCGGCGGGGTCAGCCCGAGCAGCACCCGGGCCAGCGTGGTCTTGCCGCTGCCCGACTCGCCGACCAGGCCCAGCGTCTCACCGCGCCGCACCTCGAGGTCCACGCCGGCCAGCGCGTGCACTCTGTCTGATTTGCCTCGGCCTCCGGCCCCGGCGCCAGCGAAGGTTTTCGACAAGCCGCTGACCGTGATCACCGGCTCGGCCTCACTAGGACTCATAACGACGTCAGCTGGAGTGTCCCTGGGCAGCTGAGGGGCAAGCTCGTGTCGGTAGCAGCGGGTGGTCCGTCCCGCACCGATCTCGAAAGAAGGCGGGGGAGCGGCACGGCACTGGTCCTCGGCCAGCGCGCAGCGCGGCGCGAACACGCAGCCCGCCAGCGAGTGGCCCGGGCTAGGCAGGAACCCCGGGATGGTGTCGAGCCGGGCGTGCTCCTTGGTCTGGCCGCGGCGCGGGATGCAGCGCAGCAGGCCCACCGTGTACGGGTGCCGTGGCGAGTCGAACAGCTGCTGGGCCGGGCCCTCCTCGACCAGTTCGCCGGCGTAAAGCACGCCCACCCGGTCGCACATCTTCGCGACCACGGCGAGGTTGTGGCTGATGAACAGCACAGAGGTGTCGAACGAGGCACGCAAGGCGGCGATCAGGTCGAGCACCTCGGCCTCGACGGTGGCGTCGAGCGCCGTAGTGGGCTCGTCCAGGATCAGCAGCGACGGGCTGGCCGCCAGCGCCATCGCGATCACGACCCGCTGCGCCATGCCGCCGGACAGCTCGTGCGGGTAGCGCTGCATCACCCGGTCGGGGTCGGAGATCTGCACCTTGCGCAGCATCTGCTCGGCGGACTCCCGCGCGGTCTCCCGATTCTGCCCGGTGAGCTCGAAGGCCTCCGCCACCTGGCGGCCCACCCGCAGCGACGGGTTAAGCGCCCTGGTGGGTTCCTGGTAGACCATCGACACGGTCTTGGCCCGCAGCTCGCGCAGCGCGTGGCCGCGCATGGCCAGCGGGTCCTTCCCGTTGATGGCGATCGTGCCGCCGCTGACCCGTCCGTTCCGCGGCAGGTACCGTACCAGCGCCAGGGCCACGGTGGACTTGCCGGACCCGGACTCGCCGACCAGCCCGTACGACTCGCCGCGCTCGATGGTGAACGACACGTTCTTCAGGGCCAGCCGGTCTGTTTCCCGCACTCGGTACGTCACGTCGAGGTGCGCGACCTCCAAGGCCGTCATGACGACTGCACCTGCTCGACGGAGTCGGTGATCAGGTTGACGGCGATGACCAGGGACGCGATGGCCAGCGCGGGGAACAGCGTCTGCCACCAGTAGCCGGCGCCCAGCCCGTCGTGCTGGTAGGAGACCGCGATGTCCGAGCCCCAGTCCGCGGTGGGCGGCTGGACGCCGAAGCCGAGGAACGACAGCGTGGCGATAGCGAAGATCGCGTAGCCGAGCCGCACGGTGAACTCCACCAGGATGGCCGGCAGCACGTTGGGCAAGATCTCGGCGAACATGACCCGCAGCGGGTTCTCGCCGAGCAGCCGGGCCGCGGCGAGGTAGTCCAGGTGCCGTTCGGAAAGCACGGCGGCGCGCACCGTCCGGGCGATCAGCGGCGTGAAGACCAGCCCGACGACCAGGATCAGCGTGCTGGTCGACGGGCCGAGCGCGACGATGAAAAGGAACGAGATGATCACCGCGGGCAGCGCGAGCACCGCCTCGACGACGCGGCTCACCAGCAGGTCGAAGATGCCGCCGAAGTAACCCATGAACAGACCGAGGATGGTGCCGAGCACGGTGCCGAGGATGGTGGCCAGCGGTGTGATGATCAGGATGTCGCGAGCGCCGACGATGACCCGGGACAGCACGTCCCGGCCGAGGCTGTCGGTGCCGAACCAGTGCGTGCCGGCCGGCGCCGTGTTGTTGCCGAGCAGGTTCTGGGCCAGGGGGTCGTCCGGCGCGATCTGATGCCCGAACACCGCGCACACGATCCAGAACAGCAAGATCGCGGCGCCGACGACGAAGGTGGGCCTGCGCACCAAAAGCCGCCAGCGCGGCAAGTCGGCGGTGGCCGACGGGAGCCGCACCGCGACGTGGGCCGCCGCGCCCTCCGCCGTCAGGTCGCTCATTACAGGCCCGCCTCGCTCCGCAGCCGCGGATTGAGCCAGATCAGCAGGAGATCGGCGGCGAGCGTGGCCAGTACGTAGACGATGCCGATGACGACCACGCCGGATTCGAGCATCGGGAAGTCCTTGCCCTGCGCGGCCTTGTAGATCAGGCCGCCGATGCCCTGGTAGTTGAAGAGCGTCTCCACGACGACGAGCCCGCCGATCAGGTAGCCGGTCTGGGTGGCGATCACGGTGATCGTCGGCAGCAGCGAGTTGCGCAGCACATGCCGCCGGATCACCAGCCCGCGCGGCATGCCCTTGAGCACCGCGGTCCGGGTGTAGTCCGAGTTCAGCGCCTCGATGGTCCCCGCCCTGGCCATACGGGCAATGTACCCGAACAGAACAAAGACTAGCGGAATAGCCGGCAATATCAGGTGCTTGAACTGGCTCAGGTCAGAGGCACCCGCCCCGGCGGCGGCCGACACCGGCAGCCACTTCAGCTCCACGCCGAAGATCACGATCAGCACGATCCCGGACACGAACTCCGGCACGGTGGCCAGCGAAAGCCCGGCGATCGAGATGACCCGGTCCACCCAGCGCCCGGCGAACAGCGCGGACACCACGCCGCCCAGGATGGACAGCGGCACCACGATCACGAACGCGAGCACGGCCAGCTTCAGCGAGTTGATCAGCGCCGCCCGTACGAACGGGCCGACCGCCGCGCGGAACTCGTACGAGGTGCCGAGGTTGCCGTGCAGCAGTCCGCCGATCCAGCTCCCGTACTTGACCAGCAGCGGCTTGTCCACGCCGAGCTGGTGGTCGAGCACCTGGACCGAGTTCTGTGACGCCAGGTTGCCGAGGATGGCCCGCCCCGGATCACCTGGGAGGACTTGGCCGGCGAAGAATACGATCAGGCTCAGAATCCACAGAGTGAGGATCATCAAGCCCAGGCGGCGCAGAAGGTATACCCCCACTGCTGTCCTCCTCGGTGCGCAAGCCCTGTGGGCGCCAAAGCCTAGCCGAGGTTCAGACAGGTGAGCAATTAATGACGATCGTGCTTAGCGGAAGTGACCTGACCGTTACGCAGGTCATCGCCGTCGCACGTCACGGCGAGGCGGTCCGCCTGGCGGAGAATGCCCGGCTGGACATGGCGAATGCGCGCGAGATCGTCATGGAAGTCCTCGATCGTGGCAAGCCCGTTTACGGCCTCACCACCGGAGTCGGGGAGCGTAAGAAGTTCACGCTGGCGGGTGATACGGGTGAACGACAGCGGTTCAACCAGCGGCTGGTGCTGAACCACCGGATCGCGCAGGGTGCGGATGCGCCGGCGGACGTGGTGCGCGGCGTCATGCTCTGCCTGGCGAACAGCTACGCGAAGGCCGTGACCGGGGTCCGGCCCGAACTGGCCGACCTGCTCGTCACGCTGCTCAACGAGGGCTTCGTGCCGAAGGTCCGGCGGCTCGGCTCGATCGGCCAGGGTGACCTCGGGCCGATGGCCGACCTCGCGTACGGGATCATCGAGCACACCGGCTTCCAGGTCCAGGAGAACGAGGGCCTCGCGCTGGTGAACAGCAACGCGTTCACCACCGCGTGGGCGGCGATCGCGCTGGCGGACGCGTACCGCTTGCTGGCCACCCAGGACGTGGCGGCGGCGTTGGATCTGGAGGCGTTCGGCGGGAATCTGACCAGCCTGCACCCGGTCATCGAGCGGACCCGCCCCTACGCGGGCCTGGCCGAGACGCTGACCAGGCTGCGCGCGATCCTGGCCGGCAGCTATCTGTGGCAGCCGGGCACGGCCCGGTTCCTCCAGGACCCGCTCACGTTCCGCTGCATTCCGCAGATCCACGGCGCGGCCAGGGACGCGCTCCGCTACGCCAGGGACATCTTGCACACCGAACTGAACTCGTCGCAGGCCAATCCCGTGGTGGTGGTCGACGAGCGGGACATCGTCTCGGTGGGTAACTTCGACATCGGCCCGCTCGCCGCCGCGCTCGACTTCGCCAGGATCGCCCTAGCTCCGGTGGTGACCAGCGCAAACGAGCGGGCGGTGAAGCTGCTCCAGGCGCCGTTCTCCGGCCTGCCGGCGGGCCTCGGCGTGCTGGACGGCACGCCGGACGACGGGCTGGCCGAGCTGGCGGTGGCCAGTCAGGCGATCACCGTCGAGGCGCGCACGCTCGCGCACCCGGTGTCGTTCGAGCTGGCCAGCTCCGCCAAGGGCGAGGGTGTCGAGGACCGGGCCACGATGGCCCCGCTGTCCGCGCGGCGGCTGGCCGACATGGTCCAGCTGTGCGCGCGGGTCACCGCGATCGAGCTGGTCGTCGCCGCCCAGGCCGTTGACCTGCGCGCGCTGGCCGCCCTCGGCCGCGGCACCGGGCACGCGTACCGGCTGGTCCGCGAGCTGGTCCCGTTCACCCAGGCGGAAGGGACGTTCCCGGCCGACCTCGAGCCGGTGGTTGAGCTGATCGCCCGTGGTGATCTTTCGGTGGATAACGTGCGCGAATGAAGATCACCGCGATCCGCTGCGACCGGATGCGGTTCCCGCTCGACCCGCCGTTCCGCGCCGCGTGGGATCCGGTGCCGCGCCGTCACTTCGACGCGACGCTCGTGCGGGTAGCGACGGACGAGGGCGTGGTCGGCGTCGGTTCCGGCGACACGATGGACGGCTTCGGGCAGTTCGAGTCCCTGTTCCTCGGCACCGACCCGCTCGCGATCGCCAGCCAGGTGCGGCGGATCGAGTCGATCGGCTTCCGCATCGCTGGCGAGCTCGCCGAGCTGGGCGTGTTCTGGCTGGAAGAACCCCTCCCCGGCGGCGACTGGGCCGGCCCGCGCTCGCTGCGCGGCCGGCTCCGGGTCGCCGGCGGCGAGCTGGCCCGCACTCCCGCGGAGCTGCTCGCCGCCCTCGCCGCCGATGCCCTGGACGTGCCGCATACCTGGACGAACGGCCTCGGCCTGCTCGCCAGCCTGCATGTCGTCGCCGGCGTGGGCGGCGGCCCGTACGTGGAGTTCCCCTACGACCCGCCCGGCTGGACCGCCGAACGCCGGGACTTCTTCCTAGCCGAACCGGTCCGCATCGACGCGCACGGCTACCTCAATGTCCCCCGCCCCGCCCAAGCCCCCCGCCCCGCCCGAGCCCCCGCCCCGCCCGAGTCCCCCGCCACCAGCGTGCCGATGGCGCCAACGGGCTGCCGACCCCCCGCCGCGCTGGCGCCATCGGCACGCCCAACACGGACCCGTTGGCACCATCGGCACGAAGCCAGCCCGCCCGGCCGTCGGCCGGCGGGCCGCTGGCCGGCGGGCCGCCGGCCGGACACGGCCCGGTGCGCCGTGTCCGGCCCCGGCCGGCCCAGCGCGTCGAGGCGGTGCGCGACGCCCGGCGCCTGGGCGCACCGTGTCAATTGCGCAGTTGAGCCCACTAGAGCGTGTCAATTCGCGAGTGCGGGCCCGCGCACCCCAGCTGATCCCGCGCCAAACCGGGAGATTTCGTGATAATCGGATTTGTCGGGCTTGGGCATTATGGGCGGGCCGATGAGCCGGAACGTGCTCGTTGCGGGCCATGAGTTCGTCGTCCACGACATCCGGCGGCAGGCGGCGGCCGTCCTGGACAACGTCCGCGCCGGCGGTCTGGTCGCCGAGGGTGAACGCGGCCTGCCGCGTCAGTTCGTCCTGGTATGTGCGGAACATCCCGGCGAGCAGACTCGTGTCGGCCATCTCGCTCGCCTTCATGTGAGACACACGAACTCTTCGCGTAGAGGGTTGCCCGGCCGATGCGGAAAACTGGTGCCGTGCCAGCCACGCTGATCACCCGGATCGGGGAGCTCGTCACCAACGAGGACGGCTTCCGCGCGATCGAGAACGCCGCGCTCGTCATCGAAGACGGGAAGGTGGCCTGGACCGGGCCATCCTCGCGGGCCCCGGCCGCCGACTCGCTGGTGGACGCCGCCCGCCGGACCGTGCTGCCCGGGTTCGTCGACTCGCACACGCACCTAGTCTTCGGCGGAGAGCGGAGCGCTGAGTTCGCGGCGCGGATGGCGGGCCGGCCCTACGCGGCGGGCGGCATCCTGACCACGGTGAAGGCGACGCGGGCCGCGTCCGACGCGGCGCTGCGCGCAAACCTGCGCCGGCTGGCGAACGAGATGCTCAGCCAGGGGACCACCACATTCGAGTGCAAGTCAGGCTACGGGCTCACGGTGACCGACGAGGAGCGCGGCCTCGCCCTGGCTGCCGAGGTCACCCCCGAAGTGACCTACCTGGGCGCGCACGTGGTGCCGCCGGAGTTCGCCGCGGACGCGCACGGCTACGTGGCCCTCGTATGCGGCCCAATGCTGAAGGCCTGCGCCCTGCACGCCCGGTGGATCGACGTGTTCTGCGAGGACGGCGCGTTCGGCGCGGACGAGGCGGCCGCCATCCTCGCGGCTGGCCGGGCGGCGGGCCTTGGCGCGCGGATCCACGCCAATCAGCTCGGGCCGGGGCCCGGGGTCCAGGTGGCCGCGCAGGCTGGTGCCGTCGCGGTCGACCACTGCACGTACCTGACCGCGGCCGACGTGGACGCGATCGTCTCCACCGCAATGGTGGCCACCCTGCTGCCCGGTGCCGAGTTCTCCACCCGGCACCCGTACCCGGACGCCCGCAGGCTGCTGGCCGCGGGTGCCACCGTGGCGCTGGCCACCGACTGCAATCCAGGGTCCTCGTTCACCTCCAGTATGGCGTTCTGCGTGGCGCTGGCGGTGCGGGAGATGCGGATGACCACCGAGGAGGCGGTCTGGTCCGCCACCGCGGGCGGCGCTCGCGCGCTGTGCCGCGACGACATCGGCCGGCTGGCGCCGGGCACCCGCGCCGACCTGATCCTGCTGGACGCCCCGTCGCACGCCTACCTCGCCTACCGCCCCGGCGTCCCGCTCATCGCCGCCATCTGGCGCGGCGGCGAACTGGTCCGCGGCAGCGCATTACGTGCCCGCCATTAGCCCGGGATAGCCGTGGCGGTGGCGGATCAGCGGGGAGCCGCTGTCGTTGGTGTACGGGACCGCGGTGACGCGGGCCACGACCAGCAGGTGGTCACCGGCCTCGACCCGCTGGTCAACGGCGCACTCCAGGGCGGCAAGCCCGTCGGACGGGATGAGCGCACGGGACACCTCGCCGCGCGAGTGCGGCACGTCGTCGAGCATGAGTCGCGCGGCCGGACGGCCTTCGGCGGCGAACCGGCCGGCCAGCATGCGCTGGTCCTCGGCCAGCAGCGTGATGGCGAACGGTACGGCCCGGCCGAGCACCTCGGCCGGGTACGAGTCCGCCATCAGCGAGACGAGCACGAGCGGTGGCGTCGCCGAGACCGGACAGAAAGCACTGACCGTGGTGCCGATGTCGTCTCTTCCGTCCGCGATCGTGAGAAGGGTGACGGCACCGGCCCAGGCTTCGAACGCCTGCCGCACGTCGGGTGGCTGGGTCACGGAGGAAGCACCTAGGTCGTTATGATCATCTGATTGTCCAGGAGCCGGGGAGGGTCAGCGGCCCGTACGGTGACAGGCCGGCGCGGGCGGCGAGCTCCCACGCCGGGCCCCAGGCGAGGCGGGCGGCCGCGGCGGGGCGGGCCTCGCTCGACTCGGGCGGGCGGAGCTGGTCCAGTGGGCTGATCCTCGGGAACGGGCGGATCGGCGCGTCAGCCCCGAGTCCGCCGCGGTCGCGGGCGATGGCGGTCGCGCGGTGCATCCCGCCGAGTTCGTCGACCAGGCCGTTGTCCTTCGCGTCCGCGCCGGTCCAGACGCGGCCGCGGGCAAGCTCATGCACCCGCTCGGCGGTCATGCCGCGCCCCTGCGCCACCTTCGCGGTGAAGTCCTCGTAGATCGCGTCGAGCCAGCCGTTGACGCGCGCCCACTCGTCGTCGGTGAACGGGTGCGTGGCGGAGAACATCCGGGCCCGCTCCGTGTCGCCGACCGTGTCCGTCGTTACGCCTGCCCGGTCCAGGAGCTGGGCGAGCACCGGCTTGCCGAAGATCACGCCGATCGAGCCGGTCAGCGTCCCGGGCAGCGCGACGATCACGTCGGCGGCCATCGAGATGAAGTACCCGCCGGACGCCGCCACGTCGCCCATCGAGACGATCACCGGCTTGCCCCGCTCGCGGACCCGGTTGACCTCGCGCCAGATCGTGTCGGACGCGGTGTACGAGCCGCCCGGGCTGTTGACCCGGAGCAGCACGGCCTTCGCGTTCTTGTCCTCCCCGGCCGCGCGCAGCGCCGCGCTGACGGTGTCCGACCCCATCGGGCCGTCGCCCATCGGTCCCCGGCCGCTGCGGCCATGCTTGATCGGGCCGTTCGCGTGGATGAGCGCGACGAAGTCCTCGTGTGTCGTGCGCGGGAGGCGCCTGGCCTTCTGGGTCAGCGCGGCGAGGCGCGCGTAGCGGGCGATGTACAGCAGGAACGCGTCCTCGCCCGCGGCGCGGCGCACGTCGGAGTAGACCTCGTCACGGTAGCCGAGCTCGTCGACCAGGCCTTCGGCCTTGGCTTGCTGCGCTAGGTACGGGCCGTTCTGCAGGATTTCCCTGGCCTGCTCCGCCGTCTTGCCGCGGCGGTCCGCGATGGCCTCGGCGATCTGCTCGGTCACCGACTCGGTCAGCCGCTCGGCGGCCTCGCGGGCCGGGCCGGTGAAGCCGCGCTCGGTGAGGTTGTCCGCGGCGCTCTTGTACTCGTGGCGCTTGGCGGACTGGAAGTCGATGCCGGCCTTGGCGAGGGCGTCGTGCAGGAATAGCTGCTCGATCGCGAGGCCGGTAACCCCGAGGGAACCGGACGGCTGCAGGTAGATCTTGTCGAACGCGGTGGCCAGGTAGTACGGCAGGTTGCCGTGCGTGAACTCGCCGAACGTCTCCGCCCACGCCACGGTCAGCTTGCCGGACGCGCGGAAGCTGGCGATCGCGTCCCTGACTTCCTGTGCCTTGGCGAGGCCGATGCCCTGGGCGCCGCCCACCTTCGCGACGACGGCGCGGACCCGGTCGTCGTCGCGCGCCTTCTTCAGCCCGTCGAGCACGTCGCTGAGGCGGGTCTTGCGGAAAGCGATCACGCCGGACAGCAGGTCGGTTACCGGTCGTTCGGCGAGACCGTCGGTAAGGTCGATTTCGAGGATGAGCGGCGCTGTTGCGCGCTGGCGCAGCCTGGTGAACTGTTCGGTGAGCCTCGCGTCTGCCATGCGCCCAGCTTAAGGCCGTTTCTCCGGTGCCGGTTTCGTCGCTGATTAGGGGTTGTCCGCGTGGTTGTGGTCGTGGTGGACGGGGCGAACGTGATGGGGTCGCGGCCGGACGGGTGGTGGCGGGACCGGGCCGGCGCAGCGGCCCGGCTGCACGCCGATCTGGCGCATCTGGCGGCTGGTGACGGTGTCGTCGTCGAAGGACACGCGGCGATGCCCGCGGGGTTTGTCCTGGTGCTCGAGGGGGCAGCTCGCGGTGCGATGGCGCACATCGAAGCGGCGGGGGCGCCCGGCGCTCTGGAGGACGACCTTCGCGGGCTGGCGTCGGCGGCCGCTCCGGGCGAGGTGTGCGTAGTGCTCGCGCCGGGGTCCGGGTCCGGGGACGACGCTATCGTCACGGCGGTGTCGGCGCTGTCCGGCAAGTGTCTTGTGGTGACCGCGGATCGTGAGCTGCGGCGGCGGTGTGCGGCGCTGGGCGCGTCGCTCATGCGGCCTGGGTGGCTGCTCGGTCAGTTCGGTGCCCGGCGCTGAGCTGGGACTTCCCACGAGGGGTTTCGGGCCGCCCGACCCGTTCCGCCGGGCGGCCCACTTTCCCCTCTCGCCCCGGCGCAATTCGACGCCGGAGCGAGCATCGTAGCAGGCAAAAAGCCCTGTCCGCCGGGGTTTGGCGCGTGTTCGCGGCATGTGTCGCGTTTTGATCTCGGGTGCGCTGGAAGGTTAACTGACTACCAGCACAATCCTCGCCGGACGAGACGGAAAGCTATCCATGACTGTGCTGCTTGTTGTGCTGTTTGTCCTGCTTGTGGGATTGCTGTTCCTTGCCGACCGTGCGTTCAAAGCAGTCCGGAGAGGTCAGCGCCGCCGCGACGTGAACGAACGCCTCTCGGTCGTCGTGGCCGAAGCACAGGCCAAGGACGCAGAGCGAAGATCCACCGCCGAGGCGCAGGACGCGCTGACGTCCATCATGCCCACGATCCACGAGCACGATCCGCGTCACGTCGAGTTAATAGTCTTGCCGGTTGTCTGGGCCTGCCCGACGGTCGGGCCCGCGACGGTCGGGCCCGCGACGGTCGGGCCCGCGACGGTCGGGCCCGCGACGGTCGGGCCCGCGACCTCGGGCAGGATGGTGGCATGCGGGTCGTGGTCTTGTCCGATACGCACGCGCCGCGGCGCTGGCGTTCCTGCCCGCCGCGGGTGGCGTCGTACCTTCGCGGCGCCGACCTGATCCTGCACGCCGGGGACGTGTGCACCGCCGAAGTCCTGGACGAACTGGCTCAATACGCGCCGGTCAAGGCCGTTGTCGGCAACAACGACGGGCCCGACGTCGCGACGTGGGGCGCGCCCGAGGTCGCCGCATTCGAGGCAGGCGGGCTGGACGTCGCGATGCTGCACGACAGCGGACAGGCCGCCTGGCGTTTGGCCCGTCTTCGCCGCCGGTTCCCCGCGGCGGACCTCGTGGTGTTCGGTCACTCGCACATCCCGCTCGACGAGTCCGCGGACGGATTCCGCATCTTCAACCCCGGCTCGCCCACCGACCGCCGACGTCAGCCCGCCGGGACCATCGGCATTTTGCACATCGACGACGCGAGCCTGGTGTCGGCGTCCATCATCGCGGTCACATGAGCGCGTGACAGAAAGGGCGCCAGGAGCGCCGGCGGGCAGCGTGGTCTCGTCGCTATAGCGCAGCCCGCCTCCGCGAACACCCGAAGGTGAGGGCTCCAGCGCCAATCTTATTCACGGTCTCGCAGAACCAAGCCAGACCGGCGTCGGCGGGCCACATGCGCACCGCCATTCTCATCCACCCGGGAGTGGCCCGCAGGGCAATCCAAATCTTATTCCGGGGCTTGGCCGGGGCGCTGGCCGCCCCAGTGGGTCAGTGACGGTCAGCGGCAGCGTCGGGTCGAGGATCGTGTTGAGCGCGTCCACGAACGGCACATGCGCGACGATGCCGGCGAACGCGTCCGGTGCGGCTGAGGTTCGGGCTCGATCGGCTCGATTGCCCGCGATAACGTGGCAGTTTCCCGCTTCGTGGTAGCCGGCCCCTTGTTTACGAGGGTCAATCCACCACGAGGAGGTAATCTTCCACGTCGTTGGCGGGCGTGCCGGTGCGCTCCTGTCCCGGCAGCCGCTCACTGCACTCCAGGCACATACTGCGCACCCGGCGGCTAGGTCGCGGCGACGGGGCGGCAGCGCGGCCACGCGCCGATTCGCCAGCAGGATCCGGATCGGCGGGGTAAATACCCACGATAATCCCCGGTCTGTCTCCGGATTTGGCCACGAGCATTTGACGTCGACTCATATCAGGACAAAAGGTCATAGAGGCGGCAGCTGCGGGCGAGCGGAGGCGGCGGGCGAGCGGCAGAGGCGGCAGCTGCGGGCGAGCGGAGGCGGCGGGCGAGCGGCAGCGGCATCGGACGGAACGTTCAAACGCGCTACCAGCGGCCGCGGTGAACTACTTCGTCGAACGGACGGCGGGAGGGGCGGCGGATCAGGTCGAGGGGCCGGTCCGCCGGATAGCCGAACGAGATCACGTAGGCGCAGAATTTATCCGGAGGCAGCCCGAGCACCTTCCGCGCGAGATCCTGGTCGAACACCCCAGCATGACCGCTAGCGATCCGCAGCCCAGCCGCGGCGATCATCATGCTCATCACGGCCTGGCCGAGGTCGAAATACAGCCGACGGAGCCGTCCGGCGTCCGACGGATCGACGACCGACGCTATAACGGCCACGGCGGCGCCGGCCGTCGCCACGTGCCCAGCGCCGCCCGAATGCTGCACCTCGGACAGCTCGCTGAGCGCCGGGCGGTCGGAGATCACGACGAAGTCCCAGGGCTGCCAGTTCTGCGAAGACGGCGCGCGCCGGCCTGCTTCGAGGATCTCGTTCAGATGATCGTCGGGTACCGGTTCCCCCGTGAATGCCCTGACGTTGCGCCGGGACCGGATCGCCTCCCACGTTTCCACGCGAGAATGCTACGCCCGTGTCCCGGCGCGCTCGTCACAAAGCGCGGTACAAGCTCGGCACTAAGGGACCTACTCGGTCCACCAGTCATCGTCGTCGCCCTTGCCAGCGGCGGCACCGTTGGCCGGCTGCCCTTGCCGCGCACCGCCGACGGCCGCCGCCTGCGCGACCTGGGTCTGCTGCGGGGGAGCCGCCGGCTGCACCGTAGTCGGCGCCACGCCGTGCCCGGACGCCACGCCATGCCCGGACGCCGCCCCGTGTCCCGAGGGAGCGCCGTGCCCGGAGGGAGCGCCGTGCCCGGACGAAGCACCGTGCCCGGAGGGAGCGCCATGTCCGGACGCGGAGGCGCCATTGCCGGCATGCGGCTGAGCGACCGTGGGCTCCGGCTTCTGCACCGGCGGAGCGGACACGGCCGGCCCGGCGGGTGCGGGCGCGGACACCGCGGCCGTAGCCGCCGCCATCGCGTCCATGCCGGGCACTTGCCCGCCGAGCAGCTGGCGCACCTGCGCCAGGTGCGACGCGATCGAATCCTTCTGCCTGGTCAGTTCCTCGACCTCGCGCTGGGCCGCCGCCCGGCGCCGCTCGGCGTCGGCCTTGACCTCGGCGAGCAGCTGCTCGGCCTGCGACTTGGCCTGCGACACGATCTGGTCGGCGTTCTTCTTCGCGTTGGCGACCAGCTGCCGGGAGTGCGTGTCCGCGTCCCGCCTGGTCTGGTCCGCCTGGGCCGAAGCCTTCGCCGCCCGCTGCTCGGCCGTGGACGCCCGCTGCTCGGCCTCGGACACCAGCTTCTGGGTCGCCGCCTGGGCCGCGGCCAGCCGCTCGGCCTCCTGCCGCTCCGCTTCCTCGCGCCGCGACGCGAGCTGCATGTCGAACTCGGCCTCGGCCTGCGTTCGCTGCGCCTCGCTCTCCTCCAGGATGCGCTGCGCCTGGCTGCGCATCTCGTCGGCCTGCCGCTTGGACGTGGTGAGGATCTCGTCCCGCTCGCGCTTGGCGCTCGCCTTCAGCGTCGCGACCTCGCGCTCGGCCGTGGTACGCAGCTTGGCGATGTCCCGCTCGGCGGCGGCGCGCTTCTCGGCGACCTCGTGGTCGGCGGTGGCGCGGGTCTTGGCGACCTCGCGGTCGGTGGTGGAGGTCAGCTCGTCGGCCTCGCGCCGCGCCGTCGTGCGGATGGAGTCCGCCTCGCGCTCGGCCGCGCCGCGCTGGTCGTCGGTCTCGCGCTTGACGTTGGCCCGCAGCTCGGCGGCCTCGTTCTCGGCGCTGGCCCGCAGCTCGGCGGCGTCCACCTTGGCCGCGGCCTTGATCTCGTTGGCCTCGGACCTAGCCGCCTGCACGAGTTCGGTTGCCTGCTCCTCAGCCAGCCGGAGCAGCTGCTCGATGCGGGCGCCGAGCCCGGAGTACGTCGGGCGCTCCTGCTCCTGGATCTGCCGGTGCGCCTCGGACAGCTCTCGCCGCATCGCCTGGGTTTGCTCGCGATGCTGGCGCACTTCGCCGTCGAGCGCCCGGATGTGCTCGTCGACCTGATGGCGGTCATAACCCCGCATAACCGTGGCGAATTCGCGTGGCGGGGCGTCCTCGAAGAAGTTGGTCAGCTGGGCGTCAATGTCCGATTGCATATGGCCTAATCCTGGCTAGAACGTGACGACGTCGGGGTTTGGTCGGGCTGGCCCAGCGCGCGGTGCCGCGGGCTCTCACCCAGTGACACGCACACTACTCCTGCTTACCGGCCGAGGCGGGTCCTTCAGAGTTCTACATCCTATGCGTCCCGGTAAATCCCTTTCGCACCCTGCCGCCTCAACAAGCTCGGTCAGGACACCGCCGAGATCGGCTGGATGCAGGAACGCGATTGACGCTCCCATCGAGCCGTGCCGCGGCCGCTCGTCGAGCAACCGGATCCCGGTAGCCCCGATCGCCGCCAGCGCCGACCGGATGTCGGCAACCCCGTAACCCACATGGTGGATCCCCTCGCCCCGCCGCGCCAGGAACTTGCCGACCGGCGTGTCGGGACCCAGTGGCTCCAGCAGCTGGACGTAGCCAGGACCAGCCCCGAGCATCGCCTCACGAACCCCTTGTGCTTCATTAACTTCAAAACTAACAACATTTATCCCGAACGTCCGCTGGTATCTCGCCACGGCCTCATCCAGGTCCCGGCAGGCTATGCCGACGTGGTCGATGCGGGTCAGCAGCGGGTACGTCGGTATCGTGGCAGACATGACAGATCTCCCGGTTATCGTCGGCGCCGCGCGCACTCCAGTCGGCCGGCTGCTTGGCTCCCTGGCTAGTAAGTCTGCCAGTGACCTGGGCGGCGTGGCGATCGAGTCCGCGCTGCGCCGGCCGGGCATTCCCGCGGACCGGGTGCAGTACGTGATCATGGGCCAGGTGCTCCAGGCCGGCGCGGGGCAGATCACCGCCCGGCAGGCCGCCGTGCGGGCGGGCATCCCGATGACCGTGCCGGCGGTCACGGTCAACAAGGTGTGCCTGTCCGGCCTGAACGCCATCGCGATGGCCGCGCAGCTCGTCCGCCTCGGCGAGTACGAGGTGGTCGTGGCCGGCGGGATGGAGTCGATGACCCAGGCACCGCACCTGCTGCCCAAGTCCCGGGCAGGCTACAAGTACGGCAACGTCGAGGTGATCGACTCGATGGCGCACGACGGCCTCACGGACGCGTTCGATCACCTGTCGATGGGCGAATCCACCGAGGGGCATCTCACCAGGCTCGGCATAACCCGCGAGTCGCAGGACGAGTTCGCCGCCAGCTCGCACCAGCGCGCCGCGGCCGCGGCCAAGGACGGGCTGTTCGCGGACGAGATCGTGCCGGTGGAGACCAAGGCCGGCCTGGTCACCGAAGACGAGGGCATCCGCCCCGGCACGACCGTGGATGTGCTGGCGAAGCTGCGCCCGGCGTTCGGAAAAAATGGGACGATCACGGCCGGGACCGCGTCGCAGATATCCGACGGGGCGGCGGCCGTCGTCGTGATGTCAGCGTCGGCCGCCGAGGCGGCCGGCGCGCCGGTCCTCGCCGAGATAGGTGCCAGCGGCATGGTGGCGGGCCCGGACAACTCGCTGACCTCGCAGCCGTCCAACGCGATCGGCCAGGCCCTGAGGAAGCAGGGGCTCACGGTCAGCGACCTGGACCTTATCGAGATCAACGAGGCGTTCGCCGCGGTGGCCATCCAGTCCATGCGCGACCTTGAGGTCGGCCCGGAGAAGGTCAATGTGAACGGCGGCGCGATCGCGCTGGGTCATCCGATCGGCGCCTCCGGCGCCCGGCTTGCCGTGCACCTGTGCTACGAACTGGCAAGGCGCGGTGGCGGGCTCGGGGCGGCCGGCCTGTGCGGCGGCGGCGGCCAGGGTGAGGCCCTTATCCTCCGGGTCCGTGGATAGTAGCGGCACGCGGGCGCTGGCCAGGCTGCTGTCGCGGGTCGAGGCCGGCGAGCACGTCGAAGACACGGCTAGCGGGGTCGGCGGTGCCGACGGGGCCCCAGGCAGGGCACGGGTGATCGGGCTGACCGGTGCGCCGGGCGTCGGCAAGTCGACGATGACCAGCGCGCTGATCGCGCGGTACCGCGCGGCGGGCAAGCGGGTCGGCGTGCTGGCGATCGACCCGAGTTCGCCGTTCACCGGCGGCGCGCTGCTCGGTGACCGGATCCGGATGCAAGAGCACGCGACGGACCAGGGCGTGTTCATCAGGTCGATGGCCAGCCGCGGGCACCTGGGCGGGCTGGCCGCCGCGACCCCGCGCGCGGTGCGCGTGCTCGACGCCGCCGGCTTCGACGTGATCATCGTGGAGACCGTCGGCGTGGGCCAGGCCGAGGTGGACATCGCGTCCCAGGCGGACTCGGTGATCGTGCTGCTCGCGCCCGGAATGGGTGACGCGGTCCAGGCGGCCAAGGCCGGCATCCTGGAGACGGGCGACCTGTTCGTGGTCAACAAGGCCGACAAGCCCGACGCCCAGGCGGTCGTGCGCGACCTGCGCGGCATGCTGGCCCTCGGCACTTGGGACAACGGCTGGAAGCCGCGGATCCTGACCGCCATCGCGCAGGAGGCCGACGGCGTGGCCGAGGTCATCGAGGCGCTCGACGCGCACGCGGAATGGCTGACCGCCGCCGGGGAACTGGACCGCCGCCGGCTGGCCCGCGCCGAGGCGGAGATCCTCGCGCTGGCCCTGGGGTCGGTGCGCGCCAAGGTCTGCGCCGCGGACGTGGGAAGCCTGGCGGCCAAGGTCGCGGCCGGGACACTCGACCCGTCCGCCGCCGCGGCCGATCTGCTGGCCGCCGTCGGCTTCCCCGATGGCTAGGCCGCTCAACCTCCCGTTCGACCCGATCGAGCGGGCGGCGCGGATCTGGTCCAAGCGCTTCGGTGATTCGCCATCGATGGCCGCGGTCACCTCGATCATGCGCGCGCAGCAGATCCTGCTCGGCTCGCTGGACGCGCTGCTGCGGCCCTACGACCTCACGTTCGCGCGGTACGAGGCGCTGGTGCTGCTGTCGTTCAGCCGGGCCGGCGCGCTGCCGCTGCGGGTGATCGGCGAGCGCCTGATGGTGCACCCGACCAGCGTGACGAACACGATCGGCCGGCTCGAGCGGCAGGGCCTGGTGGTCCGCCGCCCCAACCCCGCGGACGGGCGGGGCCGGCTGGCGGAGATCACCCCGGCGGGACGCGCCGTGGTCGAGAAGGCGACCAGCGACCTGATGGCCGCCGAGTTCGGTCTCGGCGGGTACGCCGAGGCCGAACTGGCCGAGATGTTCACCCTGCTCCGCGACCTCCGCCTCCGCGCCGGAGACTTTACTTAACCGAGCTCTACTTGACAGGGCTCGGCGACCAGGTCGCGCCGCCGTCGGTGGTGAACCAGACGGTGCCGTCGGTCGCGTCGGCGGGCAGCGCCATGCCGCGTGTGTTCGTGGTCATGCCCACGAAGCTGAAGCCGGCGGCCGGCCCGGTGCCGGACAGCGTCGCCGGGCGCCAGGTGCCGCCGGCGGGCAGCATCTCGATGCCGGTGCTGGTCGCGAGCATTACGGTGTTGACCGGGCTGGCCGCGATCGAGGTGGCGATGCCCGCGGCCGGCGCGGTGGACGACTGCTGCCAGCTCTTGCCGCCATTGACCGACGTGTAGACGAGCTTGAGTTGCGTCGCACCGGCGGGCGGCTGAGCGCAGGCCAGCAGCAGGTTCGTCGCGGTCAGCGCACCGAGCAGGGCGCCGGACGGCTCTCCGTCCCGTTGCGGCTGGCCGGTGGCGCACGGGATGCCGCCGGCGGGCTGCCATGTCGCGGTGCCGTTCACGGGGCCGGCGTACAGGGTGCCGTCCGGGCCCAGCAGGTAGCCGCGGGCGCCAGTGAGCACGAGCGCGGCGGAGCCGGTGTGCTTGCCGGGCTGGGCCGTCAGGTTGCTGGTGGCGGCACCGACCCTGGTCCAGTCGTCGGACCTGGCCGGTGCGGAGTACAGGGTGAACCGCGTGCAGCCGCTGGTGAAGTCGGTGCCGGTCCCGGTGCAGGCGGCCTCGATCGCGAACGCGCGGGCGCCGACCGTCTCGACGTCGATCACGCGCTGGCCGTGCGTGGCGACCCGGCGCCAGTGTTCGCCGCCGTCGTGCGTCGCCCACAGTTCGGGGCCGAAGGCCCAGCCGTTGATCCCCTCCAGGAACCTGATCTGACCGACGCCGGACGACCCGTCCGGCGCGCCGGTGAGCGGCGCGGGCAGGCCGTTCCAGGTCTGGCCGGCGTTCTCGGTGCGCGCCACCGACGTGCAGTACTGGGTAGCGCAGTTTCCGGGCGTGCCGGCCTGGCCGATCGTGAACACGCGCGTCGCGCTTACCGCGGTGACCGACGACGGCTGGAAGTTCGGCGGCACTGGGTTGCCGGCCGGCAACGGGATCGGGGCAGTGGCGGACGCCTCGACGCCGTTGCTACCGGTCGGCGTGACCGAAGTCGCGCCGTTCTCTGGTGACTGGCCGGCCACCGGAGTGCCGCGCTCGACCTGCAGGTTGACGACCTGCGGCACGGTCACCGCGGCGGTGACCACGACGACCGCGGCGCCGACGGTGACCGCGAGCTTGCGGACCTTGCGGCGGCGCGCCCGGCGACGGATTGCCTCGAAGGTCCCAGGTGGTGGCGGCAGCGGCTCGATCCTGTCGTGCAGCCAGGTGTCGAGGTCGTCGCGCCCTTCGTCGCGGCCGTTGCCGTCACGCATCGCGCTCACCCAGCGCGGTCTTGAGCCGGGCCCGCGCGGCGAACAGGTCCGCCTTGATCGTGCCTTCGGGCCGGTGCAGCAGGCTGGCGACCTCCCGGATCGCGAAGCCCGCGTAGTAGTGCAGCAAGAACGGGTCGCGAAGCTTGGGCGGCAGGGATTCGATCAGGTTACGGACGTCGACGTCCTGGCCCGGCTGGATGATCGGGTCCGCGTCCACGCCGGCGGTCACGCTGCGGATAGCGCGCCGCTCCCGCTCGGCCTTGCGCCAGTGGTCCCTGACGAGGTTCGTTGCGATCATGTACAGGTAGCTCTGCGGATTGTCCACTCGCGTCCAGCGTCCCAGAAGCCTCACGAAGGCCTCGGACGCGATCTCATGGGCGGTGTCGTCGTCGTCCACCAGGCGGCGAAGCCAGCCGGCCAGCCGGGGATAGGCGGTGCGGAACAGGTCGTCCGCGGCGACGGCGGTGCTGGTCCTGACCGTCCCGCTGTCCGCCGCGTCACTAGCGGCGGCACCACCACCATCCGCACCCACCGGTTCTCCCTTGGGGAAGGCCCCCGCGGGCACCGGGACAAGCGTAACTCCCCGGCGACCCGCGTTCCCACTGCCTGGCAAGATTACCGTGCAGGAACCGGTTGGGCCCCCTCTCGGCGGCAGAGCCTCCAGGACGCCCGCCTGATACGCCAACGTCTACCACGCTTCCGCTCGTCGATCCCAGCCACGGGCCGGGGACGAAGCAGCGCACCGCCGTCGCCCGGTCCGGGCGCGCCCCCGTGACCGCCCGGACCACAGCTGCGCGCAGGACCGCCTGGCGGCCCTGCGCTCTTAAGAGACGACGGACCCGCGCGATCGGTTGCAGCCAGTTTCACAATTTCTCCAAAAACTTCCAGAACCCCACGTACGCCTACCATCCCAGAGCGCCACGCACGCCCTGTCGTGGCGCGAGCTCCGGAACTTCCACCCGCTGTCCGGACCGGCTGACCGGATAGACTCGAGGCGAGATAGTAGGACGTCCTACTAAATTCATCCGGAGGCAGGATCATGGACGCTCAGGCCGACACGGATCGTGAGACGGATATCGCGGCTGCCCGGGACCGCTGGCAAGCCAGGTACGACCGGGCGAAGAAGCGCGACGCTGACTTCAGCACGCTGTCCGGGCTCGACGTGGACCCGGTGTACGGACCGGCGCCGGACGCCGTCGTCCCCGGCATGGAGCGGATCGGCTGGCCCGGTGAGTTCCCGTTCACCCGGGGCCTGCACGCCACCGGGTACCGCGGCAAGACGTGGACGATCCGTCAGTTCTCTGGTTTCGGCAACGCGAGGCAGACCAACGAGCGGTACAAGATGCTGCTCGCGGCCGGGGGCGGCGGGCTGTCCGTGGCGTTCGACATGCCGACGCTGATGGGCCGCGACTCCGACGATCCCCGCGCGCTCGGCGAGGTCGGGCACTGCGGCGTGGCGATCGACTCGGCCGCCGACATGGAGGTCTTGTTCGACGGCATCTCGCTGGCCGATATCACGACGTCGATGACGATCAGCGGGCCCGCGGTGCCGATCTTCTGCATGTACCTGGTGGCCGCGGAGCGGCAGGGGGCGGACCTTTCCAGCTTGGACGGAACGCTGCAGACCGACATCTTCAAGGAGTACATCGCGCAGAAGGAGTGGCTGTTCGCCCCCAGCCCGCACCTGCGCCTGATCGGTGACCTGATGGAGTACTGCGGGCGGAACATCCCGCGGTACAAACCGCTGTCGGTGTCCGGCTATCACATCAGGGAGGCCGGCTCCACGGCGGCGCAGGAGCTCGCGTTCACGCTCGCTGACGGCTTCGGGTATGTGGAACTCGGCCAGGCGCGTGGCATGGATGTGGACGACTTCGCGCCCGGCCTGTCGTTCTTCTTCGACGCGCATATCGACTTCTTCGAGGAGATCGCGAAGTTCCGCGCGGCCCGGCGGATCTGGGCACGGTGGCTGCGCGACACCTACGGCGCCAAAACCGAGCGAGCGCAGTGGCTGCGGTTCCACACCCAGACGGCCGGCGTCTCGCTCACCGCGCAGCAGCCGGAGAACAACGTGGTCCGCACCGCGATCGAGGCGCTCGCCGCGGTGCTCGGCGGCACCAACTCGCTGCACACCAACGCGCTGGACGAGGTACTCGCCCTGCCGGGGGAGGCCGCCGCGGAGACCGCGCTGCGCACCCAGCAGGTGATCATGGAGGAGTCCGGCGTGGGCAATGTCGCCGACCCGCTGGGCGGCTCGTGGTATGTGGAGGCGCTGACCGACCGGATCGAGGCCGAGGCGGAGGCGATCTTCGCCAGGATTCGCGAGATGAGTCCGGACGACTCGATAACCGGCGGCCTCCTGCGCGGCATCGACGACGGATGGTTCAACAGGGAGATCGCGGAGGCGAGCTTCACCTACCAGCAGAAGCTGGAGAAGGGTGAGAAGAAGATCGTCGGCGTCAACGCGCACACCGGGACGGTGGCCCGCCCGCTGGAGATCCTGCGGATCAGCCCCGAGGTCGAGCGCGAGCAAGTCGCGGCGCTCGGCCGGCGGCGTGCCGAACGCGACCAGGCAGCGGTGGACGCGACGCTGGCCGCGCTGGTCGCGGCGGCGCGGACCGAGGAGAACCTGATCGCGCCGATGCTCGACGCGGCGCGCGCCGAGGCGACCCTCGGGGAGATCTGCGGAGCGCTGCGCGACGAATGGGGCGGGTACGCGGAGCCGCCTGGGTTCTGATTGCCCGGAGCGGGTCAGGCCGGGCTGGCGACCGGGAGCCCGGCCTCCTTGGCGGCGGCGAGCAGCCGCTTGTCGTAGGCCACGAACGCGATGAGGTCCCGCTTGAGCGCCAGCGCGGACGCGAGGTGGATGGCGTGCACGGTGCTCAGCGACTTGGGCGGGACCGTCGCGGAGGTGTCCAGCACGTCGGGCGTGAGTCCGACCTTGCCGATCCGCCTGATCACCCGGTAGCTGCGGGGCAGCGCGCCCGGCTCGGCCAGCCAGACGGCGCGCGGCACCTCGGAGCGGTGCAGCACGCTGGAGACCAGCGGCTGATCGGCGCGCTCGGCGAGCCAGCGGGCCAGCGCGCGCGACTCCGGCTCGACCAGCGCGAGTTTCACGAGCGCGGAGGAGTCGAGGTAGATCACCGCGCTTCGTCCCGCCTCTCCCGGAGGATCTCGCTGGCGGACGCCCCGCCTGCCGCCGGATAGGGCTCGATGTCGGTGACACCGCCCGGCTCCTCGGCCGGCTCGATCAGCCCAGCGGCGATCCAGCGCTCCAGCGGGCTGTCGATGTTCTTGGCCGGAACGAGCTGCGCGACGAGGCGGCCGCGGTTGGTGATATCGACCGTGTAGCCCTTCTCCGCGAGATCGACGTAGATGCTGGCGTGCTGGCGAAGCTCTCTGATGCCGATCTGCGTAACCGCGGCGGGTCTCGGCTGAACGGCTCCGGAACCTTCCCAGTCCTCGTCGTCAACCGATGGGTTACTCATGCCGGGACCGTAGCACAATGGATGCTACCGTGTCAGCGACCGACACGGACGGGCCAGCGGCACCCATACGGCAGGATGGAGATATGCAACCGCGGGATTTTTCGCTTTACGGAGCTGTCGACCTCGGCGCGCGGCAGGCGGCCGCCCAGCGAAGGCAGCAGCCGGCGCAGGCCGGGGCGGCCAGCGCCGGAGAGGGTAACGGGGCCGGCTCGGGGACCGTCATCGAGGTCACGGAGCAGACCTTCAACGCCGACGTTGTCGAGCGCTCTCGTACCACGCCGGTGATCTTGGACCTGTGGGCCGAGTGGTGCGGGCCGTGCAAGCAGCTCAGCCCGGTGCTGGAAAAGCTCGCCGCCGAGGCGGGCGGCCAGTGGCTCCTCGCCAAGGTGGACGTCGACGCCAATCCCCAGCTCAGCGCCGCGCTCCAGGTGCAGAGCATCCCGATGGTGGTCGCCGTCATCGGCGGCCAGCTCGTCGACGGGTTCCTTGGCGCGCTGCCCGAGGCCCAGGTCCGGCAGTGGATCGGCCAGGTCATGTCGGTTGCGGGCAAAATGGGCCTGAACGTATCCGACGCCGTGCCCGCGGCCGCGGATGCCGCCGACGAGGACGCTGACCCGCTGAGCGCCGCCGCGGACGCCGTACCCGACGCGTACGACGAGGCACGCCAGGCGATGGAGCGCGGCGACTTCGAAGCCGCGGCGAAGATCTTCGAGGCCGAGCTGGCCAAGGCGCCGGCCGACCCGATCGCCAAGACCGGGCTCGCCCAGGTCAACCTCATCCGCCGGGTCAGCTCCTACGATGAGCACGCGACCCGCCGGGCAGCCGCCGAGCACCCGGCCGATCCGGAGGCGCAGAACAAGGTCGCCGACATCGACCTGGCCTCCGGCCGGGTGGACGAGGCCTTCGACCGCCTGCTCGGCGTCGTCCGCCGCACCAGTGGCGAGGACCGCGAGACGGCCCGGGCGCACCTGGTCGGCCTGTTCGAGATCTTCCCGCCGCGTGACCCTCGCGTCACCAAGGCCCGCGCCACCCTCTCGGCCCTCCTCTTCTGACCTGAAAGCGGTCGGCCCGCGCCCACGGGCGCCGCAAGCGTTCTGGGCACGGACGGCCGTCCGAGATCGGTTGGGTATTACCCCGGATCGGGTGCGGCCGCCGTCGTGTCAGCTTGTGACGGCTGGGGCTGAAGGTGGAGTAGCTGCCTGTCGGTACCCGTGCGCATCAGCGGCTGCGGCAACAGCGTGGAAGATCGTCGCTTCGCGGCAGGTTGACCCCCGTCCGCGAGGGTCAGTCCACCGCAAAGCGGTAATCCGACACGTTGTTCGGCCATGCACCGGCCGGCAAGCGCTAACCGGACGGCCCGTGAGCGGAACCTGCCGTGGCGCGCCCCGGAATGAGACAACAGGATCCGAATCGGGCGGTAACTGCGCACGGTGATCCGGCCCTGCCGCTACCCCGGCCCGCATGACTCAGCTGCCCGGTTCTTCGATCGGGCGTGCGGTAGCTTGCCGCGTCGCAGCCGGACCGCATCCGGCAGCGTCCTTGCTTGACGCCCGCGGCGGCACGAGCGAGGGCGCCCGGTCGGGCGGTTTGCCCGATTCATCCTTTTCTGACTTTCTGACATGGATAGCGTCTCGGGACGGCGGCCACCGCCAATAGCTACACACCGTAGCAAACTGCGGACACAGCGCAGCTAGAGCAGGTTTCTTGACAACATTCGCTCAAGGAATATATAAATCGAGTTGTAAGTTTCTTCATAGCGGAGGGCGAGACCGGGAGAGCCGGCGGGGTCCTCGACGAGAATCCTTCTGGAGGGGTCCGGGGGGACCTTCCCCCGGTTCAAGAAAGGCGAGGCACAGATGTACCTGACAACTTTTGACCCGTTCGCAACCGACTTCCGCCGTCGGCCTGCCACGGCCGGGAGCGTCATGCCGCTGGACGGCGTGCGGCGCGAGAACGACGTGCTGCTGCGCTTCGACGTCCCCGGCATTGACCCCGCGTCGATCGAGATCACCGTGGACCGCGGTGTCCTGCAGGTGAGCGCGAAGCGCCAGGAGGAGCACGGCGAGAGCGACCGGTTCTTCGTCCGCGAGCGGCCGATGGGCACCGTCACCCGCCGCGTGTACCTCTCGGACACCCTCAACGCGGACGGCGTCGAGGCCGCCTACACCAATGGCGTGCTCGAGGTGACCGTCCCGGTTGCCGAGCGGGCCAAGCCCCGCAAGGTCGAGATCCGCGCGGCCGAGGCCGCCAAGGAACTCGCCAAGTAAGCCAGGCAAGCCAGGAAACAACAAAGGCCAGCGGCCGGCGGGCGGACCCTCGAGCGTCCCGTCGGCCGCTTTCCGTCCCCGCGGCCGTACGATCAGAACCGGGGGAGGAACGCCATGGCAATGAACCTGGATGACGACAACGCGCCGCTGTACACGGTCGGGCAGGTCGCGGAACTGCTCGCCGTCAAGCAGGCGTTCCTGCGCCGCTGCGACGAGCTGCGAGTTGTCTCCCCGCACCGCTCGGCCGGCGGTCAGCGCCGCTACACCCGGGTGGAGATCCGGGTGATCCAGCAGGTGGTGACGATGGCCGATGAGGGTATGACGTTGCCGGCCATCCGGCGGATCATCGAGCTGGAGGCCCGGCTCGCCGACGTCACGAGGCAGCGTGACGAGCTAGCCCGCCGGCTCCGCGAGCTGTTCGAGGACCGGCAGCGCGGCGGCGAGGGCCGCCCGCTGCGCGGGAGTTAGCTCGCGCAGGCTCTTCGCCAGGACCAGGGTGGTCTCGCCGCGGATGCGCTCAAGCGTCTGGTGACCCAGCGGCGTGATCGCGAGGGTGGACGCGCGCGCGTCCCTCGGGTCGGCGTTCCGGCGCACGTACCCCATGTCCTCCAGCGCCGTCACCAGCCGGGTCAGGGTTGACGGCGCGATGCCCTCGGCGGCGGCCAGGTCGCCGAGGCGCAGCGGGCCGGACTGTTCCACCGTCGCCAGCGCGGCCAGCTGGGTGGGGGTCAGCCCGGCGATCTCGTGCCGGCGCAGCCGGCGGGACAGCCGGGCAAGCGCGACCCGCAGTCGTGTGACGTCGACCACAGGACTGGAACCCTCGGCAGCGATCCCTTCGCTGACCGTCCAGTCCATCGTCGCCGGAGAAGCCGGAGAATCCGCACTCACCCCCTAAGCGTATGCGCTACGGAGCCTTACCCTGGGAGTCCAGCGGAAAGGCGGGAACGACGTGACACTGGCGCCAAGCGTCTCCTATTCGATCACCGTGCGGCTCGAGGTCGCCTCGCGCGGCCGCGCGGTGAGTGAGATCACCCGCGTGGTCGAGCAGGCCGGCGGCGTGGTCAGCGCGCTCGACGTGACGCCCAGCGGCGCCGGCAAACTAAGGGTCGACGTCACGTGCGCGGCCAGGGATGAAGCGCACTCGCAGGGCATCGTCGCCGCCCTGGCCGCGATCGACGGCGTATCCGTGCACAAGGTCAGCGACCGCACGTTCCTGCTGCACCTCGGCGGGAAGATCGAGATGGCCTCGAAGGTACCGCTGCGCAACCGGGACGACCTGTCGATGGCCTACACGCCCGGCGTGGGCCGGGTCGCGCTCGCGATCGCGGCCAACCCCGACGACGCGCGGCGGCTGACCGTGAAGCGGAACTCGGTCGCGGTGGTGACCGACGGGTCCGCGGTGCTCGGCCTCGGCAACATCGGCCCGTACGCCGCGCTGCCGGTAATGGAGGGCAAGGCCGCGCTGTTCAAGCGGTTCGCCGACATCGACGCGTGGCCGATCTGCCTGGACACCCAGGACACCGAGGAGATAATCCGCACCGTAGCGGCGATCGCCCCCGGCTTCGGCGGCATCAACCTGGAGGACATCAGTGCTCCCAGGTGCTTCGAGGTCGAGGAGCGGCTGAGGGACCTGCTCGACATCCCGGTGTTCCACGACGACCAGCACGGCACCGCGATCGTGGTGATGGCCGCGCTCACCAACGCGCTCCGCGTCGTCGGCAAGAAGCTCGCCGAGGTGTCGATCGCCATGGCGGGCGCCGGCGCCGCCGGGACGGCCGTGCTGAAGCTGCTGCTCGGCGCCGGGGCGACCCCCGCGAACGTGATCGTCGCCGACGACCAGGGCGCGGTCTGCAAGGACCGGCCCGGCATGGACCCGAGCCTGCACTGGATCGCGGAGCACACCAACCACGGCGGCTACGACAAGGACCTGAAGGGCGCGCTCAGCCAGGCCGACGTGTTCATCGGCCTGTCCGCGCCCGGCATCCTGACCGGCGCCGACATCGCCACCATGGCTCCGCGCGCGATCGTGTTCGCGCTCGCCAACCCCGAGCCCGAAGTGGATCCGGATGCCGCCATCGACCACGCGGCCGTGGTCGCTACCGGCCGCAGCGACTACCCGAACCAGATAAACAACGTGCTCGCGTTCCCCGGTGTGTTCCGCGGCCTGCTCGACGCGCAGAGCCGGAACATCACCGATGCCATGCTGATCGCCGCCGCTAAGGCGCTCGCGGACGTCGTCTCGCCGGACGAACTGGGCCCGCACTACATCGTCCCGTCTGTATTCCACCCGGACGTAGTGTCGTCGGTGGCGGTCGCCGTCAGGGATGCCGCCGCCCAGGAGTCCCGGTAAGCCGGCGCGGTGGCCGATGATAGGAACATGGACGAAACGGTTCCGGGCTCCCAGGGGCCGCGAGGCGCCGACCAGGCCCAGGCGGGACGCCTGCTCGTGGCCACGCCGACGCTCGGCGACCCGAACTTCCGGCGCACCGTCGTCCTGATCGTCGAGCACGAGAAAGAGCAAGGCACGCTCGGTGTGGTACTGAACCGCCCGACCGACGTCCCGGTGGGCCAGGTGCTCGAGCCGTGGACCGAGCTCGCGACCGACCCGTCCGTGGTGTTCAGCGGCGGCCCGGTGTCACCGACCAGCGCGCTCGCGCTGGCCCTGGTGCCCGGGACCGACGAGCCCGTCGGCTGGCACCCGCTCGACGGCGCTCCGGAGCCGGCCATGTCCCGGCTCGGCCTGGTCGACCTGGACGCCCCGCCCGGCCTGCTCGCCCCGGCGATCACCCGGCTGCGGGTGTACGCCGGGTACGCTGGCTGGGGGTCCGGCCAGCTCCAGTCGGAGATCGACGAGGGCGCCTGGTACGTCCTGGACGCCGACCCAGGCGACGCGTTCTTCGCCGACCCTGGCCGCCTGTGGGCGGTGGTCCTGCGCCGCCAAGGCGGCGAACTGGCATATGTCGCGACATATCCGGACGATCCGACCCAGAACTAGCGTCGGCGGACGAGAGGTAGGCTGGTGACCGTGAGCAATACCGAGGTTCTTCCCGAGCAGGACACCCGGGTCTACCAGGACGCCCGGCCGCAGACGTCACACGGCGACGGCGATCACGACATCTTCGCCCACTACGTGCGCAAGGACAAGATCGTCGACAGCTCGGTGACCGGCACGCCGCTGGTAGCCCTGTGCGGCAAGGTCTGGGTGCCGAGCCGGGACCCGAAGAAGTACCCGGTGTGCCCCACCTGCAAGGAGATCTACGAAGGGCTCGAGCAGGGCGACTCGGAGGAGTAACCCAATCGGCGAGCCCGCCGCGTGTCGCGCCGCGGGAGCCGGTAACATTTCGCCCTCGTGGAGAAGACCTTTCGGGCGGATGATCTTCTTACAAGCCTCAGAGGCTGGCAGAAGGACGCGTATCACGAGTACTTCCGGCTGCCGCGCCGGGATTTCCTGCTGGTCGCGACGCCGGGCGCGGGGAAGACCACGTACGCGCTGACCGTGGCGGCCGAGTTGCTGGCGCGGCGCGAGGTGGCCCGGTTGACGATCGTGACGCCCACCGAGCACCTCAAGCATCAGTGGGCACGGGCGGCCCAGCGGTTCGGCATCGCGATTGACTCGAAGTACTCCAACGCCCAAGGCCGGGCCGGGGCGGACTTCAACGGCGTCGCGGTGACGTACGCGCAGGTGGCGGCCCATCCGGCGCTGCACAGGCAGCGCACGGAGAACCGGCGCACGCTGGTGATCTTCGACGAGATCCACCACGCCGGCGACGCGCTGTCTTGGGGCGACGCGGCGAAGGAGGCGTTCGACCCGGCGCGGCGCCGGCTCGCGCTGACCGGGACGCCGTTCCGGTCCGACGCGAACCCGATCCCGTTCGTCACGTACCTCGACGAGCCGGGCGGCGGCAGGCGCAGCCGGTCGGACTACGTCTACGGCTACGGGGCTGCGCTTGAGGACAGCGTCGTCCGGCCGGTGATCTTCCTCGCCTATTCGGGCGAGATGCGGTGGCGGACGCGCGCGGGCGACGAGATCACCGCCACGCTCGGCACCCCGATGACCAAAGACGCGATCGCCCAGGCCTGGCGGACCGCGCTCGACCCGGCGGGCGAGTGGGTCAGCCGGGTGCTCGAAGCGGCCGACAAGCGGCTCACCGAGGTGCGCCGCGGCATGCCGGACGCGGGCGGCCTGGTGATCGCCAACGACCACGCCGACGCGCGCGCGTACGCCGCCTTGCTGCGAGGCATGACCGGCAAGCGTCCGGTCGTCGTGCTGTCCGACGACCCGGCGGCGAGCAAGAAGATCACCGGGTTCGCGGGCTCCGACGACCGGTGGATGGTCGCGGTGCGCATGGTGTCCGAGGGTGTGGACATCCCGCGGCTGGCGGTCGGGGTGTACGCGACCAGTGTGTCGACGCCGCTGTTCTTCGCGCAGGCCATCGGACGCTTCGTCCGGGTTCGCCAGAGGGGTGAGACCGCCTCGGTGTTCGTGCCATCGGTGCCGGTCCTCCTCGGGTTCGCCGCCGAGCTTGAGGCTGAACGAGATCATGTGCTTCGCGCGTCGTCTGCGTCGCCAGAGGAGGACGAGCTAGCGGAGGCGCAGCGTGAGCGGAACACCCCGGATCAGTTGCCGGAGGAGCCGGCGTTCCAGGCGCTGAACGCATCCGCGCACTTCGACCGCGTGCTGTACGACGGCGGCGAGTTCGGCACCGCGACGGCCGCCGGGTCGCCAGAAGAGGAGGACTTCCTCGGCCTGCCCGGCCTGCTGGAGCCCGAGCAGGTAAGGACGCTGCTGCGCAAGCGCCAGGACGCACAGCTGGCCGCTCGTCCGGCGCCGGCGTCGGCGGCGGCGTCGCCCGCCGCCGAGCCGAGCGCGCCCACGGTCAGCCGCGAGGGGCTGACCGCGCTGCGCAAGGAGCTCAACGGCCTGGTCGGCGCGTGGAGCCACCGCACCGGCCAGCCGCATGGCGT